>Ga0224722_1000383_pt1 | contig 26026 bp, 25 predicted proteins | sample Balambano_FR1_Me_FD_161646 | JGI IMG/M metagenome (GOLD analysis project Ga0224722, IMG submission 161646) | Freshwater sediment microbial communities from Lake Towuti, South Sulawesi, Indonesia - Balambano_FR1_MetaG | ecosystem: Environmental > Aquatic > Freshwater > Lake > Sediment | place... | reverse complement strand
GGGCCAGACTGCCACAGCCGACGAGTGCAGCGCGCAAGATCGTACTCATGCTTGGCTCCTGTGAAATTGACTGATAGAGAAATCAGATAAACATCGCATAGACGCGGAGTGCGCATCCTCAGATGCGCATCTGAGGATGCGCACTCCGCGTCTATGAATAAATCATCATTGCGCAATGTATGGTAGCACCACAGAATAGCGTGGAGTCCAGAGGTAGCGCACCAGAGACTCCACGGCGTCCTGCGGTGCTACCCAATGTATTCCTCAACTGCATCACGCAATAACTCGTCCTGGCTCTTGCCGGTCTGTCTATCGATCGTCTGTAGCGCACTCTGTTGCTGTTCTGATAGCGGGATGGTCGCCATCGCCATAGTTGACTCCCAAGCCCCTAATTTTTTCTGGCAGTGAGTGTACCTGGGAGTGGGGTGGTCGGCAAGTTTGCTGTTGGCGTCGTTGAGATTTTCTGGTCACCTGGCATTCGGGGCCACACGACGCGGAGCGTCGGTAGAACGTTGCCACGCTGGCGCGTGGCAACGAGAGGCGAAGGACGCGTGGCGAATAAGCCACCGGGGGAAGTGGCTTATCAGCAAGCGTCAGCCAGAGCGGCGCATTCCGTTAGGGCTGGCGTAGATCTTGCGCCAGTTGTTGCGCAAAGGGGATGAGGGCTTCACCCCCTGGGTAGACCTCCACGCTGACCGCACCTGGCTGATCTGCCAATAGGTCCAGTGACGCAAGCGCTTCCACAGCGGCATCTGCACCGACAATGAGCCGAGCTTGCTGGGTCTGCACTTGATGCAGCAGATCGCTCAAGGTTGGATCATTGGCGAAACGTCGCCAGTGTTGTGCGGCACAGGGGAATACCACCGCGCCTACCTGGTGGGCCAGCGTGACCGCCTCACTCAGCATCAGATCCGGGGTCAGGGCTAGGCCGTGCGCCCCGGCGGTGCGGCTTCCGCTGATGCCGACAAGCTTCACCAACAGCCCAGCCTTGCGGAATTCGGTGACAAAGATGCTGGCGACCGCCTCGTCGCAATAGTACCCCCAGAGGACAAAAACCAGCCCGGTTCCTTTGACCATGCTCAGTTACCCTCTCTGCTCCACCGGTCAAGCTGATGGTAGGAGTATGACACGGCAAGGCTCACATCACTCTCGCAAAACACTCACAACTGCCGATTGCAATGCTCTGCGCTGCCGGGCTGCTGTTTTCTGGTTGTACGAATGTCACCAATTTTAGCCTCTTTAACAATTTCTTTCTATGGTCTATAATAGTCGATTATCTGCACGGACATTGCTCGATCCAGAAGGCAACCCTGCCATGACGTACCAGCACGCGCTGACGGTTGAGATATTGGAAACCGCTGTTCACGAAGCCTTCAAACTATGGCATAGGAGCGATGCCGCCGGGGCACCGCTGAGCCGGTTGCGCCTCTATCAAGAGTTGCAACAAACCGAGCAACTCAACCCTCGGCGCGCCACGAATCAAGTGTTGAACGCGGCATTGGAAACCCTGCGCGTTCACACGCCAGACGCCGCTGACATTTTGCGTTTGCACTTCAAAGATGGCCTGACCGGCCAGACCATTGCCATGCGGCTCAACGTAGCTGAGGGCGAGGTCTACCGCAAGCAAAAGATCGGCATCCACCACATTGCCCAAGCCCTGTTTGACCAGGAACGTGACCTCAATAGCAGCCGGCGCGCAGCAATGACGGCACGCCTGGCTTCACCCACCTATCTGGAACTCTTTGGCGTACGTCGCGCGCTGGAGCAACTGTCCACTGCGCTGTGTACCCAGCAGCCACCCTGGCTCCTGGCGATTGAAGGGTTAGGCGGCAGCGGCAAAACCGCCCTGGCCGATGCCATCGCCCGCCAGATGATCGACGGAGACCAGTGGGATGACTTTGCCTGGGTCACGGTGCAACAAACGATCATCAACGCCGGCCAGGGTCTCGCAGAGACACAACCGGCCCTCGCCCCAGAAGGGCTGGTCGATGCCCTGTTGACGCAGTTGCTGCCCCCGGCGGTCGCGACGAGCGGACTGACCCCAGAGGCGCGACGCACCCTATTGCAAGATCGGCTCAAGCGCCAACCGCATCTGATCGTGATCGACAACCTGGAAACGCAGGCGGATCTGACGGGGTTGCTCGATCTGTTGCGCACGCTGGCTGGCCCCAGTAAGTTCCTGCTTACCACCCGTCAACGGGCGCTGCGCGTGGCCGATCTCTATCATTTTCCGCTCCCCGAACTTACGTTGAGCGAAGCGCTGCACTGCATCCGTCACGAAGCGACGATCCGCAATCTGCCCGACCTCGCGGCGGCGAGTGATCGCGAACTGTACCCGATCTATGCCACGGTTGGCGGCAATCCGCTAGCGCTGCGGCTGGTGGTCGGTCAGGTGCATCTCCACCCATTGGGGCGCGTCTTGGCGGATCTGCGAACGGCACGCGGCCAATCAGTGGAACAGTTGTACACCCACATCTACCGTCGCGCTTGGGATCTGCTGACCGAACCGACGCGACGCGCCTTGCTCATCTTGCCATTGATGGTAGAGCAGGGGGCGACCTTTGAAGAACTGGCCGCCATCAGCCAGGGGCAACTGGGGGAGAGCGAACTCCATGATGCCCTAGAGACCCTGCTCGCCTTCAACCTGGTCGATGGGCGGGGTGGTCTCCACGAGCGCCGCTATACGATCCACAGCCTGACGCGCACCTTTCTCCATCAACAAGTGCTGCGGTGGGGAGAAGAATTGTGAATGGTAAATGGTGAACGGTAAATGGTGAACGATGCTCGCCCGCCAATTGCAGTGCCCGATTGATCATCAACCGTAAAGATTGCATGGACGCGGAGGAGGCACGCCCTCGTGCCGGTCGGACCGCACGAGGCGTGCTCACTCCGCACTGGTACGACTTTTATTTGCCTTGTCTATTAGGATAATGAACGCTTATCGCATGGTGTTTCAGTCATATTTGCTGGCTGGTTTGCAACAAACAACGGTGCAAATACAGTCGGCCACACCGCTGGTGCCGGATGGTGTGCGCCAGCAGGCCTGGCATCTGCTCAGCTATGCGTTCAAAGACCAGACCGTCTGGCTGGCGACGCGTGAACTGTTGCTGGCCCTGGCCCCCAAAATGGAGCAGGCGGGCCATTACACCGAGTGGATCGCGTATCTGGAGGGGGGGGTTCGCCAAAGCGAACAGTGTGGGGATGAGATCGCCGCCGCCGAGTGCCAGCTCCACATCGGTCACTTGCACCGGCTGCAGCATCATTATGAGCAGGCACGCGCTTGGTTGGCGGCCAGTGCGGCGCGGTTTGCGGCGCTGGCCTGTGGGCCAGGCCAGGCGCGCGCGCTCAACCAGCTCGCCTACGTGGCGTGGCGCGAACACCGCTATGCCGAGGCCAATGCATTGGCCGATCAGGCCCTGGGCTTGCTCGGCGCAACAGACCCCGAATGCGCCATGAGTCTATCGGCCAAAGGATTGGTGGCCTTTGCGCAACATCGCTGGGCCGCGGCTGAAGAACACCATCGCCGCGCATTGATGGTGCGCCAGCAAGAGGGCGACGAACGGCGCATCGCCTGGAGTTTGCAGAATCTCGGTAACACCTTGCGTGCGCAAGAGCGGTACCCAGCTGCCATTGCGGCGTTTGGTGAGGCGCTCGAATTGCTCAGCCGCGTTCACGACCCGATCAACCAGGCAATTGTCGAACTCAATTTGGGGATCGTCTATTACTCGCGTGGGCAGTATGCCGAGGCCTTACAGTGCTATGCGCGGGTCGAGGCGCACTATAGCGCGCTCAATGATCGGCTCAACCGGGCCAAATTGTTGAATAATCGTGGGCTGTGTTACCTGGCCCTGCACGATTGGCCGGCAGCCGAGGCTTCCTTTCGCCACAGCATCGCGCTCTTCGAGGAACTCGGCGACCTGGGCGAGCGCCTCAATGCGATGGATGGCTTGGGCATGGTCTATTTACAACAGGGCCGCTATGCGCAAGCAGAGACCCTGTTGCGCGCCGCCCTGGCAGCCTTGCCACAACTGAGCGACCATCCAGATTATGCGTTTTTGTTGGCCGATCTTTCTGGGCACTTACAAGAGGCAGCGCAAGGTGACAGTCACCTCGGAGGGCAAGGTGCGGCATTGCCGTCCACTGCTACACTGTGACTGTCACCTATAGCTAGCTGTAATACGCGCGCTTACCCACAACCGTTGCTGCTGGGCTGACAGGCCAGTGCTTGCGCTGTCAGCGTTGTGCCGGCCATCTCATCGATCAGCACTGTACCGTAAACGCTCGTAAGGGCGAGTAGCGTCGCAACGGTCAATACTGCCAGCCAGCGCCGAACCGGCGCTAGACGTGTAGCTGTGTTCATACGATGTCTCCTTCAGGGCTAGGAAGGCTCATCGAGTTGGGGGATCCCGCCAGGGTGTGCTCGGCACACCGCGGCAGACGCGTCTTTCCCCAACGAGCACAGGTTGGTCAATTTATTTGCTTAAGCACCGCTACTATGACAGAAGGGGCGCTGGGTTGTCACCTAGCAGACCCATCAACCCACCCATCAACCAATCAAGCAGGCATCTTCATGTTCAATACCCCCAGGTTCAACCCACAGCGTCTTGATCTGCTCCGCGAGCTGCGCGAAGCCGCGGGTCTTTCACAAGAAAAAGCCGCCCAGCTGTGCGGCTTGATGGGTCGGCAGGGGCGGCTCACCGTGGGAGCCTGGGAGCAGGGCAAATACGCGCCGGACGAACGGCGCCGCCCCAAGCTGATCGGCTACCTGTGGGATCAGCTGCGCTTGCGCCAAGAACCGGCCCGCTTTGCCCAGCTCTGGGCTGTGTTGGTCGACGAGTGGGGCTGGGCCGAGTTGAGCGATGCGGAGTGGCGTGAGCTGCGACCAGGGGCAGTTCCGGCGCAGAAACCATCAGCCGTAGCACCGGTGCGCGCCGTTGTGGAGACGCCCGACCACGCGCCGTTCCAAGCGCCCCCGCTCATCGGTCATTGGGTCAGTCGACACAGGTGCTGCGATCAGGTCCGTACGGCGCTCTTGACCAACCAACCTTCGCGCCTGTACGCATTGGTTGGGATGGGCGGTGCGGGTAAGAGTACGTTGGCGATTCAACTGGCGCACGAACTCCGCCCCAGCTGGCCCGATGGTGTCCTCTGGGCCAGCCCCAGCATCAGTCACCCGCTCGACATTCTACAGAGTTGGGCGACGGCCTATCACCATGATTTCAGCACCATTCATGATGTAGTGAGCCGGGCAGTAGCGGTACGGAGCTTGTTGGCACCCAAACGCGTGCTGCTGGTCTTGGACGATGTTAGCGAACCAGAACAGGGGGCGCTGCTGTTGCCGGGTGGGGAGCAGTGCGTTATTCTCTTGACCACGCGCAATGAAGAGACCGCTGTGGCGTTAGGGGCCACGGTGATCCAAATTGCCGAATTTACACCGGATGAGAGCATAACCCTGGTGCGTCATCTACTAGGGAGCACACGGGTAGATGCCGAGCTGGCCGACAGTGCCACCTTATGCGAAGTGCTACATCACTTACCGCTTGCCGTGGAAATCGCGGCGCAAGTGCTCAAAGTGCGCACCCGGCGGCGGCTGGGCGATCTGGTTGCACAACTTGCGCAGACCCAACAGCGACTCGATCTGCGCATCAGCAACCGCGCTGTGCGCACCTCATTTGCGGTGAGCTGGGCTGGGCTGGCCCCACCGTTGCGCACTCTGTTTGCATCTTTGGCGGTCTTTGAAGGACGGTCATTTAACGTCGAAGCGGTCGCATCTCTCGTTAATCTGCCGCTGCCGGCGGTGCTTGATCAACTGGATGCACTGAAGGCGTTGTCGTTGGTCAGCGAGAGTGGGGCGAATCGTTATCGTCAGCATCCGTTGCTCGCCGACTTTGCAGCCGAGCAATTAGGGGAACGCTGGCCGCGGCTGATCGGGGCGCTGGCGGTGTACTATCTATCTTTTTGTCAGCACCATGTGGATAGCCCACTAGCGCTGGAAGCCGAGTGGGGGAATATCGAGGCCCTTTTCCGCCATCTGGGGCAGCAACCGTTGGGGACGATTCAGATGGAGCTAGCCGATGCGCTCAGTGGCTTCTGGCTCAAGGGTGGTCGCCATGCCGCCGCCCGCGTCGGCTATGCGCTGGCCGCCCAAGCCGCCGCCACGCTGGGTTTACCACAGCGGCAAGCGACGTTTCTGATCAAACACGGCTATGCCTGTGCGCAACAGAATCACTACGACGAGGCTACTGCGCTGCTGAATGAGGCCCAGCATCTCGCCCAGGCGCTGGGTGAGCCTGGTTTGTGTGCCGATGCGCTGCACCATCTAGCCCGGATCGCCATTGAGTTGAGCCAGTACGAGGAAGCGGATCAACGCTTGAGCGAAGCCGCGCAGCTTCGTGGTGATACAGACGAGAGGGGTCTGGCGCGCCTATTGCACCTGCGGGCGATCTTGCTCTATCGACAGGGAAGTTATCAACAAGCTGAGCAACTGAGCCAACAAACCCTCGAAATCCACTCGCGGTATCACCAGCCGTTAGAAATGCTGGAATGGCTCCGTCTGTTGATGGATTGTGCGCTTGCCACTGAGCAGAACGAAGTGGCCAAAACTTTTGGACTGAAAGCCCTGCGCCTGGCTGAAAGCAGTGGACACCGTAACGAATACGCCGAAGTATCCTTTACGCTGGCAACTGTTTACCGTCGCTTGAAGCAGGTCGAGCAAGCATGGACTTATGCGGAGGAGGGACGCCGACTCTTTGAGCAGATGGGGATTCAATCGTTCGTATCGTACACCCTGTACGAACAGAGCAAAATCAAGTTTCTACAAAGAGAATTGATCCAGGCACTCGATCTCGCTCAGCGCAGCTTGTCGTTGATGGAGACACTCCAGGATGATTTTAACCGTGTCTATTGTCTATTACACTTAGGTCAAATTCAAGTTGAGCTAAACCAACACCAGGAAGCCCAACAGATTTGGTTGGCTGGGCTGACCCTGGCCCAGTCTTTACATCATCCTTTAGTTGAAACAATTTTGGCTGCACTGCATAAACATCCACTCTAGGTATGTACATGCCCCGGACCGCCAGGGCCGGTGAGCCAACTGCCTGCCTCTAGCACCGCTAGCCACCAGGGCCTATACCCAGTCGATTCAAGCGGGATCATGCCACGCTCCAACGCGTCATCGCGCCAGCGGACAAAGTCATATTCAGCGAGTTGCCCTGGAACAAAATCATCGTCATCTGAGTGCGACCAGCCCATGCGCTCACCGGCTTTGCGCACTAATTCCGGTATGAAAAAGTTTTCTTGTGTGGCAATGGCATGCTGGAAGGGCAGCGCTGCGCTTGGCCCTACGCTTTTGGTTGATTCTTCTAATTGAATGGTCCACATAGTAGCATTTTGGGCGATACGTTGCATCGGCTGGCTCCTCACCATCGCCGAAACTACGCGCCCCAGCAAGCTCTCCGCCTCTTCGACGGTGACGGCACTGGAAGAACCTTGCGGTCTGAACCACAGGGGGATGCGGCGATCCAACAGCCACTTACGCCATGCTTTGCGCAGTTCATTGGCGGCCCCGTGGAGTTGGTCCGCCACAGCTGGCGGTGCTTGGCGGGCGCGTTCCCTCAACACCTGAATGTGGATCAAAGGCCGCACTACGGGGCTGGGGTGCACACCATTATCCGCCAAAAATTGATCAACCGGCAGACCCTTCAAGATCTCTTGGATCGTCTCGGCACACAGTACACCGGCAATTAGACACCCATAGACATCGGCAAAGATCTCTTCGGTCCACTCCAGCAACCACTGGGGCAAATCAGGGCCGCCCCCGGATAGTTGTTGCGCTGAAAAAGGGGATTGGTGCTGACGCAAAGAGGTCTCTTCAACATACTTCCCAACCGAGCGCACTGGTAGCGGACGCCGCCCTTGATCGAGATCGGGTTTCGCCAAACGCCAAAAGACTTGATGCCCAATCTCGTGGGGGATCATCATAAAATCACGGACACGCTCACGGCGCTTTTTTGCAGAGATCCCTGGCGCAAAGGGAATGCCGGTGAGCGCAACCGGCGCATAGGGGATAATACGGATCGCCGGTGATTTTTGAAAATAGGTCAACACGGTGGCGGGCGTGATCAACCCGGCCTCGACCGCTGGCCAGAGCGCGAGATTTGCCAGTTTGTCGGCATGCTCCAAATGGCGAACCAACGCAGGTGTCGTCAGCGCCGGTATCCGTTGACTGAGCGCACGAAAAATTACATCCAGATCGTGATTGACTTGAGACTGAGTTCGCTCAAAGGCATATTCGATCGGGTAAATCAAATCAAAGGTCGGTTGGGCCCCTGGCGGCCCAAGCAGATACCCAGTATAGGGGTTTTGGCTCCAACGCCGCGCAGATCCTTCCGGCGTAAAGCCGTCGAGAAAAAAGCGAAACTGCAAATCCGCAAATCGCGCTAAACAACGGGCCAAATTAAGTACCGTTTTCTGGCGTTCTGTGAAGGGAAAAGAGGATTCTGGCTGATCGGCGAATTCGCGGACAAAAGACAAACGCGCCGCTGTGCGGGCCTGAGCCGATTCCAGGGCCTTGATGACGCGTGACGTGCCAGCCATTGTACTTTTCTCCTGTGAATGTAGTTTGCTGGATTAACCGAGCACGTGCGGTATGGAAACCGCACCTACGCGGCGTAAACCGATTTATGGCAAAAAAATCACCTTAGGTATTGTAGGAGGGATTCAGCAAACCTTCAATGAGTGTTTTTAAGAACGGCTCGGCTGCAACGCTTGGCGCAGCAACTGGAGCAACTCTTGTGGGCTATTGGTGATGCCAAACGCTTTGTGTTGTTGCGCTTCGGCCCGCTTGTCTGGCTCACCACCACGGCTGGCATAGATGATGAAAGGAATGGTGATGCCCGCTGCGTGTAGCTGATCCAGCAAGGTGTAGCCTGCGCGGTGGTCCGGCGGGCGGCTCATATCCGAGATAATGACGGCATAGGGTGTGGACTGGATCTTTTGCAGCGCATCTTCGGTTGAAAGGCTTAGCTCAAAGGTAAGCCCCAGGATCTTCTCAAAGGACTGTTTGAGGGATGTGTTATTGCTGGGTAGATCATCTACCCACAGCCCGCGCAGTTTACCCGCAGTTGCACTGGGTGCGGTGGCGGCCTCTTCAGACGCTGCCCCGCGCGCATTTGCGCCTGAACTCACTGGCTCAAGGGTCTCAGCCACTTCGATGATCGCCTTTTCCTCGGCCTTGCGGAGCAAAACAGCCAGGTCCGCTTTACGAAAGGCCCCTGCCAAAAAGAGCCGTGTCCACAAGTAGCCAAACAGAAACCCCCCGACGGGGAAATAGATCAGAATCGCCAACGCCATCGCATGGGCACTTGGCCCGCTACCTAAGCCCGCTTGGATCAGCTCTGCCGCAGCTTTTAGTCCTGTCCAGAGATTAGCAAGCTGGGTCAGCCCAACGCCAACTAGGATCTTGGTCAGCCAGTCCGAAATCTGTTCCAGATTGGTGTTGGCCTGATAGGCGACGGCTGGCCCGGTGTCGTTTAGGCGGTCAGGGTTCTGGTTGGGTAGCTCGTTTTGCAGCGTGCGCGGGATCCCAAACAAAAAACCGATCAAACCACCAACGATCAGGACCGCCCCAGCCAGCATCACGCTGGTGGTGAAGGTCGCAAAAAAGGTCGCAGGGGTCTGCAAGGCGTAGAACAAAAGACCAAGCACACCCATGCCCATCAGACGGCTGAGTGCGAAAAGCGCGCCAGATTCGTCCACAGGGAGCGCGGGCGCGGTAGCTGTGCGCATCAGGAGCTGTTTCAGGGACTTAAGCATCGTAAACCGCTTTCCATTGATCGGTGCCACGAACCATCACGATTGCCGGTTGAATACAGCTCTACAGGTGCAAGTCACCAGGACCTTGAATCACATGCCCAGCTGCCATGCTTTCCTGACCAACCAGCGGGTCATGATGACGCAGGGTACCAAAGTCAAGTTCAGTGATCTGCTCAATCCTCGCAACAGGGACTTGATAGGTGCGGTATGCGCCAAAGGCAAACTCCAGATCGATAATCAGGTTTTTCTGGGTCTGCAAATAAGCCGTGGCCGACAACTGTCCGTTCTGCTTGATGACGCACACCACCTTCCAAAATTCGGCTGGAATCTGGAATCGTTGTCGATAGACCACATCATCGGCGCGTAGAACTGGGCCGGTAAAGACTGTGACTTTCAGATCATGCAGATTAGCGTTGCGCAGAATATAGTCTTCTAAACTGAGCCAGGTTTGCTGGTTGAGATGCTTATGTTGTGGCGCACAGTTGGTAAAGTGAAAGGTGTCTTCGTTGGCCAGAGTGGCGTTTGACCCCCACACTGGATCCAGACGCCGCACGAGATGTCCGCGATCCAGGTCATTGTGGGCGTATAGCTCTGGCCCTGATTGTACAGTGCGATCAATGCGCGGGTCAAAATACCACCGATCCCGCGCTCGCTCAAGATTCATCGACTGTCGGCCATCAATATTGACGGCGGTGAAATAAGCCAGCCGCCGTGCCGCGCTCAACACAACTGAAAAATGCGTGTAGTGGAGCGCCTTTCCTTTGCCCGCTTTTGGTTTGACAACATCCTTCTGTCGCTTTTTGGGTAAGGCTGGGAGCGCGATCCGTACACCCAGAAAATCCGCATCATACCCGCGCCGGTCGGCGTACTCAGCCGGCGTGCGCTCAACTGTCTGTAAAATCGTCGTCTCCATCACTATCTCCTTGAACCAGACCTGCCAGGCATTGGCAACCTGGCAGGTCTGTAGTAAACATATTCAACTACAAAACTGAGAACCGCCTACCAACTTAGGTAACATGGGTGATCATCGCTTGCAACAGCGATTTCTGATCAGCCGTCCAATCGGGCTTCGCTTCCAACAGTCGGGCAATACTACTGATGCGAATGCCTTCATTGGCCACCCAGTCGATCTCCTCGTCGCCCATCTCTTCTTTCCAAATACGCCCTTGCTTGTTGAGGATGCGCCCTTGCGCATTGCGGCGCGGCACGCCAGAATGGTGCAAGGCCACTACATCCCACCGGTCACTAAAGACGGGCGAACCCGATGAACCGGGCATCGTGTCCGTCTCGTAGTGGACAAAGTCATCGAATACATCGATGATGCGGTTCGAGCGCAGCGCCAGGTGCTTCTTGCGCCCCTCTGGGTGTTGGATCACGGCAACGCTCTCCCCCAACACTGCCTTCCCCGATTCGGCAATAAAGGGTAGATGTCCAAGAGCGTCCAGCGCAGAGCCATCGGTCGCCTGCGGATGTACGGCCACCAACGCAAAGTCGAGTGCTTTGTCGGTAAAGAAAAACTGGGTGCCATCCAACTTGAAGACTTTGATCGGTTTAGGCAGTTGGTTAGCATCATCTTCATAGTTGAACTCAGCCAGACTACGGTTTGCGACGGCAGCAGAAGGCAAGACATGATTGTTTGTCAACAACAATGTGGGCGAGACCAAAAAACCAGTACCATAGCCGGCAAAGGTGCCTGTGGCATCGCGGATCTCAATACGACAGATACTGCGTGCCTTGTGCAGGCCGATCTCCAGATAATGTAAAGGCAGCAGATCATTGTTGCCGATCAACCGCTCGCGGCCCAAGATCTGTTCTACATCAATGATCTGGGCAAGTACTTCGGGTGCATTGCCCTCCACTAGCCCATCCTGTGCCATGAGTTCACGGCGCACCTCTAGTCGTTCCGGCTCTTCCACCGCCGCCACACCCTCTTTTGCCAGGCGTTTTAAGCGGGCGCGACGTTCCTCTGTACGAGCTTTGTAACGGGCAGCGGTCTCTTGGATCAGTTTAAGGTCACAAGTCTGATGGATCATCATCGATTCTCCTAATTTATGAGGAACGCCGCCACTCGCCAGATTCTTTCCGGGTCGAAAGACCCAACTCAACCGTATCGGCCAGTGCGGCCAATCCCTTGGCTTTGAGACAGTTGACCATCGTCAATTTTGCCACCGGAACGGCCGCAGCCGGGGCCTCAATCGCCACGGCAATCGAAACACCGAGAGAAGTCAGCGCGCAGCTTCTAACGATGTTCCATGCATCACCCGAAGTTGGTGCCGACACACAGACCGAGGCATCAAGCATGAATTTTGCCGTGCGCCTGTAGAGGACGGGCACTCGCACACAGACCTGCTGTCCTAAAATTCGCCTGCATTGCCTTTCCATCACTGTCTTGAACTCGGGCACGCCGCTCACTCGGCCCAACTCGAATTTGCGACACTGGCGTGTTGCCTCTAACCCGGCATCTTCAAACAACTGAATCCCTTCATAGATGTCATCGACATCAGAAGCGCTTTCCAGTTCAGATAAAGCCTCCATACCACTGTCTTCAAACTCAAACTCCTGGACACCTTCGGGCAAGTTAATCGTGAGTTTCATTGCGTCAATCTCCTTATTGTGAAATTTGTAGAAGAAATAGATTACGCCGTTTGCTCATGAGCGGGTGACTCCGGAGATGCACCCGCCAACATCAACAGCAGGCGGTCACTCGAACAAAAGGCTTGTCTGGCAATTCGCCACTCGTTGCCCTGCACTGGATCGTGCTTCCATTGCCAAACCGCGAGATAGTGTCCTTCTTCGATATACGGACGCACGGACCTGGTAGCAAAATGATAGTCGCAGATTTCATAGGCGATGTCATCATGAACCACTAGCGACACTGTCTTATACACGCCCTTCTTGCCGCCCGCGATGAATGGTCGCCAAAAACTGGTGATCCCACCCCGTGCCTTGTCGATGAGCGTTCCATCGGTGCAGATCAGCTGGGCATCAATCGTATAGACTTGGGCCACGCGACTTACATCAGTAGAATTTAGGCTACGATGGTAGTGCTCAACTGCCCATTCTAAATTAGAGGTACTTGGTTCCATAGCGCATTTCCTTTCTGTAATTCCACAAACATCAGCATTTTCGATGTTGTAAGAATAGCCGGGATAGACTCACATTGGTCTCACAACTTTCTCTCATTTCACTCCATTCCTCTACAAACACTATTCAGCCAGGATCACATCCAACGCGGCCTCGAGTTGGTCGATGGTCACGGCGGTGGAGCGGGTTGTTTCCAGCCCTGAACCGTCCGCCCCGCGTGCCGCGCCCAACGACCAGGTTGGGCCAAAGGAGCGCACGGCCAGGTACATGACCTGGGCACGGATTTCATCCACCCCATCCGCAATCATCGCCTCATAGAACATGCGGTGAACGGCCTTGTGCGGCTCAACGCGCTGCTGGCAAGCCACATCATGCAGAACGGTCGCCCGGCGGTAGTCGCCGACAAAGGGGGTGCCAATGACGGATGACCACAGCTCTGGCGGGATGCTCGCGCCATCCACGACGCTGCCTTTGGGAGCGACCCAGCGCTTACCCTGGTCATCGACAAAAGTGAAATTTTTTAGCACTTTCATCTTGCGATCCGGCCCAGCGTGGACGAGCCACTCGGTCTGCAAGACGCCTTCAAAATGGGCCATACAGTTGCCTCCTGAATCTTGATGGACGGACGAATTTCGACGATCTCCACCTGGCGCTGAAGACGCCAGGCTACTGAACAACGCAGGCTAAAGCCCGCTTTAGAACCCGTCCGAATCACGGTTGCGGAGTCCGTCATTGCCGCCCTTGCGATCGCTCAGTCGCAGAGTGATTCGGATAGGCTCTTAGAGGGCGCTGCTCGGTAACCCAGGGGGCCGCTGGGCGCATTCATGGCGGGGCGGGCAACGATGGCCGGAGCGCGCCGGGCGCGACTCAATCAGCGTTCGGCGCGGTCACCGTTGTGGGTGGCAGATAGAGCACCACAGAGTCGATCTGCAATCGCCCAAACGCAGTTTTGCTCTGTTGTATGCGCTCTACCAGCAACCACACGGTCAGCAAAATGTCCTGCACACCGGCGGGCAGCGTGGCGGAGAATTTCCGCTCGAATGCGTGAGGGTCTGGGGGTGGATTTTCCCGTGGTTGTTGGGACGTATCATCAGGTGCTTCTTGAATCAACACACCCGGTGGTAGCTCCAGCAGATGGGCTTGTTCTCCGATACTGACACAAAGTGTGGCCCGCACACCCGGATCTACTGAAATCAAGCCGTCTACGGTCACGGTGATGGTGGACGCTTGCTCCGCTGTCTCTGTGATGACCGGGACGACAAACGCGCTGACTTGACTGGCCGTTCGGTCTTGCGTGTCCGAGGTCAGTTTTACATCGACATTATCGAACAGCAGCGTGATCAGGTCATCCTGCACTTGGCTGCTAAAACGGACTGCGTTGTTTTGGGTCGCCTGGCCAGAAAATTTCATATCCATTTCTCCTGTTTGAGTGTTCTACTGCCCGTTAGCTTATCTCTACTTTGGCACTCTAGAAAACCATTTGCGTTAAAGTACCAAAGTAGAGTTATTCGTTAATGCCCGCCGCCTGCGGATCGCCGCTGATCGGTTGGCCGATCAAGCTCGTCAGTGATTCAGGGCGGTAAGCACTGGAACGCAATTCATCTTGTGAACCATCACACATCCTTGTGGGTTGAAAGGCGATCTCATCCACATACATGGTGCTGGGGGCTGAATAGTCATTGCTCACGGCAAAATTGAGCGTTGTCCCAGTAAGCGTCACATGATTGCTGAGGTCAACCTGAATCCTCACCCAGCGCGCCGTCGCGGTACCGGCACAGAGGCTATGCACGGCGGCCCAGTGCCCGTTGATGCCGACGCCGCCATAATCGGCATTACAGGCATCATCCGACACTGTCCACTGCCAGTAACGCAGACACGCTTGATCGGCGGAGATCGCTAGCCCCTGCGAGAGCATCGAGATCTCATCATCCAGACCCCCCAAACGGGCGGCCCACCCGCCGGCATAGGGCGCAACGGCCAGTTCCCCAGCGGAACGGATGAGCGTCTGACCGTTCGTCGAAAACGGATCCCACAACACTGGGCCGGCTTCAAACCCGCCATTCTCTGGTGTTGGCACAAAGAAAAGCAGTGCTGGCAGATAGAGGGTGTGCGGCTGGGTTGTTGTAAGCGGTGTTGCCATACGAACAAGTTCCACAGGGCCGTGGTCAATGCTGTGCGCCTGCGCACTGACCGGTCGATGCACCATGCCCAGACAGAGCAAGAGCAACCCCACGGTCAATCCGGCCCCGCCGATCAGCGCATAGATTCTAGTGACCATACAACCCTTCCATCACTCTGTGTCCCTGGTGGGGACGAAGATGCCAAAGAGCGCACGCAAAACCCGCAACCAGGCCGGTTCCGCCGTGGGTAGCGACACAGACGGTGTTGATGCGCTGCGCGGTGTTAGCGCGCTTGGGTCTGTTGTTTCAACCGGCAGTTGCACCAGCAGATTGAGCCGCTCCTCGGTCTGTTGGATCGTCCCGCCCCGTTGGTACGTCACCGTAATGTCAATGCGCTGGATGCCTGGCATTGCTTCTGGCAGCACATAGAACTGGGCAGTTCTGGTGTAACTGGCTCCGGCCTGAAGCTGATCGATAGACCAGCGGGTGCCCGTGCCGATGGGCAAAATGACGGCATCCTCTGCTTCCTGCCATTCAACCACCACGGCCTCCACCGCGTCTAGAGTACTGATGGTGCGCACGGTCAAAGTCATGGTGAAAAGATCACCCGGGACGACCTCGCGCGGGGCATCGACAAACTCGACGATCACGGCAGGGTGCGCCAGCGCTGCGCCGGTTGGCTCGGCAGTGGCCGTCACCATTACAGCCTCCATGTGCGGAGGGGCTGCGACCGTCTCTGTTGCGACAAGGAGTTGCTCCTCTGCGCTGGAGCGGGCCACCTCCGTGGCGGTCAGGTCTGGAACGGGTGTGCTCGCCAAGGAAGTTGCCAATGCGTCGGCGAGAATCTGCGCAATGGCTGTGGCCGTAGCATTTGCATCTGGTGTTGGCGGCGCGGTCGGTGTCGGTGTGGGGGTGACCGTCACCGTGGGGGTTGGCGTTGGCCGTAGTACCTGCAACCCGATCACCTGGCTCTGAAAACCGCTCAGGCTTTCACCATTCAGCGTGTAGGTATAACTCATGTCAAAGGCGATTTGGGTCTCACCGCTAAAAGCGGCGTCGTAGAGCAGCGGGCGCGAAACCAGCTTGGTGGCTCCAGGGCCGACATCGGTCAAAAAGACATTCTTGTTCCCGGTCAGCCCAATCAACGCATAGTCGGCGGCGACATCGCGCAGCGTGACGGACAACGTCTCCAACACGAGCGTGCTGTTGTTGCGGACGCGAAAGGAGATTTCAAACGCATCACCAGCCACGACGACGACGGGCGCAATTGCCAAATCTTCGAGCGTTAAAAAAATCGGTTCCGGCGTGACGGTTGGCACGGTCCCCCCGGTTTGTGGGTGGGGCGCGGCCCAACTCGCCGTCGGCCAGCCCATCCACAGGAGCGCGGTTAGCATACCCAACACAGCCAAATGCGTGATCATCGCTCTGCTCCTAGCCCCACTAGCCCAAACAACAGCCGCACCCATAGCGTATTCCGCCAGGGCCGGGTCGTGGCCGGGGGTGGGTGTTGCCACAGCAAGACTAGCGGCTCCGTTCTTTCGATCACCCGGCCACGCGCGTCCACATAGACGATCGTCACCGGCAGTTGCACAAGCGGATCGGACGGCGGCGTAGCCAGCACAAATTGCCCAGTCAGCGCAGCGCGCCCGCCTGGCGCCAGATCGTTGAGCCACTGCGTTGTCCCCAAGCCAATGGGGAGGACGCGCCGATCGCGCCAACTGACCATCAGCTGCTGGGCCGTGGCTCCGCCCAGGTTGCGCAGCACCAGCGTCAGTTGAAAGGGTTGGTCATCCACCAACTGGCCCGGTACAGTTTGGTAGCTTTCGATCACCACCAGGGGATCTTGACCGAGTACAACCTGCGGAGCCGCCGCTTCCCCGTTTTCTGGTGGCCCGGTATAGTCAACCGGCAGAGGCGCGGGATGCGCTTGCCAACTCGGTGTCCCCAAAACGGGGATCGGCGTTAACACGGTCTCGCTTTGGCCGACCGGGTCTGGGTTGGGTGTGCGCGTCGGCGCTGGCGGCGTTGACGTTGCCGGCGGCTCTGGCGTGGGCGGGGGTGGAGGCGGAATGTCGGCGGCCACGGGCACTCGCTCAACCCCATGCGCCACGACATAGTAGCCATGCACCCAGGCGGGTGTACCGTTGTCTACAATTTGCCACCACTGGTTGCTGTGATCTTTGCCAATCACAGAAAACCGCGCGCCAGTGTGGGCAACCCCGATGATCGGGTAGGTAGTGCCAGGCCCGGTACGCAGATTGAGCTGTGGCGTATCCACGATCAGATAGGGCGTAGCCGGTGTATCCGTCGGCGTCGGGGTTAGGGCGGGCAACGTTTGCGGATAGAGAAAGGCGTTGAGTTGCACCGTCTCGCTCACCCACTGCGAGGCATAGACAAACTCATACGAGAGGCTGAACTGGACGTTGTCGCCACGTGGCGGCGGTGAGGCTGGCGTTGTGTCATTGCGATAGGCTAAGGTCTGCGAGGCAGTCGCCACGCCACCCGGCGACAACGTGGTCGGCACCTGTTTTCGACAGCCAGAGAAGACCGGGTTAAACTTATCCGAGCTATTGCAAAAGTCGATCACCAGGTTGGCGGCGGCCACATCACCCAGGTTTTTCAGCTCCACCACCAACTCAAACTCCGGCCCACCGTGGTTCGCCGAGATCAGCGTTGAGTTGAAAATCAACGGCAGCGGTGTGCTTAACTCGTCAATCGTCGCGCGCGCTTTCGCCGTCCAAGTGCGATTGACCGCAATATTGGGCTTTGGTAGCACAGCCTGGAGCCGTGCCGTTGGCGCAATGATGGGGTTGGACGGTAATACGAAAATGGCGATCTTGGTGGTCAGATCAGGGGTGCTCTTTTTTAGGTCGTCAGTAAAGATAACCCCGACTTCTTTCATTGTGCCTTCATTCAAGGTACCCGTGTACCGCAGGCGCAGCATGATATGGATGGTCTGGTCTACCGAGATCGATGGCAACGCAAAAAAGCATTCCCCTTCGGAATTAAATTTTCCGGTATCGGCGCAATCCTTATTCTCAACAAAATAGTCAACCGCTGGCCGCGTGCCAACATTTTTGATCTCTACATGCAGTTCAAATGGCTCCAGGGCGCGTACCTGTTCGGGTACAGTGTAAAAGCGCACCAGTTTCAGGTCGGGCTTGGGCACGGGGATCGGCGTTGCTTCCAACTTGGGTTTGTCTGGGAAAATTGGGTCACCGGCATCCACTGCCTGTGCGGCAGTGTTCGCAGTCTGCTTTTCCTGGGCGTTGAGCGGCTGTGGCATCGCCACAATCAGCATATAGGTGAAGAGCAGCACGCGCCAAACCAACCGGCGAAACAACGGGGATTGTGATTTCATCATGCGACCTCTGCTGAATTGATTCATACGTAGCGGCATCTGAGGATGCCGACTCCTCTGTAGTCCGCTGATTCTGTTAGAGCAGGGCAAGCACCGTACCCAGGCTCAAACTCAAGATGCTGTAGATGCTAACCACCAATAAAGCCTTAGGGGTGGAAAGTTGCGCCCCCTCGCGCACAGCGAACACCAACAGCGCCAGAGCTGCCAGCTTGTAGAGATCCACCTGGCCGAGCAGATAGTGGCTGACCGCCAGCAGGTCAGGATTGGGCGTAGCGGCGCTGACGGGCAACAGTCCCGACAAACCCGGATAGAGCAGCGCCTGGCCCGTGGTCAACATATAAACACTTTGCACAGCATCGCGCAGGGTCAAAGGCAGGCTGGCCCAGGCCGTCAAAGTCAGCAGACGCGTAACATGCGGCTGACCAGCGCAGCCTCTGCTGATCGTCGCCAGCGCCAGAGTCTGGGCCGGCCACCCGACCAGAATGCCCAGTACGCCGCCCAGGAGCGTCCATTCTAGATCTGACCTATGCAGCGCGGCCAGGACAAACAGACGACCATAGAAACAGAGTAAACCCAGGCCGATCGGGATGCCCCAGCCCGCCAAAGGGTGATAGGTTGCGCTGCGCCCAACCGGGTAAGGCAGCAGCCAACCCGTTTTCACAACGGGAGATAGGGTCAGCGTCGGCGTGGGTTGTTCGAGCACAGACAATGGCCGAAGCAAGTTTTCCATAGCGATCCTTTTGAAGCTATCGATTCTGATGATGTAAGAATAGCGCCAAAAAACTCACATCAGTCTCGCAACTGTCTCACATAGTTCTACGGCCGGCGCGCAAAAAACGGCGGGCTAGCTGCCCGCCGTTTTGGCTGGATTCAGTAGACAGAGCAAATAAACTGCGGAGTAGGCACGCCCCGTGCCGGTCGACCGGCACGGGGCGTGCCTACTCCGCGTTACTGCAATCGCGCAAAAGGGGAGTAGGTTACCCCTTCAACCCCGTCATGCGGATGCCTTCGAGGAAGTAGCGTTGGGCCAGGAAGAAGATGACGATCAGCGGCAGGGTGGCGAGGGTCGAGGCGGCCATCATCAGGTTCCACTCGGTGGTGCGTTGAGCGCGAAAGGCAAAGAGACCGAGCGAGATCGGGTATTGAGCCTTTTCCGAGAGATAGACCAGCGGAGCAAAAAACTCATGCCAGGCGTAGAGAAAGGTAAAGACGGCCACCACCAGCAGCGCGGATTGCACCAGCGGCAGCATGATCTGCCAGAAGATACGAAACTCGCCCGCCCCATCCACGCGCGCCGCATCGACCAGTTCCACCGGCAAGCCCAGGAAAAACTGGCGCAGCATAAAGATGAAAAAGGCGTTACCAAAAAAGGCGGGGAGGATCAGCGGGGCATAGCCACCCAACATCCCTAAATTCTTGAACAGGATAAAGGTGGGGATAAAGGTGACAATGCCAGGGATCATCAAGGTGGCAATGGTGAGGATAAAGAGCAAGTTGCGCCCCGGAAAGCGTAAGCGCGCAAAGCCATAACCCACCGCCGCACAGGACAACACCGTTCCAACCGTCACGCTCACCGCGTAAAAGGTGCTGTTGCGCAAAAAGAGAAAGAAGGGGAAGCCCGTGTAGTTGATGGCCTTGCCAAAATTCTCCCACAACACTGGGTCCGGCCACCATTCCACAGGGTAGGTGAAGACCTGCGTGTTCGCTTTGAGCGCGGTGATGACCATCCAGTAGAAAGGGAAGATAAAGGCAATGGAGACCAGAATCAGCAGGGCGTGGCGGCTGACTGTCAGCAGATACTTCTGCCAGGGGAAGGCTCGCTGCACGCGCACTGGTGGGCTGCTCTCCTGTAGGCGGGGCTGGGTGATCGGTGCCATCGTTCCTCCTGATTCGCTGCGCTAAGTAAAACCAAAAAAGTCGTTTGAAACCGAGGAGTCAGCATCCTCAGATGCTGCTCCGCGCCCTAAAGGGCACCCGATCTCAGGATGCTGACTCCACAAATGCTCATCTCTGTTCTGGGTTTACTTAGACCACTTGGTCATCGCTCTCTTGAAAGACCCACAGGCGCGCCGAGCGAAAGATCGTGAGCGTCACGATCAAGATGACGACAAAGAGCAACACCGCCAGCGCCGAGGCATAACCCATCTTGAAATAGCGAAAGGCGTTGCGGTAGATCAGCACCATGTACATCAACGTCGATTCGAGCGGGCGGCCCGTGGTGTTGCCGATGACAAAGGCTGAGACAAAGACCTGAAACGAGCCGATGACGCCCATTACCAGATTAAAAAGCGTCACCGGGGTGAGCAACGGCAGGGTGATGTGCCGGAGCCGCTGCCAGGCATTCGCCCCATCGATGGCCGCGGCTTCCAGTAACGACTGGGGAATATCCTTTAGCCCGGCCAAAAAGATCAGCGCACTGGCCCCCATGCCCCACAAGCTGAGGATGATCAACCCCGGCTTCGACCAGGCTGGGTCTGAAAACCACCCCGGAGTCGGCAGACCAAAGAACGCTAGGGTCTGGTTGACAATCCCGCCCTGAGAGTTGAACATGACGATGAAGATGATCGTCCCCGCTACCGGCGGAGCCAGCGCGGGCAGATAGAAGAGGGTGCGGTACAGGCCAATCCCGGTGGCGCGCATGTTGAGCACCAGCGCCAACGAGAGCGAGACGAGCAACCCCAGCGGCACGGAGATCAACGCATAGTAGGCGCTATTGTAGACCGCCGTCCAAAACGAAGGGTCAGTGGTGGAGAGCGCGCGATAGTTCTCCGCCCCGATCCAGCGTGGCGGCTCTAGCACCGTGTAGTCGGTGAACGAAAAGTAGAGGCTAGCCAAAACCGGGTAAGCCGTGAAGACCAGCAGGCTGACGATCCAGGGCAAGACGAAGAGATACCCAGCCACGGCCTCGCGGCGCCGCAATATGTTGCGCGGCGGGCGGCTGACAATGGCAGCCATAGCGCACTCCTTTCTACTGCGTAATCCGTGAACGATCGTTTGCGAATTGCGCATCACGCAGTACGAATTAAACTCACAGAGAAACCAGATCAAGATTGCATCGATGCGGAGTAGGCGCGCCCCGTGCCGGTCGAGACTTCGGCGTGAGCTCAGACTTCGGCGAGCTCAGTCGAGTCGTCGAACGCCGCACGGGGCGTGCTCCCTCCGCGATTGTGCTATCTTTATTTGTTTTGTCTATCAGTTCTGTTTGAAACAGGCGGTTTTGCTGACGCAGAAACCCTCTGTTTCAAACAACCACGAGTATATATATCACGTTTTACGCACTCTGCAACACAGTCTCCAGTTCAGCCTGGCAAGCGGCTTGCGCTTCGGCCAGGGCCGCGGCGGGCGGAGTCGTCTTGGTGTAGATCTGCTCGATCGCACGCCCGATCTGATCGTTGGCAAAATCTTGCACGGGCGAATTCCACATCGGGGTAGCAACTTGCAATTGACCGCGGAAGAAATCGGTCACCTCTTGCGCAACCTCATCCCCACGCATTTCAGCTACACGCGATGGGTAGAGATCGGTGGGCACGTTGGCGTTGGTGGGCAGATCAGGGATGTTGGCAAACCACACTTTGATGCCCTCCGCCGACATGTAATCCAGATAGCGGAAAGCTTCTTCCGGGTTGCTGGAGCCTTTGGGCACCACCAGCCAATTCGGCCAGTAGCCCGATGTCGTCTGGCTGCCACCTGGCCCGACGGGGAAGGAAGCGACATTCCAGCGCTCAATTTTCATCTCGGCCGCATACATATCGCCACAGACCCAGAAGCCACCGGTCATGATGGCAAACTTGTTCTCCTGGAACGCCGGAGGGCGCCCTTCGCCATCGGTGTAGGAGCTCCAGTTGCCAGAGAGGTTCACCTTGGTGATGTCACCCTGGTACTCTTCATCCAACCAGGCCATGGCATAGTCCATCATCGCCAGGTTGGCTTCGTTGTCGATGGTATACTGTTGCGTTTCACCATTGTACAATTGTGAACCGTTCAGCGCCGACCAGATGGGCAGCGTGTATTGATCTTCGTCCCAGGGGATAAAGCCAGCCGTCTCCAACGTATCGCCGTTCCAGGTGGTAAACTCCTTGGAGAGCGCGCGCAATTCGTCCCAGGTTTTGGGGAAATCCTCACGGGCGGATGAGATGCCTTTGGCCTCAAAGAGTTCTTCGTTGTAGAACATGGCGTAGGTACCCGCCGCCACAGGCAGTCCATAGGTCTTGCCGTTGAAAATGCAGCTCGCCAACACACCCGCTGGCCAGGCTTCTTTTTGCGAATATTGCGAGCCAGCCATCAACTCATCCAGTTCAACGAGCGCGTTGCGCGCCCCAAAAGCGGCCGGCGAAGTCCACAAGATCGTCGCATCGGGCGGGTCACCAGCGGCGATGCGGGCTAGGAGCACTTCGTTGAAATTCTGGTCGCCAGCCCCGCACTGGGCTTCTCCGATGTTGATCCCTGGGTTGAGCGCCTCGTAGTTCTGGGCAATGGTCTCAAAGCCTTGACAGTAGACTTCGGAGCCGCCGGGTGTCCAGAAGCTCAGGTTGAGCGTTTCGCCCTCGGCGGCGGGCGCACCTTCGCCCTCAGCAGCGGGCGACGTCGCTGGCACAGCACAGGCGGCCAGCAAACTCAGCCCTGTGCCCATGCCCACCGCTTGCAAAAACGTACGGCGGCTGAGTGTGACTTGTGTTGGGTTCATCTTCATTTTGGCTCTCCTTGATGCAAATTAGCAAATCGGTTGATAAGATAGACGCAGGCCGCCAGGTTAGCGAACGGCTTGCCTAGTGGTTCATCTTGTGGCTGATTCTGTCGTTGTCTGTTGAACGGCTTGCGCGGCCCGCTCTTGCCACTTGGTCTGTTGCATCCGCAACCAGTAGAAGTCGCGTGGGGCGACGCGCGGCTGCGGCGGCGTATCAAACATCAAAATATAGGCCCGCCGGGGCTGATCCGAACGGTTTGGCCCCGTGTAATGGAGCGTGCGGCCATGATGGATCGTCGCACCACCCGCTGGCACTGGGCAGGCCACTGCGTCCGCCGCCACCTGCGCTGGGTCATCGACTTCCAACCCGATCACGCGCGGGTCGTTGCCGATGGGGTGATGGGGCAGCACCTCCTGTCGGTGGCTACCAGGGACAAATTGCATACAGCCGTTTTCGAGCGTGGCCTCCTGCAGCGGGATCCAAATGTTGACGTAGTAGTGGTCTAGGGCTGGGTCGGCATAGGCTTCATCTTGATGCCACGGTGTGGCCGCTGGGGTATGGGGTGGTTTGAGGATGGCGTGCTCACCACTGAAACGCATTTCCGGGCCAAGCAACTGCGCCGCAATGGCCTCGGCGTTGGCCCGCAGCAGCGTATTGGCTAACTCCGGCGCATACTTGGACGGGTTGAGGATCTGCGGGAGCACCGGCGTCTGGTCATCTTCATCCGTCGTCACCAGATCCAGGTGATCACCCTGGGCGCGGCCCGCCTTGCTGGCAAAGAGCTGATCGTAAACCGCTTGCAGTCGCACTACCTCCTCCGCTGTGGTGATGGCTGGCAGGGTCAGATAGCCTTCACGCCGGAAGAACGCAATCTGCTCAGCTGTTAATTGAATCGTTGGTTGGATCATGGCACTCCTTATGAATTAGCCAAAATCGTGCGAACTCAGCGATTCAATTCGCTGAATTCGCACGATTTTGGCTAATTATGATGTCCGTTGATACGCATCCGCAAACTGTTGTGTCTCAGCCCCCCAAGCCGCCGGGCGCGTCTGCGGCGTCCAGTGCAGCGTGCGCTCGACAGGCCGCACCGCCTGCCAGCCGAACGGCTTGACTACCCGCACGCAGATCAGCAAGGGTTGGCCGGGGTCCACATAATCGCGCTCGTGGGCAGTCAACTCGTGCGCTGGCAGGTTGAGCAAGAAGGCCAGCCGTGCTAAGAGATTGCCATAAACCTGCACCTGGTAATCGTCCTCCGTCAGCGCCAGCCGGTGCAACAGATCATGTACCCCAATCGGCGTCAACCAGTGGTGCATGTAGAGCGAGCCACCCGTGCCCATGTCCAGCCCGCGGTGTAGGTAGAAATCGATGCACCAGAAATTTACCAGCAACACGCCCCCTGGCTTGAGCAGCCGCACGGCATGATAGAGCGCCGACTCGATGTCGTAGATCACCGCCGTGCTGAAGGGGATGAGAAAGCAATCGTAGCGATCCCCAGGGATTTCGTCTCCCCGGCTTAGATCGGCCACCACACGCACGTCCGGGTTGTGCGCACTCAGATCTAGCGCGTCGGCCCCTGTGAGCGCCTCCCCGCCATACTGCCGCAACGTCGTCGTCTCTTCGATCTCCAGCCCGTGGCCGCGCATGTCGGCCTGGTGTTGCTCCAGAAAATCCGCCCAGTAGTAACGGATGATCGATAAACCGCCCGCTTGGCGTTTGGGCAAGGGCGCTAAGCGCCGAAAGGCCAGCGCCCGCAGCGTGCGGATCACCGGCCACGTGCGCCAGTGCTGGCTCCGTTTGACCGCCCAATATCGTTCTCGCAACTGCTCGTTTTTAGACATACAAAGGTAGACAAATTGTGGCGTACATTATAAAATCACACCATTGACGGTGAAATCGATGCACCTTGAAAGGAGTGACGGATGTTATATGCACCACAAGTCGAGCCAATCAGCCAATTGAAACGCGACCATCTTCGTGTGTTTACCAAGCTAAAGAAAGGGCCCGTGTTCTTGGCGCAACGGGGCACATTAGCCGCGGCGTTGGTATCCATTGAAGAATGGAATAAAATTGCCGCCCGTCTCGAACATTTAGAGACCTTACTCCGTGCTCGCCAAATCAGCCAAGAAATGAACAGCGATCCAACCAAATCGATCTCTCATGAAGAGTTGATGCAAAAATTAGGAGCGCCGCTCTGATGTGGCGATAAACAGTCATTATCTAATAGACATCTAATAGACAACTCAATTAGAACCCGCACATTGAGGAGTCAGCATCCTCAGATGCTGACAGGTTCGCATCTGAGGATGCCGGGTACCCTTTGGGTGCCTCAATGGTGCGATGTTTATTTGCGTTGTCTATAAGGTGTAAACCTTTCTCTAACCTGAGCGTTATCGTTGCCGCCGCACCGATGATCCCAGCATCCGGCCCTAGCCCGGCGTGGAGGATCGGCAGGGCACGGGTCTCTGCTGACCAGATATGTTCGCGTGCGGCTGCCACAAAGCACTCCCAGTACAACCCATCGACTGACCCCAACCCGCCACCGACGATCACGGCTGCCGGGTCCAACACATTGACCAGCCAACCAACGGCCACACCCAGCGCCTGGGCGGCATGGCGTACAATGCGCACCGCATCTCTGTCGCCATCGTGAGCCGCCGCCAGCACGGCTTCCGCACGAGTAAATTGCTGGCCGGTGACGGCGTTATAGCTGGCGACCAATCCTGGCCCACCGGCAAAGGTCTCCAACACGGGCTGCAAGACCGTGCCACAGTGCGAGCAGACGGTGGTGAGTGGGCTGCTCGCCAGCAAAATGGCGTTACCGCGTGCGCCGACATGCGGGCGGCCCTCTTGCACAAAACAAGAGCTGATACCTGTGCCAACAGTGACGTAGCAAAAGGTGCGAAACGGTTGTCCTGCGCCATAGCGTGCCTCAGCCAGGGCTGGGGCACGCTATGGCGCAGGAC
>Ga0224722_1000382_pt1 | contig 26046 bp, 25 predicted proteins | sample Balambano_FR1_Me_FD_161646 | JGI IMG/M metagenome (GOLD analysis project Ga0224722, IMG submission 161646) | Freshwater sediment microbial communities from Lake Towuti, South Sulawesi, Indonesia - Balambano_FR1_MetaG | ecosystem: Environmental > Aquatic > Freshwater > Lake > Sediment | place... | reverse complement strand
GCCATCGGCGGCTACGATGGGCGGCGCGAGCTGGCGACGTGTGAATACTTCCAGTTGTCCGAAGGACGCTGGCACACCTGCGCGCCGATGACAATTCCCCGTGGCGGGTTGGGTCTGGCGCAGGTGGGCGCGGGGTTGTATGCCGTCGGCGGCGGCCTGACCAACTTCATCGCCTTTAACGAGCGCTACGACACCGTGGCCGACAAGTGGACCTCGGTCGAGTTGCCCTCGCAGCGCTTGGGGGATTGGCGCAACATGGGCGTCGCTTCGCTGCCGACTGCGTTCTACGTCATCGGCGGCACCACGCGCGGCGTGCCGCTATCCGATAACTTCGTATATGAAGTGCTGAGCAACCGCACCTTCATCCCGGCGTTGGAGACGAGTGAAGACAAGTAGGTGCTACACCAGCATCTCGGCGCGCTCAAGCGCTGGTGCATCGCCCAAGTCGAAGTAATTCCACCACGCGCTGATGGCAGCTTCATCGCCAAAGAACCAGCGCGGCCAGCCGGGCGAATGGCCGATGCCTTCCAGTTCAAGGGTGGTCGCGCCTTCCAACTCACTTAAAGCCAACGGCACCACGCCGTCGCCCCACTGGTTGCCGTTATTGCTGATGAAGCGATAGTTGAAATACGCCTCGCGCTCACGGCCGGTTCCGTTCAACTTGCCCTCGATGTGGCGGCTGCGCACGTTCAGGTATTGCACCGCCGGCGCAAAATATGAGCCAGGATACGTCTCGTCTACCCAAGCGGCGGCCTTCATGCCGGGGCGCGGCGCATCCTTGGCGCTTTTGAGCGGGCTGCCCACCATGAACAGGCGCGACACGCGCTCGTAGCCGATGTGTGGCCGGTGATGCGCCTTTGCCGTTTTGTCGCCCAGGTAGGCCCGGCCGACGATGCCGCCTGCGCTGTGGCCGACGATGATGACCTTCGTTGCGCCGGTAACGTGCAAGGCGTGGTTGATGGCCGCGTGAGCCCGATCTACTAGAACGGCGTAGTTCGTCAGCCCGGCCATCATCCACGTCACGCGGGTGATGCCGCTGATAAAGACGCGCCGGCCCGACAAGTTGGCCAATACCCGCGCGGCGTTTTTGTAATCGCTCCAGTGCGACCCAAAGCCGCCGATCAACACGATGGGTTCTTGCATGGGGTTAAGTCTAGCCGGGTGGATTAAGGGATTCTGAAACGCGAAACGTAAAACGCAAGGGCCTTTTACGTTGTGCATTGTGCGTTTTACGCTTCTCGCGCCGACTCCCACTCGAAGAAGCCGCGCGCGCCGATAAGCCCGTCCATGATGATCGTCGCCGCAGCCAATCTTTCCTCCCAACGTGCTGACGTGTAGAAGCGCGAGGCTGCGTCGCCCGTGTTGGCATCGAGATCACGCAGGGCGGACAACAGGTCTTTGTTGCGCGGCACGAGCAAGCTGCGACTACGGAAGGCATATTCAATCGCAGTCGAGATCGCCTTATCAAGCAGCATCGTCGCCGTCGCTGGGTCGCGCTCGACCACGTCCAACGCGTCTTCAAACAGCGTGGCCGCGTTGTAACGCGCGATGCGCAGGCCGAAGTCAGCGTAGTGGGGCGGGGTGGCCAACCATGTCTTTGCCTGGGTGATGAGCGCGGACACGACTGGGTCTTCATCCAGCATGACGACGCCGGTCGCCAGCATGTGCGCCGTCATCGGGCGGCCCTCGGCGTGCTCGTCGGCGAAGTAGCCTTCGATCAGGCCGGGCGGATTGAAGAACATCTCGCACGGCACGCCATTGCACCAGAGCTGCACACGCTGCCGCCACGGCTGGCGATGGATGGCGTAGATATCGAGGTCGCTGGATGCGTCCGGCGTGCCGCGAATGATGCTGCCGCTGGCGATGATGCCGAGAGGCTGCGTGCGGGTGTGGATGAACGCCACGGCCTCGCGCAGCGCAGTTGTATACGGCTCATCAACAAGCAGATAGGACATCATGTCGAAGCATCAAGAGATGTCTGATAGTCCTGATAAGTTTCGTACAGAGCATCGTGCATAAAAGTGTGATCACTGTCATCAGGCTCAGCCAACTGAGCACCGAGCCAAACAGAATCCGCATAGCTGGTTGGGTCTGCTACACCATCCATTACACAAAAGAAATCAAATACTACAGAAGCGGATGCATCTGCAATGACTTTAGCAAAAGCCTTCTCAGTTGTGGCATCCAGCTTGATTTTCTTCAAGGCAACAGCCTCGTCGGATGTAAGACTGCCATTCGGTGGATAGGCCAATTGAGATTCAACACTTCCTCTTGCAAGTCGCGTGGCCACTTCACTAGAGCGAGCTTTGATGATCTTATGCAACTCAACGAGCAACGCTTTTCGTTGAATATGTGTGATCGGTTTCACAGTTGATTGACTCCACGCCGAAACTATTTTGGTCGAATCACATCCGTCCCCACAAGCGGCCTCAACTCTTCCGGCACGACCACGCTGCCGTCGGCCTGCTGGTAATTCTCCAGCACCGCGATCATGGTGCGCGGCATGCCCAGACCGCTGCCGTTGAGGGTGTGCACGAACTCCGGCTTGCCGCCCTTCTCGCGGCGGAACTTGATGTTGGCCCGGCGCGCTTGAAAATCGCCCACGTTGCTGACCGAGCTGACCTCCAGCCACTCGTCCACGCCGGGCGAATACACTTCCAGGTCATACGTGATGCGTGAGCCGAAGCCGATGTCGCCGCTGCACAGTTGCTTAACCCGATAGGTCAGGCCCAGGCTGCGCAGCGTCGCCTCGGCGTCCTCGCGCATTTTCTCCAGCGTGGCGTCGCTGTCCTCCGGCTTGACGAAGGCGTACATCTCGACCTTGTCGAACTGGTGGCCGCGCTTGATGCCGCGCACGTCCTTGCCCGCGCTCATCTTCTCGCGCCGGAAGCACGGTGTGTAGGCCGTATACAACCTCGGCAACTCATCGGCGGTCAAAATCTCATCGCCGTGAAGGTTGGTCAGCGGCACCTCGGCCGTCGGCACCATCCAGAAATCTTCTTCGGCGTCGTGATACAGGTTATCGCGGAACTTGGGCAACTGCCCGGCTGCAAACAGCGTTTGGGCCTTCACCATGAACGGCAGATAGCGCTCCTCGTAGCCCTGTTCCATGCGCAAGTTGAGCATCCACGCGATCAAGCCGCGCTGCAAGCGTGCACCCCAGCCGTTGAGCACATAGAAGCGGCTGCCGCTCAGTTTCACCCCGCGCTCGAAGTCAATGATGCCGAGTTGCTCACCGATCTCCCAGTGCGCCTTGGCCGGGAAGTTCAGCTCGGGCACTGTGCCTTCTTCCACACGCAAGATCACGTTGGCATCTTCGTCCGGGCCGATGGGCGTGCGCGGGTCGAGCATGTTCGGCAAGGCCGAAGTCAAGTCGCCCAGTTGCGCCTCGATCTTGTTCAGCTCAGTCTCGAGTGTGCCAATCTCGTCGCCGACCTGGCGCATCTCGGCCTTCTTGGCCTCGCGTTCGGCCTCAATTTTCATGCGGCCGATCTCTTTGCTGACCGCGTTGCGGGTGGCGCGCAGTTGCTCGGAGCGCGTCAGGATGTCGCGCCGTTGCGCGTCAAGCGCCAGGATTTCGTCCAGCGGCATTGGGTCGCCGCCGCGCGCTACCAGCATCTGGCGAACCGTCTCGGGTTCCTTTCGAATCAGGTTGATGTCTAACATGTCGCATCCCTTTCACCACGAAGGCGCGAAGCACACGAAGGTAAAAGCCTTCGTGTCAGTTCGTGTTCTTCGTGGAAAAACAAAGCCGCCCTCCGTCATATCAGGACGAAGGGCGCTCGTGGTGCCACCTGACTTCCAGTTATTGATTATTGGTTATTGGTTGATGCGCATGATCAACCAATAACCAATAATCAATAACCACTTTGCCGTTCGCTAACGGGAACACCCGTCCTGCTCATCGCAGGAAGCTGTGCGAGTGGAGGCGAAAGTCTGCGTCGTCGTTGGCTCGCATCAACCGCCAACTTTCTGGATGAGACTCAGACGCGCGTCTCGCGTCGTCGCTGTTGGGCGGCATTTTATCAAGTTATCGAAGGCGGATAATCGCCGCATGCCACCGCTGCACGATTGGGCACTCAAGCCCGAGGAAGCCGTCAAGGTTCAGGCCCAATTGCGCCAACGGCTGTCGCTGGTTTGGGACGACTGCGAGGTGACAACCATCGGCGGCGTGGACATGAGCCTGACCGATGACAAGGCACATGCCGCCGTCGTCGTGCTGCGCTACCCCGACCTCACGCCGGTTGAAGGCGTGACGGCCGACGCGCCGCTCGTGTTTCCATATGTGCCGGGACTGCTATCGTTTCGCGAAGGCCCAGCCATCTTGGCTGCATGGGATAAGTTACAACACAGACCCGACTTGCTGATGTTCGACGGCCAGGGCATCGCACATCCGCGCGGCATGGGTATCGCTTCGCACATGGGGTTGTGGCTGGAGCGGCCAAGCGTCGGCATCGGCAAGTCGCGCTTGTATGGCCAACACTCCGAGCCTGGGCCGAACGCCGGCGATATAGCCGACCTGATTGACCCGAAGACCAAGCAAGTCATCGGCGCAGTATTGCGCAGCAAAGAGCGCTCGAACCCGCTATTCATCTCGGCCGGGCACTCGATTGATCTGCCGCACACCGTCACATTCGTGCGCGCCTGTCTGCGCGGCTACCGCCTGCCCGAACCCACACGTTGGGCGCACAAGTTCGCTGCGGGTGAACCGTTGCCATTTGATGATGTTGATTCGGGCGATCAGCTTGCGCTATTTTGATCTGGACTGACGCAAGACAGTTTCTCGGACGCGGATTAACGCGGATTTTGCAGATCAATACGTTCCGATCTGCGTTGTCTGCGTGCATCCGCGTCCGAATTCTGCTCACCTGCGTACGTCCTGAAGCTTTAACCCGGCTTAATCCCCTCTTTGCGCGGCCTTTAACTCTACTCGTCTGGGCCTTAACACGCCTTCGCTAACTTTCATTCGGTTAATTCGGTTAATTCGGTTAATACGCCTCGTTGCCGCACGTCTACAACCCGTTTGACTTAGATTGGAGTTTAGTCTTCACAGGAGTGATTGGAATGAGCAAGAGTAAGCACAGCAAGAATGGACACGAGCCTCGCAGCCTCTGGCACGATTTGCTGGATATGAAGATCAACCGCCGCGGCCTGATGAAAGGCGCAGTCGCCGCAGGCGCGGCAGCCGCCGCCACGGCTGCGCCGATTCAACTGCGCACCGCCGAAGCCGCAGCGCTCGACGCGCCGGCTGGTCTGCCACAAACCCCCGGCACACCGCGCGATCCCTCGCTTCCCTTCAACCCGATCAAGCCCTCGACCGAAGATTCGGTCATCCTGCCCAACGGCTATAAGCAAAACACGTTGGCCGTGTGGGGCGACAACATCGGTGCGGGCACGGTCGGCTTCAACCACGACTGGATCGGCTTCTACCCGATTGACGGTTTGGAGAAGGGCTTCGACGCCAAGGCCGTGGCGTATGGCTTCCTGAAGCCCACCATGTCGAGCACCGACGGCATCCTCGTCGTCAACCACGAATACGTCAACCCATTGTTCGTGAGTGAATATGCGGGTGAGGGCGAGAAGACGGCTGAGCAGATCGAGAAGGAGCAGGACGCAGTCGGCCTGAGTGTGGTGCGCGTGCAGCGCGACGCTGCAACCGGCGAGTGGAAGACGGTTGACGACGCGCTCAACCGCCGCATCACCGCCATGACGCCGATGCAATTGACCGGCCCAGCCGCTGACATTGACGACGGCCCTGAGGCCATCGGTACACTCGCCAACTGCTCGGGCGGCATGACGCCCTGGGGCACGGCATTGAGCTGCGAAGAGAACTTCCAAGACTATCCGGTCGAGGCACCAGGCGGCTATGGCTGGGACGCCGAGACGTATGGCAAGCGCCACTACGGTTGGGTAGTCGAGGTAGACCCGTATGACGCCAACAGCGTGCCGCGCAAGCACACCGCCATGGGCCGCTTCCGCCACGAGAACGTCGCCATCCGCGTGGATGACCTGGGAACGGTAGTTGCCTACATGGGCGACGACCGCGCCGACTCGTGCGTTTACAAGTTTGTAGCCAACCAGCGCTTTAATCCGGACACCGAGCGCGAAAACAATCTTTCCATCCTTGAGAACGGCGTGCTGTATGTGGCCGACTTCGCCAATGGCAAGTGGATCGCGCTTGACTACGACAACAACAAGGCGCTGCAAGACGCCAAGGACAGCGATGACAAGCCGCTGTTCACCTCACAGGCCGATGTGCTGGCCGAAGCCCGCGCCGCAGCGTTGGCTGTGCGCGGCACACCCGTGGATCGCCCCGAGGACATCGAGATCAACCCCAAAGACGGCAGCGTCTACATCGCGTTGACCAACAACACCGGCCACGGCAACTTCCACGGCCAGATTGTGCGCATCGCCGAGCGCGATGACAACCCCGGCGGCGAGAACTTCGACTGGAGCATTTTCGCCGTCGGCGGTCCACAGAGCGGCTTCTCCTCGCCCGATAACCTGGTATTTGACGGCGACGGCAATCTGTGGATGGTGACCGATGTATCCTCGTCACGCGTAGGCAAAGGTATCTACACCTTCCACGGCAACAACGCCATGTTCATGTTCCGCACCAGCGGCCCATATGCCGGCATCGCCTACCAGTTTGCCTCCGGCCCGAACGAGGCCGAGATGACTGGGCCAGCCTGGACACCCGACGGCCGCACGCTGTTTCTGGCTGTGCAACACCCCGGCGAAGAATCGAAGTCGTTGGAGGAGTTGAACAGCCACTGGCCGAAGGGCGGCGAAGAGATCCCACGCCCGGCGATCGTGGCGATCCAGGGCTTCCGCCCGCGCCGCGCGTGACGGGATTGAACCACGAAGAACACCAAGAACACGAAGGCAACATCTGAATTTCTTCGTGCTCTTCGTGTCTTTGTGGTTAAGTCGTAAATATGACTTCTGAGTATCTGGTTCACGAGCGCACCTTGCTCGGCGCGATAGACAGCTATCTGTCGAGCCTGGTGCACACGCGGCCTTTTCTGGCAGCGGATCAACGCGGGGCGCTTGAGCACTTCGCCGACTGGTGGCTGAACGAACAGGGTGGCGCAAACGACGTCAGCGTCGTCGGCGCGGCAGAAGTGCGCGGCTACCTCACGCGCATCGAGCACGGCGGCGCGGCCATGACCGCGCTCAAATCGTTCTTCGATTGGGCGCGTAAGGAAGGATTGGTCGAGGCAGGCTAAGGCGAGGGCGTCGTTCAGAACAGACAAGGCGGCCGACTGGCCGCCTTGTCTGTTTTCCCTCGCCCTACGATCATCAGGCTATGCACTACAACATCTGGCAAGGCCAGCGGGTGCGCCTGCGTGCCATAGAGCCTGGCGATTGGGAAGTATTCCATGCCAACGATGCCGATTCCGAAGCTGCCCGTCTGGGCTACTGTATCCCGCTGCCGCGTAGCGCGGCTGCATCGCAGACATGGGCCGAGGGTGAGGCGAAGCAGGCCCAAAGTGACAACATGCGCTTTGCCATCGAGACGTTGGACCGCGAACTGGTCGGCACGATCAACACGACTCATTGCAACCCACACACCGGCACATTTGGCTATGGCGTCGCCATCTTCCGGCCACATTGGCGCAAGGGCTACGCCCGCGAGGCGATCCTGCTGGTGGTGCGCTACTACTTTCACGAGCTACGCTACCAAAAGGTAACGACATCGGTCTACGACTTCAACGACGCCTCGCTGGCGCTGCATCAGTCGCTGGGCTTCGTGCAAGAGGGCCGCTTGCGGCGCATGGGCTTCACCGGCGGCACGTATTTCGACGAGATCGTCGTCGGGATGACGCGCGAAGAGTTTGAGGTGCAACAATCCGCCATGTGATTGATCAACCGCACGTGTGCCAGTCCGCAGCTGTGATCACGTAATACACCTCGCCGTTGGCCTTGCTGCGCGTCAACGCATCATCGCGGCGCATACCTGCCTTCTGCATCACCCGGCCAGACGCGGGGTTGTAGTCCCGGTGAGAGGCAGTCATGGTCTGTGCGCCGAGCTTGTCGAAGCAATACGCCAGCAGGCCGCGCACGGCCTCGGTCATGTAGCCCTGGCTCCAGTAGGCGCGATTCAGCGCATAGCCAAAGTTGAGATCACCTTCGTCGGGGTTGCTGGGTGGGCCGAAGCCGATCCAGCCGATCATGCCGTTCGTCGCCTTCAGCACGATGGCACACATGGCTCCCGAGGGCGGCGCGCTGTCGCTGGGCGGTTGTGGGTCCTGCAGCCACTCGCGCAGTTGCGCCTCATCAGAGGGCACGAAGTCATTCATGCGAAAGACTTCGGGGTCGCTGCTGATGGCGTGCAACGCATCGAAGTCGGCCCGCGTCAGGTCGCGCAGGATGAGGCGTTGGGTTTCGGTGAACATCACAGTGCGCGAATGGCGCGGATCAGCGCCATGTCGTCCAGCACGGTGCGCACATCCAACAGCACTCGGTCATCTTTGATGCGCGCGATGATGCCAGCGGCGCGCAGTCGTTGGTGTAGGGGTGCAGGGCCCTGTGTCCCTACCGGCGAAAGTGCGATCACCGTCGTCGGCAACGTCTCACCTGGCAAACTGCCGCCGCCGACCGTGCTTTCATCGTCTGCCAGCGCTGCCGTCAGCCCATTGACCGATAACCAATTACCAATCTCTGCGACGACGCGCCTGGCTCTTGTTTCGATCTCCGTTTTCGTCAGCGCCATCATGCGCAACACCGGCACCTCGCGCTGCGCCTCGCCGCGGGCGTAGTGCAGCAGCGTCGCGCCCAGCGCGGCCAGGGTGAACTTGTCAGCCCGGAAGGCGCGCGCCAACGGATGCTTGCGGCAGCGCTCGATCCACTCGCGCTGGCCGGCCATGAGTCCCGCTTGCGGCCCACCCAGCAGCTTATCGCCGCTGAAACAGGTGACCGCCGCGCCAGCCTTCACGCTGTCCTGAGGCATCGGCTCGCGGCTCAGGCCAAACTGAGTCGTGTCAATCAGTGCGCCGCTGCCGAGGTCGTCAAGCACCGGGATGGCCGGTTGCAGGTTGAAGGTTGCAGATTGCAAATGCGCTTCCGCAACTAATTCATTAATCGCCGACTCGGCAACGAAGCCCAGTATCTTGAAGTTCGATGAGTGCACACGCAGGATTGCACCGATGTCATGTGGCGCGTGTTCAATCTGCAATCTGTAATCTGCAACCTTCGTCCGGTTGGTCGTGCCGACCTCGATCAGCCGCGCGCCACTCTGGGCCATGATGTCGGGCACGCGGAAGCCACCGCCGATCTCGACCAGTTGCCCGCGCGAGATGACGACACCCTTGCCTGCGGCGATGGCCGCCAGCATCAGCACAGTCGCCGCCGCGCAGTTGTTGACCACCAGCGCCGCCTCCGCGCCGGTCAAATTGCACAGCAGCTTTTCAACAGCCTCGCCGCGCCGCCCGCGTTCACCGGTGGCCATGTCGAATTCGAGCGGCGAGTACTCCTGCGCCACCGCCAGCATGGCCTCTTGCGCTGCCTTGCTCAATGGCGCGCGGCCCAGGTTGGTGTGGATGATGACGCCCGTTGCATTTATGAGTGGCGAGTGGCGAGTGGCGAGTGACGAGTGCAAGCTTGCCTGGGCTGAGGCAACCAGTTCAACCGCCGAAGGTGATACGCCGCCATTTCGGATGGACTCGCGCGCCGCGTCGAGCGCCGCGCGCAATGCCTTGACCACGCGGTCGTGGCCTTCGCGCTCAACTAAGCCGTTGGCCTCGGCCAGCAAGTCGTTGACGCTGGGCAATTGCCGCAACTGCGCGTTTGCAGAGTTCGCACTCATCGCCGGAAATTATAGGTCGCAGCTAAGCTTGCTGGGTAGAATCATTTTGACTTGCGCCTGAGTTTGAGGACGCCTCCCACCCCCATCATCGCGACGATCACGCTCATGTTGGTCGTTGCAGCCTCGTGTGCCACGCCGACGCCGCCCGACGCCGCCCCCATCGCCACCAACACGGCTGCCGTGGCTACGCCCACCGCCACGCCCGACCTCAAGCTGCCCACGGCCGCAACGGCCGCCGCCGCTTTCGTGGATGCCATCAATCAGCAGGACTACTTGGCGGCGTTCACGCTGTTGGATGACGAGTCGCGCCAGACGCTCAAGGATGCCGACGGCCTGCGCCGCCAATACGTCACCGCCCGCCAGACGGCACTGGCGAACAAGATCGTTGCGCAACTGCGCGGCGGGCTGTTGCAACAGGGCGAGCAGGCCGGCGCGACGCTCGTCACCAACTGGCAGAGCGATCTCGTCGGCGCGTTCGATGTCACCAGCACCCTGCCGCTGGTCTATAGCGACGGCGCGTCGGAGTGGCGCGTGGCTTGGACGCCCGATGTCATCGTGCCCGGTCTGGCCGATGGCGTGCTGGCCATGGAGCGCTCGCCGATGAACCGCGGCTCGATCAGCGCCGCCGATGGCACGCTGCTGGCCACGCAGGTGGAATTGACGACGCTGGGTGTGCAGCGCGGGCTGATCAGCGATGCCACAGTCGAGCAATCGTTGCTGGCGTTGCTCAGCGAGATCACGCAGTTGCCGCCCGATGAGGTCAAGGCCAAATATGCCGACCAACCCGAAGACTGGTTCTCGCCCATCGCCGACGTCGAAGAAGAGGTGCTGGCCTCGTTCAGCGCGCGGCTGGCGCAGTTCCCGGCCGTCAGCGCGCGCAAGCGTTTCACCCGCACGTATCTCCAGCCCGAACTCGCGCCGCACGTCACTGGCTTCGTCGGCTTCATCCCACCCGAGCGACTGGAGGAGTTTCGCGCGCGCGGCTTCGCCGGCGACGAGCGCATCGGCTTGGTCGGGGTCGAGGCCGGTGCGGACGACATCCTCGGCGGCACGCCGGGCGGCGAACTGAAGCTGATCTCGAACGGGCAGATTACAGTGCTGGCCAAGCGCGACGCCGTGCGCGGTCAGGACATCACCCTCACCCTCAGCCCGATGCTGCAAGTGCGGGTGCAAGACTTGTTGGGCGACCGGCGCGGCGCAGCAGTGGTATTAAGTGCTAACGATTCAGGCGTGCTGGCGATGGCCAGTTCGCCCACCTACTCGATCACCAACGTCACCGATCAGGCCATCCAGCAAGGCGCGCTGCTCAACCGGGCAACGCAGGGCCAATATCCACCTGGCTCGACGTTTAAGATGGTGACGATGGCCGCCGGCGTCGGCGAGGGCGTCACCCAGCCCGACGACGTGTTCAGCGATCCGGGGTTTTGGGATGGCTATGGCAGCGACTTCCGCAAGACGTGCTGGCTGAAGAGCGGTCACGGCCGCATCACGCTGCAAAACGGATTGACCGCCTCGTGCAACATCGTGTTCTACGAGACCGGCAAACGCCTCGAAGAGAAAGGCTCATTCGTATTGCCCGGCTATGCGCGCCAATTTGGCTTTGGCGCGCGCACATCCGTCGAGCTACCCGAAGCGGCCGGCATCGTGCCCGATCCCGACTGGAAGAAGGAAAACATCGGCGAGGCCTGGACGGGCGGCGACACGGTCAATATGTCGGTGGGTCAGGGCTTTATGCTGGTGACGCCCCTGCAAATCGCGCAGATGACGGCCGCCATCGCCAACGGCGGTGCCCTCAATCACGCTCACCTTGTGGCCTCGCCGCGCGACCCTGCGGATGCGCTGACGGAGCGATTGCCCGCCTCGGCTGCGACGCTCGACGCGATCCAACAGGGCATGATCGGTGTGACGACAAACGCGCGCTACGGCACCACGACCTATCGTTTCAGCGGCTTTGACTATTGCTTCAACGCCGACAACGCCGTGGTGCGATGCAGCGCTTTGCCTGCGGCCCAACGCCGGAATGCGCGCCGGCTCGTCGTGGCGGGCAAGAGCGGCACGGCCCAGGCTGCGGGTGAGCAGAAGCCATTCGCCTGGTTCACCGCCTACGTGCCGGCCGACGACCCAGAGATCGTCGTGACGGCGTTGCTGGAAAACATCGGCGAGGGATCAAGCTACGCCGCCCCACTGGTGCGCCAGATCATCGAGAGCTACTACGGCCTGCCCGTCTCGCCCACGCCGACGGATCGCAGGGATAACGAGTAAAGGTGATGCGCAAAACGCAAAACGCAAACGTGAAGGAATCTTGCGTTTTACGCTTTACGCACCACGCGCTACGATTGCCGCAATGACAAATACCGGCCTCGTCATCAAGGCCCACAGCGGCTTCTTCACGGTTCGGGCAGCCGACGGCGAGACGTTCATGTGCCAAGCCGCCGGCCGCCTGACCAAGGGTAAGCATGAAGAAGACGCGCTGGCCGTGGGCGATCACGTCACGGTCGAGCCGGTCAAGAGCGAGGGCTTCGCCAACGGCCGCATCATCGCCGTCGCGCCGCGCACGCGCATGCTCTCGCGCGTGGACCCGATTGCTACAGCGCGCGGCAAGCAGGGTCAGGACATCCGTCAGGTCATCGTCGCCAACCTCGATCTGGTCGTGTTCGTGTTCGCCTGCGCCGAGCCGGATTTTCACCCGCGGCTGTTGGATCGCTACCTCGTTGGCGCGGAGGCACAGAAGCTGCCAGTGTTGATCGCGGCCAACAAAGTGGATCTGGTGGGGCTGGATGAGGCCCGCGCCATGTTTGGGCCGTATGAGCAACTTGGCTACGATGTGATTTACGCCTCAACCCATGAGGATGATCCCAGCTATGCGGGCGTGCGCCGCCTGCGCGAAACGTTGCACGGCAAGCTCAGCGTGCTCACCGGCAAGAGCGGCGTGGGCAAGAGCAGCTTGCTGAACGCACTCAAGCCGGGGTTGGAGCAGGAGGTCGGCCGCGTAAGCGCGATGTGGAAGAAGGGCAAGCACACCACGGTCGTGCCCGAGCTGATTCAACTGGACGAGACGAGTTGGATCGCCGACACGCCGGGCATCCGCTCGTATGCCATCTGGGACGTGCAGGCCGAGGAACTCGACGCCTATTTCCGCGAGATCGCGCCGCTGGTCAGCCAGTGCGAGTTTAGTGATTGCACCCACACCCACGAGCCTGGCTGCGCCGTCATCAAAGCCGTGCACGCCGGGCAGATCAGCGAACAGCGCTACGACTCCTACGTGAAGCTGCGCGAGGAGTTGAGCAAGCAAAGGAAATGGTAAGCAAGTGTTGGCTGTTGGCTGTTGGTTATTGGTTAATCAGCGGCCGACACCCCTGACTCATCAACCAATAACCAATGACCAATTCCTTATCTCCCATCGTCGGCATCGTCATGGGCAGCGATAGCGACCTGCCGACGATGCAAGCTGCGGCCGACGTGTGCGCGCAGTTCGGCGTGCCGCACGAGGTGCGCATCGTCTCGGCCCACCGCACCCCAGACGACATGGCCGACTATGGCAAGACGGCCCACACGCGCGGGTTGAAAGTCATCATCGCCGGCGCGGGCGGCGCAGCGCATTTGCCGGGCATGCTGGCCGCATTCTCGCCGCTGCCCGTCATCGGTGTGCCGGTGCTGAGCAAGGCGTTGAACGGATTGGACTCACTCCTGTCCATCGTGCAGATGCCGGGCGGCGTGCCCGTGGCGGCGGTCGCCATCGGCGGCGCGAAGAATGCTGGCTTGCTGGCGGTGCAGATGCTGGCCGCGCACGACCCGGCGCTGCTGCAAAAGGTGTTGGACTACAAGGCACAACTGGCGCAAGACAGCCGGGCGAAGAACACGCACCTGCCACGTGATACGTGAAACGTAAAGCGCAAAACGCAAAACGCGCCTTGCGATTTACGTTTTGCTTTTTGCCAACGCCGCCATTTCACGAAACGCATCCACGTCCTGCTCGGAAGCGAATGCCCGCTTGGGGGCCATTTGAAACATCTTCTTGCCGTCGTGGAACACGAGCAGGAAGTAGCGCTTGGTCTCGATCACGTCACGGAACAGCCGCCAATCGAGCGTCGTGTTCACGAACTGGCTGTGCACGCGGATGCCGGCTGGGCTGGCCTCGCATGACAGCGCGGCCAGCAACTGTTTGTTGCCTTGTGCGCGCGAGGCGATCAACAGCGGGGTGACGATCACATACAGCGTGACCAGGATCAGCGGCACCACGATGACCGGCAGGAGCGACACCAGACTGCTGAAGTTTGTGGCGGCAAACGCGGAGAAGCTGACGCTGAGCAGCCCGGCCCCCAACACCAAGAGCAAGATCAATGGCTGGCGCAGCACATACGCGCGCGACGTTGTGACGTAGTCGTTATACGTCGGTGTGAAGGCGAAGTGAATCGGGTGCATGCGGTGACTTCGGTGAGCGCTTCGGGCGCTATATCCTTCAAAACGTCGAACAGTGCAAGCGCCCGGAGCGCTTATCCAACGAGCGCGAACCGTTCAATCGCCACCGCCGCGCCATCAGCGCTGATCTCCGGCGCGATCCAGTCGGCTGCCGCCTTTGCGCGCGGGCTGCCGTTGCCCATCGCCACACCCACGCCAGCCCAAGACAGCATGGTCTCGTCGTTGTCGTGATCACCAATCGCCATCACCGCCTCTCGCGGCAGGCCCAAGTGCGCGGCCAAATGCGCCAAGGCTGCGCCCTTGACTGCGGCATGATCGTGCACCTCCACCAACCGGCGCGAAGATTGCACGACTGCGGCGCGGCCGCCCACGAATTCCGTGACTTGGTGCAACACGGCTGCTGTCTCGGATGGGTCGAGCATGAGCATCAGCTTGTCGGGGTCACCGCTGTCGAGCGCGGCGCATGGGTCGTCCGTGACCGTTGGCTCGATGTTGGCCAGGCTATATTCGCGCGTCTGCAAGCGCTTCTCGGTCACGATGATCTCGTCGTCGCGGAAGATGACCGGATGCCAACTGGGATGTTGCTGCGCCAGCGACAGCACATCGCACACCACAGCGCGATCCACAGTGACGTGGCGCAACACTTCGCCGGTGCGCAGATCGGCCACGATGCCGCCGTGCTGGCAGATGACCGGCGCGTTCACGCCGAGCGTGGCGGCCACAGCCCGCACCGTGGCGGCGCTGCGGCCGGTGGCGATGGTGACGAAGATGCCGCGCGCCGTCGCCTCGCGCACCACCGCCAGCACGCGCTCGGAGAAGGTGTGGTCGTTGCGCAACACCGTGCCGTCGAGGTCGAGCGCGATGAGCCTGATGCCTCCCTCTGCAACAACGGGGTGGGTTGAATTGATCTGGGACGAAGCGGGCGCTAGTTCAGTCATGATATGAAAGTCGGATCAGGCCAATGGGCCTGCAAGTTTGGCTCAGGCGGCCAGGATAAATCGCTCGATGGCTACGGCAGCGCCGTCGTCGTCAATGCGCGGCGCAACCCAATCGGCCACGGCCTTCGTCACATCGTTGGCGTTGCCCATAGCCACACCCAATCCCGCCCACGCCACCATGGTCGCGTCGTTGCCTTGATCGCCGATGGCCATGACGTGCTCGCGCGCGATGCCCAGGTCGCCCGCCAGCATCTTGAGCGCGTTGCCTTTGTCCGCGCCGAGCGGGTTGACCTCGACGAACATGGCGTGCGATTGCACCACATTGGCCCGGTCACCGACAACGGACTGGACGATGCGCATGACGGATGGCGCGTCGCTCGGTGGCACGGTGAACAATATCTTATCGGCGTCAACGCCATCGAGCACGGCGCACAGGTCGGACATCACGATGGGATTGAACCCAACCAGGCCATCCAGGCTGGCAAAGAAAGGGCCATCCGTCACAAAGATGCGGTTGTGCTGATACATCACGGCTTTCCAGGTCGGATGCTCACGCTCCAGCGCCGCCAGTTCGCACGCCAACGCGTGCGGCAGAGAGATTTCGTGCAAGACGGTCTCGGTGGCGAAGTCGTAGATCACGCCGCCTTGCTGGCAGATGACCGGTGTGTTGACGCCGAAGCGCGCGACGAAGGGGCGCGTGCCGGGGACGTTGCGGCCCGTGGCGATGGTGACCCTCACGCCGCGCGCCATCACAGCTTGCACGGCACCTAACACGCGCGGCGAAATCTCGATGTCGTGGTTGACGGTCGTGCCGTCCAGGTCAATGGCGAGGAGCTTGATGTCGTGTTCGCGCAGCACGGAGCGCGATTCTACGCGGGCACACCACAAGACCTCGCGGGTCTACGCGCAGCTCTTGTCGGGAGTTTGAACCTTCATAGACCCGCGAGGTCTGATCCGACCCTACGCCAAAATCGCGTCAATCTGCGCCAACTCATGGTCTTCAAACGACAGGTTGTTGATCGTCGCGACGCAATCCTCCACCTGCTGCACCTTGCTCGCGCCGATAAGCGCCGTGGTCACGCGGCCATCCCGAAGGACCCACGCCAGCGCCATCTGCGCCAACGTCTGCCCGCGCCCCCGCGCAATCTCGTTTAATCTTTGCGCCTTGCCGATGCGCTCGTCAGTCACGCCCTCTGGTTTGAGGAACCCCCATGGCTTGCTGGCGCGCGAGCCTTGCTCGATGCCGCCGAGATAGCGATTGGTCAACAAGCCCTGCGCCAGCGGCGAGAACGGGATGCAGCCGATGCCCTCTTCGCCCAGCACATCCAGCAACTCCGGCTCGATCCAGCGGTTGAACATGTTGTAGACCGGCTGGTGAATCAGGCATGGCGTGCCGAGTTGACGCAGGATGTGCGACGCCCTGCGCGTCATCTCGGCGCTGTAGTTGCTGACGCCGGCGTAGAGGGCGCGCCCGCTGCGCACGGCGAAGTCGAGCGCCATCATCGTCTCCTCCAGCGGCGTGTCGGGGTCGGGCCGGTGGCTGTAGAAGATGTCCACATAGTCCAGCCCCATGCGCTTCAGGCTCTGATCCAAGCTGCCGATCAGATACTTGCGCGAGCCCCATTCGCCATACGGCCCCGGCCACATGCGATAGCCGGCCTTGCTGCTGATGATGAGTTCGTCGCGGTGGGGCTTGAGATCGAGCGCCAGGATCTTGCCGAAGTTCTCCTCGGCGCTGCCGGGCGGCGGGCCGTAGTTGTTGGCCAGGTCGAAGTGGGTGACGCCAAGGTCGAAGGCGCGGCGCACGATGGCGCGCCCGTTCTCGAACGCGTCCACGCCGCCGAAGTTGTGCCACAAGCCGAGGGCGATGGCCGGCAGCTTGACGCCGCTGCGCCCGCAGCGGTTGTATTTCATCGCGTCGTAGCGAGACTGTGAAGGGATATAAGACATGGTTGTGTAAACGTAGAGGTGAGTTGCATTCAGTCCGCGTGGCGGACTTTCTATTCAATAGGCGTCGGCTTCTAGCCGATGCCGTGTCGCCGAAGCTACGCCATTCGCTGGAAGCGAACGGCTACAGTTACAAAGCCCGCTGCGCGGGCTCATACGTGTGTCCAGTTTAATTTCTGAAATCTCATCAATCCGAGGCGTGGCCGAGCAGATGCCGAATATTGAGGCTGAATGCATAGCTACGCAAATCGAATCACCAAGACGCGGTCCAGCCCGGCCAAATCTTTCTTGATCTCGCTGTGCGCTTGCGGCAGGATGGCCTGCGCTGTGGCGAGCGCCGCCGCCCCCTGCGAAGCGCCGAACTCCAGAAACGCAGCCCGTAGAGACGCGCCGCGCGGAACGTCCCCGTGGGAGCGCGTCTCCACACCAGATGCGATTTGAGCCAACAAGCGCCGCACCAGCGCCAGCCCATCCTCGCCGCCGTCGAGGGCCACGCGCGGCTCGTGCTCCTGAATCTCCGGCGGCAGGCCATCAATCTCCTCGCGCGTGACGTAGGGCAGGTTAGCCGTGATGATCAGTGGCAGCACGCCGACGCCGGCCAGCAAATTGGCTTGGGCGAAGGTGATGCGGTCGGCCACGCCGTGCCGCTGGGCATTCATGCGCGCCACGTCGAGCGCGTCGGCGCTGACGTCGGTGGCGAGGATGCGCGCATTCGGCGCGTGCTTGGCCACGGCGATGGGAATCGCGCCGCTGCCGGTGCCAACATCAAGAATGTGGAATGTGGAGTGCGGAATGCGGAATGATGGGTTCATTCCCCACTCGCTATTCGCTATTCGGAATTCGTCGAGCGCTAGCTCGACGAGCATCTCCGTCTCCGGCCGGGGGATGAGCACGCGCTTGTCCACGATCAGGTCGAGGTCGTAGAACTCGCGGTGGCCGAGGACGTAGAACAGCGGCTCGTGAGAGATTACGCGGGCGAGAAGCTGGTTGAAAGTGTCATATTGCTGCGCCTCAAGTGTCAGGTCGCCGTGCGTGACCAGCCATTCCTTTGGCTTGCCCAACACCTCGCTCAGCAGCAGCCGGGCCGTAGTCGCTGGTGCATCCACGCGCGCTGCGTCCAGTTGGGCGATGGCGTTTCGCAGCATTTGGCTGACCGTGTTGTTGCCGCCGTGCCCATTCATCCTTGCACAAGTGGATCAAACAACCGCAGATCGGATATCCAATTGAAGTCCGACGTGTTGTGTGTTACGAGGATCAAATCGAAGGCAAGCGCTGTGCCCGCAATCAATGCATCACCCAGCGATAAACGGCGCATCTGGCGCAATGCAATTGCTCGCTCAGCAATGACGTCGGTGACAGGCAGGATGCGCGTCGCGGCGAAGAATTCTGTTAGCGCTTGCTTGTCATCATCCCTGAGCAGGTGATAGCCGAGGACCTCGACGTAACTGACGACCGAAACAGACGGTTCCTGCTCCGCTATCCAAGCGCGCAACTTGGAGTGATCGGGCTGCGAAGCGTAAATGATGATGTTGCTATCGAGAAGCATTACGCATTGCGGCTGGGTAAGGTGCGATCCTCACGTAATTCACGTTGCCAGCGCACGGGGTCTTCAACGTAAGCAATGCCGCCGGTCTTGGCAATTCTTTCAAGCGCTGCTGCCATTGCTGGGCCATGACTCACAGTCGCTCGCTCGTTGCGCTCAGGCACGTTGACCCGAACCTCCGTCGGCGCGTTCAAGTCTGGCGGACGGTCAATCCAAGTCAACTGATCACCGTTCAACACGGCACGATAGGTTTCCATGATCGCCTCGCCGTCAATATACATCACACCCCTGCCGCCTGCAGCCGCTCTGCCTGCTCGCGCTGCGACAACTCGTCAATGAACTCGTCCAGGTCGCCGTCGAGGATGGCGGGCAGGCGATACAAATCCATGCCGATGCGGTGATCGGTCACGCGGTTCTGCGGAAAGTTATACGTGCGGATCTTTTCGCTGCGGTCGCCGGTGCCGATCTGGTCGCGCTTCTGTTGCGCCATCTCGCTGCTCTGCTTGCTCTGCTCCATCTCATACAGCCGCGAGCGCAACACGGCCATCGCCCGCAGACGGTTCTGCGTCTGGCTGCGCTCGTCCTGCACCGCCACCACCAGGCCGGTCGGCTTGTGGATGATGCGCACGGCGCTCTCGTTCTTCTGCACATTCTGGCCGCCCGCGCCGCGCGAGCGATAGGTCTCGATCTCCAGGTCGGTGTTGGGAATGTTGATCTCGACCTCGTCCACCTCCGGCAGCACGGCCACGGTGACGGTGCTGGTGTGGATGCGCCCGTTGGCCTCGGTGCTGGGGATGCGTTGCACGCGGTGCACGCCGCTCTCGAACTTCAGCCGCGAATACGCGCCCTTGCCCTTGACCGCAAACACGACCTCTTTGTAGCCGCCGATGCCGGTCTCGCTCTCGTCCAGCAGTTCGACCTTCCACTTGTGATCCTCGGCGTAGCGGGTGTACATGCGGAACAGGTCGGCCGCGAACAGGCCGGCCTCATCGCCGCCCGCGCCGGCGCGAATCTCCACGATCACATCGCGGTCGTCCTTGGGGTCCTTCGGCACAAGCATCAGCTTTAGCTCACCCTCAAGGTGCGGAATCCTGGCGCGCAACGGCTCGATCTCGGCGCGCGCCATCTCGGCCAACTCATCGTCGCCCTGCGCGAGTTGCTCGTTATCAGCCAGCTCTTGTTGCACCCGCTTCCACTCGCGATACTTCGCCACGATGGCTTGCAGTTCGCTGTGCTGGCGGGCAATGTCCGCGTAGCGCGCGTAGTCGTTGGCCAGCGCCGGGTCGGCCATCTGCTGCGCCAGTTCTTCGTATTTCTGTTCAATGCCAGCGAGTTTTTCTTCCATCTCAACCCCCGATCACCCCCAGCCCCTGAAGGGGAGCTTAGCGCCTCCCCTGCGAAACGGGGGAGGTTGGGAGGGGGTGGGTACAAAAAGCCGCCTCGCCATCTGCGACGACTCGCGCGATCACTCGTGATGAGTGCGCGCAGATCGCAGGTGGCAAGGCGGCTAATACAACATGTCTTTGTGTGCGCGAAATTATACTTTGGCTGAAGTGATCTATATGAGCCCCACATTCGACCTCACCCAAGAAGCCCTCGACCTGGCTGTGCAAAAGGTGCAGATGGACGGCTTCGTCCTGTTCGAGCGCGCCATCCCCGAGGATCGGCTCGCCGTCATCCGCGACGCCTTTTTCAAGACGCTCGACGCGCACCGGGCGGGCACGCCATCCAACCGCGGCGCGAACCGCTATCAGATGCACCTGCCGTTCGAGCAGCCGTTCACCGACCCGCTGTTGATCGAGAATCCGCTGGCGCTGGCGGTGATTGATGCCATCCTGGGCGAGAATTGTCATTGCCACTACTTCGCCTCGGACACGGCCTTGCCCGGCTCAGAGTATCAAGCTGTGCACAGCGACATCATGCCGCTCTACCCGGAGGCGAATCTGTCGCTGCCGGCCTACAGCATCGTGGTCAACGTGCCGCTGATTGACGTGACGCCCGAGCGCGGGCCGGTGGAGGTCTGGCCCGGCGGCACGCATCTGATGCCAGGGCGATTGGACATGCAAGCCCTCGCACCCACGATGCATTCGCAGTTGGTGACGATGCCGGCCGGCTCGCTGCTCATCCGCGACATGCGCATGTGGCACCGCGGCACGCCCAACCGCTCACAGGAGGCGCGCCCCCACTTGGCGTTGGTCTATTCGCGCGAGTGGTTTCAGGATCCGGGCTACAGCCGCATCCACATCCCGCGCGCCGCCTACGAGGGTCTGTCCAAGCGCGCACAAAAGCTGTTCCGCTATCAGAAGATCGAGTAACGAGTAACGAGTCACGACTCGTTACTCGCTACTTGCCTCGCTACTTGCCATTCATCTCGCGCTTGCGTTTCTCGATGTAGTCGCGCAGCCCTTCCTCCACGCCGGGGTCAATCGGCGGCTTCTCGTAATTGGCCAGCAGCTCCTTCCACACTTTGAAGGCGCGCTGTGCCGCGTCAGTGCTGCCCTGTTCCTGCCACACGCCGATGTTCTGCCGGTCCATCAGCGTGCTGCGATAGAAGGCGCTCTCGTAGCGCTCCAGCGTGTGTGATGTGCCAAAGTGATGCCCGCCCGGGCCGATCTCCTTGATCATGTCCAGCGCCAGCGTCGCATCGCTGATCTCGACCGGCTCGAACAGCCTCTGCATCATGGCCAACCCTTCCACATCGAGGATGAACTTCTCGTAGCTGCACGCCAAGCCGCCCTCCAGCCAGCCGGCGGCGTGCATGATGTAGTTGGTGTGGGCCATGATCGTCGGCCACAAACTCATCTGCGTCTCCATCGCCGCCTGCGCGTCCACGGTCTTGCTGGTGTTCAGGCCGCCGCTCCCGCGATAGGGCAAACCATAGCGCCGGGCCAGTTGCGCGCCTGCGAAGAACGCCCACGCGCCCTCCGGCGTGCCAAAGGCCGGTGAGCCGGTGGCCATGTCGGTATTCGTCGTGAAGCCGCCGTAGATGACCGGCACGCCGGGATTGCACAGTTGTGTAAGCGCAATGCCGGCCAGCGCCTCGGCGTTCTGTTGCGCCACCGCTGCGGCCATCGTGATCGGCGACATCGCGCCCGCAAGAATAAACGGCGTCATCACGATCGGCTGGCCGCCGCGGGCGTAGGTGATGATGCCCTCGATCATGCTGGTGTCGTAGGTCAGCGGCGAGTTGGCGTTGACCACGCTCACCATCACCGGCTGCTTCCTGATCTCGTCGTGCCCGCCGAAGACGATGGCCGCCATGTTCAGGCAGTCCGTCGCCACAGCCCGGCCATGCGCGGCCTGCGCCACAGGCTTGTCGCTCAGGGTGAAGATGGCCCAGCCGCGTTCCAGATAACGCTGCCACACCGGCACGTCCACCGGCTCGCTGACCTGGCTCTCTACCAGGTGAATCGGCGGGCACATGTGCGCCAGCTTGACCAGCTCGTGCAGGATCGGCACGCTGCCATCGCGCCGGCCGCGCTCCAGGTCGCTGGCGAACGGCACGCCGCTGGTGGTGGAGAAAATGGTGTAGTTCCCGCCGATGGGCACGCTCTTGTTCGGGTCGCGCGCGCGCAGGGTAAAGCGACTCGGCGCTTTGGCCACCTGCCCCAGCAACAAGTCACGATCTATCTTCACTTGCTGCGTGCTGCGATCTACTTGCGCACCGGCTTGCGCCCAAATCTCCACTGCCTCGGCATCCATGAACTTGATGCCGATCTCTTCGAGGATGCGCATCGAAGCTGCGTGCAACTGCTCGACCTGATCGTCGCTCAGCATCTGCACCGGCGGCAAAAAGTTGTGGAGCGCTTTGAAGGGCAGGCTTTCAATGGGCAGGCGTTTGCGCGAATTGCGCCGCGCGGCGCGGCGGTCGGAGATGGGGGGTGGGGTGGTGGTCATGGTGGTGTGGGTGTCAATAGTGTCTTGAGGTGTCATTGGTGTCGACACTATCCGACACCAACGACACCTCAAGACACTATCTTCGTCCTCGCGCCGCGATTGTCGCAGATGCTGGCCATGACGAGCAGGCCAAAGTAGCCGAGGTGTTGCGTCAGCGACTTGCGCAATGCTCTGCTGGTCGGCCCGCCTTTGACCAAGCCATACAACCCCAAGCCGGTAAGCGCGCGGCCAGCGAATGCCGCGCCATTGGCGCGCATGAAGCTGAGGATGTCACGGTCTTGATTGGTCAGAGCGCGAACATGACCACTGGTTGCAAGCGCGGCTTCGTTAGCAGCATGAATGTGCGCAAGCGCGCGGACAAATGCGTCGAAGTCATCGCGCGCGAGTGCATCGAATAGGACCGCTCCTTCTGCGTCCACGCCATGGGAAAGATGGCGTGCGGCGCCGATCAGTTGGCTGCGCCGGTCGGCCTCAAACGTCTCCAGCAGGTCATCCGGCTCCTTTGGCAACACCAACACGAACACCCATGTGTCGTCTTCGTGTTCATGCGCGATGGTCGCGCGTTGCTTTATCAGACCGCCGTTCACGAGCAACAGACCGCCGCCGGCAAAAGCATGGGCGTGCAACCCTGAAGGGTCTTGAAGACCCTTCGGGTTCAGTGCGCCGTTCACAGCGCAGGTCATCATCGCGTCCGACCCCAGGCCCATATTGGCCGGGATGGCCAGCTCGATCTCGATCTCGCCGGTCAGGCCCATGCGCGCGGCTTCATGGGCGGCCACATCCGCACGTGGGCCGAAGACGCTCAACTGCACCGCTGGCCGCGCCGTCAGTTGAATCGGCGGGTGTTGCAGGGTCAGCCCCAACTCACACAGCGCGCCATCTGCGGCGCGGGCGCAGCCGAGGTGCAGGCAACAGGGCGAGGTGATCTCGATGGGCATGAGCGGCCGAATGATAAACGTGTCTCGTGCTCGCACCCGCGCCGACCTACTTGCTCAAGCTTGACACCTCCGTCAAGGACTCCATCTCTGAGGCGTGTATCCTTGACCCGGCGTGATTGGGAACCTCCTCAAGCCGGTGATCGCAGTCGTCGCGTTGCTTGCGGCAGCGGTCGTTGCGGCCATCGCCGCGAACAGCCAGCCGGCCACACCGGCCAGCAGCCCGGCTATCTCCATGACGCTTTTCGTCACGCCGACGGTCATCCAGCCGCCGACGGAGACACCCGACCTTGCGCCCGTCGCGGCGATTGAAGCCCTCGCCCCAATGCCGACGTCGCGCGCCACGCAAGTTCAAGTCATCGCTGGCGACACGCTGTGGGACATCGCCGTACGCTTCGATTTGTCGCTGGACGAGATCATCGCCGCCAACCCCAACGTCAACCCCGATTGGCTGCGCCCCGGCGACCTGATCGCCGTGCCCATCCCCGGTACGGTGCAGTTGCCCACGTCGGAGCCAATCGTCCTGCCCTCACCTGCGCCGATGGTCATCGTGGATACGAGCCCAACCGTCGTCTGGGTGGCTGCCGACGCGACCGGCTTGCGCCTGCGCGAGGCGCCCAACACCGGCGCATTGGTCAAGCTCAAGCTGAACGGCCTGACGCCGCTGACCATGAGCGGCCGCACCGAGGACAACGCCTGGCTGCGCGTGACGCTGGCCGATGGCACGGCCGGCTGGGTGATGGCGCGCTACGTTGACCTCAATCCAACCAATAACAGCGCACCCGTTGCTGCGCAGCCAGCGACGGCATTCCAGCCACAGCCCTCACCCTACGTCAACGTCGGCGGCCTGACCGACCGCATCCGCGCAATTTATCAGGCCGGCCTGGCAACGGGCAACCAGCCGAATGTGTTCGCGGTGGTGGGCGATAGCAATAGCGTCAACACCGCCTTCCTCAGCCCAATTGACGCGGGCGTCTATGACTTGGGCGAGTATCAGTATTTGCAGGATACGGTTGACGCCTATCGCGGCTCGTTCCGCCACAACAGCGTCGCGGCTGTGGTCGGCATCAACACCACGCGGCTCTACAACGCGTCGTTCAACGACTCGCCCAATTGCAGCCCGGGCGAGACGCGCCTCGCGTGCGAGTACCGGCTCAAGCGGCCGAGCGTGGCGCTGATCTTGATCGGCACGAACGATGTGAGCAACTGGCAAAATTTCGAGGCCAACTACCGGCCGATCATCGAATACACGCTGGGGCAGAACATCGTGCCAATCCTGGTGAACAAGGGCGACGACTTGGAGTCGAGCAAATACGGCGCACCATTCGGGGCGATCAACGCCGTCGTTGCCAAGCTGAGCCAGGAATACGGTTTACCGCTGGCCGATGTGCATGCGGCGATCCAAGCGCTGCCGAACAAGGGGTTTCTGAGCGACGGTTTTCACTACAACGCGCCGCCGGGTGGGCGCTCGGTCAGCTTTGCAGGCGAGGCGATGGCCTACGGCCACACCATGCGCAACCTGGTGACGCTGCAGGCGCTAGACGCGGTGCGGCGGGTGTTGAACGGAGGCTGAAGATTTTTACTCCGCTTCGCGTTGATTGATTTACATAGAGACGCGCCGCGGCGCGTCTCTACACCATTGAATTGTTTTGCCGCCCCGCGCGAAGAGACCATTTGGCGAATTGGCGTTTTTGGCGGTTCATCTGAAAACTTCATCGCTCAGGCTTCCACGGCCTGCTTGATGATCGGCCCGGCCACGGCGAACGGCACGCGCACCACCTGCAACGGCGCTTCCTCGCCCAACACTTCGATCAAGGCGACGAGCGGCAAGCCTTTGGGGATGCCACGCGGCAGCCACATCGTCGGCGCGGGCCGGCGCTCCATCGTGCCCACCATCGAGGTGAGCTTGAGCACTTCGCCGCTTTCATCGAGGATGCTCACGTCAATCGAGGGGAATTCTTTGAACGGCGTCAGGCCCATCTCCACCGTCACGCGTGTGCCATCCGGCCACGGCATCACGCGCGTGTCGGTGATGCGGGCGTCGCTCGGCGGGCGCTTGGGCTGTTTGGCGAACGGGTTCTCGCCGTTCGGGTTGTCGTAGAACTGAATGTCGTCGGGCATAGCGCGATTATCTCTCGCCGAAAGAAATCACTACAATCCCACTACCATCATGATTAAGTTAGCCGAAGCCATTCCCCCCAAACCCTCACCGTTGTGGAAGCTGGCCAAACAGGCCGGCGTGGACTATGCCGTGGGCGGCCTTCCGCTGCCGACGGATTGTGAACCGGGCGAGACGCCCTACGACCTGGAGCCCTTGCGCCGCATGAAGCAACGCTATGAAGACGGCGGCTTTAACCTGGTCGTGATCGAGGCGCGTCCGCCGATGGACAAGCTCATGCGCGGCCTGCCCGGCGGCGACGAAGAACTCGAGTGGTGCGTCAAGCTCATCCGCAACATGGGCAAGCTGGAGATTCCGGTCTGGTGCAGCGTGTGGATGGCGGTGATGAACTGGACGCGCACTGATTTGGCCATCCCCTCGCGCGGCGGCTCGCTGGTCAC
>Ga0224722_1000381_pt1 | contig 26066 bp, 20 predicted proteins | sample Balambano_FR1_Me_FD_161646 | JGI IMG/M metagenome (GOLD analysis project Ga0224722, IMG submission 161646) | Freshwater sediment microbial communities from Lake Towuti, South Sulawesi, Indonesia - Balambano_FR1_MetaG | ecosystem: Environmental > Aquatic > Freshwater > Lake > Sediment | place... | reverse complement strand
GGTGGTTCCTTTCCCCTCGCCACCACTGTAAACGCGCACCCGTCCGCCGTGTACTTCGACAAATCGCTTGACCAGTGCTAAGCCCAACCCCGTTCCCTGTTGCATTCGTGCATAGGAGTTATCCACTTGCTCGAATTCGCGGAAGATACGGTCTTGGTCTTCTTGCTTAATACCAATTCCGGTGTCTGTCACCGAGACTTCCAGCATTTTGCCATCATTGACAGCAGAGGCGGCAATCGTGATACGCCCTCCCTCTGGAGTAAACTTGATGGCGTTACTGGTCAGGTTGTAGAGAATCTGCTTGAACTTGGCTTGGTCTGCAATAAGGACAGGCAACTCTTCGGGGATTTCGGTTTCCAGAACCAGATTCTTCTTTTGTAGCAGAACCTTAACCAACCCCTCGACATTGCGAATCGCCACAGCAACCGGGAAGGCAGCATACTCCACTTTCATATGCCCGGCTTCCACTTTGGAGAGGTCGAGAATATCGTTAATCAGTTGGAGCAGGTGTCGCCCTGAGGAGAGGATATTCCCCACATAGCGTTCCTGCTTTTGGGTGAGGTCACCAAAGGTGCGGTCATGCAGGATTTCCGAGAAGCCGATAATCGCGTTCAACGGCGTTCGCAGTTCGTGGCTCATGTTGGCAAGGAACTGGCTCTTGGCGCGGTTTGCTTCCTCGGCGGCTTCTTTATCTCGGCGCATATCTTCCGCACGTCGTCGCTCCGTAATGTCGCGAATTGTTGCGGTGTAGCGGATGTCGGCATCCTCTTCACCAAACTCCCCTGCTCGCCATGCAGCAACCGAAATCTCAACAGGCATGGTGGAACCGGTCTTGCACAGTGCTAAGCCTTCAATCAGTTGCGACGAATGCAGTTGGTCACTCTGTGCCGAGCGGCTTAGCGCATGGCGCAGGGAGGCTTGGTCATCGGGAACCAGTAGAGCCATCAGACTTCTGCCGAGGGCTTCTTCTTGGCTATAGCCGAACATCCGTTCCGCCGAACCGTTCCAAGAGGTGACATCGCCACGGCGATTGAGGAAGACAATCGCTTCCATCGAGGCATCTACAACAGAGCGCAGACAGATGCTGGTGGAGCGGGAGGACTCTTCCGCACGCCGTCGTTCGGTGATATCTTCCACAAAGCCGATGAAGGACTTCTTCTCACCGACAACGACCTGCCCGGCACGCATCGCGACCCATCGGGTCTGCCCTTCAGGGGTGACTAAACGGAAGGTTCGGGAGAACGGATTGCCCGTGGTTACCATCATTCCCCATGCCGACTCTACGCTGTTGCGGTCTGCTTCGGCAATGCACTCTTTCCAACCGTCAGCGACGGCTTTTGCGGAGGCAACTCCGGCAATCTTACTCCAACCGGAGTTAGCGAAACTCCAGTTCCCCTCGGCATCGGCTTCAAAAACTCCAAACGGAGCCATGGTGGCAAGACTCAGGAGGCGTTCACCGGCTCCGTCCATGCTCAGGTTTGCGGCAGTTCCCAGCGTTTCCATGCGGGATTTGAGGTCGCGGTTTTCGGCAAGCAGTTTGCCCACTTTCTCTTCCGCGAACTGCTGAAGACGTTGAATACGGTCTTCCTGCTCCTGTTCGGCAACACGCAATACTTCGATCTCTGCCAGTGCATTGTCTCGTTCGGCACGCAGGGCTTCCAAGTCCGGCGAAAGTTCCCCGGTTGCATTGGTAGTAGATTCTGTAGCACGCGCCACTTCCAACTCTTGGTTAACTTGGGCTAGTTGCTCTTGCACCTGAGCCAGTTCGGCACGGGTGGCTTCGAGGGCTTGTATAGTTTCGGGGTCAGGGATAGGAACGGTTTGTACCACGCCAGATACGGGGAAGACTGTCGCGGTGCTATTCTCTTCCATCTCAATCAACTTGGCTTCCAGCGTGATGCACTTTTGTTGCAGTTCCATATTGGAAGATTCAAGTCGCTTGGCTTGTTGTTCCAACTCTTGAAGTTGAGTTGCTGCGAGTTCGGCACGGGCAATGGCATCGCTCACGCGGTCTTCCGCGACACGGGCGCGAGCTGCCGCCGCTTCCAGTTCCGAGCGAACTTCGAGAAGTTCTTGCGTGTTCGTGACATAGTTGCCGGAAGCGTTGTGACCCGATGCGACGGATTCACTTTCTATTTCGCGCTTCTCGCGTGCTAACCGCTCGTTTTCTTTGCGAAGGCGGTCATTATCTTGTTGCCACTCTTTGCTATTGGCGGTGCGCTGAATAAAGAGAAATCCGGCGACTAGGGCAATTAACCAACCCGAACCCAATAGGACATTTAATACTTGTGTTTCCATCGTGAGTCTTCCTCGTTACGGAGTGCTTCTAAACCCGCAATTGCATTTTTCGTACGAGACACACAGTTCTTCGATAAAATAGCCCAAAATTTTTCTACGGAAGCGCAGAATCAGAGGGGGACGATTTCGTTACAGGGTAGATTTTCGGCGTTTTTTCGTGTTTTGATTAGATGATGCCACAGGCTCTATGAAGATTTACCAAGTATTTTTTTCAGTGTAGGGAGGGAGGGGGCGAGTCGCACGTTTGCCGCTTGCCTCGGCAGGAGGAGATTCAAAGGGTGTCGGAGAGAACGGCAGTCACTCCCAAGTCGGCATAGCGAGCAAAGTCGCCCGTGTTAAAGGTGAGAATATAGGGAATCTCATGTACTCGCATCGCGGCAACTAGATAAGCATCATGCACCTGTACTCCGGTCACAGAGTATGCTAAGACAATCTTGCGCCACTCCCGATACACCAACAAGCCATCTTCAATCAGATTTAAGTTGGCTTCCAATTTCTGAATCTCACTGTCAGTTCGTGCATGGGTTAATCCTAAACCGTTGCGTTCCAAAGGGCGAGTGCAGACATTCCAAAACTCACGGACGTTTTGCGGCAAGATGGCAATAGACTGACCTGAACTTAGAATTTCTTCTATTGCTTGAGTTGCCGGGGCACACATTGGATGTTCTGGTTGAATCGTTCGTAAAAGGATATTGGTATCTACAAGATAATCCACTATCCTCTATCCTCATTTTCAGCATAAATAGCCTCGCGGCTATCATCTAGCACTACCGCAGTAATGTCTTTATGGCTTTCAACAAACTCGCGCCATGCTGCAACCCGTTCCTCAGGAGTGGGTTCTTTGGGGAGGGTCTCTGGTTCGTTTTTCGCCGCTTGAATCACGAAATTACCGCGTGTGGAGAGCGGGATTTGTTTGGTAAATACTTCCCGTAAAAACTCCTCAATTGTTCCTTCCAAAGTTAACATGATATCTGCTCCTTATCGTATCCTTATCGTACATAGATGAACTCATTGGCGGCGAACAGGGTTTGGCAGTAGGCAGCCCAAGACGTTTCTGCTCTCTTGGCTTTATCCGGTTCGCTTTGTGTCAGTAATCTCTCGGCGTTGCTTAAGAACTGCACCGCACGATTGACTTCGTGGGCAGTGGCAGGGCGAGCATAGGCGCGGTAGATGGCGTGACGGATTTGTTGTTCCACCAGTTTTTCTTCCTTCAATAATGACTTAGCGAAGGCGCGTGCCTGCTCACGGACTAACTCGCTGTTAAGCAGGAACAGGGCTTGTGGCGCAACCGTGGTGGAGGCGCGTTGGGCATTCACCATGCTGGGGTCGCCGAAGTCGAACGTGGCAAAGAAGTCATAGACCGCGTTCCGAATCACAGGCAGATAGATAGCACGGCGCGGTGCGTTATACTGCGCGGCGTTCGCACTCTGGTCGTTAGTCACATAGTCGCCGTTCTTAGACCCAAGTAAGGTTCCGCCCATGCGGAGGTCTAAGGTTCCTGCAACCGCATGAATCGAGTCACGGAGGGGTTCGGCTTCCAGACGGCGCATATTCTGCCGCCAAAGTAAGCGATTTTCTGGGTCTAGTTGCGCGGCTCGCGGATTTGTCACTGCGCTACTCTGTCGGTAGGTGTCGGAGAGGACAATACGGCGAATCAGTTTTTTGAGGCTCCACTTGTCTTCATGGCTAAAGGTGTGTGCCAACCAGTCCAACAGTTCCGGGTGCGATGGTTTATCCCCCCGCAAGCCCCAGTTATCCGGGGTAGCAACTAAGCCGTTGCCAAACAGATGTAACCAGACTCGGTTCACCGCGACTCGTGCCGTGAGCGGATGGTTCGGGCGAACCATCCAGTTAGCCAGTTCCAAGCGTCCGCTCCCTGCTCCCTCAGGAACCGTTCCCGAATCCGTACTACAGAGAATCTTCGGGAATCCCCGTAGGACAATATCCCCCAAATTCTGCGTATCTCCCCGAATATGCACCTTGACATTTTCAGGCTTTTCCTGCTCCTGCACCGCCATTGCTTGCAATATCCGCGGGGCGCGCTCTTGTGCCTTTTGTAGTTTATCGGTTGCGGCTTTCACTGCGTCCTTCTCGGCTTGGGTGTAGAGAGTTTCAGGCTTCTCCGGGCTATCAAAGACCTTCGCATCGTCCAGTTTTTTTAGTGCTGTATCTTTATCGGCTACCCCACCAATACGTGCCACCACTTTCTTAAGCACGCTTAGGTTGAGGTTATGCTCCTTCGCCATGTCGTTCAAAGACTTGACCTTGCTACCGTCTGCCGGAGTAGCAATCGGGGCAAGCGCGAACTTATCTATATGTGGAATCGCCCCAGAACGCTCCAAGCGCAGGATATTTTTCCCACTTTGCAAGGTGAGAACCCCCGTTGTCTCCCACTGTTGGGTCTCAGGAGTCCAACTGCCGGTTATCTCTTTGACCACATTCTTGAAAATCTCTTTGCCATTCAGCAAGAGATTCATCGGGCGGGACTCTTGTGCGCTGTAGCGTATATCCAGTTGATACGTTCCCCCAGTGGGTACGGTAATATCCCATTCGGCATGGGTCGGTGCTTCGCCGGTATGAATTACCCCAATCTCCTTGCCGTAAAACTCGAAGTTCTTCAGGGCATTCCCGCGTGCAAAACTCTCTGCCTCAATCACCTGCTTACCGGGAACATCGCGTCCCTCCAATGAGACTAATGCCCCCGGTTGCTTCGCATAGGTCAGGGCAACCTGTATATACTTGGGGGCTTCTGCTCGAATTTTCTCCGAAACCTGTCGGTTTGCCACCTCGGTTACCTGTTGAACCTTCGCCTCCAACGGCTCCAGAACTGTTGCCCGGTATTGTGCGATTTCGGCTTCTCGTTTTTTATTGGGCAGAGGGCGTTCGTTCCATCGGGAGACAAAATCCAAGTTAGCCATGGTTTTGGTGGATTTGAAGATTCCGGCAAGGGCATAGTAGTCTTTGGTGGAGATAGGGTCGAACTTGTGGTCGTGGCAACGCGCACAGGCAACCGTTATCCCCATCACAGATTTACTGACTACATCAATCTGCTCGTCAATAATATCCATGACTAACTTCGGCTTGTCCTGTTCTGCCAGTACCTTCGGACCCAGTGTTAAAAACCCGGTGGCAATCAGGCGGCGATTCTGCTCCTCCTCGTCCTGCGTGGGCATCAAATCCCCGGCAATCTGTTGGCGAATAAACTCGTTATAGGGCAGGTCGCGATTATGCGCCTCAATCACCCAGTCGCGGTAGATATAGGCGTTACCATGGGCAAGGTTTTCGTCCAAACCGTTAGAATCGGCATAACGGGCAATATCCAACCAGTGTCGTCCCCAACGCTCGCCGAATCGGGGGGATGCCAGCAGACGGTCTATCTGTTTGGTATATGCAGTGGGACTGTTATCGGCGAGGAATGTCTCCATCTCCTGCGGCGTGGGGGGCAGACCAGTCAGGTCGAACGATAGGCGACGAAGTAGGGTGCGCTTATCGGTGGGGGGAGCGGGGGCAAGTTTCTTCTTTGCCAGCGTGGCGAGGACAAACGAGTCTATGCCACTCTTATCTACGGGCGGTTCGAGCGGACGCTGGACAGGGCGGAAGGACCAGTGCAGTCCTTCTGCTGCCTTTGTCGTGGAGACGGGAGGTGCGTCTAACCAGACAGCACCATCGGACACCCATCGTTCGAGAATCGCGATTTCGGAATCGGCGAGTTTGCCCGTGGGCGGCATCTTTACCTTGTCGTTATAGTGGAGAACGGTGACCAGTTTACTTTTTGTGGGATTGCCGGGAGTAACTGTTTTGAGAGCAAAGGCGCGGTTATCCAAGCGTACTCCCCCTTGTTGTACCGTGCCATTGTGGCAGGGTTGGCACTTGGCGATGAGAAGAGGACGTACCTTCGACTCAAAGAACGCGGCTTTTTGGCGTTCGGCAGGGGTGGGTGGTTTGACAGAGGTTTGTGCCACCGATGGGTGCGAAGACGGTAGCAAAACCAGCGAAGTGCAAAGTAGGGCAGTTCCTACTATCGCCAGCAGGGCAGGGGGGGCAACAGGCTTCATCAAAGACGGCAATCCTCTTTCCGAATTCCTCAGTATCCCATAGTGTAGGCTACCTGCCGAAGACTGTCAACCGAATTTCACAATGCTTCGGGTAAGAGAGTCCTATTTGGGTAAGAGAGTTCTAAAGGAGGGTTGGTTTGCCTCATTAACCTAATGACCAAATGACCCTTTTCCGGTATCATAGAGGTATGTTGAACTCGCTTCCTGCACGTTACCCCGGTGCGATTTCCGCGCAGATGCTCGAAGAGTTGCGCCGGTATGTGATTGCCACTCCCTATCCATTTGCGGTGGATATTGCTAAATCCCACGGAATGTATCTCGTGACTGTGGATGGGCAAGAACTCTTTGACTGGGCAGGCTATTTTGGCTCTAAACTGGTCGGGCATAACCACCCGCGTCTGTACGAACCGGGGTATGTCCAAAAACTGGTCTGTGCTGCCAATAACAAAACGGCGAACCCCGACTTTCTGACACTGGAGTGTCTGGAATACTATCGTCTGCTCTACCGACTCGCCCCCCAATCCATGCAAAACCCGAACCTCGAGGTCTATGCGGTGAACAGTGGCGCAGAAGCCGTCGAAAACATGATGAAATATCTGGTGGCAAAGTTCAATGCCAAGCGACGTGCGGAGGGAAAGAATATCACCAGCCGACGTTTTCTCTACTTTGACCAAGCGTTTCATGGGCGCACAGTCTTTGCATTGGGTGTGACGCAAACCGCCGACCCGGTAGCCACCAAAGACTTCCACGGTTTGACCACGGGAGGAAATATCAAAATTCCGTTCCCGGCAGTGGATTCGCGGGATTCGGCTACGGTCAATCGGCAACGCACGGACGATGCCCTGCGAACGGTAGAGGTGGTGCTTCAGCAGATGCACGATGATGTGGTGGGGATTATTCTGGAACCGATACAGGGAGCCGGGGGGCAACGAGTTGCGGAACCTCACTTCTTCACAGGGCTTTCAGAGTTAGCCGGAAAGTATGATGTCTATCTGGCATTCGATGAGGTACAGACATCGCTCGGACCGACAGGCAAAATGTTTGCTATTGACCATTTTGACCTACCTCATCCCCCCATGGCAGTGGCGGTAGGGAAGAAGTTTGGAGTGGGAGCGGTCTTTATGTATGAACCGTTGGAGGACATCGGAGTTTTAGATTCGACATGGGGCGGAACCCTTGCCGATATGGTGCGCGTGTGTCAAGAAGTGAGCATTGTGGAGGAGGAGAACCTAATCGTACAGGCGGCAATCAAAGGACAACGCTTGGCGCAGGGGTTACAGGAGTTAGCAAATCAGCCCGATTCCCCGATTTATAATGTGCGTGGGATGGGGTTATATCAGGGTTTCTCTCTCGGAACCCCGGAACGACGCGCTGAACTGACCCAAATTGCCCGTGAGAAGTACGACCTTCTGCTGTTAGGAGCTGGAAAAAACTCCATTCGTACCCGCCCCAACCTCTCTGTCACCGAGGAGGAGATAGACCGTTTCCTACACCTCTTGGGCAAGGCATTGCAGGATATGTAGACCCACGTTGACCGTGAAGCGGGGAGAAACCTTCGGACAGGAACCGTGCCATGCAGATTGAATTGTCAGATATTGAACCAGAAATAGCCAATCGGGTTTGTACCAACCACGCAACCAGCAAATCCGGCAATACTTCTATCAATAAAAATGCTCATCATAAAACCACTCGCCGGGCAGAGTTCACCGAAAAACATGCCTTTATTCTGCTTTGTGTTCTGGGTTTTATTAGCCTCTTGATTTGTTCGCTTACGACACCATCAATGTCGGCTTGGGTCGTGCCTCTGTTCATCCTTGGGGTCTCGTGGTTCGTGTTGTCTTTACCCAAAATGTTCCGATTCTTCCAAAAACCGGAGGCAAATCCAACCTTGAAACTAGGAGAAACCACTTTGCAAGCGGTAGCGCAAAATCGGGCGGAAAAACTGTATGCAGAACTGGTGGCGGAGTTAATACAGGTATCCCCGGAGAATGAACTGTCAGCGCGAACACTTTTAGCCGAAGTCAATACGCTGCTTGCCAGTTTTCGGGCGTTGGAAGAAAAGGCAGAAGCATGTAAGAAGGCAATGGCGAGCCGCTCCGTGATGGGCTTGGAGGTAGAACTGCGTGACATGAAGATAAAAGCCGCCGAAGCCACTGATCCCACAACACGGGAAGCATTAGAACAGAGTGTCGAACTGTGCGCCTCCCGCTTGGAATCCGTTCGCACACTCAGTATCATGCGGGAACGCGCTCTCGCACAACAAGAGGTAATTCTACAAACCCTCGGCTCTCTCCACGCTCTTTTTGCCCGTCTCCGTGCCGTGCCAAGCGAGACCGCTTTTGAAGGACAGCAACTCACCGCCACCGTCAGCGAACTACACAACCGTACTCGTGCTGTCGAACAAGCCATTGAAGAACTCACCACAGTACGTTTAGGAGGATAGCCTGCTGTCCTGCCCGTTTCCCCCATGCCCTCTTGTGGCAAAATGGTTTTTACCACTACTTTGGTAAGACGTAGCCGGTGATAAAGGTGAAATGCAGGAAACTTCCGGCTAAGACAAAGAGGTGCCAGAGGTCATGGGCAGAGAACTTACCGGGAACAAGATGGGGTTTATCGGTGACAAAGACAACTGCCCCTAAGGAGTAAGCCACTCCTCCTCCAACCAACCACGCCGCGCCACTCAGGGACAACGATTGAAAGAGAGGTCTGGCAAATGCGAGAATCAGCCAACCCATTACCAAGTACAGTCCCACCCGAACCCCTTCATGGAGGCGCGACTTCCAGAGCGGGGCAGAGTGGTACTCATCCCGATGCAGTGCCACAACGCCGATACCGATAAGTGCTAAAGCCGCCTCCATTGCCAGAACCACCCATCCGACTGTACCGCTCAATGTTACCAAGCAGACCGGGGTATATGTTCCTAAAATCAGTAGGAAAATAGCCGCATGGTCGAACTTAATCAACCAGCGTAAGTGCTTGGGGGAACTGACTACCCCATGGCAGAGGGTGCTTGCTGTATAGAGCAGTACCAAACTCGCTCCAAACGCAATCCCTCCTAGAAGATGAGGGATTCGCCCATTCGCACTAAAAACCAGAAGCGGAAAGAGGGCGAGCGAAAGTAGTAAACCAAACAGATGAGAGACCGTGGAAAACGGTTCGCGCCAAAAACGTCGTGCGGGTAGGGGGGGTATTTCGGTCAATATCGTAAGAACTCCTTATCCTAAGGACGGCGAAGTCTGGTGAAAATTCCCACTTTTCTTTGTTTTTTGCACACAAATAACAACTTAACCCTCTCCCCCTGCCCCCTCCCCCTGCACGCAGGGGGAGGGGGAGGAAAAAGTACCCTCCTTCGCACCGCCCCCGCAGGCGACGTTCGCCCCGCAGGCGACGTTCGCCCCGCAACAGCGTGTTGTACGGGTGTGGGAGAAGGAGGAGGAAAAACCACGGTGGCAAGAGGTACAATACTTTCGTGCTAGCACACCGCACAAGGAGAAGTTCTCATGAAGCGTAACGATATTAAATGGATTCAGACCATGACAAGCAATCCCTCGGTTTCGATATTGCTTCCCACTCACCCCACTCCCCCGGAGAAAGAGCAAGACCCGGTTCGCCTGAAGAATCTGGTGCAGGAGGCAGCGAATCGCCTTTTAGAGCAGTTCCCACGACGAGAGATAGAACCCCTCTTGACGAATTTGGAGAACTTGGTGGAGGAGATAGACTTCACCTATAGCCAAAGGGGGTTAGCCCTGTATGTGAGTCATGAGTTTGCAACCCATGTGATTCTGCCGATTACTGTCGCAGAGCGATTTGAGATTGGCGAGTCCTTTGCCACTCGTGACTTGGTTCGTGCTATCAACCGTACCCCCCGGTATTGGGTATTAGCACTTTCGGAGCAACCCACGAAACTCTATCTTGCCGAACGCGACTATCTGGAGGAAATTCGGCAGGGAGCATTCCCGATGACGCATAATCGTCCCGGAGGAGAGACGCGCCTACCCGGTGGACGTGGCGTAAACACTTCGGCGTATCGTGATGAACATCTGAAGCACTTCCTGCGCGATGTGGATAAGGCGTTCGCAGAGATATTCAAGGACGACCCGCTTCCGATAGTCCTTGTGGGAGTGGATGTATTCCTCGCCGATTTCCCCACGGTCTCTCAGCATACTGATTCCATTGTCGGGACTCTGCAAGGGAGCCACGATTCGACACCTCCCCATGAGTTAGCGAAACTGGTCTGGCCCGTGATGAAAGAGGAGTTGCAACGTCGGCAAGAAGCAGACCACCAACTTCTGGATACGGCGGTTGGAGCCAACAAATTTGCATCGGGCATTCACGAAGTCTGGCAAACCGCAAAAGAGGGGCGTGGGGAAGTCCTTCTGGTGGAAGAAGATTACATGGTTCCGGTGAAATTGGTTGCGGACGGTATGCAGGTTCTCGTTGCGGAAGACCCCCATGACCCGGAAACCCTGCCCGATGGTATAGATGAGATTATCGAAACTGTCATCTCTCTGGGGGGACGAATCAGTTTTCAACCTTCTGGTTCCTTAGAGGCGCATCAGCGCATTGCACTAACCCTGCGCTACTGATACTGCCATCTGATACTGCCATCTGATACTGCCATCTGATACTGTCATCATGCTGTGTTCGGAACCGCCAAAGCCGAAAACGGGAAAGAAAAATCGCTTTTCAAACCGTTTTTCGGCTTTTTTCCGTTATAATGTCCGATACATCTCTATCGCTCAGTGAAAGGTATGATACTTTGATGCCCTCGTCATGTTGGTACACCTCCCTCGCCTCGCTCGCACTCCTTGCTGTTACAGGAGCAAATCCGGTGCAAGCGCAAGACTCCGCCGCGCTTCTTTCGACAGTTTCGGTAGCCAATACACCCGTTACCAAACTCATTGTCGAACCGGTTGTCGAACCCGTTGTCGAACCGGTTGACATGGAGATGATGGGTAAGATTCGTGCGGAGGGTATGGAGCGTTCGCAACTGCCCCAAACCCTTGTCTATCTGACCGATGTTATCGGACCACGTCTTTCCGGGTCGCCGGGTCTCCTCAAAGCCAATCAGTGGACTATAACCAAGTTTAAGGAGTGGGGCATAGATGCCAAGATGCAGGCGTGGGGACCCTTCGGGCGCGGTTGGACACTGGAACGCTTCTCCGCACAAGCGGTCTCTCCCCTCTGTATCCCCCTCATTGCCTACCCGAAAGCCTGGTCACCGGGATGGAACGGAGTAAAGACCGCCGATGTGGTCTACTTCGATGCCGCATCCGAAGACGACTTTGCGAAGTACAAAGGCAAACTCAAAGGAAAGTTTGTCCTGCTCAGCCCGATGCGCGAAGTCTCTGCTCGATTTGAACCAGATGGTCGCCGCTACTCGCCTGAGCAGTTGGAGGCAATGGCAAATCCACAACCGACCACTGGCGAACGGGGTGGGCAACGCGGGGGGCAAAACCCGGCGAATCTCTCCCCCGAACAGCGTCAAGCGATGCAGAACCAACAGCGTGCCTTGCAACTCAACCCGCGAAAACTCGCCTTTCTCTTGGAAGAGGGGGCATTGGCGGCATTAGACCCCGGACGCGGGGATGTCGGAACTCTGTTTGTTCAGCAGGCATCGGTTGCCCCTCTCCCCAATGCCCAACCGGGTCAGCGTATCGCCCCGCAATCGAAGGAGGCGGAGGGGCGTATTCTCCCACAAATCGGAGTCACCGTGGAGCATTACAACCGTCTGATGCGGATGCTCGCCGCCGGGGAAAAGGTCGAACTCGCTATCGAACTGAAGGTGAAGTTCAATGAAAACCCCGGTCTGATGGAGAATAATGTTATCGCTGAACTTCCCGGAACCGATAAAGCCGATGAGATTGTTATGTGCGGGGGGCATATAGATTCATGGCAAGCCGGAACCGGAGCCACTGACAATGCCACTGGAGTTGCCGTCTGTATGGAAGCCGTGCGGATTCTCAAAGCCCTGGGGGTTAAACCGCGCCGAACCATTCGCGTCGGCTTGTGGACCGGGGAGGAGCAGGGTATCTTTGGCTCACGGGCGTATGTCGGGCAACAGTTCGGAACCCTTGCGGAACCCAAGCCCGAACATGGCAAGTTCTCGGCATACTTCAACTTGGATAACGGCACAGGCACGATTCGAGGGGTCTATGCACAGGGCAATGCGGCGATTATGCCCATCTTCACGGAGTGGTTAAAGCCGTTTAGCGACCTCGGTGCAACCACAATGACCCTTCGCAACACGGGAGGAACGGACCACCTGCCCTTTGATGCGGTAGGACTGCCCGGCTTTCAGTTCATTCAAGACCCGGTGGAGTATAGCACCCGAACCCATCACTCCAACCAAGACACCTTTGACCGGATTCAAATGAATGATATGAAGCAGTCGGCGGTGATTATGGCGGCATTCCTCTACAATGCTGCCATGCGCGACGAAAAACTCCCCCGCAAACCCACCCCGTAACTTCTCCGTCTACCCCTTCCCACGGGGTACATATTCCGGTAGGGGCAGACCCCGTGTCTGCCCCAATTCCCATTTCTGTCCCGATGACGGGTTATGGCTCGTCGCAGACAACGCGGAAACCGATTTGGGGTCCATCGGAGAGCCACCACTTCGACTTGGGTTCCTGAGCATCGCTCATCTGCCAGTCCGGGGAGTACGGTTGTCGGGCGAGGGGGTGAACCTGCTTTGCATCGTCCTGATACGAACCCCCCTTCACCACCGGGGCTTTCCCCGGAACCACCACCCACTCTGCCACATTTCCCAACATATCGTGCAAACCCCAAGCGTTCGGGGCTTTCGTGCCGACGGGTTGGGTCTTATCTTCGGTGGTCTCAAAGTACCATGCTACTTTATCCAACTCTTTTTTGGGCAAGGGTTTGCCGTCACCGCCTGCCCGGCACGCCCATTCCCACTCGGCTTCGGTGGGGAGACGGTACTTTTTCCCCGTTTTTTGGGAGAGCCAGAGGCAGTATTGCTGTGCCGCATGGAACGGAACACCGACTGCGGCATAGCCCTTATGTCCGAAGCCACGGTCTGGCGCACCATACGGCTTGGAGGGGCGTGAGGTAGCATCTACTCCTTTTGCTTTCTGCTCCTCGGTCAGGTCTAAGCGGTACGCAAAGATGTCATAGGCATCCCAAGTGACCTCAGTTTTGGCGATATAAAACGGCTTACCATTGGGAAGTGGTGGAACCGCCACCATGTCAAAGGCGACAAGGCTACCGGGGATGGTTTCCCGAAACGATTTCCCGGCTTGTTTCTTTGCCGATGGCTTAGTGGCTTGTCCCCACACCATCGGAGACAGTATCGGGGAGTGTAGGGAGGAGACGGTAACAAGAGATACAATGGAAAGCACAATGAAACGGCTTCTACCAGTTTTTGCCCTGTGGTTACAGGGGGTACTTTGGGTTATTGCGGTTGGCATAGGGTCTGTTTCCGGGGTTCGGGCGCAGACACCCGAACGCTACGAGTTTACCGAAATTCACATGGGAGTTCCGGTTCGTCTTATAGTGTACTCGCCGAACGAAGAAACAGCAAAAACGGCGTGCCGTGCCGCGTTTGACCGTATCGCCGCTCTGGAAGATATTCTCAGCGACTACCGCCCAACCAGTGAACTGATGCGACTGTGCACCCAAGCCGGGGGTGAACCGATTCCGGTAAGTGCTGAACTCTTCCACCTTTTAGAGTATTCCCAAAACATCGCACAGCAGACCGAGGGAGCCTTCGATGTGACCGTGGGAGCATTGGTGCGGCTTTGGCGTACCGCACGAAAAACCCAAGAACTACCCTCTGTCTTCGCACTACGCGCCGCCAAAGCCACCGTGGGTTGGGAGAAGGTGGTTTTGGAAAGCAAAAAGCGCACGGTTCGCCTGACAGTTCCCGGTATGCTACTGGATATGGGGGGAATCGCAAAGGGGTACGCCTGCGACGAAGCCCAAAGGGTACTGAAGCGACACGGGATTCGCTCGGCACTAGTGGAAGCCGGAGGAGACATCGTGGTCAGTGCCGCGCCCCCAGACCAAAAGGGATGGAGAGTAGAGGTGGACGGTCAAACTCACGAACTTTCCCACTGCGCTATCTCCACATCGGGCGACCTGAATCAGTTTGTCGAGTTGGGAGGGAAGCGGTACTCTCACATTGTAGACCCACACACGGGTTTAGGACTAACCCACCGTCTCGTTGTCACTATAATAGCCAAAGACGGTATCACTTCGGACAGCCTTGCCACTGCTCTCAGTGTGTTGGGGAAAGAGAAAGGTGCAGCCTTTGCCAAGCATTTTCCACGAGTTATCTCCGTCACCATTCGCACCGCCCAAGAGGAAGAATAAACCCGTTTCCTAAGTGCGTTTCACCCCCTCCCTGCCGCTCCAAAGGAGTGGCATACCTCCCCCTTCACGAACACTTTCGCGAGCGCAAAGGGGAGGAAAAACACGGAGGAAAGAGGGCTAATGAGTCCGGCGACTAAAGTCATCGTCTAACCTCTTTAAGCCTGCACCGCCCCCGCAGGCGACGTTCGCCCGGTGAGGGGTGAACCGCAGGCTATTCTTTAAGCCTACCTCCATAGGTGAAACAACGAAAAAATCCTTCCTGCCCCGTCCGTGAGGACGGTTATACATAGATAGCGAGGGACTTCAATCCCTCGGTTCCGTGGGGTAGCGAGGGACTTCACACCGACCCAGTGCAGGTGTCCCTCGGTGCCAGACACGACCCGTTGGGTATCGTTAGGGTGAGGGTCGGGCAAACGGGGACGAATGAGGACGAAGGAGAAGGAGAAGGAGAAAGCCAGAAGGCGGTTCGCCTGAAGAGAAAGTGAACTAACTGTCAGATTGTGCGGTATGATAAATACCGGTGTGTTATGAGTGAGAGAACCAATAAAACCGAAACGCCCATCATTCTTTTCGATGGGGAGTGTAATCTTTGTGACGGGACAGTGCAGTTTATTTTGCGACACGATGCCCAGAAACGGTTTCGGTTTGCCGCCCTCCAATCCACTGCCGCACAACGGCTTGCCCCCGAGGATACGCAGACCGAGGGCGAACGACGCTCTGTCGTACTGATAGAAGGAGGCAAAATCTATCGTAAATCCACCGCGGCTTTGCGAATCGCTCGCCATTTAGATGGCTTACTTCCTCTCCTGTACGCTTTTATTATTGTCCCGCGCCCGATTCGCGATGCGGTCTACAGTGTCATCGCCCGCAACCGTTACCGATGGTTCGGTAAGAAAGATGCCTGCCTCCTGCCCACTGGCGAACTACGTCAACGCTTCCTCACCGAGTAACCTCTGAATAACCTCTGAGATAGCAGGGGCTAACGCATCAAGGCGTTCATTTCATCGGCAAAGAGCAACAGTTCATGGCGATTGAGCGACACCTCCAGGGTGGCAAAACTACTATCCATCTTGGCACGGAAACGTTCTGACCACTCCGTGGCTTCTGCCTTCTTGTCCAATTGGTAGTATGCCATTGCCAGAAAGGGCCAGTTGAACGGGTCCGAGAAGATGGCTTCCGCCGTCATTAGGGTATCAATCGCCTTCTGGTACTCTCCAGCACGATAGAGGGCAACTCCTAAGGTGTTGAGATAAGTCCATCGGTCTTGGTCATCACGCGCCTCTTGTACCGCTTTTTGTGCCAGAGCCACCGCTTGCGAATAGTCAGCCATCCCATTTTTGAGAATTAGAGTTCCCCATGCCATATTATTCGCCTCCAGAGGTGTAGCCATCTTCAGAGAGACACGGTTCAGAAGTTCTTCCCCATGCTTACGAAAGGCGGCAGTATCTCCGCGAAGGGCAAACAGGTCTGCCATCTGTATTGGGTCTTCTTTTTGCAGTAACTTTTCCCACTCTTTTAGGGACTCGTCTCGGTTTTGTGAACGCCACAAGGCTTCGGCGCGATAGGTACGTACCGCCGGACGGTCTGATTCGGCAAGGCTTTTGTCCGCCATTGCGACCACTTCAGCCCAACGCCCCTCTTGCGCCAGTGTGTTCAGCGCGACACGAGTTTCACGGAGTTTTGCGGATTCTCGACGTATCTCCTCCAACGAAACATTGTTGGATTGGAGTTCGGTGGACTCGGTATAGCGAGTGATAATCCCCGATACCAACATTCCTCCCAAGAGGAAACCCAGTACGCCCAGAATAATAAAGAAACGTTGACGCGCCGATTTTTCTACCTGTAGCATAGTTTTGAATCCTCTTTGTCCCGACAATCCATAAGGGCTTTCTACCGACTCAATCTACTTGCTTCGGTGAAAAGTTGGAGAAGCATGGGAGAGAAGAACGCCAGAAGAAGATGCTTCTTACAGAAGTATAACCCGAATTTGGGAGAAACGAATTCCCATTTTTTCGTCTTGTTTAGGCGAGAGCAGATAGAGAATCGCATTATGCAACCGATGAATGGCACGATGAATAGCACACTCACTTCAAACTCCGAAGTCCTACACCAACTGCGCCAACAGGGAGCAGCATGGTTTGCAGAGACAATCGCCGCACACGGGGGGAACGCCTTCCTAACCCAACGTACCCTGAAAATGACCGGGAAAGGGGAGTTCTTCACCCCACCACAGACCGGAAACCTCCGCGTTCCCCTCTCCGCGTTTACATACTATGTGGCTACTGAGGGACGGAACCGCTTGGAAGCACGTTCCCCCGGCGGACCAATTCGCATGGTAATCCGTGGGAACGGTTTGGGGGGCTATGCACTTCTTGCGGGGCGTTCGTTTCCCCTGACTACCGATGTCACCGACAATCTGGAACCTCACGAATTTCTGCGACGAATCGCACGGGAGAACCTTCCTGTAGTGGCTGTTCGCCCTGAAGAACCGGAGGAGGGAAGTGACGGCACACCCCTCTTACATGTCGAAGTGGAAACAGGAACAAACCGCTTTGCCTCCCTCTATATCTCCTCAGACACCCGATTGTTGCACAAGGTCATCGTCTCCACTTCACGCGGGAAGATGGCAGTGGTATTAGGCGACTACACCACTGTCGAAAGTCGAGCGGTATCCCAAGAGATTCAGTTATGGGAGGAGGATGCGCCGATAATGATACTCCACGGCTCCACAATTGAGATAGACAACCCGATAGACCCCAAACTATTCGAGTAATGTCGGCTCGGTTGGCTTCTAACAGGGGGAATGGGAAGGTGAGAAATAGCCCGTACGGGATTCGAACCCGTGGTCTCCTCCTTGAAAGGGAGGCATCCTAGTCCACTAGACGAACGGGCCACTTTCGGACGGGTGTCCGAATTGACGTGACAGTGTATCCTTGATTTCCCCCGTTGTCAAGAGTCGTCGCGACGAAAGCCCTAGCGGCAGACAAGACCCATTCCACCCCTACTCCACGATAGAACAACGCAATTTTTTCCGGGAATCACAAGGAGAATAGCGGTGTAGGAACGAACCCTACACCATGAACAAGACAAGCCGTGTGATTACTGTAGGAGACCCGTATCAAGGACGTGATGCGGGTAAAGACTGGAACCAACGGGGTATCTGGCCCGCACAGTGGATAACCTTGGCGGAGGAACCTGTAGCACCGTTTGTAGCCGCCTATCGTTGCCGCTTTACAATGGAGGGGGCTTCCGTTGTCCGAGTGCATGTTACGGCGGATGAACGTTATGAACTGTTTCTTGATGGTGAGCGAATAGGGCGCGGACCGGAGCGTGGGGATGCCGAAAACTGGTTCTTTGAAACCTACGACTTAGACCTAACCGCCGGAGCGCATACATTAGTGGCGCGGGTATGGAGTACGGGCTTTGAGAAGATGCCCTATGCTCAAATGAGTGTGACACACGGGCTACTGGTGTCCCCCCAAGACGATACCTTTTTACCTCTCCTCGGAACCGGAACCGCGCCGTGGGAAGCAAAGGTGCTAAACGGGTACACGTTCACACACCCCACTGCCGCTTGGGGGTGTGGTTGGAATCAGGTGATTGATGGGGCAGTGTTCCCCTGGGGGTTTGAAACGGGGGCAGGAGACGATTGGGGCAGTGTGGTGACGATAGAACCGGGAGGAGCCGCATTAACGCGCAACGATACAAACGCCCTCCACCGACTCACACCCGCTATTTTGCCTCCCCTTCTGGATACCCCTCGGCAGTGCGCCCATGTTTGGATGGTGGCAGACCTGAAGGAGGCGAAGGAGGACGAACCGGGAAAATTGACCTCCCCAATCCCCGTTCGTGCCGCCGATAATCTCCCCACCGAGCAGAACGCATGGCAAACGATGGTGGACGGGAAGGGCAGTATCACCATTCCCCCGAAAACCCGTCGTCGCCTCCTCCTGACCTTAGATAACTACTACTGCGCCTACCCTGAAATAGCGACAACCGGAGGGAAGGGAAGCCGTATCCGGGTGAACTGGCAAGAAGCCCTCTTTACCGGAGAGGATAATAAGACCAAAGGCAAACGCGATGAGGTCGAAGGGAAGTTCTTTACCACGATTTGGTGGAAGGTGGATGGTGTCGGGGATACGTTCTTGCCCGATGGGGGGGCAAATCGTGTTTTCGATACCCTCTGGTGGCAGTGTGGGCGTTTTGTGGAAATCGTGGTGGAAACTGCGGAGGAAGCCTTGACGATAGAGCGATTTGCCCTACGCGAAACACGCTACCCACTCGAAAGTGTCGCCGAGTTCACTGCCGATGATGAGCGTTTGCTGAAAATCATCCCGCTTGCAGTGCGAACGTTGCAGATGTGCGCCCACGAAACCTACTTCGACTGTCCGTACTACGAGCAGTTAATGTATGCGGGCGATACCCGTCTCGAAGTTCTGACCACCTACACCATTAGCCCCGATGACCGTCTCCCCCGGAAAGCGGTACGGATGTTTCATGCGTCCCGTCTGTTGAGCGGTCTGACACAATCGCGCTACCCCTCCAAAGTCCGCCAAGTCATTCCCCCGTTCTCGCTGTGGTGGATTGGCATGGTGCAGGATTTTATGCTCTATCGAGGTGACAAGGAGTATGTAAAAAGCGTTCTTCCCACGGTTCGCACGGTGATTGATGCGTACCTATCGTACCGTAACGAGCAGGGATTGGTGCAAGCCCCTCCCGGCTGGAACTATATGGACTGGGTTCCTGAGTGGCGTGGGGGGATTCCGCCGGATGGTATGGATGGAGCCAGTTGCTCAATTAATCTGCTTTTTGCTCTCGCGCTGACCTATGCTACTCAGTTAGAGGAGTGGGTGGGAGAGCCGGAGATGGCATCACGAGCATTGCGCCTCGCCGGAGAGCAGTTCTCTCGTACTAGTGCAGCATTCTGGAATGAGGAGCGGGGTTTGTATGCCGATGACCTCGCCAAAAAGCACTACTCAGAGCATAGCCAGTGCCTTGCAATTCTAAGCGGCTTGGATGTCCCGGCGCGTATCGAAAAGATGAAAGCGGGACTTCTGACCGCGCCTGACCTCTCCCGAACTACCATCTACTTTACACACTATTTGTTTGAAACGTTCCGAGTGTTAGGACTGCCCGAAGCCATCATCAACCGTCTGCAACTTTGGTTCGATTTGGAAAGTTTGGGTTTTGCCACCCTCTTGGAGCATCCTGAACCCAGTCGCTCTGACTGCCATGCGTGGAGTTCGCACCCACTGTTCCATTACTTCGCGACCTTCCTCGGTATACGACCCGCCTCCGCAGGGTTTGCTACGGTGGAAATCACGCCGCAGTTCGGCAATTTAACTCATCTGAAGGGGAAGATGCCCCATCCGAACGGAGAGATTTTCGCCGACCTAACTCGTCACACAAACGGCACAATAACCGGCGAAATCATCCTACCCGAAGGCGTGACAGGGACATTCCATCACGCAGGCAAAACCATTACCCTCACCGGAGGGCGGCAACCCATCGGGTAAAATGGATTTGGAACGTTCCCATCCAAGGAAGTGTTCCTAACTTGTTCTTGAGAGATAACAAGAGTAAAACAATTGTTTGCAATCAAGAACATTATTGGGTATAATCTGTTGGCGTAATGTGGATATTATACAAGAAAGGAAAAACAAACATGGCAAGCGTACATGATGTGGCGGCTTACATACTGGAACGGTATGGCGAAATGTCGGCGATGAAACTACAAAAACTTGTTTATTACTGCCAAGCATGGTCACTTGTTTGGGATGAGAAGCCCCTTTTCCCAGAACCGTTTCAGGCTTGGGTGAATGGTCCTGTGTCTCCTATTCTGTATGAGAAACATCGTGGAATGTACTCCGTGACCGAGTGGGCATCGGGGAACAGTGCCAATTTAACCGACTCCGAGAAGGAAACAATTGATGTAGTGCTACGGGGATATGGGGATAAAAACGCTCAGCAATTATCCGACCTATCCCATCAGGAAACCCCCTGGATTGAAGCTCGTCGGGGATTGGGAGCCACAGAACGAGGGGCAAATGAAATCACTTGTGCTGCCATGCATGAATACTATTCGGCACTACCTCTGTAGACAGGCATAGCCAGACGTATAAGATGGCAAGAAAACATAAGAACAAAGTTCTTCCCGCACAAGCAACAGACACCAAAACCGGAAAACTACTTCCTCGCCAGAGTAGTGAAATCACTCCTGACCAGATGACACCACTCTGGTCTTTTTCGTTTCTGGATATTGGTAGTACATGGTGTTGGAGTAATATGACTCAAGATGATCTGAGAATCGTCCTGGCACGTTTGAAGAATCTCGAAACCATGACATGGGCTGAGATTAAGGGACCCAAAAAGAGTCATAATGTGGAAAAATTTAAGTTGATAAAAGAGGCGCAAGACCGTTTAGAGGAGATAGGTCTTGATTATCTGGAAGAGTTGTTTTCGCTTCGTATTACAGGAGAGCATCGGGTTTGGGGAGTTTTGAATAACCATATTTTGCAAATTCTTTGGTGGGACCCGACTCATGAAATTTGTCCCGCTCCGCTTCGTAATACCTAAAAACCTCCTTCATTGGAGTCTTTTGTAAGTCTGGGCTATAGACGGAGGGCGGCAACCTATCGGGTAAAATGGAGCCATGCCTACCACGACAATTCCTGAAAAAAGTACCATGGGTGGGAAGCAGCGTTCGCTGTTGCTTCCCCCTATGGGTGTACACACGGTTCAGGACTGGGTTACTTGGGAGCGTTCCCAACCTGTCAAGCATGAGTTGCACAACGGAGAACTGATACCGATGGGGGGAGGGACATTTGAGCATAATGCTGTCGCCATGGACATTGCCGTTGCCCTCACTCTTGCTCTGGAAACCGTGGGGAGCGATTGTGGCGTTTTGGGAAGCGACCAAAAGGTGTTTATCTCCGAGCGTCGAGGGTACTACCCGGATGTGCTTGTCGTTTGTGGAGAACCGCAGATTGATTTTGAAGAAGCTCTGCGGAACCCAGTTGCCGTGGTGGAAGTTCTAAGCGATTCGACAGAGGCGTTTGACCGAGGCGAAAAGTTTCAAAACTATCGCATGTTAGAGTCTCTGCAACACTATCTCCTTGTGGCTCCCTATCGCCCCACCGTCGAGCATTTTGTGCGTCAGGATGCGGATGCATGGATGTTGTCTACCTACACCTCGTTGGCGGATAGCCTCTCACTCGCTTTCGGTGATAAAACCGTTTCCCTTTCTCTCTCCCGTATCTATCGCCGTATTCCCTTTTAACACATCGGTTTTAACGCATCGGTGTGAAAAATCGGGTTCCGGGGATTCTGCGGAAGTGCTGGGAGAGTGGTACAATAGGCTACCCCATGTTTCAAGATAATGACCGTATTGCCGCCATTCTCAAGGGTCTTTCTCGTACCAATATCGAACGAGATGTGCGGTACTTATCTACGCAGTTTCCCACCCGACACACACTCAGCCGTTATGCAGACCCGGTTGCGGAGTGGCTCCTCAACCGTATGGTAGAGAACAAACTAAGCCGCCCCCGATTCCACTACTATAACAAGGCGGGGAAGCGATTGCGAAACGTTCTGGCAGACTTGCCGGGGAAAAACACCACGACCATCCTACTCTCCGCCCACTATGATAGCCGTATGGAACGCTTGGGGGATGCACAAGCCCCTGCCCCCGGTGCTAACGATAATGCTACGGGTGTAGCTGTTCTTTTGGAGGTGGCACGGCTGCTACAGAACTATGCCTTAACCGATAATCTGCACTTTGTCCTCTTCTCCGGGGAGGAGCAGGGGTTGTGGGGGTCGCAAGCGTATGCAAAAGAGCTTAAAGCAAAGAAAACCGAATTGAAGTTTGTTTTTAACTTAGACCAGATTGGCTACCCGCCCCCTGACCGGGCAATCTATGTAGACCGTGATGAAGGTGGAAGACCCGAAAATAATGCTTCCAGTGCCGCACTGGTAGAGCGCATTCAGAAGATAGCCCGTACTCTCAAGATACCGACACGGGTAGATCCTGCCTACGGGAGCGACTATATCCCTTTTGAACAGCAGGGTTATACGATTGTTGGGCTATACGAGGCAGGGAAAGATTATCCCCAGTACCATTCGACAAAAGATACCGTTGACCGGGTAGACTTCCCCTATGTTTTTGATATGGCTCGGTTGGCAACGGCGACTATTTTGCACGAAGGAGGTCTGTTTACCCGATGAGCCTGAGTAATGTTATTGGACAAGAGACAGCAATTGCCACTCTCCGAACAGCGATAGCGCGGAAGGCAGTGCCTCAAGCCTATCTCTTTATTGGCGGGGAAGGGTTCGGGAAGACAACCACCGCTCTGGAGTTCGCCAAAACTATCAGTTGTAAAAGCCCAACCGCCGCCGGAGATGCCTGCGACTCTTGCGTGAACTGCACACGGATTGCAAGTGGACAACACCCCGATATTGTTCGTATCGCGCCCGATGGGGAGTTTACACGTATCTGGCAACTCTGGTCACGCCCCGGACACCCACCGGGAGCATTAGAAAATCTCCCTTTTCAACCCGTTGCCGCCCCGAAGCGGTTCTATATTTTCGAGAAAGCAGAGACTCTAAACGATGAGTCCGCGAATTCGCTCTTGAAAGCACTGGAAGAGCCGCCCCCGTATGTGCAGTTCATTCTGTGTGCGCCCTCGCTCACGGCGGTTCTCCCTACCATCCTTTCGCGCTGTCAGATGGTGCGATTTCGTCCTGCCGCATTAGAGACAGTGGCAACCGCACTTGTCCAAAAGCAGAACTTGCCCGAAGGGGAGGCACGTTCTCTGGCGGCATATGCACAAGGCGCACCGGGACGGGCGTTCCGTCTGACCGAGATGCCAGAACTCCAAGAGCAACGCGAAGCCCTCCTGAATCTTGCAAATCGTATCGCGAACAGCCCTGGAATTGCCGCGTTCCGGCTCGCTGAGGAGTTGCGAAATGTGGCAAAACCGCCTAAGGCAAAAAAAGGGGAGGAGGGCGAAGCAGATACCGAGCGCACCGGACGTGGCGACCTCGCCCGCGCCTTAGATATTTTAGTAACTTTCTTTGCCGACACACTGGCGATTTCGCTTCAGGGGGAATCGGCACGAATTATCCACACAGACCGACGCGCCGAACTTATTCATGCCGCTTCACGGTATCGGCGAGAGCAGTTGATGGATAACATCGAAATGCTGTTTACCTTTCGGCAGTATCTTGCCCGCAATGCCAATGCACAAATCGCGACTGAGGTGATGATGCTTCGCTTGGTTCCCAAGAAGGGGGCGACAGGAAAGGCTCCCTGATGTCGTCCGTTCCTCGCTTTTTTGTTCCCCCGGAGGCAGTGCAAGGCGATGTGGCTCTACTGCCTGCGGAGGTTGCCCACCATGCCATTACGGTACTGCGTCTGCGTCTCGGCGACCCTCTGATTCTCCATGACGGTTTGGAAAACGCTTATGAGTGCCGCTTGACCGAGGCGAATAGTAAGAGAGCAATGGTGGTTGTCGAAGCAACGTATCGTCTGCACACCGAACCAAAGCGGCGTGTAACGATTGCCCAAGCCCTGCCTAAGACCAGCGATAAAATTGAGCAGGTGCTACAGCATGGGACAGAGGTAGGGGCAGGCGGTTTTGTTCTTTTTACCGGATTTCGTTCGGTGGCACGCTTGGCAAAAGGAGAAAAGGTGGAAAAGCGATTGTCCCGATGGGAGGCGATTGTTCAGGGGGCGGCAGAACAGTCCCGGCGTGGCGTTCTCCCGACAGTGGCATGGCTTCCTTTTGCCTCCGATGTTGCCGCCACGTTTCCTCAGTACGAGTGTGTTTTGGTGTTACAGGAGACATCGGAACTTCCGCTAAAAGAGGTGATGGGACAACTGCCGGAAACAACACTTCAGTTTTTGGTGCTTGTGGGACCAGAAGGGGGCTTCACCGACGACGAAATCGGGCTGTTTGCCGTGCAGGGGGCAACTCTTGTCACTCTGGGACCGCGCATCCTACGCACGGAAACCGCCGCCCTCGTCGCCCTCGCGCAGATGGTCTAATGTCCTGATGACTGTTATTAGAAAAACTTGTGATAGTTTTCACGAAGTCGAACGTTTGAGAGTGGATTTTTCCCTAATCCTTCGTGTATCATAGAAACGCAGTCCTCGGAGAAGGTCGAGGCGGCACTTCTTGTAATGCGACACCAACAAGACAACCCAAACCCAGAATACTATTTCGCAACCGCGAGCGTGGCACCGAAGCCTCTCTCTCCGGTGTATGGGCGGTTTGCATGGTTTGTCCTGTTCTTCAATCTGCTGATAATTGCGGTAGGCACCATTGTGCGTGCCACAGGTTCGGGAGACGGTTGCGGTTCGCATTGGCCCCTCTGTGATGGCGAAGTGATTCCGTTAGAACCGCACATGGCAAAGGTCATTGAGTTTAGCCATCGTGTTGTTAGTGGGATTGATGGTCCGCTGGTGATAGCACTGGTCATAGGGGCGTTTCGTCTATTCCCCAAAAACCACCCGATTCGTGGGGCAGCAGTCGCGACCCTTTTCTTCACTCTGATTGAAGCCCTGATTGGTGCGCTCTTGGTGAAGAAAGGTTGGGTTGCTAAAGATGCGTCCACCGCTCGTGCCGTGGCGATGTCGGTACACTTGGTCAATACGTTTTTCCTGCTCACCTGTTTGAGCATGACGGCATGGTGGGCAAACGGGGGTGAGCGGCTACGCTTTCGGGGGCAGGGAGCCGTGGGGGTTGGTCTGCTCTTTGCCTTTATCGCGATGATTGCTCTCGGAACCAGTGGAGCGATTACCGCACTTGGGGATACCCTGTTCCCAGCGCGTGACCACCACGATGCTCTTCAGCAGGCACAGTACGGGGTACACTTCCTTCAGCAGATGCGCCTCTTGCACCCTTATATAGCCGGGTCGGTGGGACTCTATCTGCTTCTGATTGCCGGACTGGTTGCCCATCTGCGCCCGACTTCCAAGACAAAATGGTACGCGCAGTGGGTGGGGTATCTGTTCCTGTTCGAGTGTGGGCTAGGCTTTATCAATGTGCTACTTCGTGCGCCCGTCTGGATGCAGGTAGTTCACCTCTTGGTTGCCGATGCAGTTTGGCTCACCTTATGCTTTCTGGCTATGGCGGCACTCTCAGAAAGGGTGGCGCAGGTCGAACTGTTGGAGTTCCCCGGTGCCGTTCCTGCAACCATCGCACCTACTCCGGTCTTGGCAGAGGGGGAGCGTCCGACATGGCGCGACTATGTGAAACTGACCAAGCCTACCGTGATTAGTCTGCTTCTTCTGACCACGCTAACCGCGATGGTGATTGCGGCGGGAGGGTTCCCCGGTTGGAGCTTGTTCTTGACCGTGGCGGTAGGGGGCTATAT
>Ga0224722_1000378_pt1 | contig 26293 bp, 20 predicted proteins | sample Balambano_FR1_Me_FD_161646 | JGI IMG/M metagenome (GOLD analysis project Ga0224722, IMG submission 161646) | Freshwater sediment microbial communities from Lake Towuti, South Sulawesi, Indonesia - Balambano_FR1_MetaG | ecosystem: Environmental > Aquatic > Freshwater > Lake > Sediment | place... | reverse complement strand
GTTTTCCACCCTGGGAGCGGGTACCGATTGGCAGGATGTGGTTTTACAGGATGCGCCTCTACACAATCACAGCCTGAACATCAGCGGGGGTTCGGAAAAAACGCAGTTTGCCGTGGGCGGTGCGATTTATCAACAGGATGGAATCATCATCAATAGTTATTACAATCGTTATTCGCTACGTGCCAATGTAAATCACGCCGTGAGTTCTAAATTTGATGTGAGCCTGAGTGCCAATTTGAGCCGCATTAATACCAATCGGAAAAATACCAACATCGGCAACCGAGGCAGCGGTTTGATTACAGCTATGCTTGCTGCGCCGCCCACGCTTTCGCCGTACAATGACGATGGCTCGTATCGAGTGCTGGCTACGTCTTATCCCTTCATTTCCAACGTATTAGTCAATCCTTTGAATTTTTTATACGAACTTTCGGACGTGGTGGAAGCCAACCGGATGCTGGCAAACGCTTCCGTTACCTACAAACCGTTCAAAGGGCTTTCGATTCGGATTTCGGGTGGTATTGAAAATGCAGACGACCGCACCGACGAATACACGACCCGTCGGTTTGTCAATTCGACCGGAGCCGCTAACATCAACACCCTGCGCAATACTAATCTGCTCAATGAAAATGTGATTACCTATACCACTTCCTTCAATAAACGGCACCAGCTCACCGTGGTGGGCGGCTTTACTTACCAAGATTTTTTAACCACGTCGTTGGCAGCTTCAGGTACGGGTTTTGTGAGCGATGTGAGTGAAACGTACGATCTGGGGGCAGCGGCACTGTTCAACACGCCCGGTTCGAGCTATTCCAAAGCGACCTTGTTGTCCTACCTGGGTCGCATCAATTATACCTTCAACGACCGCTACCTGTTTACTGCCAGTTTTCGTGCCGACGGCTCGTCGCGCTACAGTATTGGCGACAAGTGGGGCTACTTCCCTTCAGGGGCAGTGGCATGGCGCGTGTCGGAAGAGCCTTTCTTAAAAAACAGTGCCACGATTTCTAATTTAAAACTGCGGGCAAGTTTTGGCTCAACGGGTAGCCAGGCAATCAATCCGTACGCTACGCTCAACAGCTTGCGCTCCGGCAAAACCGTTTTTGACGACGCGCTCTTTACCACGTACTCGCCAGGTACCCGCCTGCCCGCTAATCTGCGCTGGGAAACCACGTATCAAACGGACTTCGGTGTTGACCTTTCGCTGTGGAATTACCGCTTGAACCTGACCGCAGATTATTATATTAAAAACACTCTTGATTTACTGAATACCGTACAACTCCCTGCTTCGCTGGGTTACACCAACACCATTCAAAACGTAGGGGAAATCGAAAATCGTGGACTTGAACTGGGCTTGGATGCCAATATTTTTGACGGGAATTTTAAATGGAATGTAGCTGCCAATATCGCGTTCAACCGCAATAAGGTACTCAAATTGTATAACGGGCAAGACATTTTCGGCACGGCGTTTTTTGTCGGTCCGCTCAATGATTTTATCAACTTGCTCCGCGAAGGGCAACCCCTGGGCGTGTTCTACGGCTACTTGGAAAATGGTTACAACGACAAAGGCAACCTGACGTACAAAGACCTCAACGGCGACGGGGCGATCAACACGCGTGACAAAACGTTCATCGGCGATCCGAATCCCGATTTTATCTACGGTTTTAACACCACTTTATCGTTTAAAGGTTTTGAATTGGGGGTGTTTGTGCAAGGCTCGCAGGGCAACGATATTTTCAACCTGAGTGCCAACCAGTCCATTGACCTTAACTTCGGCATGAATCAGCTTCAGGCGCAGTACCTCGACCACTGGACGAAAGCCAATCCCAACCCCAATGCGCAGTATCCTGCCATCACCCGCACCCTGTCGGGCAATATCTCCAATCGCTTCGTGGAAGACGGCTCCTACCTGCGCTTGCGCAATATCCAGCTGGCTTACAATGTCCCCTTGAGTCAGATGGGCGTGAAGTGGTTCCGCAATTTGCAGGTGTATGCCAGCGGTCAGAATCTGCTGACCATCACCGATTATTCCTGGTTTGACCCGGAGATCAATACGTACGGCGGCGCCAACTCTATCGTACAGGGCATTGATCATTTCAGCTACCCGACGGCAAAGACCGTTACGTTTGGCATTCGGGCAGGATTTTAAAAAAGTTCGCTATTGGACGTTAACCCGCTGTACCGGTGGATTTCATAAACAAATAAAAATTATTTTATGAAGAAGATATTTTCTAAAGTCTTGTTTTTATTACCATTTCTTGCATTCTTAGCTTGTGAAGATCAGCTCCTCGAATCGCCCAAATCATTGGCGGTCGAAACGTTTTACAACACGAATTCGGAGCTGGAAGCTGCTTCCAACGCCATCTACGAAGCCCTGCGCGGCACCAACGCGATGGCGAGTTTATACCCGATTCAAATAGAAACCTATTCCGAACTCATCTACGGGCGCGGCAGCTATAATCCGTTGAATGAACACACGGGCTTGGACAATACCAACATCACCCGGACGGGTCAGATGTGGGATCAGTTTTACCTGACCATTCGCAATGCCAATCTGATCATTGCCAATGCACCCAAAGCCAACAGTGCTTCACCGGCAGATATTACCAAATTTGTAGCGGAGGCGCGTTTCCTGCGGGCATTCACGTATTTTCATCTGGTGCGCAACTGGGGTGCGGTACCCCTGCGCACGGAGCAAAATATGACGGAAATCGGTATTAAAAGAACGCCGGAAGCGGAGGTGTATAACCTGATCCAGGAAGATTTAAAATTTGCCGAAACCAATCTGCCTGATAAAGGCACCCAGGTAGGCAGAGCAACCAAATGGGGAGCAAAAGCCGTCCTTGCCGATGTGCTGCTCCAATTGAAAAAATACCCGGAAGCCCGCGACAAAGCCGATGAGATTATCAAATCCAATAAGTTTGCGCTGGTACAGGTCAAAAGATCCGATGATTTTCTAAATATCTACGGTGCCGATGTCCTCACTACTCCGGAGGAAATATGGTACCTCAAGTTTTCACGCGCCAGCAATCAGGGCTGGATTATGGTGATGTTTGCCCACCACCCGGGCTCCAGGTATCATGGTTCCGGGGGCTTTTTCGGGCATTACACCGACCCCACGACCAACAAAACCATCGCCGGCTGGGATAGTCTCGACCTGCGCAAATCCTACAACCTGTACAACTGGAATATCGGTCTGGGAGCGAATAGTTTTTTAAATCGCAAATACCGGGATCCCTTAGCCACCGGCGGGCAGGCTTCTGCTGCCAATGATTACCCCGTATATCGCTATGCCGATGTGCTGATGACCTACGCTGAAGCTGCCAGTCAAGCTGTCGGCTCGCCCACTGCCGCCGCCATTGAGTCGCTCAACCAGGTGCGCCGCCGGGCTTACGGGTACACCTCAGGGACTGTATCGCCGGTAGATTTCACCGCCGCGAGTTTTCCTTCTCTGGCTGCTTTTATGGACACCCTCATTCGCGAACGCGGCTGGGAAACCATGTACGAAGCCAAGCGCTGGCATGAACTCAAACGCCTGGGTATTGCAAAACAATACATCAAAGCCGCCGAAAACAAAGACGTAGCCGATAAATTTCTGCTGTGGCCCATTCCCAATTCGGAAATGAATTACAATCCCGCACTCGACCCCACCAAAGACCAGAATCCAGGGTACTAATGTGCTGATTTGATAATGTGCCAATGCTCAATACGTGTTAACATAACAGATTTGAAATCGTATGTTTTTGATTTTGAACCATCTTATTTTGAAAACGTAGTGGCGGCTGCCGGTCAATCAGCCGGAGGCAATTGATTCTGGATTAGCTTGAGCCGTTGGCTCAAATAGTGTTTGCAAAAAAGCTTTTTTTGGTTACTTTTTTGAGCGATTGCAAAAAAGTAACAAAGCTCAAACGCAAAGAAAAACAAAATGCAAATTACCAGAATCAAGCGAGCGTTAAAATCGAATCTCGCTTGAGTTACAAAAGGTACGGTATGTAATGTTTGTTTTAGATTAAAGTAAAAGCGCATTCATACATTTTTTTAGTTTGGTTAAAAAGGAGTAGCTTGAAAGCTCTGAGCCATGGGCTTTCACAGCTCCCTTTTTCTAAACTTAAAAACAATTGGATTATGAAAAAATGCTTTGTTACCTTCCTATTCCTTTGTGTTTGGCAATTTTCAAACGCCCAAACGGTAGATATCTGCATCTACGGCGGCACTTCCGGCGGGGTGATGGCGGCGTACACCGCGAAAAAAGCGGGTAAATCGGTGCTGCTCATCGAACCCGGCAAACACCTCGGCGGCTTGACCACCGGCGGCTTGGGCTACACCGACATCGGCAACAAATACGCGATTACCGGCTTGGCACTTGATTTTTACCGTAGAATCGGCAGGCACTATGGCAAGTTTGAACAATGGATTTTTGAACCGCACGTGGCGGAAAATCTCTTTCAGGAATACATTCAAAGAGCCAAAGTGGATGTAATTTATCAACATCGCCTGACTTCCGTCAAAAAAGTCAATGGCACGATTCAGGAAATCGTTTTAGAAAATTCTGAGAATCCCTCGCCGAGTACGAATCGCACGGTCAAAGCCAAAATGTTCCTGGATTGCACCTACGAAGGCGACCTGATGGCGAAGGCGGGCGTAAGCTATTTCGTTGGCAGAGAGGCAAATAGCGTCTATAACGAGACCTACAACGGCGTGCAGATGCTGGACAAACACCAATTCCCCGATGGCATTGACCCGTACCGCGTAAAAGGCGACTCGACCTCCGGTCTGCTCTGGGGCATCAGCTCGGAAAAACTCGCGCCGCAGGGTTCGGGCGACAAAAAAATGCAAGCCTACAATTTTAGACTTTGCCTGTCGAAAGACCCCAACAATCGCATTCCAATTACCCAACCCGAAGACTACGACCCCGCTCGTTACGAACTCCTGATTCGATTATTGGAAAAGGAACCCAACCGTCCGTTCAACCTGATTTTGAAACCCGACGGGATGCCCAATCAAAAAACAGACATCAACAACAACGGTCCGATCTCGACCGACATGATTGGGATGAATTATGACTATGCGGAAGCCGATTACAAAACCCGTCAACAAATTGCCAAAAAACACGAACGGTACATCAAAGGCTTGCTCTACTTCATCGGCAATGACCCGCGCATGCCCGAACCCTTGCGCACCGAAATGCGCAAACATGGCTACCCGAAAGACGAGTACACCGACAACAACCACTGGTCGCCGCAGATGTACGTGCGCGAAGCCCGCCGCATGGTGGGCGCGTACGTAATGACCCAAGCGAATTGCCAGGGCAAAGAAGTGGTGCAAGACGCGGTGGGCATGGCGGCTTACACCATGGATTCGCATAATTGCCAGCGCGTGGTGATTGAAAAAAACGGGCAGAAAATGGTGAAAAACGAAGGCGATGTGCAAATCGGCGGCTTCCCGCCTTACCCGATTTCGTACCGCGCTTTAATTCCGAAAGCCGATGAGTGCAAAAACCTGCTCGTGCCGGTGTGTCTCTCGGCTTCGCACATCGCGTATGGCTCGATTCGTATGGAGCCGGTGTTTATGGTGCTGAGTCAGTCGGCGGCTTTGGCGGCGGTGCTGGCGATTGACGGCAAAACTTCCGTACAACAAATTGATGTCAAAAAACTGCAAAACCGGTTGAAAACCAATCCGCTGATGGACGGCAGTCAACCGGATATTCTCGTTGACAATGCCGACAAAACCGGCGTGACCCTCACCGGCAATTGGACGACCGAAACGCGGGGTGGCTATGGCGCAAATTTGCTGACCGATGACAGCAAAGGGCAAACGCTTAAAAAAGTTCGTTTTTCGCCGAACGTTCCAAACACAGGCAATTACAAAGTCTATGCCTATTTTCCGCGTGTTGCCAATGCCGCTTCTCAAACATCCATCACGGTGTTCGACGGCAAACAAACACAGGAAAAAGTCATCAAAACCGCCGACATCCGCGTGGAAGGGCAAACCTCCGGCGCGTGGGTGCTGCTGGGTACTTACAATTTTATAAAAGGTAAAACCGGCTACGTGGAAATTACCAACCAAAATGCTGATGGAGTCGTCGCGGCAGATGCGGTATTGCTGGTGAAATAACGGTCTTTTTTAAAGATTTACTAAATCTTGAAGATTTAGCAAATCTGTATCTTGAAAGTTGCTCTTCTGAAGGAGAAAATAGAGGGTCGGAAGGAGGAAATTGCCGTTGCAGGGAGCAATTTTCTCCTTTAGAGGAGCAATTTCCCGGTTGAGAGAGAAAAATTCCTGGTAGGAAGGAGCAATTTGCTGCTTCCGGGGAGCAAATTGCCGGTCAGAGGGAGGAAATTGCCGATAGCTACCAGCAATTTCCTCCCTCTGACCAGGAACGTCGAGGTTAAAAAGAGCAATTGTTAAAAAATGAACTATATGAATCCTTTATTACAAGTAACAAGATGGGCTTTGCTCGTCTTGCTCTCCTTAAAAACGATTCCATCAACTTCGCAAACCACCACCTACGATTCCCTCTGGAATGACCCGGTGGTAGAAAAACGCATTGCCGAGGGCATCGAGCAGCACCGCAAAGAGAACTTTACTCTGACTTTTCCCAATCTGAAAGGTACCGCAGAGATAGAAATTCAACAAGTCAAACACGATTTCTTATTCGGTGCGAATATTTTTATGTTGAAAGGTTTCAAAACCGAAGCCCAAAACCGACGTTACGAAGAAGTCTTTACATCTTTATTTAACCTTGCCTGTGTTCCATTTTATTGGAAAACGCTGGAGCCGGAGCAGGGAAAACCGCGCTTCGCAGCCAATAGCGCACCGATTTACCGTCGCCCGCCGCCTGATTTAGTCCTCGATTTTTGTGAGAAAAACGCTATCACCCCTAAAGGGCATACACTGGTGTGGGACAATCCCACCCACGCGGTGCCGGAGTGGCTACCGAGGGATACTTCCAAAATTCAACCCCTTATTGACTTCAGAATCACGCAGTTATCGGAATTATATAGCAATAAAATTCAAACCTGGGATGTGGTCAATGAAATCAGAAACCGTCATATGCACGTACCCATGCCGCGCGATTTTGCGCTCAAAGCGTTTGAACAAGCGGCAAAAACTTACCCGCCCAACGCTAAATTGATGATTAATGAAACGACTTCTATTTGGTACGACCGCAAGCGCGAGTACAGTTATTATTACCTGGTGATTGAAAACTTATTACTGCGCAAAGCTAAAATTGACGGCATTGGCTTGCAATGTCATTTCTTCCACGGGGAGCAGGAATTTCAAGACGTTCTTCAGGGCAAAACCATGAGTCCTGCCCATATTTGGGAAATTTTGGAAACGTATGCCACTTTTGGTAAACCCTTGCATATCAGTGAGATAACTATCCCCACCCTGACAAACCTGCCAGACGGCGAAGCCACTCAAGCCAAAGTGACCCGCCACTTATACCGCCTCTGGTTCAGCCATCCGGCGGTAGAATCTATCATTTGGTGGAACCTCGCCGATGGCACCGCCGTAGCAGGCGAAGACAAATGGCGCGGCGGTTTTTTGAACGAAGATTTAAGTCCGAAGCCATCATATCATGTCTTGAATGATTTAATTAACAAAGAATGGAAAACCAACGTAAAGCAAACTTTAAAAAATGAGCGTAGCCTGTCTTTCCGGGGTTTTCACGGCGAGTATCTGGTAAAAGTAAAAACTGGAAAAACCACCAAAGAATATCGAGTTCAGTTGAATAAAGATAATCAAAAACAGACGGTAGAATAAAATATAGCTTTTAAAGTAAACGTCAATGCGACGAATTTGAAAACGTCATTTATCATTTCGTAATATCTAATTTTGAAAATGACTGCGCGGGAGGCTCGGCAAATCCCCCGGAGGGATTGGAGTTGCCTAGCGTTTTTTGCTTCTTTTTGGGGCAATGCCAAAAAGAAGGAGTCAAAAGCAGAGACAAAACTAAGAATTTAATAAATAAAAAGCTTAAAGAATAAAATTTTAAAGACATTATTAAAATATATGAAAATTATTGACCTAAAAACCCGCTGCGTCGCCATCCCTCTCAACGCTCAACTACGCCACAACACTGGCGTACACCCCGGCTATTTTTTGCGTACCATTTTAGAATTGGTGACCGACGAAGGCATCATTGGGCTGGGTGAAGTGGGCGGCGGCGACCAACGCAGTGCTTTGCAAAAATTAAAACCCCGCATCCTCGGTCTGGACCCCTTTCATTTAGAAACCCTGAAATTAAAAGTGCTGCGCAGTATTTATTATCTATCCAATGCAAGATTATACGCAGCGATTGAAATGGCGTGTCTGGACATTCAAGGCAAAATTCTCAATCGCCCGATGAGTGACCTGCTCGGCGGCAGCGTACGGACGGAAATTCCAATGATCGGCTACCTGTTTTGGCGCTATGACCGACCCGGCGGCGGGCACGACGAAACGGCGGAAGACCTGGCGGATTATTGCGTAGAACTGCATGAAACCCTCGGCGTGACTGCCATGAAGCTCAAAGCCGGGGTGATGCCCCCACCGGAAGAAGCGCGGGTGTTGGAATTGTGTCGCAAACAATTGGGGGAGGGTTTCGGCTTGCGCATTGACCCCAACGGCGTGTGGTCGGTGCCGACGGCGGTGCAAATCGGTAAGCGACTCGAACCCTTGAACATTGAATATTTTGAAGACCCGTCTTGGGGTTTGAATGGTAACGCCGAAGTGCGCAAGCAGATTCGCATTCCCATTGCGACGAATATGTATCCGGCTCGCTTTGATGACTTAGCACCTGCCATCAAACTCGGCGCGGTGGACATTGTACTCACCGACCTGCACTACTGGGAAGGTCCGCGCGGCGTAAAAGACTTGGCGGCAATTTGTAATACCTTCAATCTCGGCGTGGCGATGCACAGCGGGGCGGAGTTTGGCATTGAGTTGGCGGCGATGCTCCACACGGCTTCCACCATTCCCACGATGACCTTTGCGGGCGATGCACATTATCATTATTTAACGGATGATATCATAGCAGGTGGTTTGATGCCTTATCATAATGGAGCCATCAAAGTGCCGACCGGTGCGGGCTTAGGCGTGACTTTAGATGAAGATAAAATGAAACATTATGAAAAATATTATGAAGAGAAAGGGGATTATTACGCTCGTTTTCACCAAGATAGGTACAGACCGGAGTGGTATCCGATTGTAGGAGGAATTTAATATAACTGCATGAATCGTCGCAATTTTATACAAACAACGGCTGCAATGGGCACCGGTCTGATGACTCGACCGCTTTGGGCAACGAATGGTCTGACCACGCCCTTTCCGGTGCGTCGCATTACACAAACCAAGCATTACCATTGGTTTGGATATTATGATAAATTTCAAACAGACCCTACCGGCAGGTTTGCAGTGGGTTGTGAAGTGCAGTTTGAACATCGTTCGCCCACGGCAGAAGATGTATTGAAAATAGTACTGATTGATTTGAAAAAGCCGCAGCGACCGCAGTACATCGGCACTTCACGTGCCTGGAGTTGGCAGCAGGGCTGTATGTTGCAGTGGATTCCGGGTTCTAACAGTCAAATTATCTGGAATGACCGCGAGCAGGACCGGTTTGTAAGTCGTGTTTATGATATGAACACTCGAAAGACCCGCACTTTACCCCAGGCTATTTACACCGTTTCGCCGGATGGCACTTTTGCTATTGGTACGCCTTTCAATCGAATTCAAAATCTGCGCCCCGGTTACGGCTACGCCGGTATTCCGGATCCTTATGAACAAGAAAAAGCACCGGATGCGATTGGCATTTATAAAATGGATTTAAAAACCGGTGACTGTCATAATATTTTGAGTATTGCGCAGTTAGCGGCGATTCCACATCAAGGCAATTCCATATCTGACAATTGGCATTGGTTTAATCACTTACTCGTTAGCCCTGACAATCAACGTTTTCTGTTTCTACACCGCTGGCGAGCAAAAAAGGAGGAGCGACAAGTAATGGCACGGACAGGTTTTGTGACGCGCATGATAACGGCGGATGTATCGGGTAAAGATTGCTACATTTTAGACCCCTCCGGGTACACTTCTCATTTTGTATGGCGCAACCCACAGGCGGTTTGCGCTTGGACGCAGCCCGTCGGCAAAGCACCCGGTTTTTATCTTTTGCAAGATAAATCGCAAGCCGTAGAACTCATTGGTAAAGATCAAATGACTGACAATGGTCACAACACCTACGTACCCGATACGAACAATGAATGGATACTAAATGACACTTACGCATTGGGCATGGCGCGGCTGCAAACCCTGTATTTGTATCATGTGCCAAGCGATAGAAAAGTGGTGCTGGGAACATTCTACTCGCCGACATCCTACGTAGGCGAGTGGCGCTGCGACCTGCATCCGCGCTGCAATCGGCAAGGCACCAAAGTGTATTTCGATTCTACACACGAGGGCAAGGGCAGGCAGATGTATGAGATAGATATTGCACAAATTGTAAAATAAATATAATGTTGATGAGTAGAATCTTTATTGTTTTAACGTGAGTTATGGATAAAAAACTTCATAAAAGATTAAAATACATAAATACTTGCAAATGGACACGCTAGGTATAAAATTAAAATATCGTCAGTTACTTCTATTTTCTTTTGAAAATCCAGTGGCGGAGGGCGGCAAATCACTGTTCGACCGGAGGGAGTTTGATTTGCCTAGCGTTTTTGCTTACTTTTGGAGCAATGCCAAAAGTAAGGCTACTGTATTATCCATAATTTACGCTGTTTTACTAAGTTTATTTTTATATCAATCTGTTGATGCACAACGAATTGTACAGGATTTTGATGCCGATTGGAACTTTTACTTTGCTTCCGATGTAAGTAAAAACATTACCAAAACGCCTGTTACACTGCCACACACCTGGAATGCCGACGAAGTGATGAGCGGAAAACCCTACACACGCACCGTCGGCAATTATGAGAAAAAAGTCATTTTTCCAAATGCGTATCGAGATAAACGGCTTTTCCTGCGCTTTGAGGGGGTTAATTCCGTGGCGAATGTATTGGTCAATCAAAAATTTGTAGGCAAACACACCGGTGGTTACACCGCATTTTGTTTGGAAATCACAGATTGGGTCAAACTCGGCGAGGAGAACTTGATCACTGTGCAAGCAAGCAATGCGTACAATTTGGAGGTGCTACCCTTGTCAGGAGATTTCAATGTGTACGGCGGCATTCATCGCCCCGTTTCGTTGATTATAACCGGTAAGAGCAACATTACACCTTTGGATTTTGCGGCTTCAGGCGTGTATTTGATTCAAAAAAAAGTGTCTGACCAAAGTGCCGAAATAGAAGTATTGACTAAATTATCTTTACAAAATCCGGATAATCTTGCTGTAAAAACAACGCTTCGGGATGCAAAAGGAGTCATCATAGCTGAAAAAAGTCAATCCGTTCAAGCAGATGAAGTCCGGCAAAATTTTACGCTCACCCAACCCCACCTCTGGCAGGGCAAAGCCGACCCTTACCTGTACCAGGTCACGGTACAATTGTTGGCAAACCATCAGTTGGTGGATGAAGTGGTAGAATCTTTGGGCTTGCGCTATTTCCATTTAGATGCCGAAAAAGGCTTTTTTTTGAATGGAAAATACCTGGATTTATATGGCTTTTGCCGACATGAAGACGTGCAGGGCAAAGGCTCGGCACTCCACAAAACCGACCACGAACGGGACATGACGCTTATTCAACAATCCGGTGCCACTGCACTCCGCCTGACGCATTATCCGCATTCCGAATATTTTTACAAATTATGTGATACGAATGGTTTGATTGTGTGGACGGAGATTCCGCTGGCAGGTCCGGGCGGCTATACCTGGACGGGCTACGTCAAAAACCCGGCAACGGAGGCAAATGCCCGACAAGCCCTGCAGGAAATGATTCGGCAGCATTTCAACCATCCCAGCATTGTGTTTTGGGGTTTGTTCAATGAATTGCGATTGGATTTTGACGACCCCATGCCATTTCTCCGCGAACTAAATGAGCTTGCCAAGCAAGAAGACCCCACTCGCCTTACTACCTGCGCTACTTTCCTCGAAAACGACACGTACAATACCGTCTCTGATGCGATTGGATGGAACAAATATTACGGTTGGTATGGCGGCAACCCAGCGCAAATGGAGATTTGGGCAGACGAAATTCATCAAAAATTTCCACAAAAAGCAATTTGTGTCAGTGAATACGGTGCTGGTGCCAGCATTCAGCACCACCAGGAGGAGGCAAAGCCCGTGGTACCCGCCAGCCGATTCCACCCGGAGGAGTGGCAAACGGCATTTCACGAGGGCAATTGGCAGGCGCTGCAAAAGCGACCGTTCATTTGGGGTAAGTTCATTTGGTTGCTGGCAGATTTTGGCTCCTACATTCGCAGCGAAGGCGACACGCTGGGCATCAATGACAAAGGTTTGCTAACATATGACAAGCAAACTCCAAAAGATGCCTTCTACTTTTATCAAGCTAATTGGACGGATACCCCTTTAGTATATCTGACCGAAAAAAGAAATAAAGTGCGTCATAAATCGCTGACAGACATTAAAGTTTATACCAATTTGCCGGAAGCAGAACTGTTTGTAAATGGCAAATCCATCGGAAAAAAAGGAAAAGATGACTTGCGCAGGGTTGTTTGGAATCAGGTGCCTTTACAAAAAGGGATGAATAAAATTAGTGTAAAGGCGTATCATAAAAAGCAGTTATTGCAAGACGAAGCGGAGTGGGAATTAAAATAAGGTAATATACAAATAGCATAAATGCGACTACAAGGAAAAAAAGCTTTGGTGACGGGAGCCTCGCGCGGAATCGGGCGGGCGATTGCGCTGCGGTTGGCGCAGGAGGGCTGCACGGTAGGGGTGCATTACCGGGATAAAATCGAAGAAGCGCAGGCAGTGACTGATGAAATTCAGGCGATGAATGGTATGGCGCATTTATTTCAAGCCGATTTACAAAATGTAGAAGAGCTTATAAAATTAGGAACAAATGTCTGGGATGCATTGCAAGGAATTGATATTTTGGTGAATAATGCCGGCATTTCTTACAAAAAACATTTTTTAGATTATAACATAGAAGATGTAGATGCTTTTACAAATGTGAATTTCCGAGGGACGCTTTTTTTAACGCAAACCATTGCGCGAAAGATGGTCGAGACGCAAACCGAAGGGAGCATTTACACGATTACCTCGGTGAATGGCATTCGTCCGGGCTTGGGTTTGAGCGTCTATGGCGCAACAAAAGGTGCCTTGGAAACACTGATGAAAGGCGTGGCGATGGAATTGGCACCGCATTGCATTCGGGTAAATACGCTGGCGGTGGGTGCGGTGGAAACCGATATGAATAAAGCCGTGCGGGAGAATCCAACCTTATTACAAGCAGTAAAGGAAGGTATTCCACTAGGGCGATTTGCGCAGCCGGAGGAAATTGCGGAAACACTCGTAAGTCTTTTAGCATCAGATAGTTACCTCACCGGTGCTTCAATTACCCTAGATGGCGGATTATTATTGATGCGGGGATATGGAAAATTGGAAAAGTATAATAATGGAGTGTCAATATAGATTTGCTAAATCTTCAAGATTTAGTAAATCTTTGATTCATTTATTTTGATTCAGGCAAAATAATTATCATGAAAAAATATTTATTCTTGATTTATCTGATTAGTAATGTTGGTATAGCATTTTCGCAAGACACGGTAAAACTCTGGCAGCCCTACCACATCACGCCGCGCGTGGGTGCGCAGCATATCGAACTATCCGGTGATGGTTGGGAATTATCACACACCGACCAACCGATAACCGACCTGAAACAACCGCGCAAAGACGCGTTTCAAACCAGCGTACCCAATTCTATTCACTGGTCGTATTACAAAGCAGGTAAATTACCGCATCCGTATTATCATAAAAACTCGACGCAATATCGCTGGCTGGAAGGAAAAGCCTGGTATTACAAAAAATCGGTAAACATTCCTGTGTCTGCACAAGGCAATTATTTCTTTCTATGCTTCGATGGCGTGGATTATTTTTCCAAAGTGTGGGTAAATGACAGTCTCGTGGGCGTGCACGAAGGGATGTTTGGCGGACCCGTGGTGGAAATCAGCAGACTGGTAAAATTTGGTACAAACAATGATATCACGGTGGAAGTAAGGGCAGGCAACTGGGGTAATCGCGCCACCAATCACGAAGACCTGCCCCGCAACGCCTCCGGCGATTTTGATTATTCGAAGCGTACCGGCTACAACCCGCGTGCCAGCGGTAAAATTATCAAACCCTGGGTGATTTCGGGCGGTTCGGGCGGCGAGGCGTTTTTTAGTGTAGGAATGTGGCGCGGCGTGCGGCTGGAAATCATACCGCCCTTTCATTTGGAAAGACCGTACCTGACGACCAAAAATGTTGTAAATGACGCAGCGCAATTACATTTATCCTGTGAAATTTTCGCCAATACGCATTCCTTACAAAAAACATTACATCCCTGGACAAATTCGCAGTTAAATCACCCGAATGAAAAAGGCACGATTTTTAAACCGGTGACGGAAAACTTAAGTGTGCTGGTGGAATTGGCTTTCGCAAACAAAACGGTTCTTACCAAAGAACTATCTGTCAAAGCCTACGAAGGGCGCAATTGGTTAGAACAGGATTTGACCCTGCCCAATCCGCAATGGTGGAATCCGACCGGTTTGGGTACTCCGAATTTATATCAAGTCCGACTGACACTGCGCAAAAACGGAACGCCCATTGATAAAATCCATTTCGATTATGGCATTCGCACTGTTGAGCGCGTAGCAACGGCGGGTCCGCGCATCGGCGAGCGTTGGGAAAACTGGCAGTTCATCGTAAACGGACGCAAAATTTTTGTAAAAGGAATGAATTTTACGCCGCAGGATATTCTGTTGGATTTAACACCACAACGTTACCGTTGGACACTTGAGGCTGTCAAAAAAATGGGTGTACAACTCATCCGCATTTGGGGTGGCGGCTTGCTTGAAACTAACGATCTTTATAAGATATGTAACGAACTGGGGATCATGGTGTGGCAAGACTTTCCGATTGGCAATCAGGATACACCGGGCTATCCGCAAGATGTATGGGAAGCGCAAGTGGTGCAAAATATTATTCGGCTACGCAATCACCCTTCGCTGGTGATGTGGTGTGGCGGCAACGAATTCAACCCCTACTCGCAAGGCAACGCGGCTTCCATCGGCATTTTGGAACGCAATCTGGACATTTTTGACCCGGCGCGTTTTTTCGTGCGCACCACGCCCGACGACGGCTCGATGCACGCCTACCCCGACATGGACCCAACCTGGTACAACCGCAGTTATCAATTTGAACCCTGGGTGTCCGAAACCGGAATGCACAGTATTCCTGAAGCGAATGTTTTTTACGAAACGGTTGATAATCAGGAGTTTACCGGCTTAGGTAAAATGTGGGACAAAGATTTCGGTACTTCCCATCCAGAGTTTATTCACCACTTCACCGAGTACGGACCCGGTCGGGTGCCGCGTATGTTGAGCCGCGCCTCGCATATCACCGATGTGCGCGACCCCACGCTGGAGCAAATTTCTGAAGCCTCGCAAATCGGCGCGGGTGAGTTTTACCAGGTTTTTTCCGAAAAAATACAAGGCAATTACCCCGTCACGGCGGGTTTAATGCCCTGGGTGTTCAAGCGGCATTGGCCCGTCATCGCCATTCAACTCGTGGATTGGTTTGGCAATGCGGGTGCGCCGTATTATTTTTTGAAACGCACGTATGAACCCACGCACGTCGCTGCTGACCTGCCGCGTCTGCTCTGGAAAGCAGGGGAAACGCTGCCGCTTTCTGTGAAAATCACCCATTCTTTACCAAAAGCTATTTCCGATGCAACCGTCTCCGTGCAAGTGTTGGACGATCATTTTAAAAGTTTATATCAAAATGAAAAGGTGGTAAATATTACAGCAGGCACTTCTGTAATTCATTCAGAAATAGGAAATTACGCTATTCCAAGCGATTATCGAGACCGTTTTTTATTCATCCTGGTTGAATTGAAAGATGCCTCCGGCAAGGTGTTGTCCCGTTCGTTTTACTACCCGCGTGTTCTAATTAAAATGGAAGATGTTGATTTTTATAATAAATACCTTACGGAACCGATTGCCTGGATAACGTTGGAAAAAGGACCTTTTTTGAAACCAACTGTCGAAAAAACAAAAACCAACTTACAACTCACCGTACTTCGGCACGAAATGCTGGATTCCGTTCGCAGCCGCATCACCGTTCAGGTAACTAACTCTGGTAAACTTCCGGCATTTATGACAAAATTGGACATCAGCGGCACAAAACGGGCGATTGTCGCTTCCGATAATTACAACTGGCTGGCGGCGGGCGAAACGAAAGAAATCACAATGGATGTGCTGTGGCGCGAACCGGAAACTAAGAAGCAGGCAGTTTTGGAATTCTCCGCCTGGAATGCTGCCAAACAAAATTTTGCACTTAAAAATTTTCCGCTAACCATTCAAAATAAAGGAATTGGGGGTAACAATACGCAGGATTTGCTTCAGCGTCTGGAAAAAGACGTACTGCGTGAAAAGCCGCAACTGGTGATCTTGAAAGTAGGCACCAATGATATGGTAAATTCCAGAAAATTGATTCCCCTCAAGCAGTACGAGAAAAATCTAACCCAGTTGGTGCAAGAAATTAAAAAAAGTGGCGCAAAAATTTTGTTAGCAACGATTTTGCCGGTGAAGGATGAATACCTTTTTAGTCGCCACGAGCGAACTTTATACGACCTGCCGCCGAGCCAAAAAGTACAACAGGCTAATGCCGTAATCCGGCAAATTGCGAAAAAAGAGCAAATCGAAATAGTTGATTTGTACGAGCTTTTCACCAAAAACGGGGAAGTAAAAACGACCGCCGACAGTTGGATGCAAAATGAAGCCAATACGGGTTATCCCGACGGGGTACACCCCAACGGCAGTGGCTATGAGGCAATAGCAAAGGCGATTTTGGAAGTAATCCGTGCGAAAAAACTTCCCGAAACAGGCATCATCTGCTTTGGCGATAGCATCACGTATGGCTCGAAAGTACCGGGCGCAGGCACCACCGAAGGTCAGACGTATGCCGCCTGGTTGCAAAAATTATTACAACCATGAGAATAAGTTCTGAAATTATTATAAACAAAACTCACTCGCTGCGTACTTCCTATCGCTGGGAGTTATTGGTATTGCTTTGGCTGGCATTCTTTCTGAACCAAGCCGACCGGCAGATTTTCAGCGTAGTGCTGCCTTTGATTCGCGCTGAGTTGAGCTTGACGGATGCCGAGTTGGGACTCATTGCGTCGGCGTTGATTTGGACGTATGGCTTGCTGGTGCCGGTGGCGGGCTTCATCGGCGACCGGATTTCTCGGCGAAATATCATAGGAATCAGTTTGTTATTTTGGTCAATGGCGACGGTGAGTACCGGATTTTGTTCTACATTATTACAATTTATTTTATTACGCGGCTTGGCAACCGGCGGCGGCGAGGCATTCTATGCACCTTCTGCCAATGCACTGTTGAGCGAACATCATGCGCAGAATCGTTCCTTTGCACTGTCCTTACACCAAACGGCGGTGTACGCGGGTATTGTTTTGAGTGGTTTGATTGCCGGTTACATCGGTGAGCAGTACGGCTGGCGACCCGCGTTCTTTGTGTTCGGCAGTTTGGGGTTGATACTGGGAGCCATTATTTTTTTGCGTTTGGAAAAAGACACGCCCGCAATTGTGGTTGATTCAAATACAACGAATTCCCTTTCCATTTTACAAACGGCGCGTTTTATTGCCACTAAGCCCACGATTGTGTTGCTCACGTTGGCGTTCGGCTGCATGGTGTTTGTCAACGTCGGTTATTTGACCTGGATGCCCTCGTTTTTGGTAGAAAAATTTGATTTGTCGTTGACGCAAGCGGGTTTTTCTTCGCTGTTTTATCATCATGTCGGAGCCTTGTTGGGTGTATTACTCGGCGGCAGATTAGCCGACCGATTGGCACAAAAAAATCGGCGCAATCGCCTATTGCTGCAAGGAGCCGGCTTATTACTCGGCACACCATTTATTTACTGGATGAGCGTCAGTATTACACCCGCATTTACTTACGGTGCGCTGTTTTTATTTGGTATTTTTAGAGGCATCTATGATTCTAACATTGTGGCATCCTTGTACGAGGTCGTACCGGTGCGGTTGCGCTCCACCGCGTATGGGCTGGTGCTGATGTGCGCGTTTCTGGTGGGGGCGTTTGCGCCATATATTTTGGGCAGTTTGAAACCGATTTACGGATTGCAGGCGGGGTTATCGTGGTTGTCTGTCGTTTATATCCTAGGAGCTATATTTTTATTTATCGGCGGTATTTACTTCTTTCACAAAGATAAAGAAGATTAGGTTGAAAGGTTTGGTGGTTTGGATTTGCCTCCCCCAGCCCCTCCCGAGGAGGGGAGTACACGACAAAAGTCCCCCTTGAGGGGATTTAGGGGGCTTCCGGCATCTAAAAAATGTAAGTAACCATTTAAAAACGTATAAAAATTTAAAGAAAATGTCCAACAATCATAAAAACGGTACGCCGGGTATAGAGCAGTATAAAAAAGAAGCGGAAATGATGAATTTGGAAAAGCTAATCGAACTGCGCGAAGGCAAGTCAGACGCTACTTTTCCGATTTCGGATAAAGAATTATTACAACGTTTTGAACAACTTTACACCGGTGCAGTGAATGACGTGCTGCGCGAATTTTGCCTGCTCGACCAAGCCCTGCCGCATCACATCATCCCTTTGCGGGAGTATCAGACCGTTGCCGGTTTTGCCTTCACCGTGAAAAGTGCGCCGAATGCAATGATTCGCGGGGAGATGGAATTTCGCACCCAAATGCTCGACGAAATGCACGAAGACGCTTTCGTCATCTGGGACACCAGCAAAGACGAGCAAGCCACGCTTTGGGGCGGTGTGATGACGGCAACTGCCAAAGGTAAAAAAGTGAAAGCGGCGTGTATTGACGGGGGCATCCGCGACACGCACCAGATTTTGGAGGCAGGTTTTCCGGTGTTTTACAAATATCGGATTTCTAATGGAAGTTTAGGAAGATGTTTAATAACACATTACCAAATTACACTTTCCATCGGAAATGTTACTATCAAACCCGGGGACATTATATTGGGTGATATTGATGGCGTGTTGGTGGTGCCGCGCGCTATTGCGTATGAAGTGTTATTGCGTGCCGAAGAAATCAAAGAAAACGAAAAAGAAATTTTTACTTGGGTGCGCAATGGCGATACCATTCAGGAAATTACGCGGAAAGGGGGGTATTTTTGATGAAGCGTTTGACCATAAATAGTGGGCAGTTGCCAACTGCCCACCGCCTACTCCTCCTCACGCTCCCCGAAATACCCCCGCACCTTCTTCGCCGCCGCCATGCCCACTACTTCCGCCAGTTCACTCACCAACGCTTCTCTGATTTTTTTCACCGAGCCGAAATGCGTGAGCAGTTTCTCTGCCGTTTTGTCGCCGATGCCTGCTATTTCCGTCAGTTCGGTTCCGAGAAACTTGCGCGAACGCTGATCGCGGTGAAACGTGATGGCGAAGCGGTGCGCCTCATTGCGGGCTTGCTGGATAAGCTTGAGCGATTCTGATTTTTTGTTGATGAGCAGCGGCACGGGGTCGTCAGGGAAGAAAATTTCCTCCAGCCGCTTGGCAATGCCGATGACCGTCACGCGGTCTTGGATGCCGAGCAGGCGCAGGCTGTCCATCGCGGCACTGAGTTGCCCCTTGCCCCCGTCAATGATGATGAGTTGCGGCAGCGACTGTCCCTCCTGCAACAACCGCCGATAACGCCGGTGCACCACCTCGCTCATCGAAGCAAAATCATTCGGACCCTCCACCGTTTTCACGTTGAAATGGCGGTAATCTTTTTTGGAAGGCTTGGCGTTTTTAAACACCACACACGACGACACCGGATTCGTACCCTGCATATTCGAATTGTCAAAACACTCGATGTGCATGGGCAAATCCTTCATGTGCAAATCCGCTTGCAAGGTGCGCAGGATACGCTCGGCGGGCGTTTGGCGTTTGGTAGAACTCGCTTCGTCGCGGCGTTTTTGTAATAAATAATACTGCACATTTTTTTCGGAGAGTTCGAGCAATTTCTTTTTATCACCAATTTTTGGAATCGTGATTTGCAAGTTTTTGTCTGCCAGTTCTACCTCTATCGGCACGATGATTTCCGGTGCAAAGCTGTTGAATCGCTCCCGCAAAATCGGAATCACGTATTCCAGCAAATCCTTCGGCTCCTCGTCCAAATTTTTCACCAATTCCTGCGTGTGCACGTGAATGACCGCGCCGTTTACGATTTTCAAATAATTCACATACGCCTCTTTCTCATCCGAAGCCAGCGCAAACACATCCACATCCCGAATATTGGCGTTCACCACCGTGGATTTGCTCTGGTAATCTTCAAACGCCGAGAGCTTGTCTTTGAGCAGTTGCGCCCGTTCAAATTCCAGATTTTCGGCGCAACTTTGCATCTCTTTTTTAAAATGACCGATGACCGCACTGAAATTCCCCTTCAGAATATTTTTAATCTGCTGAATCTTTTCATTATAATTTGCTTCCTGTTCCAAGCCCTCGCACGGACCCTGACAATTTTTAATATGAAATTCCAAACACACCTTAAACTTATCCGCTTCAATATTTTCGGGCGTTAAAGCCAAATTACACGTCCGCAGCGGAAACAACTGCCGAATCAAATCCAAAATCGTTTTCAAACGATTCTTTGAGGTGTAAGGACCAAAGTAAGTAGAACCATCTTTTATTACATTCCGGGTAATAAAAACGCGCGGAAACGGCTCGTTCTTGATACACAAATACGAATACGACTTCGCATCTTTCAACGACACATTATAACGCGGCTGATAATTTTTAATCAAGGTATTTTCTAACAGCAGCGCGTCGGCTTCGGTTTCTACAATCGTAAACTCCAAGTGATGCGCATTTTTGACCAGCACACGGGTTTTGTACGCCATGTCCTTGCGGTCGCCAAAGTACGACGACACGCGATTTTTCAGGTTCTTCGCCTTGCCCACGTACAAAATCGTGCCATCCGCATCCAGGTAGCGGTACACGCCCGGCTGCTGCGGCAGCGTATCGGAGAGTGCTTTAAAATCTTCCCAAGTCATCGTCGTAAAATCTTTGTAGTTAAGATAACAAAAACAACGTTTTGGAGTTGCAACTACCGATTTTATCGGCGAAATTTGTAAAAAAACAAATCATATGCGGACGTGTAAAATAGGATTTCTTTTTGCCGGCGTTTGTGCCGTTTTGTTATCTTCTTGCTGCACACAAGTGGAGTGCGAACCGGAAATTTCAGAAATTCAACTTGTTAACTTCGAACTGTCAGAAGTAGACAGCATAGGCTTTACAAGCTACCAAAAAAGTTCTAATTTCACATTGAAAGTGGACAGTATGCTTATGAAAGGAACGCTTCGAAATCCTTTACGAAACGAAATTTTTATTTCGCTTTCCAAAGTGATAGATATAAATTTAGATTACAAAATTGAAATATTCAAAACACGAGATGTGTTTTTGCTGAATAATTTTAAAACTAAGAGAGCATCTTGTAATGATTGTTTTTTAATTTTTCCAGTTGATTTCTTCAATGTTGTAGAAAGTTATGACATAAATGGAATTAATCAATCAGGAAATAACATAGTACTGATAAAACAATAAACCATGTTATCCCTCAAAGGCATTTACGAAAACGGCATCGTCACGGTAGAGCAGCCGCTTACATAAACAAAAACACCTGAGATGAAATTTGAATGGGACGAAAATAAAAACCAGAAAAATATTGAAAAGCATGGGATTGATTTCAATGATGCAAAGGAAGTTTTTCAGGATAAAAACCATTTAAGTTCGCAGGATTTGCGCAAAGATTATGGCGAGGAGCGTTGGAAAGCAATCGGACAAATCTTTGAAACCGTTATTGCTGTTATCTATACGATGCGAGATGCTATCACACGGATTATCTCGGCAAGACGCGCCAGTCAGAAAGAACGAGCAGAATACGAGGAGCATCAAAAATAAAGAAAAATGGAAAAAGCCATTATCAATCAACAAACCGCCATTCAGTTGTTAAAAGCGAACAAAAGTTTGGCACATCACACTGTTCGATTCGACCAAACACCGGTGGAGGCATTGGATGTTATTCTACTGGGCAAAAACGGTATTTCGGTTCCCAAAGAATTGATTTACTATGATGACGACGCGATTGATTTCAGTGACGACCCGGACTTGACGGACGAAGATTTACAAACTGGCAACATTAAATGGCTGGTCAACGCTAAACTTTCGTTGGACGATGAAGTGAAAGATTGGATAAAAAAGGAACAAATTAATTTGAACACTTTATTGTCTAATTTGCTTACACATTTTTATAAAGATGTGAAATCATTGCCGAAGGTGTAAAAGCGATGACATCCCTTTGAGGGATGTCATTGCTCGGAGCTTACCCCTGCTGCTTCACCACCTGCACGTTGATGTTCAGACGTACGTCGTTGCTCACCACAATTTTACCGGCTTCGGTCACGGCGTTCCATTTCAGGTTGTAATCCTGGCGATTCACGATGCCCGTTATTTCAAAACCGGCTTTGTGCTGCCCGTAAAAATCGTCGGCGGTGCCCAGATAGAGTACGTCGAGTTCTACCGGCTTCGTCACATCGCGAATGGTGAGGTCGCCCGTGAGTTTGTAATGTTCTTCGTCCACTCTTTTGATGCTGGTAGATTTAAAAGTGAGTTCCGGGTACGTTTCTGCATTAAAAAAATCGTCGCTTTTCAGGTGTCCGTCGCGTTGGGCATTGTTGGTGTCCACACTGTCAATTTTAGCACTAAATTCCACTTGCGCATCTTCCCAGTCTTCGCCGTCGGTGGTGATGCTGCCTTCAAATTCGCGGAAATAGCCCGTTACCGTGCTGATGACCAGGTGTTTAATCTTAAAACTCACTTCAGAGTGCGTAGGGTCAATGACCCATTTGGTTGCTACTGCGGTTGCCATGAATGAAACTTTTTTATTGGTTAAACATTGAAGTTGTAACATTGATTCTCAAAAAAGGTTGATCGGACAAGTGCAAAAAGTTTAAAAATTATTTTACCAATTCTAGTTGGATGTAGCTTTTCTGATTAGAATTTTCTAAAGTGAGTTTGTTACCGCTGCCTCTAAGTTGGTTCATTTCGGAGAGCGAAAAAGCGAGGTTGTTGGCAAATTCGCTGTCGCAACAGGCTTTCGTGCAAGCTAAGGGGCTGATTTTGATGGCATTACCCTCTTTTGTTGTGTTATAGCTGCCGCCACAGGAGTTGAGGTCGAGTTTAATACTTAGCGATTTTTCATCGCGAAATTCCAACACATACGCTTTAGTAGGGTACAGGGTGTTGGTGGCATTGGCGAGGCGCAGTTCGGTCACCTTCCAGCGGGTATCGGTGAGGGTTTTGAGGCGGCGTTGGCAGGAGACGGCGAGCAATATTAGACCCAGCAGTGACAAACCAATGAAAATGCGCATTGTTATAATTTTTGATCGGGTTGCAAAATACAATTTTATTTCGTTCAAAGCCGACCGCTTTGGAAAGAAAAATTGGTCGAAAAATATTGCAATTTATTGTTGCACAAATTATTTTTGTACAAATAAAGTTATGGAAATACCTTTAAAAAAAACATGGCTGGAAACTACGCACGGCGCAGCCGAACTACCGGGTTTTGTACTCGAACGCGCCTCCAAGCGCATGAAGCAGTATTTTCAGGAGCAACTTATCCAGTCTGGCTGCGGCATCACGATTGACCAGTGGGTGATTTTGCAGGAATTGAACGAGCGCGACGGCTTGAGTCAGTTGGAAATTGCGCAAGCGACTTTCAAAGATGCGCCTACCGTGACCAGAATTATTGATTTGCTGTGTGAAAAAAACTTGACGAAACGCGTTGTAAATACGGATGACCGCCGCAAATTCCAAATCGAGTTAACCGCCCAGGGGCGCAAAAAAATTGCGGAAGCTCTCCCCGTCATTGAGCAAGCCCGCGAGAAAGCCTGGCAGGGTTTTGATGAACAAAAATTACATGACTTGATGCAGATGCTAAATGAAGTGTTTCATAATTTGCAATAAGTATTAGGGTGTTATAGTATTAGGGTGTTATAGTGTTAGACGTGCCAAAACACCATCACACCATCACACCATCGCACCATCGCACTATTACACCAAAACACCAATTAAAATGCACTACCATAGCTTAGGCAACATCCCGCAAAAACGCCACACGCAGTTTCGCAAGCCCGACGGCGGTTTATATAGCGAAGAACTATTTTCGACCGAAGGATTTAGTGATTTACACACGTTATTATATCATGTCAATCCGCCCACGCAGATCGTGCAGGTGGGGGAGCCGTATTCGGTAGAACCAAAAATTGTATTTGATAAACAATTGAAACATAGAAGTTTAAAAGGTTTTACTATTCAACCGGAAGCTGATTATTTAAAAAGCAGAAAGCCGGTGTTGGTAAATAAAGATTGTAAAATTTCGCTTGCCGCGCCGACCGTTGGAACAGCACCTTACTTTTTTAAAAATGCCGATGCGGATGAAGTTATTTTCATACACGAAGGCACGGGTACACTGCGCACGATGTATGGCGCAATAGAATTTGAATACGGCGATTATCTCGTCATTCCGCGCGGCACCATTTATCAAATTGAATTTGATACTGAAAATAACCGTTTATTGATCATAGAATCTGTCGGACCCATCACCACGCCAAAACGCTACCGCAATGAATTTGGTCAACTCATGGAACACGCCCCCTTCTGCGAGCGCGACATTCGCAAGCCAACCGATTTAAAAACGCATGATGCACAGGGCGAATTTTTATTTTATATCAAAAAACAAGACCTTATTTATCCCTACTATTACTTGAATCATCCGTTTGATGTAATAGGCTGGGATGGCTATTGCTACCCCTATGCGTTTTCGATTCATAATTTTGAACCCATCACGGGGCGCATTCACCAGCCGCCGCCCGTGCATCAAACGTTTTCAGGAAAAAATTTTGTTATCTGCTCCTTCGTGCCACGTTTGTTTGATTACCATCCGAAAGCCATTCCGGCTCCTTATAATCACAGCAATATAGATAGCGATGAAGTGTTATATTATGTGGACGGTGATTTTATGAGTCGTAAAAATGTAGAGCGTGGGCAAATCACCCTGCATCCCGGCGGCATCCCGCACGGTCCGCATCTCGGCACGGTAGAACGCAGCATCGGTGCGAAAGAGACGAAAGAACTGGCAGTGATGGTGGATACGTTTCATCCATTGCAATTGACGGAGTGGGCGGTGGAGATTGAGGATGGGAATTATTACAGAAGCTGGTTGCCGGAAAGGGTGGAGGAAGTTTAGAGGGTTGAGAGGGTTGAGTTTGCTCGTACCAGATGTAGGTGGAGGTGGTTTAGAAAGTTTAGAAGGTTTAGGTTGCTCGTACCACATCCATAAAGGTGAAGGTGAAGTCGTGTAAGTGATGCAGGAACTAAACCCTCTCTACTTTCTAAACCTTCTCAACTAAAAATATTTACACAATACAAAAACAAATAGCATAAAATTTTATGTGTACGGTTTTGAAAAATTGGAAGTTTGGCAAAAAGCCAAGGAATTAACTAAAATGACGTACAAGGTGACCGAGGATTTTCCAAACAAAGAAAATTATGGTTTGGTGCAGCAAATGCAACGTTGTGCAGTCTCCGTTGCTTCCAACACCGCAGAAGGTTCCGCTCGGAAAACAAACAAAGACAAAGCCCATTTTACAACAATGGCTTATAGTATTTTGATGGAATTGCTTAATCAAGTTATTATTTCTTACGAACTAAATTATATATCGAAGGAAAATTACCAAGAAATACGTTTACAAGTGCAAAAAGTATCCTATATGCTAAATTCGTTATGCAATGCTCAGATGGAGGATGAAAAAGGCAGAGAGGGTTAAGAGGGTGGAGGAGGTTGAGTTTGCCCGTTACTACGTGGAAGCCCCAATGTGTAAGTGATGCGAGTAACTCAACCTTCTAAACCCTCTCCACCTTCTCCGCGAATCAAAAATAGTTATTACAATCAATGTACTATTATGGAAATAATAACCAAAATTAAAACTGAAATACTCCAAGACACTTTTCCGTTAAACGGCACTGACTACATCGAATTTTACGTAGGTAACGCCAAACAAGCGGCGCATTATTATCAAACCGCTTTTGGCTTTCGGCTGGTGGCGTATCGCGGACC
>Ga0224722_1000376_pt1 | contig 26333 bp, 23 predicted proteins | sample Balambano_FR1_Me_FD_161646 | JGI IMG/M metagenome (GOLD analysis project Ga0224722, IMG submission 161646) | Freshwater sediment microbial communities from Lake Towuti, South Sulawesi, Indonesia - Balambano_FR1_MetaG | ecosystem: Environmental > Aquatic > Freshwater > Lake > Sediment | place... | reverse complement strand
GCCCACGGCAACGCTTCGCGAATATACTCTTCCACTGGTGCAGTCGAATCTGTTGTTTTCACAGACCAGATTTTGGACGCTCGCGCCCCGACTGCACCTGCTCCCTAAATGTGTCCTGACATCAGGGCGGGCTTACAGTCGCAACTGAACGGGTGTATTGGGAGACGTTCTTTGATTGCGTCCTCAACAATCGACCGATGCCGTGTGGCGGATATCCCTCAATCCCTGTCGCAAATCTAAGGGCTATACATGCACACCGATACCCGGATCCACCTGAGCAGCATCCTGAGTTTGGCCCTGTCGCATATGTCAAGGGTGATATCGAACAAATCAGAGGCGGTGTTGATTGGTTTCGATACAAATACTGCGGCAATGGAGCACTACCAGTCGATGTGGTACTCAGCGAAACTGGACCGAATTGGACATTGGCAATGCCATCCTCCGACCCGCGAAGCAGACCCACCCTCTGGGCAGGTGGATGGCCAACATTCAAAAAGGGTTTAAGCTGGTGGAACACCTACCTGTCTTGGCTTACACGCCGCGCACCCACCGAATGTCAACTCGCAACCGGAAAGACTGTCTTTGCCTGTCCACATTCAACTGCGCAACCACCCTATGTCTGCGATTGGGCTGAAGTCACCGATTATTATGCTGTCATGGAACCAGATCCTCAAACCTTTACTTATATCAATTTTGATAACGTCCGTGTCGAGAGTTTCTTTAGTGCTCCAGTAATCCGAATCCTAAGCGGCATCTCTGGAGAAGGCCGGTATCTAAATCGATTCACGATTATTCGGGATACATACGTAGGTGGGCGCACGTGGCAAAACGCGCCTTTTGGTGCATGCCTCGCTACTTGGGCCAAAATCGCAAACGATTTGAATAACACCGGGTTTGGTCAAGGATGGCATGCTAGTTCAACTGCGGGTATTGTCGGAACAACGACTGTTAATTTGGAGGCTGGATGGAATACGATTTATTTCGCAGTCATGAAGATACCTAATCAAGTATTAACCGCTAACACAACTTTCAACTTTGTATGGTCGTTCGGCGGCCTTTCACGATCTCATGGCTACATGAATATGGATGAATTCGATCCACCATATGCATGGACATACGTGCATCCAGTAACGCAACAGCAGAGCACCGAGTATGTGCGCTCATCAATGATCTTTCCCGTGCTCTGTTACACCAGTCAAGTGCGCACGGTGACTCTGCAAGTTCAGCGCAATATCGCAGGTGGATCTATTTGGCTTGGACGGCCAATTTCGCTACCAGTGGGCTGCACTTGGTTTAGCAATCAGTGAGGACGTATGGCTTTACAAAGAATGCTTTTGAGTTTACTCATATTTGCAGCGCATTTTTTTAGCGCGCCGACAGCTCACATCAAAGCAGACTTTTCATGCACATCAACGCCTTGCAAATATCTGCCGCTTGTACTGGCCGAGCCTATTGTTCGTGTGACAGACGTAACTGTCCTCTATCCCAATCAAAGCACGCGAAGCTTTATCTTAGGAAGCGTCACGAACTTTGGCACGCGTATGGCCTCAAATTTGCGGGTAACTGCTGATCTATACACTATTGATTCAGTGGGCAATCGCGATTTTCTTACCAGCGTACGTGGCACACCTGTACTGACTTATCTACTGCCTACGCAGAGTACGCCATTTCAAATTGACCCTGGCTCCCTATCGCAACCGTTCTACACTGCTACAGCAAGAATTGAAGCAATGTTGATCACAGACACTACGCAAATCAGCTTGACGGTTGCCTATACTCCCCTCCTAAACTTCTACGGCGCGTACGGCGCCGACATAGCGATTCGCAACACTTATTCGGTGCCTGTACGACAGCCTTACGTCACGCTTTGGTCTACGAAACAGAGATGCGAGATCAGGTTCAAACAATACGACATTGAACTCCAGCCAGGCGCCGCGCTTACCGACACTTGGATTTTTTGTCCCGGATTCCTCTACACTGTAGACTCGAGCACCATCCGCGTCGCGGCGCAGGCTACAAAATAGCGCCGCAACTCATCACTTCAACGCTTGCCATAGCTCGTAAGCCAACTCGCCGAACTGCGGGTCGCGCTTGAGCTGAATGGCCTCGCGCGGGCGCGCAAACGGCACACGCACTTCCTTCACGATCCGCCCCGGCGCGGCTGACATCACCAGCACCCGGTCGCCCAGCACCAGCGCCTCGTCAATGGAGTGGGTCACGAACAGCACGGTTTTGTGCGCGGCGTCCCACAGCCGCAGCAATTCGTTTTGCAACACGATGCGCGTCTGCTCGTCCAGCGCGCCGAACGGCTCGTCCATCAGCAGCGTGGCTGGGTCGTTGGCCCACGCCCGCGCCAGAGCTACGCGCTGCTTCATCCCGCCGGAGAGCTGATACGGATACGCCTCGGCGAACTTTGACAGCCCCACCCGGCCGATCATGGCCGTCGCCGCGACCTCGCGCTCACGCTCCGCCATGCCGCGCAGCTTGAGTGGATACTCAACGTTGCCAAACACCGTCATCCACGGGAAGGTCGAGTCGCCCTGGAAGACCAGCGTCGGGGGTTGTGGATCAGTGAGCAGTTCGCCGCTCGTCGGCGGCTCCAGCCCGGCGATCAGGCGCAGCAGCGTGCTCTTGCCACAGCCGCTCGGCCCGACGAGGCACACAAACTCGCCCGCCTCGACGCGCAAATCCACCGGCCCGAGCGCGTTGATGGTCGTGCCGTTCGGGCCGGGGTAGGACTTGGTGAGTTGATGAGCGACGATCATCGGAGAATAATTGGTGATTGGCAGTTGTTTGCCGGACAACGGCAATTACCAATCACCAATTACCAGTTACCAGTTACTTGAACTCCACCTTGCCACCGAGCGCCTCCAACGCCTGTTCGACGTATTGCGGCGTCACGAACTTCGACATGTCAATATCCGCGTCGTAGTTCAACAGGCCCTGGGCGCGATAGAACTCCTGCAACGTCTGAATGTCGGCCAAGGGCACATCGCCGTTAGGGTCGAAGTAGGGCCGGCGGGCGCGCTTGATCACCGCCGGGTCCACCTTGGTGTATTTGGCGATGGCAGCCACGTTGGCGTCGTCAAAATACGCCTCGCCCTGCAGGTCGCGCGCGCCGCGCAGGTAGGCCTTGATGAACTTTGTCGCCGTCTCAGGGTTCTTAGTCACCCAGTCCTTGTTGAAGTAGACATAGGTCGGCTTGAAGTCGCTGATGAAATCCTCAGACAGGCGCACGATGAAGCCCTGATCCTCGGCCGCAGTCGCAAACGGCTCGGTCAAAATCGCGCCGTCCAGCGTGCCGCTCTCCAACGCCGGCGCGACCTGCGGGAACGGCAGGCCGATCACTTCGACATCCGTGTTGATGTCGAGGCCGCCCTTCTCCAGCGCCGTCTTCAGCCACCACTCGGTGGCCGTGCCCCGGTTGTTGGTCGCCACCTTCTTGCCCTTCAAGTCGCTGACCTTGGTCAACTCGCCGCTGTCGAAGCGCTTTTTGCTGACGACCAACGGGCTGGCCAGCTTGGGCCGTTCGGTGTGCAACGGCGCAGCGATCTCAAATTCAATCCCGCGCGCAACTGCGTTCAGCATGCCGGCCGAAATGCCGCCGCCGGCCACGTCGAAGTTGCCCGCGCCCACCTGCACCACTGCATCCGAGCCGCCATCAATCGGCAAAAACTCCAGTTGCAGCCCTTCCTCGGCGAAGTAGCCCTTCTCGGCAGCCACATACACCGCCGCGTTGATGGCCACCGGCACAAAGCCAAACTTGACCGTCTGCATCGCCGCGCCGGATGGTTGGGTGGCCTCGGCTGCCGGTGCGGTTGTGGGGGGGCTGGCTGGCGCAGCCGTTGGGGGTGCGGCGCAGGCGGCCAGCACCATCGCGCCCAGCGCCGTCGCCATGACGACACGTTTCATAATCTTCCTCCTCTGCTGTTTGTGAAAAATCTCACCGCAACAAACGGCGGAAGACTAACACCCTCGCCATTTTCAGTCAATGTGGCCGTTACAATCGCGTTCCAACAGTATGAGCAGCAGCCCATCCACCCAACAGCATCGCGACATCGCGGCCAAACAAGGCCCGGTTCACATCGCCATCGTCACCGTGAGCGACACGCGCACGCGTGAGAACGACACCGGCGGCGACATCATCGAGAGCCGCGTCACCGGCGCGGGGCACACCGTCGTCTTCCGAGCCATCGTCAAGGACGAGCCGGATCAAATCGGCGCGCTGCTGGACAAGATCACCGGCGAGACCGACGCGCGCTTGATCCTGTTCACCGGCGGCACCGGCATCGCCCCGCGCGACACGACCTACGACGTGATCTCGCGCAAGCTGGAGAAGGTCATGCCCGGCTTCGGCGAGCTGTTCCGCATGCTGAGCTACGCCGAAGTCGGTGCGGCGGCCATGCTCTCACGCGCAACGGCCGGCACGTATCGGGGGCGAGTGGTCATGTCCATGCCCGGCTCGCCGAATGCAGTGCAGGTGGCAATGGATAAGCTGATCATGCCCGAGATTCAGCACCTGGCCTGGGAAGTGGCGAGATAGCAAAACGGTCGGAGCGCTCAAAGCGCTCCGACCGCTATAACCAAGCTACCTTCGAGAGTTGAACTCGAAACCTATCGCTTACGAAGCGATTGCTCTGCCGATTGAGCTAAGGTAGCGTGTGACGGTTAGATGATACCCGACGCGAATAGCCGCGTCAACGCCGGGCGATTTTGCCAAAACCGCGTAGATCATGCGCGTCGCGCTTGCAATTCCCGACGTTCTGCCCGATTGGCGCGCCAATGTCGAGAAGATGTGCGTCATGGCAACACACGCCGCCGCCAGCAATGCAATGGCCATCTTCTTCTCAGAAGCCGCAGTCACCGGTTTCGTCAACACCGGCACCCCGGCATTTGATATCACGCCGGGTCATGGGTGTGCATTGGCCCACCGATGTTCTGGCTGGCTGGCTGCTGGGCGGCGCATGGCTATGCGTCGGGTTGTATGTCGAATCAAAATTCGGTAAAGTTCAACCCGTATGACCCCATTGGTCTCGCTCTCGCTAAACGACTACATCCAGGCCTTCGTGCCCGCCATCGAAGATGAAATGCGCGCCGTGGTGAATGCGGGCGACCAACCCGCTGAGTTCAACACCATGTTGAACTATCACCTCGGCTTCGCCAACGCCGATGGCTCGGCCGCGAACGTGTATAGCGGCAAGCGCGTGCGCCCGGCCCTCACCCTGTTGAGTTGTGAGGCCTGCGGCGGCGACTGGCGCTTCGCCCTGCCGGCTGCCGCGGCTATCGAACTGTTGCACAACTTCTCGCTCATCCACGACGACATCGAGGACGGCGACGAGTTGCGGCGCGGCCGGCCGACGCTGTGGAAGCAGTGGGGCGTGGCGCAGGCCATCAATACCGGCGACGCCATGTTTGCGCTGGCCCACATCGCGCTGCAACGCTCGTCCGAGCGCGGCGCGCCGGCCGAACGCGTGATGCGTGCGCACGTCGCCTTCGACGCGATGTGCGTGCAGTTGACCATCGGCCAGCACCTCGACCTCAGCTTTGAGGCGCGGGCCGATGTGACCGCGGCCGAATACATGCGCATGATCGAGGGCAAGACGGCTGCGCTGACGAGCGCCGCGTGCGAGATCGGCGCGATCATCGCCGGTGGCGCTGACGCACAGGTGCGCGCGCTGGCCGACTTTGGCCACTGGCTGGGCATGTCGTTCCAACTCCAGGACGATGTGCTCGGCATTTGGGGCGACCCCGATGTGACCGGCAAGCACGACAGCGACCTGGCGCACGGCAAGAAGACGCTGCCAATCTTGTTTGCGGCCGAGCGCGACCCACGCGTGCGTGAGCGCTATTTCGGCGCGGCCAGTTTGAACAACGGCGAGATTGGCGAAATGCGCGCCATGATCGAAGCCGCGGGCGGGCGCGCGCACACCGAGCAAGCCGCCGAACGCGCCTACGCCAGCGCGCTCGAATCGCTTGAATCCGTGCCCGACTCCGCCGCCTGCAGCGCCCTGCAAACGCTGGCCGAAAGCCTGCTCGGCCGGGCGAATTAATGAGTCGCAACAGCGCTTACAGCATGCAACGCTTACGCCTCATGCACACAACCCGCACGCCAAACGCAGCAAACAGCCGCGCCACGGCCAGCTTGCGGCGCAGCGTGCCCGGTGCGTCGTTCGCCTCAATGACCTTGAAGCCAAACTTGGCGTAATACGGCACGCGCCCTTGGACGCAAAGCAGATACACGTCACCCCGCTCGGCAGCCAGCGCCGCCGCGATCAGCGCCGCGCCCACGCCCTGCCGCCGGAACTGCGGCCGCACCGCCAGGCTGCCAAACTCGCGGCAGTCAGCATACGGCTTGACTTGGGCGATGCCGGCAATTTCTCCATTCACCTCAGCAACGTTAAAATTCCGCCAGTCCAGCGTCGAAGGGTCGAGGCGCTCTTGCAAGATCAACTTGAGGATGGCGGTACGATCTTCGGCGCGGGCGGGACGCACGGCAATCACGACAGCATTCTAGCGACAGCAGCATTTTGGTTATTGGTTATTGGCTAACCAACAACCAATAACCAATAACCAACAACTTATCACCATGTACGCCGAACTCAACGGACTCCGCATGTTCTACGAGGATCGCAGCAGCAGCGACCCCACCGGCCTGATCGTCTTCCTGCACGGCTTCCCGCTGGACCACAGCATGTGGCGGCATCAACTCGATTTCTTCTCGACCCGCTATCGTTGCATTGCGCCCGACCTGCGCGGCTTTGGCGGCACGACTGAATTGGTGAAGCCAGATGCGCCCACGGCGTTGACGATTGACACGTTCGCCGACGATGTGGTGGCGCTGCTCGACAAGCTCAAGGTCAAGAAGGCTAACTTCGTCGGCCTGTCTATGGGCGGCTATATCGCGCTGGCGATCTGGCGCAAACACCGCAAGCTGGTGCGCCGGTTGGTGCTGGCCGATACGCGCGCCGCCGGCGACACCGCCGAAACCAAAGCCAACCGCAAGCGCCAGACCGAGTTGATCCAATCGCAGGGCACTCGCCCCTATGCCGACGAGATGTTGCCGCGCCTGCTGGCCGAGGGCAACCTGGCCAAGCGCGGTAACGAGGTGCGTTTCATGATCGAGCGCACCCACCCCGACACACTCGTGGCCACGCTTGGCGCGCTGGCCGCGCGCAAGGACATGGTGGAATGGCTGCGCCGCGTACAGGTCAAAACTTTGTTGGTCGTGGGTGACGAGGATGTGATCTCGCCGGTGAAGGACACCGAGCTGATGCTGCGCGAGATTGACGGCGCGAAGATGGCCGTGATCGAAGGCGCTGGCCACCTTAGCCCGCTCGAAAACCCCGACGAGTTCAACCGGGTGATGTGGAAGTTTCTGAAGTAATTGTCATTTCACATCTTTCATCTTTCATTTAGGTGTTCTCGCGCCGAGAGATGAGAAATGAAAGATGTGAAATGAAAGATCGTAAAAGTGACGCAAGCTGACTTTATCGCCAAGCTCAGGACCATCTTCCCCACCGACCGGCTGTTGCTCACGCCAGCCGCGCTTGCGCCGTATGACAGCGACGCGCTGACGGCGTTTCAATCGCGCCCGCTGGCCGTCGTCATCCCTGAGACCCAGGCCGAGGTCATCGCGGCAGTCAAGGTGTGTCATCAATTCAGCGTGCCATTTGTCGCCCGGGGAAGCGGCACATCGCTGAGCGGCGGATCGTTGCCGGTCAAAGAGGGCATCGTCATCGCGCTCAACCGGCTGAATCGCGTCATCACGCTCGACCCCAAGCAACGCATCGCTGTGGTCGAGCCAGGCGTGATCAACCTCGACATCACCAAGGCCGCCGCGCCGCATGGCCTGCTGTATGCACCCGACCCATCGTCGCAGCCGATCTGCACCATCGGCGGCAACGTGGCCTTCAACAGCGGCGGTGCGCACTGCCTGAAATACGGCATGACCAGCAACCACGTGCTCGGCCTCAAGGTCGTGCTGCCGGATGGCGAGGTGGCGACGCTGGGCAGCGACTCGCTTGACAGCGCCGATGCCGACACCGTCGGCTTGTTCGTCGGCAGCGAGGGCCTGTTTGGCATCGCGCTTGAGATCACGGTGCGGCTGTTGCCCAAGCCGGAGATGTATCGCACCGTGCTGGCGGCGTATCGCTCGCTCGAAGCGGCCGGCGATGCCGTGTCGCGCGTCATCGCCAGCGGCCTGTTGCCCGGCGCGCTGGAGATCATGGATAACCTGTCCATCCAGGCGGCCGAGGCGGCCGTACATCCCGGCTACCCACTCGACGCCGCCGCGCTGCTGATCGTCGAACTTGAGGGCGAGAAGTCTCAGGTCGAAGCCGAATGGGCGCGGCTGAAAGAGATCATTGACGCCAGCGGGCCATATCAGGTGAAAGTAGCCAAGAACGACGACGAGCGCATGAAGATTTGGAAGGGCCGCAAGAGCGCCTTCAGCGCCGTCGGCCGGCTCAGTCCGGACTACATCGTGCAGGACGGCGTGGTGCCGCGCAGCCGTCTGGGCGAGGCGTTGCGTGAGATTGAAACACTCAGCGCCAAATACGGCATCCGCGTGGCCAACGTCTTTCACGCCGGCGATGGCAACCTGCACCCGCTGATCATGTTCGACGGGCGCGAGGCAGGTGCGTTGCACCGGGCCGAGGAACTAGCCAGCGAAATCATTGACTTGTGCATTCAACTCGGCGGCAGCATCACCGGCGAGCACGGCGTGGGCATGGAGAAGCGCCAATACATGCCGCGCCAGTTCGGCGAGGGCGACATGGACGCGATGTGGACGCTGCGCACGACGGTGGATCCCAAGCAACTGGCCAACCGAGGCAAGGTTTTTCCCGATGGCGAGGCCCCGGCGCTACGCCAAGTCGGCTCGCACCCGCTGGAGAAGGCCGGCGTGATTTCGAGGGAGTGACACAGTGATCTACACACACTCTCGGTAAACTGGAGTTGCAACAGCAGGCAACCCTAGCAGCCCGAACGCTGCTATAAAATCTTGTCATGTCTTCAAGTGCTCAAACGCAAAGGCACCCTGCATCAGTGAAGCCCATCGTGATGAAGCTTCGCAAGCGCAAGCGAACACTTGCCTCGAAGTATGGTGTCAAGTCTTTGGGGGTCTTCGGTTCCTACGCGCGCGGCGAGCAACACCACAACAGCGATGTGGATATTCTCGTTAGCTTCGATCAGCCTCCCAGCCTGATCGGCTTCATCGGCTTCGAGCGTTACTTGAGCGAGTTGTTAAGCATGAAAGTGGATCTGGTAATGGAAGACTCACTCAAGCCGCGCATCGGCAAACGTATTCTCTCAGAAGTCATCAGAATATGAGCCGGCGCGAAGACTACGGCGACTATCTGCACGACATCCTCGACACGATTCATAAGATTGAGGAATTTGTTGACGGTGTTGATTTCGATAACTTCTTGCGAGACGACAAGACAGCATTCGCTGTTATTCGCGGACTTGAAGTCATCGGCGAGGCTGCGAAGAATATCCCTCGGTCGGCACGCAACAAGTACCCAGCAGCGCCTTGGAAGGACATCTCCGGGATGCGTGACAAGCTCATCCATCAATACTTTGGCGTCAATTTGCAGCTGGTTTGGAAGACGGTCACCGAAGACCTTGACCCACTGAAAGCCGTTGTTTTACAGATGATCGCTGATGAGAAGTCGGCTGGATCAAAGCAATCAAAACAGATCTAAATCCAATGTGCGACGCACCTCGGAGATGCGTCGCACATCTATCGAGGCTAATACTTCACATCCACCTGCTTCTTCTCTTTCGCGCTCTGGGCGATGGCGTCGCAGATCACGGCGTTGCGGTAGCCATCCTCGAAGTCCGCGCCATACGGCTTGATTGGTGCGTTGTTCACCACCGCGTCCAGCAGGTGGTGGAACTCGTGCACGAAAGTGTGCTCCCAGCCGATGATGTGACCCTGCGGCCACCAGTTCTTCCAGAAGGGGTGATAGCTCTCGCTCACCAGCACCTGGGTAAAGCCCTGCACGTCCTTGTCCTGGTCGCGCATAAAGACCTCAAGCACGTTCATGTTTTCCAGGTTGAAGCGCACGCTGCCGTGCTCGGCGTTTATCTCGAAGGTGTTGAAGTTCTTGCGGCCGGGCGCGAAGCGCGTCGCCTCCAGCGTGCCCAGCGCGCCATTCTTGTACTCCACCACCGCCTCGAACGCGTCGTCCACCGTCACCTTCTCCTTCTTGCCCTTGTCGCCTTGACGCTCGGTGATGAACGTGCCGGTGCGGGCCATCAGGCTCTTCGGTTCGCCGACCAGGAAGCGGGCCAGATCAATGATGTGCGAGCCGAGGTCGCCCAACGCGCCGCTGCCGGCCACCTTCTTGTCCAGCCGCCACACCATCGGGAAGTTATCATCGGCGATCCACTCCTGCAGATAAGTGGCGCGAAAGTGATAGATGCGGCCGAGCTTGCCGCTGTCAATCAGGTCGCGCACCAGCCGCACCGCCGGCACGAAGCGATAGTTGAAGGCGACCATGTGCTTGACCTTGGCCTTCTTCACCGCCTGCCACATGTCCCAGCACTCCTCAGCGTTGCGGCCCAGCGGCTTCTCACTGATGATGTGCTTGCCGGCCTTGGCCGCAGCGATGTTCGGCTCGGTATGAACGTTGTTGGGGCCGCTATTGTCGAACACCTGCACCTCTGGGTCGTCAATCAACTGCCGCCAATCGGTGTAGGCCTTCTCGTAGCCGTAACGCTTGGCCGCCTCTTGCACGGCCTCTTTGTTCCGCCCGGCAATCGCCACCAGCCGGGGGATCGCCACCGGCGGATACATCATGTAAGGCAGCTTCTTCAACGCGTTGCTGTGGGCCTTGCCCATGAACGCATAGCCCAGCATGCCCACGCCGACGACGGGCGCTTCGCTCGTCGCCCGCTCGCCGGCCATCGTCACAAATCCAACTTCGTCTGCCATGACTCTCCATTTTGGATTTTAGATTTTGGATTTGCGATTTTGTGTTGCGCACAATCCAAAATCTAAAATCGAAAATCCAAAATTCGGATTACTTCTTCCTCTCAAACGCCGCGTCGAACGCCAGACCGCTCGGCTTGAAGTCGTAGCGCTTGACGTTGGCCGCGCTCTCCGTCGCGCCATGCTCGCGATCCATGCCGCTGTCCTCCCACTCCACCGAGAGCGGGCCAGTGTAGCCGATCTCGTTAAGCGCGCGGATGATCAGGTCGAAGTTAATGTTGCCGCGGCCCACACTGCGGAAGTCCCAGAAGCGGCACGAATCGCCGAAGTTAGTGTGCCCGCCAAACACGCCCGCTTCGGTTGGGCTGCTGCTCCAACCCACGTCCTTCATGTGCACGTGATAGATGCGATCGCGGAACTTGCGGATGAAGCCGACGTAATCCACGCCCTGATAGCCGAAGTGGCTCGGGTCATAGTTAAAGCCAAACTCCTTGCGGCCCTTCAACGCTTGAATCGCCCGCTCGGCGCTGGCGATGTCGAACGCGATCTCGGTCGGATGCACTTCCAGCGCGAACCGAATCTTGTTCTCCTTGAACACGTCCAAGATCGGGTTCCAGCGGTCGGCAAACTCGGCGAAGCCGGCGTCAATCATCGCCGGCGACACGGGCGGGAACGAATACACATACGGCCAGATGCTGCTGCCGGTGAAGCCGTTGACCACCTTCACGCCAAACAGCTTGGCCGCGCGGGCCGTGTTAGCCACTTCCTCGGCGGCGCGTTTGTTCACTTGATCAGGCTTGCCGTTGCCCCACACGCGCGGCGGCAGGATGCCCTTGTGCCGCTCGTCAATGCGGTCGCACACCGCCTGCCCCACCAGGTGGGTGCTGATTGAGAAGGCCTTCATGCCGTGCTTGTTGAGCACGTCCCAGCGGCCGCGCACATAGCTGTCGTCACTCAGGGCCTTCTCCACATCAAAGTGGTCGCCCCAGCAGCACAGCTCCACGCCGTCATAGCCAAACGACTTTGCTTTTTCAACGATGGTTTCGAAGGGCATATCTGCCCACTGTCCGGTAAATAGCGTCACGGGTCTTGCCATAGGTTGTGTTGCTCCTTTGGAGGGTTTTCTAGCGCTTCGCGGCCTAGTCTATTCAGCCGCCGATGAACATGCAAACGGAGGCACGCAAAGCGTAAAACGCAAAACGCCTTCCGCTTACGTTTTACGTTTTGCGCACATAGAATTCTCGCGATGAACTCCGAGCAATTCGTCTTCGGCGTGGATGGCGGGCAGACCAGCACCAAGTGCGCGTTGGTGAACATGGAGGGCCGCGTGTTTGGATATGGCGCTGGCAGCGGGTTGGTGCATCTGGCCGCCGAGGGCGCACGCGCAAAACATATCGCCGCCTTGCGCGAGGCATTCGCGTCGGCCTGGGCCGCTGCCAATCTCCCGCCACAACCCGTCGCCGCAGTCGGCCTCGGCCTGACCGGCGTCGAAGGCGGCACCGCCGAAGCAGAAACCGTTCGTGCCATCGTCGCTGAAGTGATCGAGGCACAACACGTCAAGGTGCACAGCGATGCGTATGCCGCGCTGGTCGGCGCGCACGGCGGCCGGCCCGGCGTCATCGCCATCAGCGGCACCGGCTCGCACATCATGGGCCTGAACGCGGTAGGAGAAGTCGCCCGTGCCGGGGGGTGGGGCTGGCTGCTCGGCGACGAGGGCAGCGCGCTGTGGCTGGGCAAACACGGTCTCGCCGCGGCGTTGCGCGCCGAAGATGGCGTAGGTGAAGCGACTGTGCTTCAAGCACGGATGCGCGAGCATTTTGGCATTGTCTCGTTCCGCGATGCCAAGCGCATCGTGTATGACTCAGGCTTTGGCGCGAAGGGATTTGCAGGTTTGGCGCCGCTCGTTTCAGTTGCGGCAGAACAAGGCGATGCGGTCGCGATCGGCCTGATCACCCAAGCCGCGCGCGACTTGGCGGCGCAGGTACTGGCCGTACAATGCCGATTGGCCCTGCCAGATGATGCGCCCATCGCGCCGGTCGGCGGCGCGTACGAACATGTGCATGGGTTGCGGGAGGGATTTGTGGCAGCGTTGCGCGAGGTCAATCCATCTGTTCATGTCGTTGCGCCACAGCATCCGCCCGTGATCGGAGCGGCGTTATTGGCAATCAGGGCCGTAAGCCAAAATCCCGAAGGTCTTTGAGACCTTTAGGGTGTTAGGTCAATCGGCATGCCTGTCTTGGCCGATTCGATGATGGCGCAAATCGCGCGCGTCGTCGCAATGCCATCTTCGCCAGTGGCCAAGGCAGGCGCGCCCTGCGTCACCGCATCCACGAAATAGGCGATGCTGTCGAGCACGAAGCCAGTCAAGTGCGCGCCAGTCGGCGGTGCCATCAGGTCAGGGAACGCGGCCTTCTCGGCGGTGTAAATCTCCAGCGTGCGGTTGTGCGAGGCGTCTATGTTGATCGCGCCCGCGCTGCCCAGGATCTCCATCTTCAGGTCTTTCACCGTGGCGTGGGTGCGCGGCAGAATCCAGGCGTGCTCAAACACGGCCACCGTGCCACGGCTGAACTCGACCGTCGCCACGTGAAAGTCGGCCGTATCCACGCCCATGCCCTTGAGGATGCCATCGCGGCTGACGGCATAGACACGCGTGATCTCGTCGTCCAGCATCCAGCGGGTCACGTCAATCATGTGGCTGGCCAGGAACCACAGCGCCGATGAGTGGCTGGCCCATTTCAGCATGTCGGTGGCCACGGCAGTCGTATTGCTCAGGCGCGCATACACGTAGGCCGGCGCGCCGATGTCGCCGCGGCGAATGGCATCGCGCGCATTCACCATCGGCGGGTTCACGCGGTTGTGAAAGTCCACCATCAGCGTCACGCCGTTCGCCCTGGCTGCGTCGTTGATGGCGACCGCATCTTCGACCGTCGTCGCCAGCGGCTTCTCGACCAGCAGGTGCTTGCCAGCCTCGGCGCAGGCCACGGCCACATCGCGGTGCAAGTGATCCGGCGTGGCAACCGACACGGCGCGCACGTCGGGGTTTGCCAATACGTCGCGGTAGTCAGTCGTCCAGGTGCGTGCGCCGTATTTCTCAGCGATAGCTTTCGCACGCTCGCCGTTCAAGTCGCAGGCGGCCACAAAGTCCACAGCGTGATGGCGGCTATAGGCCTGCGCGTGCCGCTCGCCAAACAGCCCCGCGCCGATGAGGGCAAATCCGGTTTTGGTCATGGTGTTTCTACCACACAGGCACGGAGAACACGGAGAAAACAGTTAACCTCTGTGTTCTTTGTGTCTCCGTGGTGCAACGATCTAGCCCTTAATGGCGCCCATGCGCACGCCTTCGAGGAAGTATTTCTGGAAGGCCAGGAAGAAGGCGATCATCGGTAACGCTGCCAGCGCCGCACCGGCGAAGATCACGCCCCAGTCGGTCATGAATTCGCCCTGCAAGTTGGCCACGCCGACGGTCAGCGTGTAGTTCTGCGGCTTGTTCAGCGCGATCAGCGGCCACAGAAAGTCGTTCCAAAAGCGCACAAACGTGAAGATCGCCAGCGCGGCGATGGCTGGCTTGCACAGCGGCAGGATGATGCTCCAGAACACGCGGAACTCGCCGCAGCCGTCCATGCGCGCGGCTTCCTCCAATTCGCTCGGCAGCGTCTGGATGTACTGGCGCATCAGGAAGATGCCAAACACCGTGGCTGTGCCAGGCAGGATCACGCCCATTAGCGAATCAATCAACCCCAGGTTACGGGTAATGATGTAAAGCGGGATAAGCGTCACGTGAATCGGGATCATCAGCGTGCTGAGGATCAGCCAGAACAACGCGGTGCGGCCGGGGAAGCGGCGCTTGGCGAAGGCGTAGCCGGCCATCGTGTCGAAGATCACGTGCCAGGCAGTCACCGCCAAGCACACGATCAAACTGTTGAGCATCCAGTTCAGATAGAACTTGGTGCCGCCGAGCAAGCGCTCGAAGTTGTCGAGTTGAAACGACGGTACCAGAATCGGCGTGAGGGGCGGCGTGCCACGGATGGGCGTGAACGCGTTGGCAAACAACCAATACATGGGGAACAGCGCGATGACCGCCGTAATGATCAACACGAGCGTCACGCCGATCTTGCCCCACGAAATACGTGGCGCGAGGCGCTGCTGAGTCAAGGCAGGACGTGTTGCGATCTGTTCCATCCGTTTATCCGAAGTGCATCCGTTGACGCAGCTAATACTCCACGTCGCTCCGCAGAACGCGGAACTGCACCACCGCTACCAGCGCGATCATCGCGAACAGCACCAGCGCCTGGGCCGACGCCACACCGAAGTTCAAGTCTTTGAAGCCGTTGTTGTAAATCTGCGTGACGATGGTCTGCGTGCTGTTGCCCACGCCGCTGGGCACCATGATGTAGATGCGCTCAAACACCTCAAAGCTGGCGATGGTGTAGATCACGACCAGATACAGCGTGGTGGACTTGATGAGCGGCACGGTGATGTGCCACCAGCGCCGCACCGGCCCCGCACCATCCAGTTCGGCCGCCTCGTAATAGTCGGGCGGGATGCTGCCCATGGCCGCGCTAAAGAGCACCACCGCTGTCGCCGGAATAGTCAACACAGCTGAGAGGGTGACGCTGCCAAGCGCGATGTCGGGGTCGGACAGCCAGCGCACCGGCTCCATGCCAAACCAGCGCAGGATGTAGTTGGCAAAGCCCCACTGCGCGTTGAAGATGTAGGCCCACGTCAGGCCAATGATCAGCGCGCTTGTGACGGCGGGCAGGTAATACGCCGCCCGAAAGAACGTACGCAGCCGGTTGCTGAGCGGCTGAATCAGGCTGGCCAAAATCAGGCCGATGAAGATGTTGGCTGTGACGGTGATGGCTGCATACAATAGTGTGTTGCCGATGGCGCTGACAAACACGCCGCTGAACTGCGTGAAGGCCGTGACGAAGTTCTTGTAGATCGGGTCAATCCACTGACCCCCGCGCACCAGGCTGTATTTCTGAAACGAGATGATCACCGCCCATGCCACCGGCACAAGCGTGAAGATCGTGAACGTGAGCAGGCTGGGCGCGATAAAGACATAGCTCCAGCCGTGGCGGCGGATGAACTGGCGCATAGGCGGCGGTAGGGGCGAGGCGCTGCCTCGCCCCTACAAACATGGATTACGGCTCGGCAATTAGCGCATTCGCCTCAGCAGCGATCTTCGCCATCGCCTCGGCTGGGTCACCCTTGCCGAAGACCACGTTCTGATACTCAGGGTGAATCAGGCGGGTAAGCTTGGGCCAGGCCGGCGTCAGCGGCGTGATCCACATGTAGTCCAGCATCGGCACGAACTGATCGAGCGGCGGTGCCACCTGCACCGATTTGCGCGCGGCAGGTGCGAGATAGAAGCCCGTCGCGGCGGTCGCACTCGGTGGTACGTCTTCCTGCACCTCGGCGCTGGTCAGGTAGCGCGCCAGATCCATAGCCGCTTGCTCTTTGGCCTTGTCCTGCGATGCAACCGCGGCGATCAAGCCGATGGCGCCAACCGTGAGCTGGTTGCCGTTGTGGGACGGGATCGGATAAATCTCAAAACCGATATTGTCGGCCTTAAGCTGCGGGCTGAAGCCGGTTGCGTCCACGATCATGCCGTATTGCTTGTTCTTGAAGCCGCCCTTCACGTCGGCGTCCTTCTGCGCACCGAAGTCCGGCGGCGTGACTTTGTGCACTGTTGCCAGTTCGGCAAAACGTTTCATGCCGGCGGCCGCCTTTTCATTGTCGAAACCGAACTTGCCGTCCACGATCGGCCGCACGCTGGCGTCTTCGTTCATCCACAGGCCCCACGTATTAATCACGCCCGGGTCAATGAAGCCGCTGAAGCCATACACTTGTTCGCCGTTGGCGCGCTGGAAGGTCAGCTTCTTGGCCGTCTCGATGAACTGCTCGTAGGTCCAGTCTTTGGGCGGGAGTTCAACGCCGGCTTCTTTGAACACGTCAGTGTTCAGGTAGATGCCCATCGGCACCACCCACAGCGGCCACGCGAACGCCTTGCCGTCCTTCAGCCGCACGGCATCGAGCGTGTTCGGCAGGATGTCGGCCTTGTCGGCGTCGGTCATGTAGTCGTCAATCGGTGCGATCAGGTCATCCTGCACGAAGGCGGGCAAACGGTCAGACGGCAGGCGCAGCACGTCAATGCCCTGGCCGCTCTGCAGCGCTGTGGTCAACTTGGTGAAGCCCTCGTCGTTGGGCGGGTAGCCGGTGATGTCCACCTGAATGTCGGGGTTATCGGCTTTGAACTGCGCCACGGCCAGGTCGAACGGGTTGGCGAATTGGTTGCCCGGTGTGTAGCCCAGCACCCACAGGTTCAGCGTGCCTTTGTAATCGCTGCTGCTCTTGCGGATGCCGCCCTTGGGCGAGGCTGGCGGGATGACGGCTGTCGGCGTCACCACATCACCAGCGGCCGGGGCAGCCGTTGCGGCGGGTGCCTCCGTCGCTGCGGGCGCTTCAGTTGCGGCAGGTGCAGCCGGTGCTTCAGTGGCAGCAGGTTCTGCCGGTGCAGCCGGTGCGGCTGGCCCAGGGGCCGGCGGTGCGGTGCAGGCAGCCAATACCATCGCCCCTGCAACGAATAGCGTAGCGAGTGTGCTCTTTCTCATATCTCCTTTCTCCATATTTGTTGGCTGCGCTGTGCAAACACAAACAACTCAGCCAGACTTGAGCGCCAGCCGGCTCTTGCGAGACTCAGCCGACGCATCTACCCACAACTCTGCGTAAAACACATACTTGTCGCCGCGATAAAACGACTCGACCGTCTCAAACGGCTGGTTGTGTTGCGAGAACGTGGTGCGATGAAGGTGCAAGACGGGGCTGCCCTTGCGGACGCTCAACAGTTTAGCCTCGCTAAGCGGACAGGCAACCGCCTCTAGCTGCTGCTCGGCCCGTGTCGGCACGATGCCATAGCGTTCGGTCAACAAGGCATACAGAGACCGTTCGCCCAAGTCCTCCTGCGCCAACCCGCGGCACAGCCGTTCGTTCAAATAGGCGGTCTCCACGGCCACCGGCTCACGGTTGGCCGTCCGCAGCCGTTTCAGCAACACCACCTGCCGATTGGCCGCATCGAGCTGTAGCCGATGCGCCACGGACGCCGTCGCCCGCACGACATCCATCTCCATCACAACCGAGCCAGGCCGTTGGCCGCGCACTTTCATGTCTTGCGTGAAGCCGGTCAGCCGGGTCAGATGTTGCTCGATGCGCGGATGGGCCACGAATGTGCCGCGCCCCTGGTCGCGCGCCAGCCGGCCCTCCGACTCCAGTTCGGTCAGCGCCTGCCGCACCGTGATGCGGCTGATCCCGAACTGGTCACACAATTCGCGCTCGGATGGCAATTGCATGCCCGGCTGCCACTTACCTGAATCAATGCGCGACTGGATCACCTCTTTCAATTGGTGATACAGCGGCAAAGGCTTGCTCTTGTCCAGGGCGAAATCAGCTAACATACAAGTGGTCAGGTGTTTATGATGTAATAACCACTTGGATTCTAGGGCCAATTCGGCTAAAGTCAACCACATGCTTGTCATTGGCCTCATGTCCGGCACATCTGCCGATGGGATAGACGCAGCCTTGATTGACCTGAGCGGCGCGCCGCCCGTGCTCGAGTGGCGCATGATTCAACACACGCTCACCCCCTACCCGGCCGAGGTACGTGCAGAAGTCTTCGCCTGCTTTCGACCCGAAGGCGGCACAGTGGATCGTCTGTGTGCGCTGAACTTTGCGCTGGGCCAAGCCTTCGCCGACGCGGCGCTGAACTGCCTGCGCGCCGCTGGCTTGACACCGGCTGACGCCGATTTGATCGGCAGCCACGGGCAGACCATGTGGCACATCCCCACCGGCCCAAACGCCTCGACATTGCAATTGGGCGAGGCGGCCGTGATCGCCGAAGCAACCGGCTTGCCCGTGATCAGCAACTTCCGCGTGCGCGACATGGCCGCCGGTGGGCAAGGCGCGCCGCTTGTGGCTTACGTGGATCAACTCCTGTTCACCCATCCGACGCTGGCGCGCACGGCGCTCAATATCGGCGGGATCGCCAATTTCACCTGGCTACCGCCTCGCGCCATCGCCCCTCACTCCTCTGCGCTGACACCTGCCTTCGCCTTCGATACCGGCCCCGGCAACATGTTGATTGACGACGCCGTGCGGCGCGTGACTGGCGGCGCGCAGGACTACGACCACGACGGCGCAATGGCTGCGCGCGGCACTGTGAGCGACGACCTGTTCGAGGAATTGATGGATCATCCCTACATCGTCGCCAAGCCGCCCAAGACGACCGGCCGTGAGGTGTTTGGCGCGCAGTTGGGCGAACAAGTGTGGCAGCGTGCACAAACGCTCGGCTTGAGCAACGAAGACATCGTCGCTACGCTGACGATGGTGACGGCCGCCTCCATCGCTCACGCCCATCGCGTTTTTCTGCCGCGCCTGCCCGACGAAGTGATCGTGTCAGGTGGCGGCGCGCGCAACCAGACGCTCATGCGGTTCTTGCAACAGCAGCTTGCGCCAGCGCGCGTCTACACCTCTGACGAACTTGGCATTTCAGTCGAGTCGAAGGAGGCGGCGGCGTTTGCCGTGCTGGCATATGAGACGTGGCACGGCCGGCCGGGCAACTTGCCCAATGCCACTGGCGCGTCAAAGGCCGTCATCCTGGGTAACATCACGCCAGGTGCGCATGTGCGACGCACCTGGGAGGTGCGTCGCACTTCCCATACCAAGGAGTCAGCGGGAGCCACTACTTCCGACACAACAACTCCACTCACCGAATCTACAAACCCGGCCACGCAGGACATTGATGCCTTTGACACACAACACATCGTGGACGTGATTAACGCCGAGGATCAGCGCGTGGCGGCAGCAGTGGCCACCCAGCGTGAGTCGATTGCGCAGGCGATTGACGCCATAGCCGCGCGATTGCGCGATGGCGGCCGGTTGATCTACGTCGGCGCGGGCACGTCGGGCCGGTTGGGCGTGCTAGATGCAAGCGAGATGCCGCCAACCTACAACACCCCGCCTGGGCTGGTGATTGGACTGATCGCAGGAGGATCGCCTGCCCTCACTCGCCCCATCGAAGGCGCGGAAGATAACCGTGAGCAAGGCAAACGCGATCTGGCAACACTGAACGTGGCCGAGCGCGATTGCGTGATGGGCATCAGCGCTAATGGCGGCGCACCCTATGTGCTGGGCGCGTTGGCCGAGGCACGAGCGCGTGGCGCACTCACCCTTGCCTTCACCTGCAACGCCGATACGCCCCTGCATCACGCAGCGCAGATCGTAATCGCGCCGCTGGCCGGCCCGGAGGTGATCAGCGGCTCGACGCGCATGAAGGCCGGCACGGCCACCAAGCTGGTGCTCAACACCATCAGCACTGGCGTGATGATCAAGTTGGGCAAGACTTTCGGGAATCTGATGGTGGATGTGCAGCCGACGAATCACAAGCTGCGCGAGCGTGCCAAGCGCATCGTGGCGCACGCATGCGCCATCACAATTGAGGAAGCCAGCGCCGAACTCGCTCGGTGCAACGGTGAGGTCAAGACAGCCATCGTGGCGCAGCTGGCCGGCGTCATGCCCGATCAAGCCAGGGGGCGGCTGGCCAAAGCAGGCGGTGTGGTGAGGCTGGCCATAGCCGAAGCGAAAACGACGCAGAGCCGCGTTGAACGCGGCCCTGCAATCTGACGGGGAGACAGGGATTCGAACCCTGGGTCCAGTTTTTAGCCGGACAACCGCTTAGCAGGCGGCTCCGTTCGTCCACTCCGGCACCTCCCCTTGAGATGCCAGACACCAGATTACAGAATCCAGACTTCAGACGTATGTCTGAGTTCTGGCATCTGACCTCTGGAGTCTGCTTCGAGCGGAAAGGGTGAGATTCGAACTCACGGTGACGCGATGCGCCACAACGGTTTTCAAGACCGCCGCCTTAAACCACTCGGCCACCTTTCCTCGGTGGGTTGGAATGATACCATCCGCAACGCGAAAAGAGGTCAAGTAGAATCCGGGAAGTTTCGGGGCGGTGGCGAAATGGCAGACGCCGGAGACTTAAAATCTTCTGTTGCGAAAGCAACGTGTGGGTTCGAGTCCCACCCGCCCTACACTCCCACCCAGCCACTCTGTTTTGCGACAGGCAGACAGTCAGTCATCGCTTCCTATTCCCAATAGTTTGAGCTGGCTGTTGATGGCTTGTTCCCCCTGCCCACGCGGCACAAAGGCATACGTCCCATCCGACCGCATCTCGCGCGCTTTGACGTTGTCTTGCAAGCCCAAGTCAAGCACCTCGACTTTGACGCGCCGCATCAATGCCGGATCGAGCACTGGAAAGACTGTTTCCACGCGTCGGTCGAGATTGCGCTGCATCAGATCCGCGCTGCCTAGATACAACTCCTCCTGCCCGCCGTTGCGGAAGTAGTACACGCGGCTGTGCTCAAGAAATCGGCCGACGATGCTGATCACCCGGATGTTCTCGCTTAAATTCGGCACACCCGGCCGCAGGCTGCACATGCCGCGCACCAGCAAATCTATCTTCACGCCCGCCTGTGAGGCGCGATACAGCAGGTCAATCATGGCCGGGTCAATCAGCGCATTCATCTTGAACATGAGGTGGCCGCCGCCGTGTTGAAGATGCGTCTCGATCTCCCGCTCAATCAACGCAGACAGACATTTGCGCAAGTTGACCGGTGCCACCAACAGCCGCCGGTATTGGCGCTGCTTCGAATAACCGGTGAGGAAATTAAACAGATCGGTCGCATCTTCACCGATTTCCTTGTCGCACGTGAACAGTCCCAGGTCGGTGTAGATGCGCGCCGTCGTGGCGTTGTAGTTGCCGGTGCTGAGGTGGACGTAGCGCCGGATGCCTTCTTCTTCTCTGCGCACAACCAGACACACCTTGGCGTGCACCTTGTAGCCCGGCAGGCCATAGACCACGTGCACGCCCAGCTTCTCCAGCATGCGCGTCCACTGGATGTTGTTCTCCTCGTCAAAGCGCGCCTTGAGTTCCACCAGCACGGCCACCTGCTTGCCGTTTTCGATGGCCTCCATCAACGCCTGGACGATGGGCGAGTTGGAGCCGACGCGATACAGCGTCTGCTTGATCGCCAGCACGTGCGGGTCCTTGGCTGCCGCACGGATGAAATCCACCACCGGGCCGAAGGACTCGTACGGCTGGTGCAGAAGCAGGTCGCTGCGCCGGATGCGGGCAAACAGATCATCGCCGTTGCGCAGGTCGTGCGGCACGCGCGGCACAAGCGGCGGATCCTTGAGGGCGGGCATGGGCAGGCGCAGCAACTCCCACAAACAGCTCAAATCCAATACGCCGTCTATGCTGCACACATCGCGCTCTTCAAGCTTCAAGTTCTCAACCAAGAGCCTGCGCACTTCGTGAGGGATGTCATGCGCCACCTCCAACCGCACCGCGTTGCCGAAACGCCGGTCGGCAATCGAACGCTCGACCGTCAAACGCAAATCGTCGGCCTCGTCTTCGGCAATTTCAATGTCGGCATCACGCGTGACGCGAAACGGGTATGTGCCGAGGATGGTCATGCCGGGGAAGAGCGCGTTGATGTTGGCAGCGATGATCTGATCGAGCCACACGAAGCAACGCTCGCACTGCTCATCGTCCGAGCAATCGTTGAGCGCGAACAACCTCGGTAATGACGATGGCACCTTGACGCGCGCAAACCGTTGCCGTCCCTTGTCGTCTTGAATAGCGACAGCCAGACTCAAGCTGAGATTACTGATGTGCGGGAACGGATGAGCGGGGTCCACTGCCAGCGGCGTCAGCACAGGAAAGATATCGCGCTGAAAGAACGCCGTGGCTGCTGCGCGCTGGTCATCACTTAACTCGTGCCAATCCAACACACACACACCCTCGCTCGCCAGCAATGGCTTGACTTCATGCTGCCAGGTGCGCACGTGTTCGGCTTGCAAAGGCGCCACAGCCAGATTGATCAGCTCAAGGATTTGTCCGGGCGTAAGCCCATCTGGCGAAAGCTCGGTGACACCTGCCTCGACTTGCTCGCGCAAGCCCGACACGCGGATCATGTAGAACTCATCCAGATTCGTGGCGAAGATGGCCAGGAATTTGGCGCGTTCAAGCGGCGGATGCGTGGTGTCCTGGGCTTCCTGCAACACGCGGCGGTTGAACTCGATCCAACTTAACTCGCGGTTGATGTAATTCGCGTGTGAGTGCGGCGTCGTCATACGCAGGAATTGTAGCCAAAAGCCGAATCCTATTGGTTAATCAGGCTTAAACAAACGCGACTGGCGTTTCCGCCAGCCGCGCTGTCACATGTCATCGGTGATCAGATCGCAGTCGAATCAATAGCGCAGGATGAGCGCGACTTGGCCGTGATCCTTGAGCGAGCCATCCGGCACAAACACCACGCGCCCGCCCTTCTGCAGCACTTCTTCGACGATCACATCGGCCGCGTCGTCCATCACGTCCAGGTCGGTCGGGTTATCGGAAACAAGGATGTTCATGCCATCCTCGCTCAGCTTGGCGGGCTGGTGATAGTTCTCTTCCAGCAACAGCAATTCGCCTCGACCGTGATGGGCATAGCGCCACGCTTCGCCAACGGTAGAAGCAAACTTGCGCGCGCCGATGGCGGCGTCAAGCTGATCGAACACCTTGGCCCGGCGCTCGGCCAGCGCCTCCTTTACGTGCGGCCACACCAGCTTGCCCAGATCGTGCGGCGTCAGATGATCGTAGTTGCCCTTGATCTCGACGGCCACATCGTTCTTGGTAGACACCTGGCGGAAGAAGGCCAGGTAGCGATCCACGCCGACGATAGCCATGGGCAACGGGTCGTCTTTTGTGACTTTGTCGTATTCCGCATCAACGTGGCGGAAGAATTCCTCATGGAAACGGTCTTGCTGCGAGCTGGCGTTGATGCCTTTGCCGCCACCCAGCCTCATCCCGCCGCCAGGCAGGTTCATCGTCATCGGAAACTTACCCGATTTATCTTCGATCAGGTCATCATGCGTGCCTTCGAACAGGCGCGATGGCTGCTCGTCCAGCGTAAGCACCCAGTAGCGCGGTGTGCGGTTCATGGCGAAGACCAGGTCACGCGTAGCGAAACCTTCACCCACCTCCACTCGCTCCTTGAGCGTGAACGGCACCTTGACCGCACGGGCAAAATCGGCGCTGACGAACAGCGCCAGACCATCCAAGTTGTACTCATGATTCACATCATCCGCCAGCGCGTCCAGCCGTTTGAGCACGGCTTCGACTTCACGCTTGGAGAAATCCTTGAGCAGGCGATTGGTCGCCTCGACGACCAGGTTCTTCAACCGGATCGGGTCTTGTTTGTTGTCGGGTGAGGTGCGATGCGTGGGCAATGTGATTGTCACGCTGGGCATCGAGCGCATTTGTTGCAGCAGCAGTATTTCTTGACGGTTCATCGGTATCTCCTGACCAGCAAATTCAAGGTAGCAATTATTCCACCAACTTCTCCAACCTATCTACAAATCCTTCCAACACTTTGAAGGCGCGATCCAGCGGTTCGGGTGTGCTCATGTCAATCCCGGCCACGCCGAGCGCCTCCATCGGATACATCGAGCCGCCCGCTTTCAGGAAGGCCAGATAGCGATCCACTGCGCCGGGCTCCTTATTCAGCACACCATCGGCCAGCGCGTTGGCCGCGCTGATGCCCGAGGCGTATTGCCACACGTAGTAATCGGCGTAGAAGTGCGAGAACTGCATCCACGTCACACCCACGCGCGGCTCATCCACGAGCACGGCGTCGCCGTAGCCATTCTTGAACAACTCCACCAGCTTGGCGCTCATCGCGTCGGCCGTCAGCGCGCCACCCTCCTCCACCGTTCTGTGCATCCAGTCCTCAAACTGGCTGTTGATCGGCATCAGGAACAGATAACGGTGGAAGTTGTCCATCGCCTCCTGGATGACAGCCATCTCAAAGTCGCGCCCGCGCCCCAGGTCGAGCAGATGCGCGCGCACCACGGCCTGATCAAAGTTCGAGGCGACCTCGGCCGCGAACAACGAATACTCCGCATACACATACGGCTGGGTCTGGCAGGTCAGCAGCGTGTGCATCGAGTGGCCGATCTCGTGGGCCAGCGTGCTCAGGCTGCCCAGACCCTGGTCGCTGTAGCTCATGAAGATGAACGGCTTGGTGCCGAACGAGCCTGCCGAATATGCGCCGTCGCGCTTGCCCTCGTTTGGGTAGATGTCCACCCAGCGTTCTTCGGTTACACCTTTGCGCACAGCGTCGGCATATTTGCGACCCAGCGGCTTCAGGCCATCCACGATCCACTTGACCGACTGCTTGTAGGTGACCTTGGGCGGCTTGGCCAGCGGCGCAAACACATCGCATACTTCCATCTTATCCAGCTTCAGCGCGCGCCGGCGGATGTCCCAATAGCGGTGCCAGATGCCGATGTTGCGGTTGCACGCGTCAATGACGTTGTGATACACAGCAACCGGTACGTTATGCGGCGCGACGGATGCAGACAGCACATCGGGGAAGCGGGCCACACGCGCGCGCAGCACCGCGCCTTTCACCTTGCCAGCCATGATCTCGGTAAAGGTGTTCTTCATGCCCAGGAAACCATCGGCATAGCTTTCCCAGGCGCTCTTGCGCAAGTCGCGATCCGGGCTGGCCAGCAATTCGTCAATGTTGCCCTGGGCCACCTGCACGCGCTTCTTCTTGCTGCTGCGCGCCTCGCCAAACTTCAGGTCGGCGTTGGCCAGCATGGTGTAGGCATTGGACGGCGTGGCCAACGCCTCGCTGGCATGGGCCATCACTTCTTCCACTTCGGCCGAGCGGACGTGCTCGCGCAGCCGGATCAAGTTATCGAAGTAATGGGTATACGGCTTCAGGCTAGGCGCAGCAGCCATGTAGCGGCCGATCGTCTCGCGCTCCAGCGTCAGCATTTCCGGTTGCGCAAACGACACCGCCGCCATGTAGCGTGCCACCAGGCCCTGCACCTTGCCCATGCGGGCAGCGTTGACTTGATTGGTCGTGTCAACGTCAAATGACAAGCCGGCGTAGCTATATAGCTTGCGCACTTCGGGTTCGACCCGATCCTTGAGCATGATGAATTCGGCCAGCGTCTCGGCCGATTCCGTGACGCGTCCTTTGAAGGCGGCCAGTTTGGGAATGTCGCTCTCAAGCTGTGCGAATGCCGCCTCCCAGGCCTCGGGCGTCGCAAACATGCTCTCCAGATCCCAGGTATTCTGGGCTTCAACCTCGTTTCGCTTCGGTAGTGTTTTTGCCATGAATGCTGCCACTCCTTTGGCAGAGATAGGGGTGTGACTCTGATGTCAGGACACATTTGCAGCCGGGAGTGCGAAATCGAGTTTGATGCGGGGATCGAGGAAGGCCAATAACGAAGCATCTTGCTCAAGGAGCTTGACCACAGCGTTGACCAGACTCAACTCGCA
>Ga0224722_1000375_pt1 | contig 26364 bp, 37 predicted proteins | sample Balambano_FR1_Me_FD_161646 | JGI IMG/M metagenome (GOLD analysis project Ga0224722, IMG submission 161646) | Freshwater sediment microbial communities from Lake Towuti, South Sulawesi, Indonesia - Balambano_FR1_MetaG | ecosystem: Environmental > Aquatic > Freshwater > Lake > Sediment | place... | reverse complement strand
GGGCTAGTGCCTTCATATTTGTAGTAGATTTTGGCTGGCGTGCCCAGCGCCTTTTCCCAACGATGGGCGCGGTGGAGCGGGGTGGGCCGCCACAGTTTGTAGATCGATTGCACCTCGTCGGGGATTTCGATGTACCATTCGGTGCTCACCTCTTGCTCGATCAGCGCCATCGGGAAAAGCGGGGCCAGATCGGCCGGGCCGAGCGGCTGGCCGGTGCCGGGATGCAGCGGCGGTGGCAGGGTGATCCCGGCGGCGGGTAGATCGGCGTTGATGTTGTACCAGTGCGTGGGCATATCGCGCTCGCCCAGCACGATTTTCGTCAAGTCACTCACAGTGGTCTCCTTTGCTAGGGGGTGGGTTGGATGGTGAACCCGATTATACCACTGGCCGGGCCTGAAAAAACAAAACTGGCGGCGACCGTGCTAGTCGCCGCCAGTTTGCTCCAGCCGAGGAGTGCGCATCCTCAGATGCGCACTCCTCGGAATCCTTGTTGTGTTCAGCTCAGATGCGGTTGGAGCCGCCGCATCAACTGATCTTTGTTCTGATAGCCCACAATGCGATCCACCGGTTCGCCCCCCTTGAACAGGACAAGGGTGGGAATGCTCATCACCCCAAAGGCCATCGACGTATCGGGGTTGCTGTCCACATCGAGCTTGCCGATGACCAGCTTGCCATCCAACTCAGCAGCCACCTTCTCTAGTTCCGGCGCGATCATCTTGCAGGGGCCACACCACTCGGCCCAAAAATCGACCAGCACGGGGGTATCAGCATTGACTACCTTCTCATCAAAGGTGCCATCGGTTACTTCAACTGGCTTCGCCATGAAAGGACTCCTTCTATTTTGGATCTGCGTAAAACGTTGCTGCCATTTTTGCGCATGTTTGTCATCACCGCAGTAATTTGCACTACAAAAAATATAGTACCCCAAGCCAAACCAAATGTCAAAGTTGGCTTTTATACTTCGCTCTGAATGAAAACCGGAGTCAATTTCTCATGTTCAGTCGTTGAGCGAAGTCCGGTTTTCATTGCAAGCGCAGTATAATTGTACAACCGCCCGAAGTGCCCGGAGTGTGGCGTTACATACTTTTCATTGGCAGGTAAAGCGACTATACTGTGGAGTAGGTGTGAGAAATCGTAGACAGGTACACAGGTACACAAGTAGACACGTCATACATAAAGGAACATGCGTCTTACTTGAACACCTGTCTACGTGTGTATCTGTGTATGTCAGGATAACAAGGAAAACCAAACGATGAATCGCATTCAACAACTATTGCAAGCCGGTCAGAGTGTCTGGCTCGACTATATTGAACGAACCATGGTGCATTCCGGTGAGTTACTGCGCTTGGTCGAGGAAGGGGTAACAGGTGTTACCTCGAACCCAACGATCTTCCAACAGGCGATCAGCAAAAGTGCGGCCTATCGCGCCGACTTGGAACAACTGATAGCCAGCGATCAATCCACTAAAGCCATCTTCGAGACGCTGGCGATTGCCGACATCCAGGCGGCGACGGATGTGCTGCGCCCAGTCTACGAAGCAACTCAGCGCCACGATGGCTATGTCAGCATTGAGGTCGCCCCTGACTTAGCGGATGATACCCAGGCAACCATTGACGAGGCGCGCCGGCTCTTTGCTACGGTTAATCGCCCAAATGTGATGGTCAAAGTACCGGCCACCCTGGCGGGCATCCCAGCCATCCGCCAGTTGATCCGCGCTGGGATCAATGTGAACGTGACCTTGATCTTCGGTCTGGCGCGCTATGCGGCGGTGAAAGAGGCCTATCTACAAGGCTTAGAGGAGCGTTACGCAGCCGGAGAGCCGATTGATCACATTGCTTCGGTGGCCAGTTTTTTTGTTAGCCGGGTCGATACGAATGTCGATGGCAAGCTGGAAAAGATGGTTTCGCACAACGGTATCCAGCCCAAACTGTTGATGGGCCAGGCCGCTGTGGCAAATGCCAAACTGGCCTATGCGCAATTCCAAGAAAAGTTTGCTGGCGAACGCTGGGGATCCCTGGCCGCGGCTGGCGCACAGGTGCAACGCCCGCTGTGGGCCAGCACTAGCACCAAGAACCCCAACTACCCGGACTTGATCTACGTCGAGCCACTGATTGGGCCGCACACGGTCAACACGATGCCGCTCAAAACGCTCGACGCCTTCCGCGACCACGGCGTGATCGCCACGACGGTGACGCAGGAGGTGGAGCAAGCCCGCACGCTCTTTGCCACCCTGGCCGACTTGGGCATCGACATGGAGCAAGTCTCCAGCGAACTGGAGCTCGACGGCGTGCAAAAATTCGCCGACTCCTACCGCGACCTGCTCCAGTCGATTGAGAATCAGCGAATCGAACTTGCCCCAGCCCGCTGATTAGCTGGCCTTCCGTTGCAAGAAGCTTGCGAATTCAGCGGCGTTTAGTTTGCTGGGGCGCAGGGGGGCAGTTGGCGTTGGTTCTTCATTCTCAACGAGGGGCGTAGCACCTGGTGGAGCAACGACCAACTTCGGAGCGTCAGATTGCTCCTGGAGATGGGCCAGGATCGGCTCAAGCAACTTCACTACTGCGCCCAAAAAGAGAGTCGCTGGGCCAGCCTCGCCGGGCAAATTCAGGATCAGCGAGCGTCCGCGAATTCCGGCAACGCCGCGTTCCAGCAAGGCGAGCGGGCTGTGGTCACGGCCCACCGCCCGCATCTCTTCCGGCAAGCCCGGCAAGAGCCGCTCGACCACCGCCAGCGTGGCTTCGGGCACAATCTCTTGGCCGCTGGGGCCTGGTGCGGGCAACGTGCCGCCGATGGTGATCACGAGATCGACCTCTTCCTCGTCGCACCACTGACGGAGCAGTTCTTCGACCCAGTGGCGTTGGTTTGGCGCGCTGCGTTCAGCCCATACGTGGATTCCAGCAACGGTCTGGCGCAATCGCTGCTGTACAGCTTGCACCGCTTCATCATCAGGAGCGGGCACACAGAGGAAGGCCGTTCGGATCAGCATGGAAAGTAGCCTACAACCAAGTAGCAAAACAAAAACCTCTACCAACGACCATAAACAGCCAGTTCGTAGAGGTTATTCTACATCCACAGCAGAGTTTTACCCCAAAGAAACACAGATGCCAAGAAAATTTTGACCTTCGTGTCTTTGCGTCTTTGTGGTTAATTCTTTAGCGCTTCGTGTACTGCGGGGCCTTGCGGGCGCGCTTGAGACCGGGTTTCTTGCGCTCTTTGGCACGCGCATCGCGGGTCAAAAAGCCCGCCGCCTTCAACGGTGGGCGCAGATTGGCATCCGACTCGCACAAGGCCCGCGCAATCCCCAGCCGCACCGCCGCCGCCTGACCGTTGTCCCCACCGCCATTGACATGAACGCTGATGTTAAAGGTGGCTTCCGTGCCGGTAAGCGACAAGGGCTGCTTGAGCGTCATGCGATCCAACTCACGGCCAAAATATTGCTCCATCGGCTTGTCGTTGACGACAATCTCACCTGAGCCGGGGTAAAGACGCACGCGAGCCGTAGAAGTCTTGCGGCGGCCCACAGCTTCGATGTACTGTGTCATGGTCATAGCTGATTCTCCTTGAATTCCAGTACTTTCGGTTGCTGCGCAGTATGGGGATGCTCGGTACCTGGGTAGATGCGCAATTTGCGCATCTGCGCATTCCCCAAGCGGGTCTTGGGCATCATCCCTTTGACCGCCTCGTAGATCACCCGATCTGGAAAGCGCGCTAACATCTCGCGCATCGAACGGCTCTTCAACCCGCCGGGATAGAGCGAATGGCGATAGTAGCGCACCGTGTCTAACTTATCCCCAGTGACATGAAACTTGCCGCAATTGGTTACGATAACAAAATCACCAGTATCCAGATGCGGGCTGAACGATGGTTTGTGTTTGCCACGCAGAATTTTTGCAATTTCAGCCGCCAAACGGCCCAGGGTGAGACCGGTTGCATCAACCACCCACCACTCACGCGCCTTCATTGCTTCTTCAGCGTTTGGACTAATGGTCTTCACGCACTCACCCCTTGAAATTTGAATAACGTTCAGTGCTCGTCAAAGTGCAACCCCAGCGACGCCGGGTAGCGAATTCGCTCTAACATCAGCCCACAAGGCGATACCGGTGGGGCAGAACGGCTCCGATCTTTGGCCGCCAGGGCCAGGCTTACTTCGGTTGGCTGGCGATAGCCCAGACCTACTTGCAACAATGTCCCAACCAAATTGCGTACCATTTGGTACAAAAAGGCATTGGCGCAGATGGTAAAAACCAAACAACGCCCAGGGTAAGGATCGGGCGGCGACAGGTTTGTCGTTACTTCCTGCCATTCCGCTTGATGCAGCGTGCGGACGCTGCTCTCACCTGTCGGTGGCTGCCCAAAACTGGCAAAATCGTGATTGCCAATCAAGGTCGCCGCCGCTTCATTCATCGCTATCAGGTCGAGCCGCTTTGTCACGTGCAGCGCGAAACGATCAGTCAGTGGCGAATGGCCCGGCGTGTTCCGGCTACCAGCGTCGCTCGCCTCGTACACGGTGTAGCGATAGGTTCGATCCAGCGCACTAAAGCGCGGATGAAACCCCAGCGGCGCAAGTTGCACCTTACGTACGGCGACGCTTTTGGGTAACCGCGCATTCCAGGCTCGTTGCAGATCTCCTGGTGTATGTCGCCAGGGTACACGGGCGGCAATCACCTGACCACGAGCGTGGACACCGGCATCCGTCCGGCCTGAGCCTGCAACTCGCACCGGCGCACCCACGGTTGCCAGCAAGGCTTCTTCAAGCACTCCCTGGATCGTCGCTACACCTAGTTGATACTGAAAACCGGCGTAATCGGTACCATCATAAGCCACCAGCGCACAGATTGCCAGCACCGGCCGTTCAGCCACCGCGCTCATCCGTGGCGATCACTCAACCAGTTCCAAGATGACCATATCAGCCGCATCCCCCAGACGCTTGCCAATCTTGATCATCCGCGTATAACCACCATTGCGGGCCGCATAGCGCGGGGCAAACTCATCAAAGACCTTCTTGGCTACCGTTTTGTCGTTCAAAAAGGAGACCAACTGTCGTTGGGCGTGGATGCGATTGCCGCCATCCGCCACACCTCGCTTGGCTTTGGTAATCAGCTTTTCCGCCTCGCCACGGATCGCTCGGGCTTTGGCTTCAGTCGTCGTGATGCGCTCATGAATATAGAGTTCGCGCACTAAATTGCGGAACAAGGCTTTTCGATGGTCAGCATCTCGGCTCAATTGTCGGCCAGCAACTTGATGTCGCATCGCTTCAACTCCTTATGACAAATCCTTTTGCTTCTTGACCATATCTGCTTCTTGAGAGTATACGCCAGGAAGCAAGCGGATTGCGTCTTACCCTTCGTCCTCATCGTCTAACTCACCGACCAGTTCCTCATCGTCGTCCGCTGAGGATGAACTGTAGGAACCATTTTTGAAGAATGCGCTCAGATCCACACCAGGCACATTCAGATAATTCTTTTCGCGCAGCCGATCCACCAGCTCATCCAGCGACTTCTTGCCGAAGTTGCGGATGGCGAGCATCTCTTCTTCGCCCTTTTCCATACGCTTGAGGATCTCACCCACCTTGGTGATCCCAGCGCGCTTGAGACAGTTATAGGCCCGAACCGTCAGTTCCAGTTCCTCAATCGGCGCGTCATAGACCCGGCTGGGGATCCCCTGTTCTTCTTGCTGTTTGGGTTCGGGTGAAACAGCCTCGGCCCCGGCCAATAGGCTCAGATGCTGCACCAGGATCTTAGCCGATTCGCGCAGGGCCGACTCTGGTGAAATGGTGCCGTCCGTCCAAATCTCCATATTGAGCTTGTCGTAGTCAGTCTGTTGACCGATACGAGTGCGCTCCACACGATAGGCAGCCTTCTTCACCGGGCTGAAGATAGCATCAACCGGAATCTCTCCCAGGGGCAGGCGAGTGCGTTCTTCCGCTGGGCTATAGCCGCGCCCCACTTCAACTACCATTTCGATATCCATGTCGATATCGTTGGAGTCCGCCGTAAGCAGGTATTGATCGGGGTTGACGATCTCCACTTCTGGTGGGCAGACCAGATCGCCAGCGGTCACCGGGCCTTCGCTCATGACCTCAACATGCAAGCGTACCGCGTCTTCACTGCGGCTGCGCATCCGGATCTGTTTCACGTTCAGAATCAGTTGCGTCGTATCTTCACGCACATGCGGGATCGGTGAAAATTCATGATGAATGCCACTGAGCCGGATCGAAGTAATCGACGCGCCGGGCAAGCTAGAAAGCAGCACACGTCGTAAGGCGTTCCCTAGAGTAATCCCGTAGCCACTCTCTAACGGGCTAATGACAAAATGGCCATAATTTTGCGAAATGGCCTCAACTTCTATCCTCGGTAGAACCATGTTATTTAACAATGGCACCCTCCCCTGCGTGCTCGCACGCATCAACTGCAAGTGGCGTCCAGTTCTATGCAGTCGCTTTGATGGTCAGAGCGGGTGGAAATTTCCCTGTGCAGGAGATTCACACCCCACCGTGGGCTGCTGAAACGCATAGCGCGCCAGCGCTTGCGCCCTCACTCAGCCTCGGTTAGCGGCTATAGTACTCGACGATCAATTGCTCGTTCAGCTCGACCGCGATGTCTTCCCGGGCGGGAATGTTCCCCATCACACCACGCATTGCGCCGAGATCCAGCGTCAGCCAGTTTGGTGTACGGACTGTGCCTTGCATCAACTGGCCGCGATCACGGAAGTAGGCGGAGTTGCGGCTACTTTCCCGCACCGCAATCACATCACCGATCGAAACGAGCAGAGAGGGAATATCGACTTTATGACCATTCAACACAAAATGACCATGCCGCACCAGTTGGCGCGCTTGCGCTCGACTATCCGCAAAGCCGAGCCGATAAACCACATTATCGAGCCGGGTCTCCAAAATGGAGAGCAAGGTTGCACCGGTCATTCCTTGACGGCGATTGGCCTCTTTGAAGTAACGACGGAACTGACGCTCCATCACTCCATAGATGCGGCGGGCCTTTTGTTTTTCGCGCATCTGTTTGCCGTAATCGGAGACCTTGCGCCCAAACGTGGCCTTTTTGCCATGTTCACCCGGCGGGGTTTTGCGTTTTGTCACCGCGCATTTGGGGCTCATACACCGTTCGCCCTTAAGAAAGAGCTGCTGGCCCTCACGACGACATAATTTGCATACCGCGTCTGTATATCGTGCCATTTTTCCTCCAGAACTTCCTTCTTTGCGCTAGACGCGTCGTTTCTTGGGTGGGCGGCAGCCGTTGTGCGGCAACGGCGTAATGTCGGTGATCGACCGCACCTGCAAGCCAGCCCCTTGAATGGAGCGGATCGAGCTTTCTCGGCCAGGGCCCGGGCCTTTGACAAACACATCAACCTCGCGCATGTTGAATTCGCTGCGCGCCGTACTTGCGGCACTTTGCGCCGCCAACTGACCGGCAAAGGGGGTCGATTTGCGGCTGCCTTTGAAGCCAGCGCTGCCACTACTCGCCCAGCAGAGCGTATTCCCACCCTGATCAGTAATCGTCACAATGGTATTATTAAACGAAGCGTGGATATGCACCTGACCGCTTGGCACGTTTTTGCGTTCGCGCTTACTACCAGCCCGTTGCCCACGTCGTTTGGGTTGAGGTCGAGCCATGATTGCTCCTTAGTTCTATGGTTTGTTTGAAAACGCCGCTGGGCTTACCCAAACCGGCGTTTTCAACACGATCGCACTTTATCTTACTTGCGTGCCGTGCGCTTCTTACCGGCAACCGTCTTGCGGACACCACGGCGGGTACGCGCATTGGTGCGGGTGCGCTGACCGCGCGAGGGCAAATTGCGGCGGTGGCGGATTCCCCGATAGCTGCCGATTTCGATCAGCCGCTTAATGTTCATGCTGACTTCGCGCCGCAGATCGCCCTCAACAACAAAGTTGCGGTCAATGTATTCGCGTAAGCGATTGACCTGGTTCTCGTCCAGGTCTTTCACTCGGATCGACGGGTCGACCTGCGTTGCTTCCAAGATTTGCTCGCTTGTGTTGCGCCCAATCCCATAAATATAGGTCAGCGAAATCACAATCCGCTTATCGCGCGGAATATCGACACCAGCAATACGTGCCATTGTTTTTCTCCTGAACTAGCCTTGCCGTTGCTTGTGTTTCGGGTTGGAGCAGATGATATAAACAATCCCACGCCGACGCACGACTTTGCATTTTTCGCACATTTTTTTGACCGATGGACGCACCTTCATGAGAGCACCTCTCTATCGTCTTTTAGTAGACGAGTTCTTAGCACAAGTCTGTTACCTTACCACAATTGTCATGGCAGTGTCAAAATTTCTGGCCCGTTATTCGTGATTGCCACAGTATGCTCATAATGCGCCGTGAGACTGTGATCTTTGCTGATCACCGTCCATTTGTCCTTGAGTGTGCGCGTTTGCCAGGTGCCGCGCTGCACCATTGGCTCAATGGCGATCACCAAGCCCGGTATCAGCACGTAGTTGGCATCCGCATCCTCACTGGCATAGTTGAGCACTTGTGGCGGCTCGTGCATCTGTCGCCCGACGCCATGACCGGTGTACTCGCGCACCACGTGCATTCCGTGATACTCCACATAGCGCTGAATAGCCCGGCTGATGTCGATCACTTGGCGGCCAACTTTCGCCATTTTGATACCTTCGTACAGGCTGGCTTCGGTCACGCGCATCAGTTCTGCCGCCGCCTCACTCACTGGGCCAACGGCATAGCTCCAAGCGCTATCACCGACAAAGCCTCGATAGCGCACCCCCACATCCAAACTGATAATATCGCCCGCCCGCAGAACGCGCGCTTTGTTTGGAATACCATGCACTAATTCTTGGTTGATACTGGCGCAGATGTTGCCAGGAAACCCTTTGTACCCATAAAACGAGGAGGTCGCATCATACTTGCGCAACAACTCCAACGCCACCTGGTCTAGCTCCCAGGTACTGACGCCAGGGCGAATTGTCTCTTTTAAGGCGGCATGAATGCGCGCCACAATGCGCCCAGCCTCGCGCATGATCTGAATTTCGCGCGGGCTTTTCAGAATCGGTTCACTCGGCCGATCCGGGGTTCCAGATTGCTGCCGCAGCAATTTACGGCCACTACGCTTAAACATATTGAGCCACCCATTCACGCCAAACACGGTATGTGTGTACTAGGCGGCCTTGGCTAGAAGCGCCTGGAGTTGTTTTTGCACAACGTCAATGGGCAGAGCGCCATCTAATTCGGCCAGCAACGATTTCGCAAAGTAGTAGCCAATCAACGGTGCTGTCTGTTTATAGTAGACATAGAGCCGATTGCGGGCGGTTTCGGGCTTGTCATCATCCCGCTGCACCAACTCACCGCCATCCAGGTCACACTTACCAGCGACCTTTGGCGGGTTGAAGTCGACATGATAGACCGCACCGCAAATACGACAGACCCGCCGCCCCGTAATGCGCCGGAGTGCCTCTTCATCATCCAGATTGATCAACGGCACCGCAGTAACACCACCATAGGGAGCCGTCATTGCAGCAAAGGCCTGGGCCTGCACCAAGTTACGCGGGAAACCATCCAGGATGGCACCCTGCGCACAAGCCGGCTGACGCAGCCGATCGTCCACCATGCTGATCGTCACTTCATCAGGCACTAACACGCCACGATCCATGTAACTCTTCGCCAACAACCCCAACTCGGTCTGATGTTTCAAGTTATACCGAAAAATGTCGCCGGTGGAGACTTGCGGCAGACCGAGTTGTTCTTCGAGCAGGCGGGCTTGGGTGCCCTTGCCAGCACCAGGCACACCCAACAACACAACAAACATTCGCTTGCCTTCAGCCATGTTCTCTTCTCAACCTTAGCCTAGCGGATAAAGCCTTCGTAATTGCGCATCAGCAGTTGGGCTTCGATCTGCTTCATGGTATCAAGCACCACACCGACGACAATCAACAGGCCCGTGCTACTGATAACGAGTGAATTGCTATCCAGCAGGGTACTTCCCCCCTGCGTAAAGCCACTCATGACCAGACCAACAATAAACGGCAACACGGCGATGAAGGCGAGAAAGAGCGCACCGACCAGCGTAATGCGCGACAACACACCGTTCAGGTAGGCTTCCGTGCGCGGGCCAGGGCGAATCCCCGGGATGAAGCCACCCTGCTTTTGAAGGGTCTCCGGCAGATTTTGCTGGCGGAACATCACGTCGGTGTAGAAGTACGTAAACGCCACCGTGAAGATGAAATAGAGCAACCAGTAGACCCAACTGCTGGGACCCAGATAGGTTACCAGACCATTGGCAAAGCCACCCACCCAGCCCGGATTGGTGACAAAGTAGCTAGCAATGGTGCTGGGCAGGATCAGCAAACTCTGGGCAAAGATCAAGGGGATCATACCCGCCGTGTTGACCCGCATCGGCACGTGGGTGCTCTGCCCACCGACCATCATCATCCGATTGCCACGCATCGTGCGCACCCGTTTGCCATATTGTACCGGAATGCGGCGCTGCCCTTCATGCACCCAGACGATCAAGGCAATGGTCAAGATCGAAATGATGATGAACATGATCAGCAAGATCGGCTGCTGACTGAGCAGGCGGATCTGATAGGGCACTGAGGCCAGGATACCAGCAAAGATGATCAACGAGACCCCGTTGCCGATGCCCTGTTCGGTCAGCAATTGCCCCAGCCAGACGCCAAACATTGAGCCAGCAGTCATGCCGACAATGATCGTCAACGATGGCAGCAGCGCTTCTCCGGTAAAGCCCCAATTCGCCAACACCGGCTCGGCCCCTGGCGAAGTTCGGTTGAGGATGGTGGCCTGCGTAATGGCCTGCAAAATCGCCAGCGGGATGGTCAGCCAGTAAGTATACTGGTTGATGCGGTGACGCCCCTGCTCACCTTCTTTGCTCAGCTCTTCCAGGGCCGGGACAATTGGCGTCAGCAATTGCATGATGATCGAAGCAGTGATGTAAGGGTAGACCCCCAACGCCATCACCCCCATCTGCGACAACCCCCCACCGCTGAAAAAATTCAGCAGATTGAGGATCATACTGCTAGCCCCATCGCTGTTGAACATCACGCTCAACGCTTCCCGGTTGACACCAGGCAGCGGAATATTGGCCGCAAAGCGATAGAGGATCAAGATGCCAAAGGTGATCAGCAACTTGCGACGAAGATCAGGTAGCCGGAATGCGTTTACGACAGCATCGAGCATGGTTATCTTCCTTTTAAGAACGTGGCAAGCGCCGATTGACCGAGTAGGGCAATAACTCTACCGTGCCCCCCACCGCCTCGACCTTTTGCTTGGCACTCTCACTGATCCGATGTGCTTTGATGTGCAACGGTTTCGCCACTTCGCCACGCGCCAACACGACCACCAACTGGGTCGTACTGCCCAACAACCCTGCATCCGATAGCGATGTAGGCGTTACTTGGGCACCGGCTTCAAACCGGCGCTCGAGCGCGTCGAGATTGACAGGCGTAAAGTCCAACCCATAGCGATTGGTAAACCCGCGCAGCTTGGGCAGACGCTTGACCAATGGCAACTGACCGCCTTCAAAACCGATCCGCACACCACCACCGGTGCGCGCATTTTGACCTTTGGTGCCACGGGTGCTGGTCTTCCCTTTGCCAGAACCCGTGCCACGACCTACTCGCTTGCGCTTTTTGGTTGCACCCTCTGCGGGACGCAGGTCATGTAATTTCATGTTGCTTTCCTCTGCAAATCGTTTCCATTTGATCCACAGATTTCGCGATTTACGCAAATTTTATTTATCTGCGTACTCTGTGTCATCTGAGGATTCAGAATGGTTACATTTCTAATTCGTTTTCTCGGTCACTTCCACCAAGTGGACAACGGCGGTCACCATGCCGCGGATGGCGGGGGTGTCCTCTTTTTCAACCACCTGATGCAATTTGCTCAACCCCAGGGCTTTCACTGTCGCCTTCTGGCGTTTGTTAAAGCCGATGGGACTTTTGCTCAATTTGATTTGAATCGTCTTAGGCATGGGTCTGCTCCCGATACCAGAAGGGCGCAATCTGGCGCGGATCTACCCCGCGGTGTTGCGCCTCGTTGCGGAAGTCCTGCAACTGCTGCAAGGCGGTAAAGGTCGCCTGCACCACATTGAGGATATTGCTGCTGCCCAGCGATTTGCTCAGGATGTCGTTGATGCCAGCGGCCTCGACAACCGCACGCACACCACCACCAGCGATGACGCCGGTACCCGGGTTGGCTGGCTTTAACAAAACCTCGCCCGCCCCAAACTGGGCTTGCACCGTATGAGGAATGGTCGTCCCCAAGATCGGTACGACCACCATCGTCTTACGAGCGCGATCACCCGCTTTGCGGATCGCATCTGGCACTTCGCGCGCCTTGCCGATGCCAATACCCACGCGCCCTTTGCGGTCACCCACTACCACTACGGCGCGAAAGGCAAAGCGACGGCCACCTTTTACTACTTTTGCCGTGCGGGCAATATGCACCACACGCTCGTCTAATTGTTCGCGCTCTTCTTTCTCGGCTCGCTCGCCGCGCCGACGATCGCGACGGCCACCTTTGCGTCGTTCTTCGCGGTCGGATCGTTCACCGCGTTCTGCTCTGTCAGCCATGCTTGCTTCTCCCTTTCGGAAATCGGTCTTAGAATACCAAGCCACCTTCGCGGCTGCCGTCGGCCAATGCTTTGACGCGACCATGATAAGGATACCCGGCGCGATCAAAGACTACTTTGTCGATCCCCTTGGACAAGGCTCGTTCGGCCAGCCTTTTTCCCACCGCTTTTGCTTGCGCTTGTTTGGGCAGGCTTGCCAGCTCAGCTTTGAGTTCCGTATCGACCGTTGATGCCGAAACCAGGGTGTTGCCAGTGGTATCATCGATCACCTGAGCATAAATATGCTCTAAGCTACGAAAAACATTCAAGCGCGGGCGTTCTGTCGTCCCATTGATTTTGCGCCGCACGCGTTCGTGACGCCGTTTGCGCGAGATCGCGCGAGTTACGTGTGCCATTTGGCTTTACTCCACTCTATAGGTTACTTTTTCGCTTTGCCAGCCTTGCCAGCCTTCATGCGGATAAATTCACCCGCATAACGCACGCCCTTGCCTTGATATGGCTCTGGCGGGCGCACCTTGCGAATGACCGCAGCTAATTCACCTACCACACCCTTGTCGATCCCGTTGATGGTAAAGAATTTGCCATCTTTATCCACCTCAAACGTAGTCTCTTTGGTTGGCGGGGTAAACTCAACAGGGTGGCTAAAGCCTAGCTGCAACACCAGGTTATTGCCGCGCTTCTCAGCACGATACCCTGTGCCCACAATATCCAACCGGCGACTAAACCCCCCAGTTACCCCTTGCACCATGTTGCTGATCAAGGCGCGCGTCATACCATGGGCGGCCTTGTGATGGCGCAGGTCGGTAGGGCGGGTCACGACAATCTGCCCATCCTGCTGTTCGATCTTCATGTCTGGGCCAAAATGTTGTATCAATGCGCCCTTAGGGCCGGTGATCGTCACTTCGTTGTTCTTTTCAATCTTCACAGTGACTTTAGCCGGTAACTTAATTGGCGCTTTTCCTACTCGCGACATGGCAGCCTCCCACCCTTACCACACATTGCATAACAGTTCGCCGCCAACCTTCTCGCGGCGCGCCTGCCGACCAGTCATAAGACCTTTGGGCGTTGACAAAATGTTGATCCCCAAGCCGCTACGAACCCAGGGAATCTCCTGGTAGCCGGTGTAAAACCGTCGCCCAGGGCGGCTGACACGCTCCAACCCCGTGATCACTGGACGACCGCGCCCGGCGTATTTGAGTTGGAGCACCAACTTGGGTTGCGGCTTATCGTCCGTGACGGTATAGCCTTTGATAAAGCCTTCGGCGGCCAAAATCTTGGCAATGCTTACTTTGATATTCGAGCTAGGCATCACCACTTGTGAGTGCCGAACCATGCCAGCGTTGCGAATCCGCGTCAGCATGTCGGCAATAGGATCGTTTACCATCGTTCCTCCGGATACTCTTGCAACCTTCCTGCAGAGAAGTGTTACATCGGTCTTTACAAAAAGACACACTCGCAGATGATTGTAGTTAGCAACCGAGCCAGGAGAATTATGAATTGTGGATTGCGAATCGTAAATTGTAAATGAGTGGTTTATGCAACTTCATTTCACAATTCACAATTGACAATTGACAATTATTTACCAGCTCGACTTAACTACGCCAGGCAGATGGCCGCGCAGCGCTTCCGATCGGAAGCAGATGCGGCAGAGGCCAAAGCGCCGAATATACCCGCGCGGGCGACCACACATCGTGCAGCGATTGCGCACACGGATCGCAAATTTGCGCTTGCCTTCCCGAGCGATCATGGACTTTTTTGCCACAACAGTCTCTCCTCAATCAATTAGCCCCGTTTGAACGGCATGCCCATCAGCGCCAACAGACGGCGGGCTTCCTCGTCACTTTTGGCAGTCGAAACAATGGTCACTTCCAAACCGCGCACTTTGTCGACCTTGTCATAGACAATTTCCGGGAAGGACAATTGTTCGCGCAGACCAATGCTGTAGTTGCCACGCCCATCAAACGAATCGGGCGACACGCCCTGAAAATCGCGTTGGCGGGGCAACACAATGCCGATCAGGCGGTCTAGAAAATCCCACATGCGCGTGCCGCGCAGTGTTACCTTTGCGCCGATCGACTGACCTTCACGCAACTTAAACGTCGCAATCGACTTACGCGCCTTGGTAATGACCGGCTTCTGCCCCGTGATAATTCGTAGATCTTCAGTGGCCGCTTCAAGCGCCTTGCTGTTCTGGAGGGCTTCACCTAGCCCAATGTTGACCGAAATCTTTTCGATCTTTGGCACTTGCATAATATTTTTATAGTTGAACTCTTTCATCAACGCTGGCACAACGGTTTGCCGATAGAGTTCTTGCATACGCGGCAGGGACGCTGGCGCGTTTCCATTTTGACTCATCTTCCTCGCTCCTCGCCCGCAGGCGCCGACGTGTCCGGCGCAAGGTCAGGCTTTCTACAGCTTCAACGGTGGCTAGCGCCTACTTTGCACTCGGCTTCGGCAGCGGATCGCCAGAGCGCCGGTCGATCCGGGCCTTGCTCCCATCTGCCGCAACTTCCATCCCTGTGCGGGTTGGTTTATTGTCTGTGCCCACCAGCATAACATTGCTGATGTGAATGGGCATCTCTTTTTGAATTCGCCCAGTTTGGGTACGCACCCGGCCCGTCGCGCGCTGATGTTTTGTTGCCAAATTCGCGCCATTGACGAGCACATAGACCCGGTTGGGGTCATAGGTGCCATCTTTGTTCTTTTTGCGGATTACCCGCTGTACGGTTCCACGGGTGCCTTTATCATCACCGGTGATGATCTCGATCGTGTCACCTGTCGTAATTTTCTGACCCATACGTCTTTACTCCTTCAAAGCACCTCCGGTGCCAGGGAAAGGATCTTCATAAAGCCACCCTCGCGCAGTTCTCGGGCAACCGGGCCAAAAATACGCGTCCCGCGCGGGTTTTGTGCGTCATCAATCAACACCGCAGCATTTTCGTCAAAGCGAATATAGCTGCCATCAGTACGGCGCACGGGGCGCTTGGTACGCACAACGACCGCCCGTACCACATCGCCCTTTTTCACATTGCCGGTGGGTGCTGCACTCTTGACTGTGGCAACAATAATGTCACCGATCGATGCGTACCGCCGGGTACTCCCACCCTTTACACGAATCGTCAACAATTCGCGGGCACCGGTATTGTCGGCTACTTTGAGCCGGCTCTCCTGCTGAATCATGGTTTCACCTCACGAAATGCCTTGTGCGTCTCTGCAACGGCATCTACGCTGCTTCCGACCGCTTGACAATCTCTTCGACAAAGAACTTTTTGTTCTTGCTGATCGGCCGGCATTCGCGGATGACCACGACATCGCCGATTCTGGCTGAGTTATCTTCAATGTGCGCCTGATACTTCTTGCGCAACTTGATAATTTTGCCATAGAGCGGATGACGCGTCACACGTTCCACAGCAACGACAACTGTTTTGTCCATTTTGTCGCTGGTCACAGTGCCGGTCAAAGCTCGTCTTCGTTCACGCATGTTTGCCCCCTCCTTACAGTGAGCTTTGTTGGAAATCTCCGATGGGTCGCTTTCGCAACACCCCCGGTTCCACAGCAACCGCAATTCAGGCGGTGCCAGCCAGTTCTCGTTCGCGCAAAATCGTTTTGATACGCGCCACTTCTTTGCGCACTTGATTCATCCGTGCGGTATTGGTCAATTTGCCGGTTGCTCGTTGGAACCGCAAATTGAACAGCTCTTGATAGGCATTGTCCAGCCGCTGCGCCAGGTCAGCATTGGTCAAGCCTCGAAATTCCGATGCGCTCATCTCCCATTCCTCCCTTATGCGTTTGCCTCATCGCGCGAGACAAACTGCGTCCGCATGGGCAATTTGTGCGCAGCCAGGCGGAATGCTTCGCGGGCGACATCTTCGCGCACCCCGGTCATCTCCATAATGACGCGGCCAGGGCGCACTGGCGCAACCCAGTGATCCACACTGCCCTTACCGGAACCCATACGGGTTTCCGCCGCTCGTTTGGTTACCGGGCGGTCTGGAAAGACGCGCACCCAAATTTTGCCACCGCGGCGGATAAAGCGCACCACGGCACGGCGCGCCGCTTCGATCTGGCGGCTGGTGAGGTAGTAGCGCTCTGACGCCTGCAACCCGTAGGAGCCAAATTGCACCTGGTTGCCACGATGAGCAAGCCCTCTGAGCCGACCACGTTGCAGCTTGCGATACTTGACACGTTTTGGCATTAACATAAGACCATCTCCATCTCTGTCGTCTGGTGGCTAGGTCAGTTCGCGCACCAGTTTGGCGTGATACTCTTCGCCCGGCAGCACTTCACCTAGATAGATCCACACCTTTACCCCGATCACACCGAAGGTTGTGTTCGCTTCGGCTGTGCCGTAGTCGATGTCGGCCCGCAACGTGTGGCGGGGGATCTGCCCGTCGCGCACCGTGTCGACGCGTCCCATGTCTGCGCCACCCAACCGGCCAGCCACCTTGATCATAATTCCCTGGCCGCCCGCGCGCATCGTCTTTTGCGCAGCCTGCTTCATCGCCCGCTTCCAACTGATGCGACGCTCCAACTGGTCAGCCACACTTTCGGCCACCAACCGTGCATCTAGCTCCGGCTTGGTGATCTCGCGCACGTCGATCTTCACCTTTTTCTGGGTCAGATCTTGCAAATTGGTACGCAGCACATTGACACTGGCTCCCTTGCGCCCGATGATCACACCGGGGCGCGCCGTGTCAACGATAATATGCACTTGGTTCGGCTGGCGTTCGATCTCTACATTGCTGACACCGGCATTCGGCAAGTCCGCAAAAACCATGCGGCGGATCTCGCGATCTTCCGCCAGTTGTTCGTTGTAGCGTTTGCCAGCGGCAAACCAGCGGCTTTTGTGTTCTTTGATGATGCCCAGGCGAAAGCCTGTCGGATGTACCTTGCGGCCCAAATTGTTCCTCCTTGTGGATGGTTGCTAGCTCGCAACGCGCTCTTCCAAAATCACAGTGACATGTGACGAGCGGCGAATCCAGGGTTTGAACCGCCCGCGAGCACCAAAGCGCCGCCAACGACGCTGTGGCCCTTCGTCTGCAAAAATTTTTGTAATAAACATATCCCGGGCTTCCAAGCCAAAATTTTCAGTGGCATTGGCTAGCGCACTTTTTACCGTTTTGGCCACTACTTTCGCTGCCCCCTGGGGCATGAATTGCAAAATTGCCAGGGCATCTTCAGCCCGTTTGCCACGCACTTCATCCACCACCAGGCGTGTCTTTTGGGCGCTGATCCCTGAAAACTTTGTTACAGCTCGCACTTCCATAGACAACTCCTCATCTGCTGTACTCAGGTCCTACTTGCGCCCACCCGCTGCGGCAGGAGCCGACTTGGTCGACTTTTCGGATCGCACATGACCGCGGAAGAAACGTGTCGGTGCAAACTCGCCCAGCTTGTGCCCCACCATATTTTCGCTGATAAAAACCGGCACATGACGCCGCCCGTCATGCACTGCCAGGGTGTGACCGACAAACTGGGGAAAGATTGTCGACGCACGCGACCAGGTCTTGACCACTTTCCGCTCGCCTTTGCGATTCATCTCCTCAATTCGTTTGAGAAGTTTTACTTCCACAAAAGGACCTTTTTTCAACGAACGCGACATACTTTCCTGCTCCTATTGTTCCTGCTCCTATTGATCGTCAGCATAACCACGCGCTATTTGTCTGCACCGGAACGGCGTCGGACAATAAATTTGTTCGTGCGTTTGTTCAACCGTGTCTTTTTCCCTAGTGCGGGCTTCCCCCAGGGTGTTTTGGGGCTGGGCATACCGATCGGCGAGCGCCCTTCACCACCGCCATGTGGATGCGCACCCGGGTCCATCGCAATGCCACGTACCGAAGGGCGAATCCCCAGCCAACGCTTGCGCCCGGCCTTCCCCAGCGTCACATTCGCATGATCCGGGTTGGAGACTTGCCCAATCGTCGCCAGACAATTCATATCCACATAGCGCACTTCACCGCTTGGCAGGCGGACTTGGGCGGTGGTGCCTTCTTTGGCTAGCACCTGAGCGGCGTTACCAGCACTGCGCGCCAACTGCCCACCGCGGCCCGGATACAATTCCACATTGTGGATCGTTGTGCCCAGGGGGATGTTGCGAATCGGCAGCGCATTGCCCACACGAATATCCGCACTTGGCCCAGACGAGATCGTGTCGCCCACCTTCAGCCCATGCGGCGCAAGGATATATCGTTTTTCGCCGTCGGTATAGACGATCAGCGCAATCCGTGCGCTGCGGTTGGGGTCATACTCAATGGACTTGACCTTGCCCACCACACCGTATTTGTTGCGCTTAAAATCAATGATGCGATAGCGGCGCTTGTGCCCGCCACCCATGTGACGAGTGGTGACCATGCCCTGATTATTGCGGCCCCCAGTGCGACGCAACGGTGCCAACAGGGAACGCTCCGGCTTGGTTTTGGTAATTTCTTCAAAGGTCGAGACGCTCATGTCGCGGCGTCCCGCCGATGTGGGTCGATACACTTTAATCGCCATTGCTGGTCTCCTCGAACACGGTTACAAGGTGCAGACGGCAAGCAGATGTTCCGCCGCGCATCTTGCATCTTGCAACGCTTAGACACCTTCAAACAGTTGAATCGTATTGCCTGGTGTCAGCGTTACGATGGCTTTTTTCCACTTTGGGCGGCGGATGGCAATGCGCCGACCGCGGCGGGCCGTCTTGACCGGCATCACCATAATGCGCACATCTTTCACTGTGACATTAAATGCGGTTTCAACCGCATCTTTGACCAACAGCTTGTTGGCGCGCATATCGACTTCAAAGGCATAGGTGCCTGGCTCGGCGTTGTAGACGGTCTTTTCAGTGACGACTGGCCGGCGCAACACTTCATAAATGTGCATCTCTATTCCTCCGTCTCGCTGGTCGTATCCACAGCCATGTCGGCGGTCGCCCCATCATCGGTTGTCACTGCGTCTGCCATCACTGCGCCTGTCGTCACTACGTCTGTTGTTGTGCTGGCAGGAGCCTCAGCCGCATCACCGTTGCTGACAGCCGGCAGGTCATGCCCCAGCCACAGATCGAGGTGCTCGGCGGCATCTTTGGACAACAACACCGTGTCATAGCCCAACAGATCCCGCACATTGACATAGCCACTGATCAGGGTCTTCACCTTGGGCAGGTTGTTGGCACTGCGCCACACGGCCTCATTCTTCTCAGCCAAGACCAGCAACACGCTTCTGACACCTGCACCAGTGGCGTTGAGCACGCGCACCATGGCCTTTGTCTTCGGCTCGTCTAGCGTAACTTGATCCAGAACGAGGATCTGACCTGCAGCTGCCTTGACCGACAAGGCACTGCGGAGAGCCGCCCGTTGCATTTTCTTTGGCAACGCTTGCGTGTACTTACGCGGGGTGGGGCCAAAAACGGTGCCGCCGCCAATCCACTGACCAGCGCGCGTCGATCCTTGACGGGCACGCCCAGTGCCTTTTTGACGCCAGGGCTTCTTGCCACCGCCAGAGACTTCCCAACGCTCTTTTGTGTCATGGGTACCCAGGCGGGCATTCGCCAGTTGGCGTACAAGCGCTTGGTGCATCAGCGACTGACTCACAGGGGCGGCAAAGACGGCATCGCTCAACTCAATTTGGCCCACTTGCTCCCCAGCCACATTTTTTACCGGAAATAACATGGATCTACTCCTTGTTTCGTTCACATCTGCGGGATCCCACCATCGCAGATCTGCGTCTGGGGTTACGCCTGTTTCGGCGCTTTTTTCTTCACTGCATCGCGCACCAACACCAAACCATTGCGCGCACCAGGTACGGCCCCACGCACGGCGATCAAATTGCGCTCCGCGTCGACTAGCGCCACGCGCAAATTCTGCACGGTGACGCGCTCGTTGCCATAATGACCAGGGCTTTTGATACCACGGTAAGTGCGACCAGGGGTGGTGCCTGACCCGCGTGAACCAGGGGTGCGGTGACGGTCAGACTGACCATGCGTTTTGGGGCCGCCCGCAAAATTCCAGCGCTTCACAGCGCCAGCAAAACCGCGGCCTTTGGTGATCCCGGTAACGTCAACGACATCACCTTCTTTGAAGATGTCGGCCTTTAACACATCACCGGGCGCAAATGTGGGCGCTTCGTCATAGCGGATTTCGCGGACCTGACGAAGGGTTGGGGCGCTTGCCTTTTTGAGGTGCCCAAGTTCACCTTTGGTGAGCTTACGTTCGAGCACTTCATCAAAGCCCACTTGAACAGCATTATAGCCGTCTGTATCGACGGTCTTGATCTGTGTTACATAGCAGGGCCCGGCCTCGATAATCGTGACAGGGATCACAACGCCACTCTCATCAAAGAGCTGCGTCATGCCTACTTTTTTTCCGAGAATACCTCGCATGTTGCCTCCTGGGACTGTCGGGCGTTCACCTACTAAACCGGTCAACCGCATCATCCCGTCTGCCAGCACGGCGTGGAGGGCAGCAGTATTCAGTTGTCAGTTTTCAGCTTTCAGCAACGCAATGCCTATCCGAAGTACTGTTTTCCTGGTTTACTGCTGAAATCATTCACAAAAACGTGCTGGATAACGAAATTCAACTCTTTTTGTCCGATGCGCCTACGGTTGGCGTACTAAAGTTTGATCTCAATGTCAACGCCGGCAGGCAAATTAAGCCGGGTCAAATTTTCGATCGTTTTGTTGCCCGGATCTACCACATCAATCAAGCGCTTATGAGTGCGCACCTCAAATTGCTCACGGCTGTCTTTATCAATAAAACCGGAGCGCATTACGGTGAACTTTTCGATATGGGTGGGCAGCGGCACTGGGCCAACGACCTGAGCGCCAGTCTGTTCCGCAGCGTCCACAATCTGCTTCACCGAAAGATCAAGAACCCGATGATCATACGCTTTGAGCTTGATCCGAATTCGCTGCTTTGCCATCAGGCATCCTTTCTGCGATTTTGGAATGGGGATTTTGGATTTTAGATGAGCATTGTTTGCCAATCCAAAATCCAAAATCTAAACTCCAAAATAGAAATTACTTCAAGATCTGCGTAATGACCCCAGCACCAACGGTGCGGCCACCTTCGCGGATGGCGAAACGGCTGCCGGTCTCCAACGCCACGGGGGAGATGAGGGTGACCTTCATGTTGACATTGTCACCGGGCATGACCATCTCCACGCCAGCCGGCAACTCGATGTTGCCAGTGATGTCCATCGTGCGCAGATAGAACTGCGGACGATAACCCTTGAAAAACGGTGTGTGCCGCCCACCCTCTTCCTTCTTCAAGACGTAGACCTCGGCGTTGAACTCGGTGTGCGGGGTGATGCTGCCCGGCTTGGCCAACACCTGCCCACGCTCGATGTCGGTGCGCTCGATGCCGCGCAGCAGACAGCCCACGTTGTCCCCCGCCAACCCCTGATCGAGCAGCTTGCGGAACATCTCCACGCCCGTCACAATCGTCTTGCGCGTCGGGGCCAGCCCCACGATCTCCACCTCTTCCATTGGCTTGATCGTGCCGCGCTCAATGCGTCCTGTCACCACCGTGCCGCGGCCCTTGATGCTGAAGACATCCTCCACCGGCATCAGGAACGGCTTCTCCGTCTCGCGCACCGGCGTCGGGATGTACTCATCCACCACCCGCATCAACTCCCAGATGCACGCATACTCCGGCGCATTCGGGTCGCTGCTGCTGCTCTCCAATACCTTCAGCGCACTCCCACGCACCACCGGAATGTCATCACCGGGGAACTTGTAGCTCGTCAGCAACTCCCGCAACTCCATCTCCACGAGTTCGAGCAGTTCCTCGTCTTCCATCATGTCCACTTTGTTCAGAAAGACCACCATCGCTGGCACTTCCACCTGCCGCGCCAGCAAGATGTGCTCCCGCGTCTGCGGCATCGGCCCATCCGGCGCTGCCACCACCAGGATCGCTCCGTCCATCTGCGCCGCACCCGTGATCATGTTCTTGATGTAATCCGCATGGCCCGGACAGTCCACATGCGCATAGTGCCGCTTCTCGGTCTGGTACTCCACATGCGAGATCGCAATCGTGATCCCACGCGCCCGCTCTTCCGGCGCATTGTCGATGCTGTCAAACTTGCGGAAATCCGCAAAGCCCTTCATCGCCAGCACCTTCGTGATCGCCGCTGTCAGGCTCGTCTTCCCGTGGTCGATGTGCCCGATCGTCCCTACGTTCACATGCGGCTTCGTCCGCTCAAATACTGCCTTCGCCATTGCAACCATCTCCTTGCGTCTACTCTGCTCGGCTGCTGGCGCAAAACCAGACAACCAGAGCGTGGAAAGCTATTGGAGCCCATAATGGGAGTCGAACCCATGACCTCATTCTTACCAAGAATGCGCTCTGCCTACTGAGCTATACGGGCGTAACGATTTTGGATTTGCGATTTTAGAGTTACGACGGTCGTCAGACAATCCAAAATCGAAAATCCCCACTCCAAAATCGTCTGTGGGCGGGGGCGGATTCGAACCACCGTAGGCGTAAGCCGGCTGATTTACAGTCAGCTCCCTTTGTCCACTCGGGCACCCGCCCATATCTAGTTGTTCAGTTGACGAAGCCAAATCGCTTGTCAGAGCCGACGAACGGACTTGAACCGTTAACCACCTGTTTACAAAACAGGAGCTCTGCCGATTGAGCTACGTCGGCCTATGATCCCAAAACTTCCCTTAGACAAAACAACGTCATGTGCCGGCTTGACGCATGACTGGTGCATTATAGCATAGTTGCGCCGCAGGTCAAATTGGGAATGATTCGCGCGCACAGCCATGCTCACGCTAGGATGGTTACCTACGGTAAGAACAGTGAAGCGACTGTTTTCGCTAGAGCAATCCCACTCTATATTGACAGACCCAATGAGCCTGTGATAGAGTTTTTGTCAACTTTCGCGCTTTCCTCACCAGCGCAAGCAAGCCACCTCTCAAGATAAGCCGCAGATTGTTGGATTCATTCAACTGAGTTCAACGTGAATTGTATTCATCCACTTTATCCACTAGGGGCAAGAACACGAACAAGGAAGGTTGGCATTATGGCGACAGCAAAGAACAAACCCAAAGCACCCAAAGCACGCAGCAAGACGCCACAGGTGCAGAAAGCTGGCGGTGCAACCTATCAGAGTGTTGATCAAAGCTATTTGCAGGAGCGGCGGCTCAAAAAGAGCGCCAACTGGGTGTTGCTCTGGGCGCTTGGCGTGGGGGCGGTGATCTCCGGTGATTTCTTTGGGTGGAATTATGGATTGGATGCTGGTGGCTTTGGCGGCTTGCTGATCGCCACAGTGATTGTGGCGGTGATGTATGTCTGCATGGTCTATTCGATTGCCGAGTTGTCTGCGGCGTTGCCCCACGCTGGTGGCTTTTACTCGTTCACGCGCAACGCCTTTGGCCCGACGCTGGGCTACGTCAACGGCGTGGCAGACATCATTGAATATGTGCTTACGCCAGCCGTGGTGGTGATCTCGATTGCGGGCTATATGCAGACGCTCTTTCCCAACATCCCGCTGGCGGTCTGGTGGCTGGTCTATTATGTGATCTTTGTTGGGATCAACATCTGGGGCACTCACATCACCCTGCGGGTGGGCATGGTGGTCACACTGCTGGCGATTGCCGTGCTGGTGATCTTTTACATCGGGGCAATTGTCTCTGGTGCCTTCCGGTGGGATCTGGTCTTTAACATCCCGCCGCAGGAAGGGGCCAGCACCTTCCTACCCAAAGGCTGGTATGGCGTCTTTGCGGCCTTGCCCTTTGGCATCTGGTTTTATCTGGCGATTGAACAGTTGCCGCTCGCCGCCGAAGAGAGCCATGATGTGGTCAACGATATGCCCAAGGCGCTGATCTGGGGCATCGTCACGCTGCTGGTGCTCTCGATCTTCACGCTGGTGTTGAACTCCGGCGTGGGCGGCGGGGCGGCCGAAGTCGGCACGTCGCTCGCCCCGTTGGAGATCGGCTTCCGTGCTGTCTTTGGCGCTGGGGCAACGCAGATCGTGCTGACTGTGGCCGCGCTGACTGGGCTGATCGCCAGCTTCCATACAATCATTTATGCCTATGGCCGGGTGCTTTTTGCGCTGTCGCGGGCTGGGTACATCCCGCGCAGCTTATCGGTGGTGCTCAAGGAACGGCACACACCAGCCCGTGCCCTGATTCTTGGCGCGGTGGTTGGGCTGGCCGTGACGTTCGCCATTGATCTGGCAGGTGGCAGTGCTAGCGCACTCGGTTCGGCGCTGCTGACGATGAGCGTCTTTGGGGCGGTGATCTCCTATGCGCTGGTGATGGCCTCCTACATCAAACTGGCGCGTGACCGCCCCACCATGCCGCGCCCCTACAAAAGCCCGCTGGGCGTGCCCGGCGCGGTCGTCGGCACGGTGCTGGCGATTATCTCGCTGGTAGCGACGATGGCCATCCCCAGCAACCGGCCCGGTGTCTATGGCACCGCCATCTTCCTGGTGTTGATGATCGTCTACTTCTTGGTCTACAGCCGTCACAAACTGGTGGCCCAAGCCCCCGAAGAAGAATCGGCGCTGATCCAGGCTGCCGCAGCAGATTTGCGATAAGGTAAAACGTAATGCGTGATGCGTAATCCGTAATGGATCGCCTACGCAGTACGGATTACGGATTACGCAGTACGCTTTTAGGAATACGAACTATGGCGCAGACGCGTGGGATGTTGACCCTGGCGGGGTTGGGGGAGTTGGTAGGGCGCGGCACGGTGGATACGGTGCTCGTCGTCTTTACCGATCACTATGGGCGTTTGATGGGCAAACGTTTTGATGCCGAGTTCTTTCTGGAAGAGATCGCCGACCACGGCACCCATGGTTGCGATTATCTGCTGACTGTGGATATGGAGATGGAGCCAGTGCCGGGCTATCGCTTTGCTAACTGGGAGCGCGGCTATGGTGATTTTCATCTGCTGCCCGATTTGACAACGCTCCGGCTGGCGACCTGGTTGGATCGCACCGCCCTGGTGCTGTGTGATGTTGAAGATGAAAAGGCACACGCCCTCGTGACCGTTGCGCCGCGTTCGATGTTGCGCCGCCAGATCGAGCGGGCGGCGCAACTGGGGTTCACCGCCAAAGCAGCCTCCGAACTGGAATATTTTCTCTTTCAAGAGTCCTATCGCGACGCCGCTAGTAAAAATTTCCATGGGTTGACCCCCGCTGGTTGGTATATTGAAGATTATCACGCGCTACAAGGGGCGCGCGAGGAAGCCTTCAACGGTGCCGTGCGGCGCCACTTGCGCGATTCCGGCATCCCGGTGGAAAATTCCAAAGGCGAATGGGGCTTAGGCCAGCATGAACTCAACGTGCGTTACGCCGATGTGCTGACGATGGCCGATCACCATGCCATCTACAAACAGTGTCTCAAGGAAGTGGCCGATCAGCAAGGCATCAGCGTGACCTTTATGGCGAAGTTTGCCGCCAACGCCGCCGGGTCGAGCAGTCACATCCATCTGAGCCTGTGGAAAGAGGGGCAGAACGCTTTTGCCGGCGACCAAGCCTTTGGCCCTCTCCATTGTTCGGACACCTTCCGCTGGTTCTTGGGCGGCTGGCTGCACCACCTGCCGGAGTTTATGGTCTTCTATGCGCCGACGATCAACTCGTACAAGCGCTACCAGACCGGCTCCTGGGCACCCACGCGCATCGCCTGGAGCTATGACAACCGCACCGCGGGGTTCCGCGTCGTTGGGCATGGCAAAAGCCTGCGGATTGAGTGTCGTGTGCCGGGGGCGGATTGCAACCCCTATCTCGTCTACACCGCCGCCTTAGCCTCCGGACTAGACGGGATTGCCAAGCAGATCGAGCCGCCTGCCGTCTTTGCGGGCGATGTCTACGC
>Ga0224722_1000374_pt1 | contig 26401 bp, 26 predicted proteins | sample Balambano_FR1_Me_FD_161646 | JGI IMG/M metagenome (GOLD analysis project Ga0224722, IMG submission 161646) | Freshwater sediment microbial communities from Lake Towuti, South Sulawesi, Indonesia - Balambano_FR1_MetaG | ecosystem: Environmental > Aquatic > Freshwater > Lake > Sediment | place... | reverse complement strand
CCAGGAAGGTCGCCAGGAAGGTCGCCAGGAAGGTCGCCAGGAAGGTCGCCAGGAAGGTCGCCAGGAAGGTCGCCAGGAAGGTCGCCAGGAAGAAGGACGATCGCTAGTTTTGCGCCAACTCAACAAACGTTTGGGAACAGTGCCGGATGCTGCGCGATCGCAGATTCATGAATTATCTCTAGCGCAATTAGAGTCTTTGGGAGAAGCGCTGTTAGATTTTGCCAGTCTCGCTGATTTAGAGGCGTGGTTAGCCAGCCAAGCTTAAGGCTTTAGCATCCGGTCTTCAATGGTTTGCCAGGTGTGGGGAGAAACCCGCACGGCAGCTTGTTTGCACCGTACGATCAACCAGTTGGCGTAGAGATACCGTTCCAGCTTCCGATGCTCCTCCGTGGAGAGGCTAATCCAGGTGGGGTCAAGTTTGAGGCTGGTGAACCAGATGTGAAAAATGCGGTTGTGGAAGTCTTGCACAATGTGATTGGGTTGGCGTAAATCGGGCGCATCTTGTTTCAGTTCCTTCAAGCGCGTGACCAGAACTTCGATCGCGTGGGGTTGTAGGGCACCAAGTTTTGCCAGTTCATCGGTGAAGGTTTGAGTAAAGGTTTTGGCGAGGGCCTGCCCCATTTGGCGAGTGGGCATGGATTGAGTCAGCGCGATCGCCAGTGCCCGGGTGGGTAATGCCGATTTTACCGGAGTGTTTTCCTGGTCATGAATAAATTTTGGGGTGCGGGTGTGTGCTAGGGTACGAGCCAGTTCCAAAGTGCCAGCCAGCTTGTGATCCAGAACTCGGGCTAGGTTGAGGGCGCGATCGTTCACCAGAGCCAGAAACAATGCCGTAATGCGCTTAGTTGCCGCAGACAAACTATCTGTAGAGTCGTGAGCGATGTCATCTGCCCAAGATAGCAGCGCCCGCAGTTTGGGCGTGTTGATGTAGGTTTTTGCCTGGGTTTCCATTGCCAGCAATAATGGATCAGCACCACCCCGCATCAATCCCGCAACCAGCAAAAACACTTCCTGCCAGCGCTCATGAGTCAGGTGGTCTTTCACGAGTTGTTTAGTCAGGTGATGATCATCAATGTACTGCGCCGTGAGGTATTCTTGCAGCGTGAGATGGGAGAAGGAAAATACATCCTGCGCTCGTTCGACTAAGATGCCTTGCTGAATGGCGATCGCCTCCAGAACCGCTTCTCCATTCAAATGTCGGGGAGCATTCAAGTTATCCGCCATGAAGATTTTGATTTGATCCACCACTTCCCGCTGGGAGAAAAACAAGCGATTCGCCTCAAACCCCTGATAAGCAATTTCAGACAGCAACACTTCTTCCAGTTCCGTACTGAGTCCCTGGTAGATTTCGTCCGTCATGATGCGCTTTTCGGCAGCCCACTCTTCCAGCAACACACGCAACGCCTTGCGATATAACACACTACGATTTTGCGGAAAGTTTTGCGAACTGTGGTAAACCAGACAGAGCAATGTTAGCAACAGTGGGGATTGCGCCAGTTCTCGGGCGGCTTTGTATTCTGTTTTTTGCAACAGTTGCCAACATTTTTGAGCCGTGCAGGCCTCCCGATCGACTTCTGAACTGAACCAATTGAAAATGAATTCCTTAATTTGCTCCTGGGTGAAATCTGCCATGGCCACATCGCTGAAGCGGCGAAAGTTATGGCGATAGGCTGCAATCCGGCAGGACGCAATGAAGCGATTTTTGTCGTGCTGATCCACAAAATTTTGAATTTGCCGAATCGCGTTATCTAAATTCTTAATGGGCACTTCATCCAGCCCATCGAACAAAATCAACAGTTTGCCCTGTTCCAGCAACTTAGCCGTGACTTCATCTGGCGACGGAAAGCCGCAGATGCGAAACTCTTGCGCGATCGCTGTTTCAATTTCAATCTCAGAGGCAGTAAAGTTTTTCAGTTCTAGAAAGACCGGGATGCATTCATGCACGTAGCCGCCACCCAGTCCCTTCAATGCTTCCAAGCCCATTTTGCGCAGAAAGGTGGATTTTCCTGCCCCTGGTCCACCCAACACCATCAAGTATTGCTTCTCATTGCCAACTTTCAGCCCATCCTGCTTTTTAGAATTTTTGCGTTGAAAGCTGCGTTCCGACTGCGATCGAAAGGCTTTTTCCAAATCTTCAATCGACTCAAAGCGGCTAATGGCTTCGCGATCGAGAAACTGCACTGCCGTGTACACGGCTTCTAGGGGCACAGGTTCTCGCATCCCCAGCACTTTCAACACTCCGTGCCGCTTGGCATAGTTCCAGGCGTATTGCTCAGAAGCCTTGTTAATAATCTGCTCAGGGTCTTCGTTCTGCTCCTTCACCCACCCGAAAAACTTGCCGCCGCCATCGCACACCACACGAGTCACGATCGATGCCAAGGTGATTGCAGCCGCAGGAATCAATATTCGTTCGATCAGCATAGGTGGTGAGGGACAGAGGGGGCAAAGAAGTAATTCAACGTCTGCCAAGTTGCAGCCATGCAAACACTTCAGCAGCGGTCAATGTCCAGGTGATCCCCGGCAACATGAGAAGCTGAGTATCGTCTCGACAAACTAGAGGTTCTTGCTGAGGAACAACAATCAAAACCGAATAATCATCTGGATCAAGCATCCATCCCAGTTGACTGCCATGCTTCAAGCAATGCAGGAGATTATCAATCACGCGAGTTGCTTTTTGATCAGGTGATAAGATTTCGATCGCCCAGTCCGGCGGTTCCAGGAAATCATCGTCCGGTTCTCCCAGTTCATTAACCTGAATTCGCGCCCAAGCGATCACCGCAATATCAGGCACGATCGAGCGTCCGCCAAAGGTGCAGCGTAGTTCTGGCAGGGCAGTATAGATTTCGCCATGAGCGTCTACCTCTGCCAGCAGACGCTTTTGTAGTAGGGAATGGCGTGTTTTGGGCATCGGCTTTTGGGTGGCGCTGCCATCTTGATATTCCCAAGCAGGTGATGCCTCAATCTGCGGCAACTTGAGGAAATCATCAAGGGTTAATACCAGTGGAGGTGAGGTTGGCATTGTGGCAGATGGGTTAAGCACAAGAAAGTTCTGTGTTTATGCTGGCACGATCGCCGAGTCAATTCAATCCAACCTCATTTTCTCCATCTGCCTGGCTAGCGATCGGTACACGCCCATACTTCAACTTTGCAAGCACCTGAACCACAAGCTGTCACGGCTTCTGCCTCTGCTTCTGCGCGGGTTTCTGCCCAACCCCAACCCACATTCCGACCATCTTTCGCCACGGCCCCGCAAGCGTTAGCAAACCACACCTCAACCTAACATCCCGCTTCTCCACACTCCTGCAATGCCGCTGCTTCTGCCTGGGCACGAGTGGGATAGTTGTAAGCATAGCCCCAGGCTCCAGTGTCGTCGCTGGTCGCGATCGCTCCGTACATATCCTCTGCCGATGCTGCCGTAGCTGACAGCACTTGGGTTGCCACAATCGATAGTCCCGTCATTCCGGCAATGGCGACGAGTTTCGTAAAGGCTTGAATCATAGCGCTTATGGCCCTCTATAAAAATGAACTAAGGTGCATTTAGAGTTCCCGAACCGCTGGCGATAGTCGCGTTCCCCAAATCTGATTCAAAATGCATAGGTCACAGCGCTCGAAAGCCTTTATCCTCAGATCTGTCCCTCAATTCCTATTTCTATGACAACTGGCCACACTGCACCCTATGGTGCCTGGAAATCTCCCATCACCTCTGATCTAATCGTGGCAGGAACGATCGGTTTAGGCGGCGCACACCTGGATGGCGACGATGTGTACTGGAGTGAGCTACGTCCCACTGAAGGCGGGCGATCGGTCATCGTCAGACGTACTCCCGATGGTCAAACTCAGGACGTGACTCCGGCTCCCTTTAATGTGCGAACGCGGGTGCATGAATACGGGGGGGGTTCTTACCAGGTGCATCAAGGCGTGGTGTATTTTTCCAACTTTGCCGACCAGCAACTTTACAAACAAGCGATCGACGGCGCACTCAGTCCTATCACGCCTGAAACCAACTGGCGTTATGCCGATGCTATTGTGGATACTCAGCGCGATCGCTTGATTTGTGTGCGAGAAGATCACACGGTGGCCAGGGAAGCAGTTAATACGATCGTCAGCATCCCGCTCGATGGCAGTAATCAAACCGTGTTGGTTTCAGGCCATGATTTCTATTCCTCCCCGCGACTCAGTCCAGATGGCAGCAAGCTGGCGTGGATCAGTTGGAACCATCCCGATATGCCCTGGGATGCCACAGAGTTGTGGGTAGCGGAAGTCACACCGGATGGCTCACTCACTCACTCGCAAGTGCTCGCAGGCGCCAAGCAAGAATCCGTCATCCAGCCCCAATGGTCGCCCAATGGCAAGCTCTACTTCGTCAGCGATCGCTCCAACTGGTGGAACCTCTACCAATACTCCCCCATTACGCGAGGGAGGATGGGGGGGATCAACCCCCTTTGCCCGATGGATGCGGAATTTGGAATGCCTCATTGGGTCTTTGGCTACATCAATTATGGGTTTGAGTCTGCTGATCGCTTGATCTGCACTTACAGTCAGGAAGGCATTTCATACCTGGCAAGTGTCGATATGCAAACCGGACAACTCACACCGATCGACCTGCCCTACACCGATATTGGCGGCGTTCAGGTGGGCGCGGGAAAAGTTGTGTTCAACGCCGGTTCTGCCACCGAACCAGGGGCGATCGTCCAGCTTGATCTCGCCACTCAACACCTCACAGTCTTGCAACGCTCCAGCCGTTTAGCCATCGACCCTGGCTATCTTTCCATACCCCAACCCGTCACTTTTCCTACCACGGACAACCAGGTTGCCTACGGCTTCTACTATCCGCCTCAGAATAGAGATTTTGCTGCCCCAGACGATGAGCGTCCGCCCCTGCTGGTCAAGAGCCACGGTGGACCCACTGCCGCCACGTCTACCGCTTTCAACCTGAAAATCCAATACTGGACGAGTCGCGGCTTTGCGGTGCTGGATGTGAATTATCGCGGTAGCACGGGGTACGGACGAGCTTACCGGGAAGCCTTGAAAGGACAATGGGGCATTGCCGATGTGGATGATTGCGCCAATGGAGCCAAATACCTGGCAGAGGCGGGATGGGTCGATGGCGATCGCTTGGTCATTGATGGTGGCAGTGCGGGCGGTTACACCACTCTGTGCGCTCTCACCTTCCGAGATGTGTTCAAAGCGGGAGCCAGTTACTACGGCGTGAGCGATTTAGAGGCGTTGGCAACCGATACCCACAAGTTTGAATCCCGTTACCTGGATAGCTTGATTGGACCGTATCCAGAACGCAAAGATTTATATGTGGAGCGATCGCCGATTCACGCTGCCAATTTCCTCAATTGCCCAGTGATTTTCTTCCAGGGCGATGAAGATAAAGTCGTGCCGCCCAACCAGGCAGAAATGATGGTGAATGTGTTGCGCGAAAAAGGTCTGCCCGTTGCCTATGTCCTCTACGAAGGAGAACAACACGGTTTCCGCAAAGCTGAGAACATCAAACGCACATTAGACGGTGAATTTTATTTCTACGCGCGTGTGTTTGGATTTAGTCCCGCCGATGAAATTGAACCTGTGGCGATTGAGAATTTATCGATCGCATAGAGACAGGTAGGTTTTTCGCGCCAAACCATTTCCTGGATGAGAACCATCTCATTTTTCTCCGCAACCCGACGAGAAGCCAGATTTGCCGGATGAATCAGGGAAACGAGCCGCTCGCAGTTTAACTTTCTGAAGCCATAGTCTCGGCAAGTTCGAGCTGCTTCGGTTGCAATCCCCTGCCCCCATAAATCGCGGCGGACGTGATACCCAATTTCAATTTCTTCAGCATCTTCCACTTGTTGCACCACGAGACCGCAATCACCAATCAATTCACCAGTTGCCTTTAAAGTTAAGGCCCACAATCCATATCCATATTGCTGGTAATTCTGCAAATTCCACTCTATCCAGGCATCCGTTTTGGCGAGATCGAATGGACTTGGATAGAATTGCATTGTTTCAGGATCAGCAAAGACGGTAAGCAATGCTTCAGCATCATCTCTCGTCATTTCGCGTAGAATCAATCGATCGGTTTCCAGCATACTTTTGAGTCACAATTCAAATCTTCAGCTTTTGAAATAGCATCTATAATTAGTAAAAAGATATTGAGAACTGACTATTTAAGTAGATTCTACTCATCGTTTTTTTGGGGTTCTACTGATACAAATCGTTGATTGCCGAGCCGAAATTTGGGTGATAGCAAATGATAATTAAACTCAAGTCTCTACAAAATGATTGATTTTTACAATTATTTACGATTTGTGACTTTGCCACTTATGGTCGGCAAAGAACTGGTCAGCCTAATGTAAGTGTTGAGTTGAAGTGGCGATCGGGCATTCTAATCACTAGGAAATTGCGGGGCGGCAGTGATGAGACAGTGGGCAATCCTGATTGGGCTAAATAAATATCAAATGTTTCAACCGCTGAACTCGGCCCAGTCGGATGCTCAAGCCTTGCATCAACTTTTGATTCATGAAGCAGGGTTCGCTCCGGAGCAGTGTCTCTTGTTAACCGACACCTCTCCGCCGATTTCGGGCAGAGCAACTACTCCAACTCGGGCAAATTTGCAAAGTTGGATTGAGTTACTGACGCAGCAGTGTTTTAAGCCAGGCGACACCCTCTGGTTTTTCTTTAGTGGATATGGCGTGTGCTCGCAAGGGCGAGATTATCTCGTACCTTTAGATGGCGATCCGTTTGCAGTTGAAACAACCTGCATTCTGATGTCAGATATTTTTAGTCGTTTGCAGGCTTCACTCTCGCCCGGATTGCCGCTGGTGTTATTTGACATCAATCGCAGTCAAGCTAATTTTTCCAATGAACACGTCGGCACTCAAACAGCCCGCTTGGCCAAGCAGTTGGGAGTTCCGACGATTCTCTCATGCCAACCTGGCCAGTATTCAAGGGATATTTCTGGAATGGGGCATGGCTTGTTTACGGTAGCCCTCCTGGAAGCTTTGCGCTATCACCAGGCTGCCACGCCTGCAACTCTCATGCGCTTTCTCGGCGATCGCATCCCCGAATTGGGTGCCTACTACTACCTTCCCAATCAACAATCCCTGGCTTTCTGTCCCCCAGACCAATTACACCAACCCCTCCTGCGATCGCAACTGGCCGACCAATGGCCCCCAGACAGCAATGGCAATGGTCATGCTGTGTCCGCCCTACTGAGTCCCGATGCTGACAAGCAACCCTTTCCGGCCCAGTCCCCTGATGCTATTGAGCAAGTCAGTATTCCCAACGCGCCCAACACAAACGGGTTCACTGATATCAGTTACCCAAACGGACAGCCTTTCTCAGCAGCGACAACGGCCCCTCCCGCTGCAACTGTGTTATCGCCTCCAGTAGTGGCAGCGGCTCAGGGAACGCCTGTCTATGCCCCGCCAACCCGCCAACCACCGCCACCGGCTTCTCACCCGCTTCCACCCGTTACGCCAAGTGTTACTTCGGTGCCTGCGAACCCGATGCTCTCGGAACCAGCAAAATCCCTTGAAAGTACAGACACAGACGATTCTTGGCGGCCTCTTGTTTGGGGTGCAGGACTAACCCTATTAGCTTTGGGGTTAATTGGCTCGGTGTTATGGCGTAATTGGACCGCGATTCAAACTCCAGCTCAATCTCAAATGCCATCGATCGCCCCCACTTCCGTACCAACCCCATCGCAACCCACCAACAGTATCCAGGCCAATGCGGCCAGCTCTGAGATTACGGCGAACTCGGCACCGGCAGCAACGACATCGCCCCCAATTCCCAATCGAGTTGTGGATTTTGATCCAAACGCGCCTACCGCAGCAGTTAGTGGTCAAGCCATTCTGCAAAGAGCCAGGCAATTGGTGATGAGCGATCAAGCCACACCTTATAGAGAAGCGATCGACGAAGCAAAGCGCATTCAGGCGAATGATCCTTACTATGTTGAAGCAGAACAGGATATTGCAGCCTGGAGTCAGCAAATTTTAGACATTGCGCAACGCCGCGGCAACCAGGGTCAATTTGATATTGCCATCATGGCTGCGGATTTAGTGCCTGAGGACGATCGCAAACGTCACCCCCAAGCGCAAAATCTGATCGCCGAATGGTGCCCAGCGGTGCAGGGTCAACCCGTCAATGGCTTCTCGATGCGCCGAGCCAAAGAAATTTGCAGTCAGCGGCCCCTTTGACTGTGATGCGCGTCTATGCGAGTTAGCGGCCTATTCATCAAACCGCACAAAGGTCAGCCCGTGCAAGCGCAAACTCGGCTGCACGCGCGATCGCCATAGGGCATCCAGGGGGATTGTGCCGCTGAAGTGGGTAGCCCCCGCCAGGTATTGATTGTAGATGAACAAATCCTGATGCGCTTTGAGCTGCAACCGGGTGACTTGCGCGAAAACATTCTACTGCGGGATGGCCTGGAATCATTCAGTTCTGGCCAGGGATTACAAATTGGAGCCGCTTTGATCCGCCTGACTTTTCGATGTGAGCCGTGTGCCTATCTCAACACGCTGCAACCCGGACTGATGCAGCGGCTCTCTCAGTACCGGGGCTGGTTGGGGATGGTCATTACAGGCGGGACAATCGCGATCGGCGATACTGCTCAACACTCGCTCTGGCGATTTCCGCCCCTGGCTGATGATGCCAAAAGTCGATTTTTTGAATTTGTGGCCACCATCCCATCTGGCAACGTAGTCACCACAAAGGATGTGATTCTGGCGTTGGGTGTTACCAGGGCTTATTATCGCGTGCTGCCCGCGTTCATGAAACAGGCTCCTAAGCCGTTGCCTGTGCATCGAATTGTGGCGATCGACGGCTCTTTACTGAGGAAACACTTACCCACGCAAGCAACTCTTTTGATGGCAGAAGGCGTGAGCATTCAAGGCGATCGCGTCTGCCCCAGCCATTACTGGCCAGCATCACATTTCAACCAAGCGCAAGGTGTACTCATAACGAATTCGTTTTAGCTATAATGAGTTTGTATGGCCAAACGACTTAGAGGAATTCGCTTTATGGTCAAAATTGTTGGATTTGCTGGGAGCTTAAGACCAAATTCGTACAGTCAACAGGTCCTGAAAGTTGCAGCAGAACGAGTTCAAGCGCTGGGCGCTGACGTGAAAATCCTTGACCTGCGATCGCTCAATCTCCCCTTCTGTGATGGTGGCGATGATTACGCTGATTATCCCGATGTGGAACGACTGCGGCAGGCTGTGCGCCAAGCGGATGGAATTATTTTGGTCACACCCGAATATCACGGCAGCATCAGCGGTGTGTTGAAGAATGCCCTGGATTTGATGGGCTTTGAAGAATTTACCGACAAAGTTACGGGCTTCATCAGTGTGTTGGGTGGCCAGTCCAATAGCAACGCCTTGAATGATCTCCGCACGATTATGAGATGGGTGCATGCCTGGACAATTCCCGAACAGGTCGCGATCGGGCAAGCCTGGAAAGCCTTCGATGAAAATGGCACATTGCGGGATGCCAACCTGTCAAAGCGGCTGGATGATTTTGCTCAAAGTTTGGTCAGCAATACGCAAAAACTGCGAGCCATTACCCAAACCGAAAAAGCAGTGGCTTAGGCCAAGTTAGACGTTTTTCCGGTATAGCTTATGTAGCTTTGCGGTCGTCTAGGGGAGAAGCGAGCTACACTAGCGGTTAAACATGATTCATCCTACGTCTCAACCTGAACTTATCTCAGTTGAAAGCGTAGGGCAATTGATGGAGCATAAAAGGCGATCGGTATGAAAGGTTCTCGCACACGATCTTTGACAACTCAATCACCCAAGCGAAATTCTGTAGTTCGAGGCGCGATTGTCACACTTTGGCTGGTAATGCAAAGTCTTGCTGTCCTTCCGGTCGGGGCACAACAATCCCCGAATCAGGAAGAAAATCTCCCCCCCTGCCATCCCAAAAACTACAGCTACAGTTGCTTGTTGAAGGACATCGATCGTGGGCGAGTCACCAATTTGGAAATCGATCGAGTTCAGCGGCAGGCGCGAGTCAAGCTGCAAAACGAGAACCAAACCGCTGAAGTACCCTTGTTTGATCAAAACCAGGAACTGATTGAACGGGCACGGGCTAGCGGCACCGCTGTTGACATTCAAGATTCCACCGATAACAGCGCCGTCATGGGTCTCCTGGCGCATCTCCTGCTATTTATGCTGTTGTTGGGTGGATTGTTGTTGATCATTCGGCGTTCTGCCAATGCCCCTGGCGGTCCCGGTCAGGCATTGAACTTTGGCAAATCCCGCGCTCGTTTCCAGATGGAAGCTAAAACTGGTGTGATGTTTGATGATGTGGCGGGGATTGAGGAAGCCAAGGAAGAACTACAAGAAGTTGTCACCTTCCTCAAAAAGCCCGAGAAGTTTACGGCTGTCGGTGCCCGGATTCCTAAGGGCGTGTTGCTCATTGGTCCGCCCGGAACTGGTAAAACGCTATTGGCTAAAGCGATCGCGGGTGAAGCGGGCGTTCCCTTCTTCAGCATTTCCGGCTCCGAATTTGTGGAAATGTTCGTCGGTGTGGGGGCGTCCCGCGTCCGCGATTTGTTCAAAAAAGCAAAAGAGAACGCTCCCTGCATCGTTTTTATCGATGAAATTGATGCGGTGGGTCGCCAGCGAGGAGCTGGGATCGGTGGCGGCAACGATGAACGGGAGCAAACCCTGAACCAGTTGCTCACTGAAATGGATGGGTTTGAGGGCAACACTGGCATTATCATCATCGCGGCCACGAACCGCCCCGATGTGCTGGATACGGCGTTGTTGCGGCCCGGTCGGTTCGATCGCCAAATTACTGTAGATTTGCCCAATTACAAAGGCAGACTCGGGATTCTGGAAGTCCACGCCCGCAATAAGCGCCTTGCTCCCGATGTGTCGCTGGAAGCGATCGCCCGTCGCACCCCTGGGTTTGCTGGGGCTGACCTGTCTAACCTGCTGAACGAGGCGGCCATTCTCACTGCTCGTCGGCGCAAAGAAGCAATCACAATGCTGGAAGTGGATGACGCGATCGACCGGGTAACGATCGGTTTAACATTAACGCCCCTCCTCGACAGTAAAAAGAAACGGTTGATTGCTTACCATGAGGTGGGTCACGCCCTGCTGATGACGTTGCTGAAACACTCCGATCCGTTGAACAAAGTTACGATCATTCCGCGATCGGGAGGCATTGGCGGCTTCGCCCAACAATCCTTTAACGAGGACATGATCGACAGCGGCCTCTATACCCGTGCCTGGATTACTGATTGCATCACGATGTCTTTGGGCGGACGGGCTGCTGAAGAAGAAGTGTTTGGGGCGGCTGAGGTGACCGCAGGTGCCAGCGGCGACATCAAAACCGTGGCCGATCTGGCTCGCGAAATGGTGACGCGCTATGGTATGTCTGACCTGGGACTGGTTGCCCTCGAAAGTGCTGGCAATGAAGTCTTCTTAGGCCGGAACCTGATGCCGCGTCAAGAATACTCTGAAGAAGTGGCCACTCAGATCGATCGCCAGGTGCGAGAAATTGCCCTGCACTGTTATCAGGAAGCTCGCCGGATTATTCGTGAACATCGACCATTAGTCGATCGCCTGGTGGAAGTGCTACTGGACAAGGAAACGATCGAAGGCGACGAGTTCCGTCAGATTGTTGCGGAATACACTGGCCAACAGCCCAAATCCCCCACTCAAGCAACACCTGCCCAGGCTTAAGGCTGAGCATTAGATCAACTGCCTTCCTGCCATCGTGCTTTTGAATCTTGGGATCAAAGTTCGTTAAGCTTAAAGACGTTCGCTTTGAACTTATCTCGCAATGACAGCGGCTGTTTCCCTCCAAAGTGTTCACAAAACATTCACCCAAACCCCGGTGGTGAATGATCTGTCGTTTGAGATTCAAGCCGGCGAAATGTTTGGCTTATTAGGGCCAAATGGGGCAGGTAAGTCTACCACCATTCGCATGATCACCACGCTCACCCGCCCTTCGCAGGGGAAAATTACCGTAGCTGGATTTGATGTCGTGCGGCAACCATTGCAAGTGAGACAGCGCATTGGCGTTGTGTTGCAGCAAGTGAGTGTAGATAGTGACCTGACCGTGTGGGAAAATATGGAATTTCATGGCCGCCTGCACCACATCCCCAATCCGCGCCGTCAGCAAGATATCGATCGCTGGTTGGAGTATGTCGAGTTGAGCGATCGCCGCAATGATGCAGCCAAAACTCTCTCCGGCGGCATGAAACGTCGCTTGCAAATTGCGCGGGCCTTACTCCATGCCCCCGACATTCTATTTCTCGATGAACCGACAGTGGGGCTTGATCCCCAAACTCGTCGCCGCTTGTGGGAGATTATTCGTGACCTCAACAAGCAGGGCATGACCATGCTGCTAACCACACACTACATGGATGAGGTGGAATACCTGTGCGATCGTATCGGTGTGATGGATAACGGTTCTTTAATTGAACTGGGTACGTTGCAAGACTTTCGCCGTAAACATGGAGAAGGGTTAGTGATGAAGCAATTAGCCGATCCCGAGGGAATCAGCGGTGCGGCCCGCTGGGATTACAAATTCTTCCCCACTCTGGACGAGGCAAACGCTTACCTGGCCGATCAACCCGATAAAACAGGGATGATGGTGCGCCCGTCCAATTTAGAAGATATTTTTGTAGAACTCACTGGCCGCAATTTAGATTGAATGCCCCAACTTGCCCAAACGATAGAAGCCATCCTTTACTTGAAAGCCCAGCCGCTGACGATCGCTGAAATTGCTGAATTTGCTCAGTGCGATCGCGCGGCGGCGGAAGAGGGCTTAATTAATTTGATGGAAGATTACGCCCACCGAGACTGTGCCCTGGAAGTCGCTGAAACGCCCAATGGCTACGTGCTACAGTTGCGCGAATCATATCATCATCTGATTCAGCAACTCTTGCCTGCCGATTTGGGGGTCGGAGCGTTGCGCACGTTAGCGGCGATCGCCCTGAAAGGTCGCGTGTCTCAGACAGAACTGGTAGAAATTCGCGGCTCGAATGCCTACCAGCACGTTCAAGAACTGGTGGAGTTGGGCTTCGTCCGCAAACGGCGACAAACGGATGGGCGATCGTTCTGGCTGCAAGTGACGGAAAAATTTCACCAGTACTTTCAATTGAATCCCGATCAAACGCTTGAATTGACCCAGTATCTCAAGACTGGAAAACCCAAGACTGAACAGGAGCCAGAATAAGTGTCAAAATAGTCGAATACCCTTATCGGATTGCCAATGCTTTTTAATTCTGACAGCACGAATTTTTTGAATTCCGACGTTGAAGAAGAAGATGTGAATTCGTTGTTGAAGTATCTTCAGCTTCAGTCGCCCGAAGTGTTAACTCAGGTGGCGAAGTCGGTGAGTGCAGATGTAAAGCAAATCATTACCCACAACGTTCAGGGATTGGTGGGGATGCTGCCGTCTGAGTCGTTTAATGTGAAAATCACGACCGATCGCGAAAATCTCGCTAATTTGCTGATGTCGGCCATGATGACAGGGTACTTTTTGCGGCAAATGGAGCAACGGATGCAAATGGAAGATGTGTTGACAAACTCCCTCTCACTGCATGAGCCAAACGACGAGTAACCCGCATTTGCCTAACAGCCTGATTTATTTCTCGCTTGGGAATGCACCCGGTTTAACTTGAACCTGTTGCAGTTGACCATTGCGAATGATTTCAAGTGGTAGCGATTCTCCGATGCGGCTTGCCTCCACGATCGCCTGCACATCACCTGCAGTTTTCACAGATCTTCCGGCCACTTTCTGGATAATATCGCCTTGCTGCATGCCAGAGCGAGCGGCGGGCGAATCGTCCATCACTCGAACAATCAATACCCCTTCATCTTGATTGATTTTCAGCTTGAACTCCTGGTTCTCATTTATTTCTTTACGAATAGAGGGCGTCAGATCTACCATTTGAATGCCCAGGTAGGGATGCTCAACTTTGCCTTTCGCGAAAAGCTGATTTGCGACTCGTTGGGCAGTTTCGATCGGGATCGCAAACCCCAACCCCTGTGCATCGGCTCGAATCGCCGTATTGACACCAATCACTTCGCCGCGATCGTTGAGTAACGGCCCACCGGAATTGCCAGGGTTAATCGCGGCATCGGTTTGAATGAAGTTAACCCGCTTATCCGGCACTCCCACTTGCGTACTGGATCGACCGATCGCGCTAATAATTCCAGCGGTTACGGTATTATCCAGTCCCAACGGGTTACCAATGGCGATCGCCCATTGACCCGGCACCAGGCTTTCGGATGTGCCCATTTTGACGATCGGCAACCCCTTTGCGTCAATTTTGACCACCGCCACATCGGTGACAGAATCAGAGCCAACCACTCGCCCTTCAAAGGAGCGTCCATCTTTGAGCGTCACTTCTACTGTATCCGTACCTGATACCACATGCGCATTGGTCAAAATACGCCCATCGGCAGACAAAATAAACCCTGAGCCGGTGCCACGTTCCACCCGTTCTCGTTCAGCAGGCATGTCTTCGCCAAAAAATCGTCGAAAGAAAGGATTTTTGAAAGCGTCCGGCAGGTCACTCGACACGCGCCGCGCCGAATCAATCCGCACCACCGCCGCCCCCACTCGTTCGACGGCTTGAGCGATGAAATTTGGATTTGTCGAGGACGGAATCGCCGCAGCAAGCGGGGTTTTGACGTTGCTATTGAGCGGTTTTAAGGGGGCAACGGGTGCTTCTGAAAGGGCACCCTCTTGTTGCTGCTTCAGCCAATACTGGCTACCTGCAAGTCCCGCACTGCTCCCGATCGCGAGGAGGGCCACGTAGATAGCCAACTGCTTAAACGACAATTTCATACGCTCAAATTGGAAAGTGTGTGAGTTCCCTTACTTACTGTACCTACAACCAGGAAAAGCAGTCCATCAATCCCAAGTCGAAGTAAACATCTACAGAGTAAACTGGATGGAACCGTTTTACTTTTGCTTCATCAGATTTTTGCTTATGTGGCGTGGTTGGCTGATTCCGCTAATTTTTGGGTTGCTTCCTCCAATTTCAGCCGGAGGTGCGATCGCCCAAGCATCCGCATCCTCCTCCGCCCAAGCAGGGCAACGATTGGCACAAGCTTGCCGCCCGCCAGCTCTAGCTCAAGTTACTCGCCATACCGTGGTGCGGGGCGAGACGCTGGCGAGTATTGCGCGGAAATACAACTTGCTCCCTGCGACGCTGATGGGCTTTAATCCCAGTTTGCGAGATGGCAGAGCGACGGTGGGGAGCCAGATCTTAGTGCCGCCGTTTAATGGGATTCGAGCCGAAGTTCGACCAGGGCAAAATTGGCGCGAGGTCGCCAAAATCTACAAAGTCCGTCCGGATGTGTTGTTTGAGGTGAATGGATGTCAGCCTGCTCCCAAGGTGGTGTTTGTGCCGGGGGTGAATTGGTCGCCGATCGCCCCGTCCAGTCAAGCCATTCCCCGTGAGGCGGGACAAATTTTGACTGGTACACCTTTGACCACATCGACTGCATCGACTGTGCTGTTGGGCTATGGCTATCAACTCCAACCGGGAACTCAGCAGGTGGCGTTTCACAGTGGCGTGGATTTAGCTGCTTCAATTGGCTCTCCAGTATTAGCAGTGGGAAATGGGACGATCGCCTTTGCCGGAAATCAGGGTATATACGGCAATCTCGTCGTGATCAATCATGCTGAAGGCTTGCAAACCCGGTATGCCCAACTGGAACGGGTGCAAGTCAAAGTTGGTCAGCGGGTGAGCCGGGGACAAGCCATCGGCACCGTGGGCACTTCTGGTCGTCCCAGCAGCAAGGAGCCGCATCTACATTTCGAGGTGCGATCGCGCTCTAACCTGGGGTGGGTGGCAGAAAATCCGAGCAAGGTTGTGAAGGGAGTTGGCGCGATTGAGTAACCTGCAAAAACGTGAGGCTGGTATTGCCATAATTCTTTTCGCGGCAAATGTCTAGCTCAGCCGGTATAACCAATTTGAGGCTGCTACTACTGTGTTCGAGCGCGAGTTCACCAGTGGGAGCAAGAAGATTGAGGTGAGCGATCGCGTCTACAACAGGTTGATACAAGTCACTGGCGTAGGGCGGATCGAAATAAATGAGATCAAACATTTGTCCAGTTAAAAGGGGCAATTTTTTCATCACATGTCCCCGCATCACTTGAAAAGATTGGTCTGCCTGCGCGACCTGTTGCCAGTTTTGCTGAATGATGCCACACGCCCGGCTGGATTGCTCGATCGCGATCGCCAGCGCCGCTCCGCGACATAAGGCTTCTGCCCCCATAGACCCCGTTCCTGCACATAGATCGAGCCAGCGACAACTGGCAATTCGGCTTTGCCAAATGTTGAAAACGGCTTCCCGCACACGAGCCAGGGTCGGGCGCGTTTCTTGCCCAGGCAGAGTTTTGAGAGAACGATTGCCGTAAATTCGTAAGCTCATCCTGATTACGCGCCCAAGGAAAAAATAATTCTGGGAAATTTTCCATTTGACAGGAGCAACTCCTCCAAAATATAGTACTCTTGTACTTGTGGTCTTTCGCCCGCAACTGGGGACAAATGTCAGCAAAAGAGGAAGCTTGATATAGAATGAATCGACTCTAGTTGTAGGGCTACGACAATTGAATCCGTCATGCTGCCACTACCTGTAGTACGTCCACTTATTCGCAACTTTTTTGGAGAACTATCATGACTTCCACAGAAACCAGACGAGCTAAGGCAGTTAAGGAGCCTGTCGCTCCTGGCATTTCTACTCGCACTCTAGCATTAGATGCTGGAAACTACGATCTCAAATTTTGGGATGGCACCAACAGTCCTAAAGCAGTGCGATCGGTGCATTATCAACTGCCTCAAGGTCGTGATCCAGTGCGCTTTACCGATGCTTCTCCCCTCCTGGAACTAGCAGATGGGACGCGCTATCACTTCGGCGCGCAAGCCTACAAATACCGCCGACAGCAGCAAACTGTGATCGAAAATAAAGTTGAACTGGCTCGATTGCATCTCTACGCTTGCCTGGAACCGTGGGATAGTAATTCTGAATTTGCTTTGAACTTGCACATTTCCACCCCAGAGCTGGCCAGAAACGAAGCAGCTTTGCGATCGCAGTTGATGGGTGTGCATGAGTTTACCCGCAACGGCGTTCCCTTCCGCGTCACCGTAGACAAGGTGCAGGTAGAACGGGAAGGCATGGGTGCTTACTACTATGCTCAACGGCTAGGTCTCATCCCTGACAGCGGTTACACGATCGTGGTAGACATTGGCGGCGGCACCTGGTTGACGCGCCTGGTGGATGGTGAAGGGGAAGTGATTGATGAAAATGTCATGGATCGGGGTGGTTCTTATGAATTAGCCGCCTCCATCAGTTTCGATCGGCGCTTGGCTGATGTCCTTGGCACCACTGCAGATCCCGGTATTGTGATGGATGGCTTCAAAGCCGGACACGTCTATGCCGATACTGGTCTCTCCTGGGCACCCTGGCTGGAAGAATACCTCGATCCGTGGTTCCGAGGCATTTTCCAAACGGTGAAAGCGCAATACACCCCCTACATGGCTCGCGTAACCCGATTCCTGGTGACGGGTGGTGGCTCTCACCTCATCACCGAACGATTGGCCGGACGCAAGTTGTTTGCAGTGATTCCCGATCCGCAATTTGCCAACGTTCGTGGTTTGTATCCGATCGCTGAAGGGTTACAGTTATGTATGACAACAAGATAAGGTTGAGCCAGGACGTTTTAGAAAAAGCGGAACTGATTGCGCAAGAATGGGGCCTCAAGAATGCGCGGGCAGCAGTGGAAGCGGTGTTTCGCAAGTATGCTGACGAATATCTGAGTCGCAATACTGGACGAGCGATAGTTGAGCGATCGCTGATTGAATCTCCCCTCACTGTGATGCCCAAACCGCAACCTAAAAACAAACCCCCCGCTTGCGATGCCCTTAACGAACTGGATGAGTTGTTGGGTTTGTAGCATCCCAATTGATTGACTGATATTCTTTCAAGGAGTGAGAAATTAGAGTGCAGTGCGGTGTTTAACTCGATACTTGAAACGAGTGATCGCTCTGCAATAAACTTCTATGTTTTTCCCTTAAAAAGATATATCAGTCAATCAAATCTACAGTAAGTTTTGCAATTAAGCGGAAATCCTATAGGGCTGCAAAGAGCTGTAAGTAGGCCAATAAGTTAATAAATTATCAATGGACAGTTAAGGAACTTTAGAATCGATCAACGATTTGTGAAGAGTACATAAACTATCAATGGGATAATTGAGTAATTTTAGAGAAAATTATTAAATTCTTGCATATTCACCCAGGTTCAAACTGATAGCTACCTTGAAGCGATAAACATTCCTTCACAGTCAATGCTAAAAATTAGTTTGGTGAATTATATTCCTATGTGATCCATATATTTGAATCACATAGGAAACACCAGAAAGGTTCTGCTTGAAAGAAATTAATCGACTTTGTTCTAGCAATTAGCAATGTGCTAGCGCAAGGGAAAGATTAATTCATTTTGATTGATAAGTCGGAAAGATTCTTGTTCTCATTCTTAGCCGGAGATTTGAGATGAACATTTTTTTGCATTGTGTCACTCCTGATCAGGTGAATGACATATGGAATGTCACTAATTGTCTGGATTTTATAGTGGGTATTTGCAGACTAGCAGTTACAATGCCGTTCCTCCTAAGAGAAACCTAACTGGATACCCCAGTAGTGATACATAAACTTCTGCGCGAATGCAAGCTCAAACTTCCTCTTCAGACGCAGAAATAGAAGATTTCGACCTTTGCTCTCGTTCAACTGAGCGCTCACGCCAAAGGATGCCTTAACTTTTGCTTGACCTTACTAGAGGCCAAGTCGGTTAGGTTGTTTTCTCGTTGCCTGACATTACGACTGGTGTGAGTTTAAGGTTTCTGCTAAGCAGCAAATCAGCAAAAACTCACTTCAGATAAATAGAAGAAAATCTCGCATTGAAAGTTCCAGGGTGATCTCTTAATTCAGTGAGCCAGAAAGAGGTTTCTTATACACTGCAACCTTTATTTCAAAAGTTGCACTACTCCTAGTTCCATGCCTGCCTGCTAAAAATCATTTGAGGCGATCGCTATGGCTAAATTATTGTCAATCGGGATTCCCACTTATAATCGTGCAGATGAATTAAATCGGCAACTTCAATGGTTGGCTAACGAAATCAAGGGATTTGAAGCAGAGTGCGATGTAACAATCTACGATAATTGCTCAACCGATCAAACGTCAGCAGTTGTGGATTATTGGCGTTCAGCGTTTAGTGCGGTTCCTTTGAGATACGTTAGACAACCCAGCAATATGGGTGGATTACCCAACTATGCCAGCTTTTTGAGAGAAGCAACGGGAACGTTTGCATGGGCGATCGGTGATGATGACCCGATCAATCCTGGAACCCTCGCCGTTGTCCTCAAGCAACTGAAAGAGTCGCAAAATCTGGCATTGCTCTATCTCAACTTCTCTGATGTCCATAAAATCACTGGGCGTGTAGAGAGAAAAAACTGGTTTGATACTCATTTGGAATCTTATGCGGAAAATGGTGCAGATGTATTTCAGCACAGCATTGAGAAACAACTGGGAGCTGTGATCTTTATTACAGCTGCAATCTACCGTACTGACCTAGTGAAAGCGGCTTTGCACTCGTGGCCAGACAGTATTCACAACTGGGCTGGAATGGCTTATTGGACAGGTTATTGCGCCAGGTATGGGGATGTTTTAATTACGAAAGATACCTACATCGTATGTCTCATCGGCAATAGTCACTGGCAGAAAGAAGACCGCATTCACGCTCGTATTTACTGCAAAGACATTCCTGAGGTTTGTTACAAGCTAAAGGAGTTGGGGTACTCCCGTAAAATGTGTAGGCGCGTGGTACTAAATAACTTACAAATATTTCATTGGTCTACTGGTTATCGTACCAAAATTAAGGCGCTTCAAACTTGGCCAAAGGCGATCGTCGCGACTATCACATTTTTATGCCTGCCATTTTTCTCTACTTCATACAATGAATCTTTCCTATCTCAAAATCCGTGCGAAGTAGAAGTCAGCCGCAGTCAAAGACGGGAAAATTCACCCCCATCAAGTTAGGTTGCTGTCTGTCACAACTAGCAGCCTTTATCAAGTTGTTCAATTATGGAACTACCAATGCTACAAGCAATCAAAAAAGAAATCTTGCTTGCCTTCAATGAAGTAAAAGTTTCGCGGTTAATTTCAAACTTGAGCTATCAGCTTGAACGCCGGCAACACGTTAAGCGTCTACCACCTTTATCAAACCACGATCAATTAATGCTTGAAAGTTGCCGCCAAACTGGAGTCGCTATGAGTTCTCTGGCAGAACTGGACTTACCGTCAACAGATGCAATGCTAAAGGCTGCATTCAACTTGTTGCCTGCAATGGAGATGACAAGAGCAAAAGAGCAGAGAGATGGATGGCATCTTGGCACACAAGCGCAACCTGCCTATCCTCAAATATTTACCGTCACGGATTTACCTGAATTTGCACGATGGGCCACCGAATCCCGTTTATTGAATATGATCGAGACTTATCTTGGGGTGCCGATCGCGTTTCAAGGAGTTCATTTACGGCGCGATTTTGCAAATGAGTCGCCTGTTACCACCGAGTTATGGCACCGAGACAGAGAAGACCGCCATTTGATTAAAATTTTTGTTTACTTGTTTGATGTCACTGAAGCACAGGGACCGTTTGAATGTGTACCTGCCAATCAGCTGTCCTTTTGGCAGAGATGGTTAGTGCAATTAGGCGTTTCGCTGCGGCGCATCAAAAACCCAACGGATTTTGGGATTTCAGATAATCAATTCGCCAAAATTGTACCAAAAACCATTTGGCAAAACTGCGCTGGCAAGGCTGGAACTGTGATTTTTGCTGATACAGCCAGAATTTTTCACCACGGCAAATCTCGGACAGCCGGACGGGCTGCTTTATTTTTCGTTTACACGGCTCAGCCGCCCTTAAGACCAGAAGACTGTAGCCAGTATCACGATCACACTTTTGCTCGCCCGAATGAGGCTAATCAGGTGACAACCCCGAATTATTTATGAATAAAGAACTTTTGTAATGCAGCACTATCACCTTAGGCTGAGCAGACTTTCTTTCATTTGAGGGAGGAAGAACTAAATAGATGTTCGTAGGATTGATTCCAGAGTTTATGTTTTAACAAATCTGGAGGATTTTATGGACGAAAATGCAATTAAAACTTATCAAGGAGAAAATGCAGAAGAAATTCCTGAAGTAGAGGATGCCGTTAACGAGTATGCTGGTGCTGGCGATGATGCCGTGATGCAACAGCCCGATGCTTCTCAAGGAATGATGACTGTTGATACTTTACCTCAAGAAGTTCGCGACGCACTGCCTGAAGATGCTCAGCAAGTTTTCATTGCTGCTTACAACAGCATTTTTGATAATAATGGCGATCGCGAATCGGCAATGAAGGTGGCTTGGCAAAGTATTGAACACAACGAGTTGTATACCCGTGGTGCTGATGGCAAGTACACCCGCACACCAATGGAGCAGGGTGAACACAAGCCCCAACCACTGTCTGCTTCGTAAACGCTGTCTGCCTGGTAAACGTCAAAAGCGAAAATTGGTTTTGCAAAGAGAGGATGCGATCGCATCCTCTCTTTTTTTCATCCTCTCTTTTCTTTTTTATGCAAAATTGATTGCCCAACTTCTAGACAACTATAGTACAATCGTACTCACCCCTAAGAGTGATCAGGAGTGTATTACTTTAGAGTGAATATCAAGTTTCAGACAATGATGGCATCTCATCAAAAATTATGGCGATCGTTGGTCTCCTCAGCTCACCCCTTCGGCTGGTTAGCAATAGTTGTGTTTCTACTGATGAGTTGTAATCAAGCAAACGATGCCGATAACGCAATCAACCTGCAAGTTTATCAAAAGTGGCAACTCCAGACAGGCGATGTTGTGAAGGGACATACGATTTTAGCTGGGTTGGGCGACATCTCGATCGCGTTGGATGGGAAGCCAGTGTATGCTCCGTTCGATGGTCGCGCCCAAAAAGACCAGCGGGAATGCTTGATTTTCTCAACGCCCGATGTCCCGGCTTACCTGTTTCGATTATGTGGATTATCGGATTTGCGCCTGGGCGATCGCCAACAGGGCGAACCGATGGGTAGTGGCGCGGTGGTACATTTTGCCACCTTACGCAAGCAACCCGATGGTACCTGGGCGATCGTTGAACCCAGCAAGCCCATCATCGAAAAAATCTTGACAAAATCATAATCATCCATGAAAAATTCTCTCTTTCCAGTTGCCCTGGGAATTGCCGCCTCGTTGTCAGTTCCGCTCCAGGCTGGCGCAACCGAACCCACGACAACAGAGACCGAGCAACGGGCAGAGGCGGAGTTACCCGTAGAGGCAGATACTGATTCTGTGACTCCCATGGAAACGACTTCTACCTCTGCAGATATGCCAGTATCGCAGCCTAGCTACACAGAGTCGTCTGGAGCGCTAACCTTTGAGCCGTCTCAAATGCAATCACACCCCCCGCAAACGCCTGCAACTCCTGCCTCAGCCCAACCGGAATCGCCGCTCGCCGCTCGTCCTACTGTCCCCGCTTCACCCCCACCTGTGAAGCGAGAGTTTGACGGTAACTCGTCTCAACCGCCTGCTGTGAAGCGCGATTTTGGTGGGGTCAAATCTTCCAACTCAGATCCAGATGATTTATTTGAAGGTGGTTCGGAGTCTCTTGTAGCGCGAACCGTGGGAGCGGCGGAAGGCACCCGCACCGCCGATGGAGGTAAAACCCAAAACTACCACGGCCACGTTGATCCGGGCAATGGTGTGTGGAATCGGGGCACGTTTTCCTATCAATTTGGTAATACGGAAAATTTGTCGGCGGATGAAGCCGATCGTCGCCAACTCGCCAAAATCAAGCGCATTTACGAATCGGTGATGTTGCCCAAGGCCGAGCAGCATGGAGTGGCCCCCCTCTCAATCGAGGAAGAAATTAATGGCATTGATTTGATTAACCAGGCTCCGTTAACTGTGACGGAAGAGGGTGGTTACATCGAACGGTTAGCCGAAGCAAAACAAAAAGGACTGATGGGGGAAGAGGCGATTTTGAATGCCCGTATCTGGTCTTTTTGGGACAACAGTAGAGGGGGGTGGGATGCCCCCGGCCTACGGGCGTATGACGACATCAGCAAAGAGGAAAGCATTCGGCGGGATCAGGATCGACGCATGGGGATGATTGCTAAAGCCTTAGCAGCCTATGAGCGAGAAAACGGTGACATTGCCCGCCGCCCCACCACGTCGCCAAAAGCAGACTCGATGACCGCGATGAGCGATCGTAAAAAATCCGCTCCACAACAAGAAGTGCAGACCAAAGACACGATCGCTGATGCCATTATTTTCGGAGGAAAGCCAGCAACTCGCGGTTAACCGTTTGAGGGGCTTCCTGCTGAATCCAATGACCACAATGGGGAATTAGCTTCAAGTTAAATGGTGCGGCGATCAAGCGCTCCAGCCCTTGAGTAACTTTGGGCGTAACGAGCGAATCTTCCTCGCCCCACAACACCAGCGTCGGCACTGTGATAGGACTGGGCACGCTCATCCAATCTCGCATCCAATTCCAGGGGGAAAGCATTTGCCGGTAATAATTCAGCGCGGCCGAAAGTACGCCAGGTTTTGCCAACGCCGACTGGTAAATTTGCGCATCTTCCCGCGTGAATGCCCCTTTGCGAATCGCCTGTTCGCGCAGTAAATTTTTGACGAACTCCGACAGATTCTGCTGAATCAGCCATTCGGGAATCCCCGGCACCTGAAAGCTGAAAATGTACCAGCTTCGCCGCAACTGATCCATGTTACTCACCAATTCTTGCATGAAGCGCTGCATTGGCGCTGCACTCAACACAGCCATGCGGTTAAGATACTGCGGAAACTTCTGGGCCATGTGCCATGCGATCGCCCCGCCCCAATCATGCCCTACAATATGGGCGCGTGTGTAACCCAAACTTTCAATCAGACCCCGAATATCAGCAGCCAGCGTATCCAGGTCATAACCATTCAGCGGCTTATCGGAATCGTTGTAGCCCCGCAAATCTGGCACGACTACCTTAAAGTAGCGAGACAGGGCCGGAATTTGATGCCGCCAGGAATACCAAAATTCTGGAAACCCATGCAGGAGCAAAACCAACTCTCCAGCTCCCTGAGTCACATAGTGTAAACGAATGCGATTAGTTTCAACAAAGTGATGTTCCAACTCGGCGGCAGCAGTCAGGGCGGTCATAAATTACAGTTTTTCTTTGATCTAAAACAACCATCAAACTCATTTTGACTGGAAACTTCACCGTTGATCGATACGGTTTTCCGATTCATCTGATAATTCAACTGGACGCATTGCCTCTCGCCCGACGGTAAACAATCCAGAAACCCCTAAACCCAGGAACCAAATATACAAATGCCAGGACTGCCGCATCTGCTCCCCCATGCTGACATCTGGGCTAAAAAACGTTTGGAACATCAACAAAAACGCCAGCGCCAACGCGCTAAACCCAATAAACAACATTCCCACCTGAATTCGGGCTGGCTGCAAATCTGCATCCGTGATCGTGTCCAGGTCAATTTTCGCCAGCCTTTCCAGCGACTCATCCGCCAGCAAAGACGCTTCGCCCAAATTCACCGCGGCCTGCTCCGGGAGCAGAGGCACGATCGCCTCAACCGTTCTCACCCGCAGCGATCGTTCCGTATCCCGCAGCAACACCAACGGCTTCCGGGGGACTGGTTCTGCAAACTCAGGCAGGCGCGACGGCTTAGGCACAGACCCTTGAGGTTTAGATTGCATAGTAGTGGCAATGAATCACAGGATTGAAGTCTATTGTACCCCCTACATCCAACTCATCCCTGCCCCTGCAACTCATCCAGCTTCGCCAATACTTCCGCACTATGAATCACTGGACGCACGCCCGTAAAAATGGCTTTGAGCTGCCCTTGGGGATCGATGATGTACGTGTGTCGCAGTGACAGGGGTGCTAACCAGGCCCCATAGGCTTTGCTCACTGACCCATCTGCATCCGCCAGCAGGGGAAACTTCAACCCTTCCGAATCACAAAATTCGGCGTGTGAGTCCACGTCATCGACGCTAATTCCCACAATTTGCGTGTTACGGGCCAAATATTTCGGCAAATCCTCCTGAAAGCGGCGAGCCTCCAGCGTACAACCAGGAGTAAAGTCACGCGGATAAAAATATACCACAACCCATTTCCCCAGATAATCAGACAGGGAAAGGGAGCCATTACCCGTGTTGGTCGGTAAGGTAAAACTGGGGGCGGGCTGATTCAACGGTGGCAATGGTCCACCCATAGGCGTAGCGTTGCTGGTCAAACTGGGAGTAACCACCGTCAAGATAACCGTAAGCACAAGACCGAGCAGCGATTTGAGCAACATAGGAAGATTAAATAGCACTTAACATAAGTTTACTGGAGGGATGGCATGAATGAGTCAACAGCAAGATCCAATTCAGTTCAAACAGCAGGTTGCCGAGTTTTTTAACGATCGCACGCGCTATGACGAAGAGAGCGATTTTCATCCTCGCCTGGCCCAGCGGTTGGTGGAGTATGCCCAATTGCAGCCTGGCCAGAAGGTGCTGGATGTTTGCACTGGGACGGGGTTAGCAGCGATCGCAGCCGCTCAGGCGGTTGCCCCCCACGGTTGGGTTGTGGGGGTCGATTTGGCGGAAGGGATGCTGCGGCAGGCCAAACGCAAACTGGAAGCGCTTCAATTGTTCAACGTTTCCTTGTACCTGACCGATGCTGAAACTCTCTACTTTCCGGAAAACTGCTTCGATGTGATTCTATGTTCGTCAGCATTGGTGTATCTCACCAATATTCCCGCCAGTCTGCAACTGTGGCACTCGTTCCTCAAACCAGGAGGACTGCTCGGCTTGCATGGCTTTTCGGCAGATTCCTTTATTAGCAGTGTCGTGATGCAGAAGGTTGCCAGAAACTATGGAGTTTCGCTTGTTTTCAATCAGCCAACAGGCACCGAAGCCCAATGTCGATCGCTATTGCAAACTGCGGGATTTGAGGACATTACGATTCATGCAGAACAATTTGGTAGTTATATTTCTTTAGAAGCCGCCAAGCAGATGTGGAATCCAGACTCAAGAAATCCCATGCTGTATCCTTTACGTCAATTGCCGCCTGCGCAATTGGAGCAAGCCAAACAAGACTACTTCACGGAACTGGAATCGTTACAAAGCGATCGCGGCCTCTGGAACAATATTTGCACCTTCTTCGCGATCGCCCGGAAGTCGGGCAACTCCAGTTATAGCTGTCGCCAAGACAGTTAGGACGTAGACTAAGAGGTATCCACCCCTCTAAAAGCCCTTGTAATCATGGCAAAAGCTTACAGTTATGACTTGCGACAAAAGGTGATCAACGCCATCCAAC
>Ga0224722_1000372_pt1 | contig 26462 bp, 24 predicted proteins | sample Balambano_FR1_Me_FD_161646 | JGI IMG/M metagenome (GOLD analysis project Ga0224722, IMG submission 161646) | Freshwater sediment microbial communities from Lake Towuti, South Sulawesi, Indonesia - Balambano_FR1_MetaG | ecosystem: Environmental > Aquatic > Freshwater > Lake > Sediment | place... | reverse complement strand
TTTCAATAAGATCTGGCAAAGTGAAGGCGGGTGCAGTGTATTGAGTCATGCGTCTCCTTGAGAGGGTTACGCCCAAAGCAGTGTGAGATTTTACAACAAAAACGAGGACTAGTCAATCCATAGAACGCTTGCACCATGGAGACCGGTGTGGTTGAATACTCTAGGGAAGTAGCGAAAGATCACTAGAGTTAGAAAGCAAGTAGTTAACCACTTCAAGCTGATGAAATATGCTAGTAATAGCGGTCTAAAAATGCATGCCAGCAGGCAATCGGAGCGTCAAAATAATGTCTGCCTTTAAGTGCAGAGGAGTACGATCTAAGTCTTAACATTCGTGCTGGTCAAATTAATAATTCCAATATATTATGCCTTAGCATGACCCATATTGGGCTTGCCAATATCAAAAATCTGCAAATCAGTCAATTCCTTAGGTTAAACGTGTTACATTTCAAGGACTTATTCAGATTGGATTAAAGCGGGTAAGGCTTCGGTAAAGGCAGCCCAAAGAGTATACAGGCATTTTGAGTAGTCTGTGCAGCCAGCTCTTCTAGGGTGACTCCTCGCAATGTTGCCAACTGCTCAGCAACATAGCGAACATAAGCAGGTTCGTTACGCCGTTCTCCTCGCTTGGGCACTGGAGTCAAAAAGGGGCAATCAGTCTCTACAAGGAGGCGATCGCTAGGTACCATTCGAGCTGAGTCTTGGATCTGGACTGCTTTTTTGAAGGTTACCGTACCACTGAAGCTAATGTAGAACCCTAAATCTAAAAACCATTGGGTTTCTTCTGGAGTGCCTCCCCAGCAGTGCATTACCCCCTTCACGCCACCACGTTCTTGCCAGTTCTGGCGTAGCACCTCTGACATGGTCGAAGCTGCATCACGGCAGTGAATAATCACCGGTTGCTGTAGTTGGCGCGCGATATCGAGTTGCGCTTCAAATGCTTCGATTTGCTGTAGCCGGTTATCGGCTTTGAAAAAGTCCAATCCCGTTTCGCCGATCGCAACAACTCGGCGATCTGATTGTGCCAGTTGCAAGATTTCTTCTCCCAGCCCAATCATCCACCGCTCTGCTACATCCAATGGATGCAAGCCAACCGCAAAAAATAATTCTGGGAACTGGTCTGCAAGAGCCTGAATACCAGAAAACTCAGACGGTTCTACGCAAGAATGCACGAGCCAAACAACACCAGCCTGACGCCAGCGATCGGCAACCGCCTTCAAGTCTGACTGAAACGCCTCAAAATTAATGTGAACGTGAGTATCGACTAACTGCATCAGTTACCATCCAGGTAAGGGAGATAACTACAAACTGCCAGAAGAAAGAAACTCACTACTGGCACCTCACCTACTCTATCGAATTTCACGTTCTATCGTAGGCTAAGCAACTGGGGGAGGGTCAATTTGCTTCATTGCATTCGCCAAGCGAGCCTTCTTACGCGCACCCGCATTTGGATGCAAGACTCCCTGTTTCACTGCTTTATCAATCTTGCTGTAAGCAGACGACAAAACAGCCTGAGCCGTTTGCCTGGACTCATCTGTAGGACTAGCAGTGTAGCTATCCACAGCCGTGAAACACTTCTTCATCAGGGTTTTCACCGCTGACTTATAATCCTTGTTACGCAGTCGATTCCTTTCTGCGATTTGAACACGCTTAATTGCAGACTTGATATTAGCCACAGGTACTCTCGAGATCTCTATCCTGACTACTATTGACATTGCTGATGCAGATCGTGCTGACACCAGGAAGATCACTATAGCATTCCTTCAGGACTTGGGGTAATCCCCAAAAATTCAAGCTAAGCTAGAGTAACAACGATGGAAGTCAGTCTAGAACTGGGATTGCTTTCATCCCTTAGTCCTGGCTCTTCAGGAAACCCTTTTGAGATTGGTATTCCCTTTCCATGCTGCGAATCATTACCCAGCGAGCCGAGGCACGAGCCGAACTGCGCCGCATCTGTGAACGCACTCGCGATGACCAGATCATCCACAAAGAGGCGACTGTGCAGCAGGTGCTTCAGGAGGTTAAGCGACAAGGCGATCGGGCTCTCCTGCACTACACGGCTGAATTTGATTGCGTTGACCTAAAGGTTGATGAATTGCGAGTCAGTGGGTCAGAGTTAGATGCAGCTTATCAACAGGTCTCTAAGGAGCTTCTAGATGCAATCCAGCTAGCTTGCCGCCAGATTGAGGCTTTTCATCGATTGCGAGTGCCCAAGAGTTGGGTTCAGTTTGAACAAGATGAGGTGGTGTTAGGTAAGCGCTACACTCCGGTTGACCGTGCAGGGCTGTATGTGCCAGGAGGACAGGCGTCTTATCCTAGCACTGTGTTGATGAATGCGGTTCCAGCAAAGGTGGCTGGGGTTCCTCGAATCGTAATGGTGACGCCTCCAGGGGGCGATCGCGGCATTAATCCTGCTGTGCTGGTAGCAGCTCAAGAAGCTGGAGTCCATGAGATGTATCGGGTTGGAGGAGCACAGGCGATCGCAGCACTGGCCTACGGTACTGAGACAATTCCTAAAGTTGATGTCATCACAGGACCTGGCAATGTTTATGTCACGCTAGCGAAGAAGCTTGTCTATGGAACAGTTGGCATTGATTCCCTGGCAGGTCCCTCAGAGGTGCTGATCATCGCAGATAAGACGGCTAACCCAGCCCATGTCGCCGCAGATATGCTGGCACAGGCAGAGCATGACCAGATGGCAGCCGCCATTTTGTTGACGGATGATTCGGTGCTGGCTCGCAAGGTAGTTGAAGAAGTTGATCGCCAATTGCAAAATCATCCCCGTCGTGTACTTACTGAAAAATCGATCGCCCACTACGGTTTACTGGTTGTGGTGGAATCGCTAGAGGTGGCTGCAGAGCTATCTAACGAGTTTGCCCCTGAGCACCTAGAGCTAGAAGTGGAAGATCCCTGGATGCTGTTGGATAAGATCCGCCATGCTGGAGCAATCTTTCTGGGACAGTCAACCCCAGAAGCTGTGGGGGACTATCTAGCTGGACCAAACCATACATTGCCAACCTCTGGTGCCGCTCGATACGCTTCTGCACTTGGAGTTGAGACGTTTCTGAAGCATTCCAGCATTATTCATTATTCTCAAGCAGCACTCCAGAAGGTAGCCGGAGCGATCGATATTTTGGCAACTACCGAAGGGCTACCGTCCCACGCGGATTCGGTTCGCCTCCGAGTTCAAGGTAACCAGGAACTGCCGTAGCCTCAGCAAGGTGACTGTTTGACCTAGATTTAGCGGCAGCAGAGAAATTCCCTCTAGGCGAGATTGCACCCAACCCTCACCCCATTGCCACTCATGAAATCCATCAATACCTTGACTAAGCAATAGTTGTAGGCTGTTGCTGGTGACTTGCTCCACCCCATGCTGCACAGCGATCGGCCCTGTCCAACTAGTAAATCGAGTTCCTACCCATAGTTGCTCTGGCAGCCCTTCAGAGAGAGTGGCTGGAAATAGCCACTGACGGAGCTTTGTGGGGAAGAGGAGGCTTTCACGAATGCTTTGCTCAGAGGCATTTACTTCAATCCGCAAACAGCTTTGTTGAAACGTTCCTTGCATAGACAATCTCAGTCATGGTTAAGTCTATCCCAGTGTATCGAGCTAGAAAGACTTCTGTCCTACTGATGATGGAGATTCAGGATAGGAGCCGCTTGTAGCAGACTGCGGGTGTAGGGATGCTGTGGATGGGTAAACAGAGTTTCTGCATCCGCTAGTTCCACAATTTGGCCAGCGGTCATTACAGCAATGCGATCGCAAAAGAAGCGCGCCACAGCCAAATCATGAGTGATAAACAAGTAAGTCAAATTAAAATCGCGCTTCAGCTCAGCCATCAAGGCTAATACCTGATGCTGTACCGTGGCATCTAGCATGCTGACTGGCTCATCACAAATCACTAATTGGGGTTGGGTAATCAGGGCGCGGGCAATGGCCACTCGTTGTTGCTGCCCTCCAGAGAGCTCTGATGGGTAGCGCTGGTAGAAGCTTTCGGCTGGGATCAAACGAACACGTTCCAACATTGCCAGCACCCGCGATCGAATTTCTTGAGGCGTTCCCAGTTGGTGAACTCGCAGCGGATCGGCAATACTATCGCCGATCGTCATCCGCGGATTAAGACAGGCATGGGGATCTTGAAATACCATCTGCATTTGCCGCCGCTGCCGCTGTAATGCATGGCGCCTAAGCTGAGTCAAATCCTGCCCTAGAAATTCTACTTTTCCTGCCGATGGCCGAATGAGTTGCAAAATGGTGCGAGACAACGTGCTTTTGCCGCAGCCTGATTCTCCTACTAAACCTAATGTCTCGCCAGGATAGATTTCCAGATTGATATCGTCTACAGCTTTGATGACCTGGCTAGACCTAGACCATAATTGTTTGACCAGGTTCTTCTCCAAGACATAATGCTTTCTCAAGCTTTGCAAGCGAAGCAATGGCTGTATGGTGACAGCTTGAGAATTGCTCGGGACGCTAGCGCGAACATGGAGTGCAGCTTGCAACAGCGATCGGGTGTAGGAATGCTGCGGAGCTGTCATTACCTGCTGAGTTGTCCCTGTTTCTACCAGTTTTCCCTGGTACATTACCGCTAAGCGATCGCAATACTGCCCAATCATGGCGAGGTTATGGGAAATAACCAGCAACGCCATCTGTCGCTCAGCACACAGGCGAGTTAGCTCTTGCAAAATTTGGGCAGCCACCGTCACATCTAGGCTAGTGGTAGGTTCATCAGCCACAATTAAGCGCGGGTTCAGCAGCAATGCTAGGGCGATCGCAACCCGCTGCCGCATCCCACCACTAAATTCATGGGGATACTGGAAAAACCGCGATGCTGGAATTTTGACTGCTTCCAGAGCTTCAATTACGCGTTCTTTAGCAGTATGTCTGGAAAGATTGGGCCGGTGCGATCGCAAGGTTTCTAAGCAGTGATCCCCAATAGTCAGTAGGGGATTCAGGCGCGTCATTGGATCTTGAAAGACCAAGGAAACAACCTCACCCCGAAATCGCCGCAGTTCCTCTGGCGAAAGGGACAATACCGATCGACCCGCAAAGTTAACCTGGCCTTCTGTCTGTGTTCCTGGAGGCAGCAAACGCATGATTGCTCGTCCCAGGGTTGATTTGCCACAACCTGATTCCCCCACTAGACCTAGTCGATCGCCCGGTTGCATGGCAAAGGAAACACCATCTACAGCCCACTGAGCCGAATCATCCATCTGGAAATTTTTGGCTGCCAGAGGGTAGGCCACGCGAAAATTTTCAACTGACAGTAAACCATCATTGGTAGACACGGGGGATCCATCCTTCGTCATTCCACTGTTGCCACTCTACCAGGGGTGTCTCTAGCTAATTCGCACTGTTAACCCCACTTTTCTAACCAGGCATCACAGTAGCGCAGCAGCAAATCAATGCGATCGTTCATTTGCTGTTGGCGTCGAACTGCATTCGAGCCTGATGCCGCTTGCCAAAACAAGACATCTAGCTCCAAAAGACGAATTTGTTTGTCCATCTCAACCCACAGCGATCGCGCCTCGGACTTGGCGATCGCACTAGAATCTAACTCAGTCTCGCCATTAGTCTGACGAAACAGACTAACCAACTGGCCAACCATATCCCGTAAATTTGTTTCTGCACCGACCGAGGCGACTGTATTTTGAAGCTGCCTCAATGCCTGTTTCAAGTCACCGACATTCCAATTGGTTGGTTCCTGCTGCATTTCCTTCCCGTAAGCTAGAGCCATCCCAGCAAACGCCTAAATTATCTCAGACTTTACAGGTAGTAATCTTTACCGCTCTTGCTAGAATAAAGGGCACAACAATTTCCACAACCCACACTATTTATATCGGTTGGGAAATGGTTAAAAATATCCTTCGTGGTTTCAAGCTAGTTCAACCCTTAAGTCAAGTGTGAGAATTCAACCTGACTTATTAGCCTCGTATTAATCTAACAGTGAAAACTTTAGACTCATAAAAAACTCATATTCATCTATAGATATATAGAAGGCCGTACTTGATCCCTCTTGTCTACTGAGCCATTTGTAAACCTTGTTCAAACTATGAACCTAACGGCTCCGTCTTCCCGCCCCCAATTTATTCCGCCAACTTGGTTGCAAGAATGCTTGATCAGCCAAAAGGTAGCCTGTGAATCTGGAGAGTCCAAGTCAGGTGCAGACCTAGACATAATCTGTCGAGCTTTTGAATTTGCCTACTGTCTTCATGAAGGTCAATATCGCGCCTCTGGAGATCCCTACATTGCCCACCCAGTTGCCGTTGCAGGTCTACTGCGAGATTTAGGTGGTGGTAGCACTATGATTGCAGCAGGCTTTCTCCACGACGTTGTAGAAGACACAGACATTACTCCAGAAGAAATTGAGCAGCGCTTTGGCCAAGAGGTGCGTATCTTGGTCGAAGGTGTAACCAAACTTTCCAAATTCAACTTCTCTAGTAAAACTGAACGTCAGGCTGAAAATTTTCGTCGCATGTTCCTGGCTATGGCTCAGGATATTCGGGTAATTGTCGTGAAACTTGCTGATCGCCTTCACAACATGCGTACCCTAGAACATTTGTCTAAAGAAAAACAGCGCCAAATTGCCCTGGAAACTCGCGAAATCTTTGCTCCTCTGGCCAATCGCCTCGGTATTGGGCGGTTTAAGTGGGAACTAGAGGATTTGTCATTTAAATATCTAGAGCCTGAAGCCTACCGAGAAATTCAATCGCTGGTTTCAGAGAAACGAGCCGATCGCGAAACCTACTTAATTGAAATTGCAAAAACTCTTGGCCAACGCCTAGAGGCCATTGGAATTCATTGTGTTGATGTTAGTGGTCGCCCAAAGCATCTTTACGGCATCTATCAAAAGATGCAGCGGCAGCAAAAAGGGTACGAGGAAATTTATGATGTGTCCGCTGTCCGCATCATCGTTCAAACTAATGAAGAATGTTATCGTGCCCTCGCTATTGTCCACGATTTATTTCGTCCAATTCCTGGTCGCTTCAAAGACTACATTGGGCTTCCCAAGCCTAACCGTTATCAGTCCTTGCACACTGTGGTGATTGGCAATTCGGGCAGACCACTAGAAGTGCAAATCCGGACATTGGAAATGCATCACGTTGCAGAATACGGGATTGCAGCCCACTGGAAATATAAAGAAGTGGGGAGTTCAAGTGCTGTAGCTGTCACTGGCATTGATGAGAAGTTTACCTGGTTACGTCAACTTCTAGATTGGCAAAGTGACCTGAAAGATGCTCAAGAATATTTAGAAAGCATCAAAGATGATCTTTTTGATGGCGAAGTATATGTGTTTACCCCTCAAGGAGATGTGGTTTCCCTAAGCCGTGGTGCAACCTCGGTGGATTTTGCTTACCGTATCCACACTGAGGTTGGCAATCACTGCGCTGGTACTCGCATCAATGGACGTATGGTTACCTTAGATACCCCTCTACAGAATGGCGATATTGTAGAAATCATTACGCAGAAAAATGCGCGCCCCAACCTGGACTGGCTGAACTTTGTAGTTACAAACACTGCGCGTAATCGCATTCGCCAATGGTACAAGCGATCGAACCGGGAAGAAAACATTGCTCGCGGTCGAGAGATGCTAGAACGAGAGTTAGGCAAGAGTGGACTCGAAGCTCTGCTGAAGTCTACCCCCATGGCCATCACAGCCGAGCGCTGCAACTACCACAGCGTTGAAGATTTGCTAGCCGCTTTGGGCTACGGAGAAGTGACGTTGAACCTTGTGCTCAATCGTCTGCGAGAAGCCGTTAAGGCACAACAACCGATCGCCCTAGATCCACAGGTTATTTCCCTGCCAAACACTGCTGTCAAGGCTCTTTCGACACCTTCAACTACTCGATCGCCGATCGCTGGTGTTGAAGGTCTGTTGCATCACTTGGCAGGTTGCTGCAACCCCGTTCCTGGTGAACCTATCATTGGCGTAGTTACTCGCAACAGTCGAGGCATTTCAATCCATCAACAAGGTTGCCCCAATGTAGAACCCGTACCGGGCGATCGGCTAGTACCCGTCAATTGGAATCAAACCAGTAATGACAGTGGGCGTCCCCAAACATACCCAGTTGATGTACAAATTGAAGTCATCGATCGTGTTGGCATCCTAAAAGACATACTCTCACGTCTCACTGATAACAACATCAACGTTCGCAACGCTCAAGTTAGAACCTTCCCCGATCAAACCGCCATCATCGACTTGGGTATTGACATCCGAGATCACAGCCAACTGGAAAGAACTTTTGCCCAAATTAAAAAACTCAGTGATGTCCTGAGTCTGCGCCGTCTCAATCAAATCGAAGTTACTCACCCTCCAACTGCTTAGACTTTGTCGCTGCTATAAGCCTTGAATAATTTCTGCCGTCTGCGACACTTTCGGCAGCTTTTTTGCGTCTCAGTCATATATGAAAAAATCATTAACTTGTGAAGACTGCTTTTTAAGTTCCTATCGACTCTACCAGCATATAAAAGCTACTGCCGCCAGACACCGAAGTGGTTTATACACTACCCAGTCGATATTTGAAATGATCTACCCATCTATCTTCAGACGGAAAAGTTCTTTCACATACGCTGTGACAGTCGTCACACCAACTATCCAATGGAAGAGATTAGTATCAAAGGAAACATGGGTCAGCATGCTAATCTGCCCAACATAGTTTTAAGTTCTTGAGAAGAAGGGGTCTAGGTACTTGCACAAAAGATCCCTAGGGATTACTTTGTGGGTGTATTAATTATTTTCAATCTAACGAAGTTTACATTCCCCATTCGGGGTGACTGCCGTGAGCATCTGGATCGCACAGAACAACCGCCAAGTTGAACACCAAGAGCAGCAACTCTATGACCACCTGCTCAATATTGTGCAAACTGAACTTCCCAGCCAGCTTGTTCACAGGTTTCGCATGTTGTTTGTAGACGGTAGTGGTTACCCCGATCCGGAGATCATGGCAGCTCTTGACAAAATAGTTGCTTCCAAGCTTGCTGATCAAGAGTTCCGCTACGTATTGAACCGATGCTGCCATATCTTGATTAACCGCTGGCAAGCGCGTCCTCAATTTCAGAGCTACATTTCTGACTTGGTTGATCTCTTTGAGGCCTATCCTCAACCACGCTCCTACGAGTACTCCCGTTCAAAAACAACTCGACGACTCCGAGAGCTAGTTCACGGGTTTACCGACAGTGAGCAGTACTTGGCTCTTCGTCGATTATCTCAGGTCATAAGCCAGACTGAGTTGAGCGATTCTTTTGGCCAAGAACCAGTTGGCACGCTAATTCGCCGCTATCCTTACCTCTATGAACACTGTCTCTTAGTTGAAGGTAGTACTTACGAACAGCAGCAAACTGTGCGCCAGCTCCGAGATCAGGCTCAGCGTCAATACGAAATCAACCTATCTCAATACGCAGCCTTCTGGGTTAGACGTGTGCAAATTGCTCGCAATGGCTCTTCTCATGTTGCTCAGAACATGGCTTCACCTGTTAGAAACCCAACTTTGCTTCAAGATCGCGAATTGTTGGTAGCACTTAAGCATTATGCTGGCAAGTCTCAAGGTTCCTCAACCTACCGAGATGTTGCTCAGCGGTTTCTGACCCATACAGGACAGACATCGTCATTCCGATCCTTCAAGGATGATTTGTATCAATATGTTACTGCATCGGTTGACTCTGAGTATGGCCAGCGTCAGTTTAACAACCAGCTTTACCAGCAATTGCAAAGTACGCTGCCAGAAAGTGACAGTAAGAAAGTTAATGACTTTTTAATGGTGCGAACCTGCAGCCAATTATTGAGCTTTTTGACTGTTGAGAGCGCTCAGAATCCTAATCATTATCTTTTCGTTGACTTAAACTCAAATCTTGGGCCTATTTCAACAACTGGGTTGTTGCTCAAGATTGTTCTCCTTTGTCGCAAGGTAAAGCCCTACTTGGAAAAGCGATTTTCTATTTTGTTTAATCATTATGAATCAACCCAACGGGATACTGTGCAGTGGTTGGTACAGGCTATGGAGCATCTAAATTTGGCTTTGAGTACTAACTTCAGCACAATGGATCTCTCGTTTGTAAATCAGTGGTAATTCTCTCACCAAATTGATAATGAGCTTGATGACTGTGATAGGCTAGAATATGCTGTCGAAACAGCTATAGTCTTTAGGTTTCTCTAGGAGAAGTGTTAGGGAATGACTCAAGTAGTTCTCGGTGAAAATGAAGGCATCGATTCTGCATTGCGCCGGTTCAAGCGCCAGGTTTCTAAAGCAGGGATTTTGGCAGATTTAAGATCTCACCGCCATTTTGAAACCCCACTAGAAAAGCGGAAGCGGAAAGCAATCGTAGCTCGTCGTAAGCGCCGCTACAGCTAGAAGCTAATATAAGTGGTTATTTTAAAGTTTACTCATGATAAGGGTTGTCACCCATCAAAACTGACAACCCTTATTTAATGAGCCTTTTTCAACGATCGTCTGTTGACGAAGCAATTTAAGTTTTTGGCAACGAGGAAGAACCAGATTTGAGCAGCAGTTGCACGGCCAAGCCAAGTAGCCCCAAGGTAGCAAGGCTAAAGGTTCCCATGCCCAGTGCAGTTAGCCCTACTACTAGAGTTCTGACAGCAGCAGAAATCCGCTGAACGATTAGGTTGTCCGTTTGGATTGGCTTGGCAGCAAAGGTGCCAGCGATTGAGCTGGCCATGCTGTAGCAGGCATAGGCCAGGACAGCAGCAATAATAGCTCCTACCAAACAACGTAAGGGCGTTAGTTGCTTTTGGGAGTCTGGAGAGAGTGAATTAGTATCTTCAGGATGAGACGAGGGCTCAGGTAGATTAGTCGAAGGTAGATCACTCATGGTTGTCTTACTCTAAGCGCTAGAGGTAGTGGTCAGAAGCGTTGCCAAAGATTAGTCAGCCCAGACCTTTTACCAAACTTAGTCATCCAGATGAACTCCGTGAGTGCAAAGTTGCGCTACCCACGATTCCAAATCTGGGTCTGGAATTGCTGCGTGCAGGCTTTGGCATAAAACTTCAGCGTGCTGTTGAGATTCTACCAGAGCAAAAATGGTAGGGCCTGATCCTGACATCACAGTGCCGAGTGGATGAAGGTGCTGACAGGTTTCTCGTAATGTTGCGACTTTGGGATAGGCGGGCAGGACCACTTTTTCTAAGTCGTTGTGTAGTAAGGAAGCCATCTCAGCTGCGTTGCGGTGAGCGATCGCCTTGATAATATTTCCAGAGCGAAGTTGGTGACGGCGTTGCTCCAATTCTTCAGGCGAGTGGGGGTAGCTATTGCCAAATCGCTGACGATAGGTGGCGTAGGCCCAAGCGGTAGACACTGAGAGGTTGCGATATTTTGCCAACACTACATAGAGATGATCTAAGTCAGGAAGCGTATCGAGAACTTCGCCTCGTCCAGTAGCTAGTGCAGTGCCTCCACTAATGCAGAAAGGAATGTCTGAGCCTAACCGTGCCCCTAATTCTTGCAAATCGGACTGAATAAGTCCCAAATTCCACAGGTGGTCAATACCGACTAAAACTGCGGCTGCATTGCCCGATCCTCCGGCGAGTCCAGCTCCGATCGGGATATGTTTATGAAGAGTGATATCTACGGCTCCGTATCGTGCGTAATGGCTAGGAAATTCTTTGGCCATTAGTTCAGCAGCGCGATAGGCTAAATTTGTCTGATTGTTGGGGACTTCGGGATGATCGCAGTGAACCCGGAACTGCTCAGTACCATTGGCTTGTAGGTCAATCTGGTCTGCCAAGCTGATGCTTTGCATCACCATCACCAATTCGTGATAGCCATCGGGGCGATCGCCAATAATTTCCAAATACAAGTTAATCTTGGCCGGTGCCACTAGGGAATAAGATCGCATTTCAAAAAACCTAACTTCAGAGAACTTACACGGTTTGCCTACAGCTTATTACTCAACGACACCCACTGGGTAACGCTAAGAGCTTCAGCCCGCGCTTGAGGATCGATGTTTAATTCTTCCAAACAGCGTGTAAGTACATCTCGTTCAATTAGACTTTGCAAGTTGTTACGCAGCATTTTCCGTTTGTTAGAAAATCCAACTTTGACTAGTGTTTCCATATGCTTAGGGCGATCAACGGCTATAGGGAACGGGCGAGGACGTAAGCGAACAACGGCAGAGTCTACTTTGGGTGGGGGGTAAAATGCCTTAGCTGGGACATCACAAATCCAGGTGCAATCGGCCAGATATTGCACTCGCACAGACAAAGCACCAAAGTTCCTGGAGCTAGGATTAGCAGTTAGGCGTTGAGCGACCTCTTTTTGAATAAGTAAAACAATCGATTGATAGGGAGTAGAGGCCGGTTGCGCGATCGTTCCCAGGAGCTTTTCCAAAATTGGCCCCGTAATGTTGTAAGGAATGTTGGCCACAACCTTATTTGGGGTATGAAATGAAGGAAAAGGCTGTAAAAGTTGCTCTATATCAAGGGATAAAAAATCTCCCTGAAGCAGCAAAAAATTTTCAATGCTACCCAATTTCTGAGCTAAATACTGACACAAGTCACGATCGATTTCTACAGCAATGACAGCATCAGACTTAGCAACCAATTGTTGGGTTAGCACACCTTTTCCAGGGCCAATTTCAAGTACCCGATCGCCTATTTTCCCAAGAGTTTTATCACTCCTAGACAAATCAGCCGCTGCCACAATACTATTCAGCGCTTTGTCACTTTGCAACCAGTGTTGTGCAAATCGCTTTCGAGGCTGAGGCACAGGCTACTCCGGCAATCCAACGAGTTCACCAGAGCCTGAAAACACTTCCCCGATAATATATGCCTTAAGCCCCCTAGCCAGAAAAAACTCTAGCAATTGATTGGCTGTTTGCGAAGGGCCAATTACAACAAATCCAATACCCATATTGAATGTATTGAACATTTCTGGTAGTGTCACTTGCCCAGCCGAGGCTAGCCAGTGAAAAATTGGTAGAATATCCCAAGCTTTGGGATCAATTCGGATAGCTTGATTAGCTCCTAAGCAGCGCGGTAGATTTTCTGGTAAACCACCTCCTGTAATATGAGCCATGCCATGAATAGGTAAGTCTTGCTTCAATGCTTCCAAGACAGGTTTTACATAAATTTGGGTAGGAGTTAGCAGGAGTTCACCTAATGGTTTGCCTCCAAGCTCATCTAATCGATCGCCCCAGCTAAATCCTCCTATTTCCACAATTTTTCGCACTAGACTAAACCCATTGCTGTGAACCCCCTGACTGGCTAGACCGATCGCCACATCCCCAAGCTTCACCTGGGAACCATTCAGGAGTCGATCGCGCTCAACAATGCCGACACAAAAGCCAGCCAAGTCATACTCACCAGCCTGATAGAACCCTGGCATTTCGGCTGTTTCTCCTCCCAATAGAGCACAACCAGCTTCACAACACCCACTGGTAATGCCTGCTACCACCTGGGTCAATTGTTCAGGATTGAGCTGTCCAGTAGCCAGATAGTCCAAAAAAAACAGTGGCTCTGCACCACTTGTCAGCACGTCATTGACACACATAGCAACCAAATCGATGCCAACGGTATCGTGCTGGTTCAGTGCGTGGGCAAGCTTCAGCTTCGTGCCTACACCATCGGTACCAGAGACTAAAACAGGGGATTGATAGCCACCCGGCAGTTGGAAATAGCCGCTAAAGCCACCTAGTCCCCCCAGCACTTCAGCGCGATGAGTGCGATCGACCAAACTGCGGATCTGCTGGACAAAGGCTCGCCCTGCTTCAACATTCACCCCTGCTTGCCGATAATCCATTGCACTGTCTCTGATTTGCCACCGCGATCGCACCCTGTATTGTAGCGGCTGATTCAGAACTCATCCTTTTGTGACAAAACCCTGACTTTCTCTTAAGAAATATGAAGTTAACGTAAATTTTCTGTAAAGTATCCGGATTGACATAATTTTGAGAATCCTTTGAACAGCCACTATTTCAGGGAGTTTCGCGACTTAAAATAATGGCTTCATACTAGCAGCCCCAAGCGATCCCTGATCCCCGATTCAAAACCTTTGTGATAATCTGTTGCAGTTCTAACCGAAGGAGTAAGACGAAGTGAGTTCGAGTTGATTTGGCGGAGCAGGAGGGCATCTGTAAGGTCTTCTGTTTTGCTCAAGTCTCAATGTCTTTCCAATGAACTTCACGATGGATTATGAATCAGAAACTTTTTAGCCATGTGGCTGTTCCCTTGTTGCTGACAGCAGTTAGCCTTCCCCTAGTAAGCGATGGTGGTGTTTCTGAAACAGCCGAGTCGGTTACTAGTTCTACTAGTCAGCAACCTACACCAGAAGGTTCCCCTGTACCTATGGCCTCTGAGCTTGATGCACCTACTAATGTGATTAAGCTTGGTGAACGGGGTGATAAATCCTCTGATGTTGTTGAGTCTACGATCGTGGCACGGGTGCAAGCTCATGATTTAGAGGGACGTGAGGCCGCAACAGTTTACGTTAAGAATATTCCGGTTTTAACCTTTGTTGGAGCAAGCACTGTTTCAGACAACTCAGTAAAGTTAGGAGCGCGCGCCAGCGCATCTGATCAAGGCTCTAAAAGCCTAATGCCATCTGTTGCCCAGGCTAAGCCTAATGCTGAGCCCTTATCAACAGATTCAGATGCTCCGATGATGCGAGCGACTTCTGTTGCGGCAAAGCTTAATAAACTCAATCGTGAAGTGATTGATGCTAGCACGATTACCGTTAGCTGGGATGGCTCTCGCAAAGCCCAAAAAGCTGGTGGTGAGCGATACCTAATCAAAGCTGGTGAAACGGTTTTGGTTGCGATTGATTCAAGTACCATTTTGTCAGGCAGTACCCGCAACTTGGAGCAGGACGCTTTGCAAGCAGCAAATCGATTGCGACGCTTGCTTGGCAACGTATCTCCTTTGTCTTCAGTGTCTGGCAAGCCCAAACCTCCAGCACCAGTTGCTGTGCGGTTGGTGGAACGAGCGATCGCCAGTGTTAATGGGTGGGCCTCCTGGTATGGCCCTGGCTTTCATGGAAACTTAAGTGCTAGTGGCGAGGTTTTTGACCAAAATGCACTGACAGCAGCCCACCGCACCCTACCCTTTGGGACAAGGGTACGAGTGACTAATCTGAACAATGGCTACGCTGTAGTGGTGCGTATCAATGATCGTGGCCCTTTTCATGGCGATCGCATTATTGACGTTTCTGCCAGAGCTGCTGGCATTTTGGGCTTAGTTGATTCAGGTGTTGCCCCTGTCAAAGTGGATATCCTGAACCGTTAGTCTCTTTAGATTAGAGCGCAGGTGCAAAAGCGGGGTGAAGGTCTTTCACTCCGCTTTGAGTTTTTTACAACCCGGGTAACCACTCTGCGGCCAAGCCTCGCAGTCCTGCGCTGGTCAAAATATTTTTCCCTTGTACAAGCACATAGAAATTTCCCAAACCTGTAGGACTGACTAGAGCTTGCAAAGCTTCCCGACGGCGGAGGATCGCTAGCAAATCAGCTCCGGTGCTAACAGGTCGTTGGCTGAGAGCCACAATGCGATCACCTATACCTAGACCCATGAGAAACAATCCTTGCCGCGTTAATCCCAGAGTTTGTAGTTCGCATTGATCCCCTTGTCGTTGCAGTGCGGTGAAATCAGCATGAGCTGTGATGTCCTGTTGTCCAATTGCGTAGTAGGGATCACTGTGATGCTGCTGCTGAATGTAGCATTGAAGGGTGCCCTGGGATCGCATGGGGTTATAGTAGCGATCGCTTAAGTAGCCATAGTCGATGGTAATGACGTAGCCTTGCTGGAGGCGATCGGCAATTTGAGCCAACCACTCTAGTGCAGCCAAGTTAACCTCAGTCCGGTAACCATTGGGATAGGCTCCAGACATGAGGTCAATACCTACACGAACAAAATAGTCGGCCAGAAGTGGGGTCGAAAGGTCTCCCACTTGCTCCACCAACTGGTCCAAACGGGCATCATAAGTGACATAAACTTCCTGCAACTGCCCATCCAGCAAAGTTACCTGGTGCACAGGCAGCGCATCTACCAGCTCATTAGAAAAGAAGCAGCCACAAATAGATTCTGATGGCAAATCGGCCAAGTTACTCCATCGCACCCGATCGCTTACCCTTCGTTCCTGAATGTAAGCCTGCTGAGCTTGGCGCTGAGCCGCTGCCCGCTCCAAAATCACATAATCTACCGCAGCAAAACAAGCAGGATAATTCTTTTGCAAATAATTAAGGCTATCAGCAGCGACCAGTCCTTGCCCTGCACCCATCTCAACAATGGAAAACGGCTGGGGCTGATGAAGCAGTTGCCAACACTCTACCCATTGTTCAGCCAGCAGTTCAGCAAAGTCACATCCTAAGTGAGGTGACGTAACAAAGTCCCCCAATGCCCCAATCCGAGCAGCAGAACTGGCGTAGTATCCCTGTGTGGGATGGTAGAGCACCCAATTCATGTAATCTGCGAAGGAAATGCGGCGATCGGGGGACTGAAGGATTTGAGTGACAATCCAGTCCTTCAAGATTGGGTTGTGATTAACAGGTTCCACGTTATGAGAATTGGCTCTTTGAACAAGCACTATCCCTAGCGGCTCCCATTGTGTCACACCAAACAGCAAAACTTTAAACCAAGACCTAAATTCTTGTAGAAGTAGGCAACACAGCTACTTCTCACCAACACTTATCGATTTGTTGAGAAACGGTTTCTCAAACTACGGATAGCTCCTACTATTTGTAGGCTCATTTCGCACCACACTCCGCTAGGGCGATACTAGCAACATGTCTACAATGACTCGCCTTGCCCAGCATACTCACTCACACCACGATCGAAGGCAATTTCAAACTTTGCATAGGGTTGCATTTGCTTGAGAACCTTCATGTAAGCCTCGGCATCGTTACGACGACGAAAACGGCTAACTGTCATGTGCTTGAGATTGGGCAATAGTTTGTGGATAACCCATGGAGTCAGTTTGTTTTGGTAGTTCATAGATTAATCAATTGGCTAATGGATGACGCAGCGATCGCAGAACTTATCTAGATAACTATCCCAAAAGCTGAGAAGGCAGTGGGTAGGGCTAAACGCTATATCTGGGGTCTACTTAACTGCTTAGGTACTATATATAGAACGTTCTGCCAAAAACTGCAAAGCTTTTTACAAAATCCAACATTATTTCAGGCAGGCTTTGGTGGTTGACCCACAGCCCTGTAGTGGGTTCAAAATTCCCCAAAGCTTTAACAAGTGGGAATAAGGACTCGCTGTAAGATGAATGAAGCGTTAGCGGTCTTCCGTGCCGTCAGCCAGCACGATTCATGAGCTATTGCGTCGCGATCGGGTGCCAGCAACCAGCCAACTTAGATAACCAGCGGGTGTGTAACCACTGTGGAGCCAAACTGTTACTGAAGGATCGGTATCGCCCGATTCAGCCTATTGGTCAGGGTGGCTTTGGGCGTACCTTCTTGGCGATCGATGAGCACATTCCTTCTAAACCTTGGTGTGTCATCAAACAGCTCTACTTAGAAAATCCCAATCCTGACGTTTACGAGAAAGCCAGACAACTGTTTCAGCAAGAAGCCGTAAGACTAGATGACTTGGGAGAATATCCTCAAATTCCTGCTTTGCTGGCTCACTTTGAACAGAATCAAGAACTCTATCTAGTGCAGGAGTTTATTGAAGGGCAGACCCTAGAACAAGAGGCCAAGCAGCGGCGATCGTTCAGCGAAGCAGAAATCACTGCATTATTACAGGATGTTCTGCCGATTCTGCAATTTATCCACGATCGCAACATCATTCACCGTGATATTAAACCCAGTAACATCATCCGTCGCAAAGCCGATGGTCGCTTGGTACTCATTGACTTTGGAATTGCCAAAGCCATTAGTAGCAACACCTTAGTAAAAACGGGTACCGTGATTGGCACGATCGAATATATGCCACCGGAGCAAGTGCGGGGCAAGGTATACCCTGCCAGCGACCTTTATAGCCTGGGTGTGTTGTGCATTCATCTGCTTACAGGCAGTCAACCGTTTGATCTCTTTGATCCCACTGAAAATGCTTGGGTTTGGCGACAGGCGCTGGCCAATGGCAAACGGGTCAGCCGTCGATTCGGCATGGTGCTGGATAAACTGCTACAGCCTGCCATCAAGCATCGCTACAAATCAGCCACAGAGGTTTTGCATGATTTGAACACACCCGTGCAAAGCCCTGTTGCCGCTATGGTTTCAGCGGCAACAACAACCAATTTCTACCCTTCGAGTCGGGAAACCCTTGCAACAGACGATGCCAAGCCTGGGGCACAAGTACGGCTAAACTATGGCAAACTTCAAGCTTTGTTGGCGAATGGCAAATGGCGACAAGCTGATGAGGCGACTTGGGCTGCAATTCGGCAGTTGCTTAATAAGCAGCCAAGTGAGATTGTCTTTAGTGGGGACTTGCACCGCTTACCCTGTGGAGATTTGCAGGCGATCGACCAAATTTGGATCAAATATAGTCGCGGTCGATTTGGTTTTAGCGTGCAGGCTCGCATCTACAAAGCAGCAGATGAAGATTACGGCAAATTCTGCGATTGTGTGGGTTGGCAACGAGACAACGGCACCGATCGCCATCGCGATCGCTGGCAGTTTGACAGTGCGGCTCTGACTGGCCATTTGCCATCGCGCCTGGGCATTGGTGGGCAGCATTGGTATCGTCACATAGGCATCATGGCGTCCCGGTTGGTCGGATGCGTAGAACGCTAGGCTGTGAGCAATCAAACCAGTAGTGTCTTGGTCAAGCGCGATCGCGAATTCTCGCAACACGGTAGTCTAGAAACAGTGATTTTTGGCGTGATCGTTTATGCAGCTTGTGTTTGTTCCCGTTGAGGAATTTTATTTTGCTCTAACCCTGGCCGTAAAGCCGATGGAAGAACTAAGCACCACAGGATTAGCAGAACAGGTGGGCTTGCGGCTAAAGCAAGTATTGGGTCAACCCTCAACCGTAGCGGCTGCCAGCCAGAATACCTATAACTATGTGTTTCAGGTAAGTGAGGTAGACAACAGCCCTTCTCCCTACTTGATCTTGTCGATCGCTGACTGGCAAGGCAATTTGCGGCTCAGTAGTGACTATGGCTGGGCATTAGATGCTGAACGCAAACCTATCCGCACTGAACGATTCTCCCAGCGATCGACGTTTGCTCAGCAAGTCCGTGCTCACTTGGAAGACTGGCTACAACTCTCTCTGACTTAGCAAATGCCTAAGTTACGACATCTCTGGCATTACTGGAGCAACGATCGGAACGTCGAAATTTGGAAGTGGTGAAACCCGTCAGACCTTGGTGTATTAACCCCTGTGAATGGGCTTCGCCGCGATCGAGTTGCGCCAATAAAATGAGAACTACGATTACTCCACTACTACTCCAACAATGAGGTTGTCATGACGGTCAAAAAGCAGTTCGCTAGCTTTGAAGAAATGATTGAGCAGTCTGATGTGCCCATTTTGGTGGACTTCTACGCGACGTGGTGCGGCCCTTGTCAAATGATGGCCAAGATTCTGGATCAGGTCAACGCGCAAATGAGCCGGAAGGTGAAGATTGTAAAAATTGACACTGATAATTACCCAAAACTGGCTTCTCGTTATCAAGTTCAAGCGTTACCGACGCTCGTTTTATTCAAAGCAGGCCAACCGATCGATCGCATCGAAGGGGTAGCCCGTGCAGAGCAACTGACCGCATGGCTGCAATCGCGTGTCTAGCCCAATCCCGTTGGTAAAGTTTTGAAACGAAATGTGTCTAACCTAGACTTATCAAACAACGGCTGAAAGCTGCGTCTAGCTGTTGTTGAGCTAAGTAGGTTCTGTTCTTTATTGATGTTGTGATCGAAGGCCACAAGCTCTTCTATGTAAGGGTTTGACGATACTATCGGGCTTCGCAAAGTAGAACATATCTCAGAGTGAAAGCGCTGTGCTGGTGGGCGATCGAGGCATTTATGGTTGTTCTTTGATAGGAGTGGCTTATAGTTGCTTTGGACGCAAAACCTGTGAAAACCGCTCAAATCCAAATAACTTAAAGGTTTCACCGATCCACATTTAGAAAGCAGCCACTAGAATAAGGCATTGAAAATTCCAGTCCATGAGGGTTCCAGCTATTTTGCTTGGTTCCTCGTTGTCTTTGGGTTGCTAAACGAAATGGCTTATTTTCAAGGCGCCCTATGCTCTAGTTGTGCTCAAGTTACCTAAGGAGATCCCATGAACAAAGGCGAGTTAGTAGATGCTGTAGCTGACAAAGCTAGTGTTACGAAAAAGCAGGCAGATGCAGTTCTAACGGCTGCACTCGAAGCGATCGTGGATGCTGTCAGTGGCGGAGACAAAGTTACCTTAGTTGGCTTCGGTTCCTTTGAATCTAGAGAACGAAAAGCCCGTGAGGGACGCAATCCCAAAACAGGTGCCAAGATGAACATTCCTGCAACCAAAGTGCCTGCTTTCTCTGCCGGTAAGTTATTCAAGGAAAAAGTTGCTCCCACAGACGCCCCTGCCAAGAAGAAGTAACTCTGCTGCTGAAAGGCTTTCCATAAATCGGCCATCTCATGGGGGAAATCTTGCTTGGGCTGCTGCATTGGCAGGATGTTTTTCCCATGAGATTTTGGATTTTTCAGCTAGTATCAATCCACTAGGTTTGCCAGCGTCGGCTTTGGCGGCGATTCAAGCGGCGATCGCTCAACTGAGTGCCTATCCCGATCCTACCTATTACTCGTTGCGACTAGCACTGGCTGAGGCACATGACCTCGATCCAGACTGGATTTTGCCAGGGAATGGGGCGGCGGAGCTGCTGACTTGGGCTGCCCGTGATTTGGCAACCTACGCCACAGTCTATTTACCAGTACCCGCTTTTAGCGACTATTGGCGAGCACTGAGAGCCTTTGAAGCCAATGTGCACCCACTAGCACTAAAGTTGACTTCCGCAAGTTACCCTCATGCACAAACTGGAACCTGCCAAGCCAGCGATTTCTTGCCACTTGCCTGCAATAATTTGCAGGTGCAGGCGACATCGGGGCTACTACTTAACAATCCGCATAATCCGACTGGACAACTCGTGTCGGGAACTGCACTACTGCCTTTTCTAGAACAGGCTGGATTGGTTGTGGTGGATGAAGCATTTATGGACTTTTTGTCGCCCGATCGCGATCAAAGCCTAATCCCCTACATCCAGGATTATCCTAATTTGGTGGTGGTGCGATCGCTAACCAAGTTTTATAGCCTACCGGGGCTGAGGTTGGGCTACGCCATTGCCCATCCCGATCGCCTGCGTCGCTGGCAACAGTGGCGAGATCCCTGGTCGGTGAATGCGTTATCGGCGGCGGTGGGTGAGGTGGTGCTGAGCGATCGGCCTTTTCAAACCCAAACCTGGGAATGGTTGCAGCAAGCGCGTCCCAAATTGTTTCAAGGGTTGGCTCAGTTGCCAGGGCTGTGTCCTTATCCCAGTGCGGCTAATTTTTTGTTAGTCCAATCTGAGGCGGTGGTGCCTGAGATGCAGTTGCAGTTGTTGCAGCAGCACCGCGTGCTAATTCGCGACTGCCTTAGCTTTCCAGAACTGGGCGATCGCTACTTTCGGGTAGCTATTCGCACATCAGCCGAGAACCAGCGCCTACTGAATGGACTGGCTGATATTTTGGATGCTGATGGCTTGCATCCTACCCCCTAATCAATTGAACTCCTAAGTTACATTGACCGAATGGGATTGAACCGATTAGGCTGGATGGCGCAGGGAAGACCAACTCACTGCTGCCTAAAGCGGTTCCCATGTATTTAACGCCTCTCTTCACTCACGCACTCTCTTTATGACAATTGACTACGACTTGGTTGTGATTGGTAGCAGTCCGGCTGGCCTCCAGGCAGCGATGCAGGGCGCACACCTAAAGGCACGAGTAGCGCTGGTAGAACAGGCCGTTTCTCCGTTTAGCCCTGGTCAGGTAGAGCACTATGCCTTGCTGGAACTGGCGCAACAAGCAGATCCCTTGACGAGCGTGATGCCGGGCTTGTTAGAGATTGGTAAGCTTCCCCCAGCACCTGTGCGTTGGCACTGGATACAACAGTGGGTAGCTGCTATGCAAGATACTCTCCGAGAGGTACGGGCGGCAAAGATGCCCGCAACAGCGGGTGTCGATGTTATTGCAGGCTGTGGTGAGTTTGTCCGCAAGCCAACCCTACGATTTGTTGTAGGCGATCGCACCCTTCAATCCCGCGCCTACCTGCTGGCCATGGGCACAGTTCCCATGATTCCCCCCATTTCTGGTTTGGCTGAAACAGGCTACCTCACAGTCAACTCAGTACTGAGCCAACCCCCAAATTTTGAGCGGTTGGTCATACTAGGGGGCGACCCAATCGCGATCGAACTAGCCCAAGCCCTCAAGCAACTTGGCATTCAGGTTAGCCTAACCGTGGCTAGCGATTCGCTGTTACCGGCAGCAGATCCAGAGGCCGCAGAGTTGCTAAGGGCGGCTTTGGAGGCAGCAGAGATCCAAGTCTTGACCCAGTCGCCCATTACCCAGGTACGCCAGATTCAGGGCAAAAAGTGGGTGCAAGCTGGAAATCACGCGATCGAAGCCGACGAGATTTTGGTCGCTGTAGGGCAAGCTCCCGATGTCAAATCTCTCAACCTGGAAGCAGCAGGCGTGCACTGGCAGACCGATCGTATTGAAGTGAACGATCGCCTACAAACCACAAACCCCTGCATTTATGCCTGTGAGGGACGATTGGGCAATGGTAACTGGGTGCATGTTGCCCAGTATGAAGCTAGCATTGCACTAAAGAATGCGTTATTTTTCCCTTTAACTAAAGCGACCTACCGCGGCATCCCCTGGATGGCCTTTACTCAGCCAGAAGTTGTACAGGTGGGAATAACGGAAACCGAAGCCAGCCAGCGCTACGGCAATCAGGTTGTTGTGCTGCGGCGATCGTTCAATCATTCCACCAGAGCCCAAATCCGCAGTGACTTGACTGGATGGTGCAAGCTAATTTTGCGACGTAATGGAGAAATTGTAGGCGCTAGTTTAGTTGGCCAGGGAGCCAGTGAATTGGTTGGGGCGATCGCACTATCTATTCAACAACGTTTGGGAGTACAGGCATTAGGAGGCATCGCTTTTCCAGCACCTACACTGTCAGAAATTATCCGAGAAACCGCCCAAGACTGGCACCAGACCCAGCCTGACCATTCCTACCGACACAATTTGCTGGAGAGCTTTTTTGAGTGGCGACGAGCATTTAAATTCATGGGCGATCGCTAGCAGTTAGCCCACGCGATCGCCCCAAAACGAATATCAGCAAAAAGGGTTAGCGGTCTACCGAGCCCATAATCACATCCACACTACCCAAGATGGCTACAATGTCAGCCACCTTCATACCACGCAGTAAATGGGGCAGAATTTGCAAGTTATTGAAGTCGGGGGCTCGCACTTTAAATCGCCAAGGAAAGACATTATCGTTACCCATAATGTATACCCCCAATTCACCCTTACCGCTTTCCAGACGCACATAATGCTCGCCCGCTGGTACCTTCCAGGTTGGTGGAATTTTTTTATTCACAAACTGGTAATCAAAGCCACCCCACTCAGACTTAGGGCCTTCGGTCATTCGCTTAGCTTCCAGATTTTCATAAGCGCCACCAGGCAGAGCTTTTATCGCTTGGCGAATGATCTTGACCGACTCGCGCATTTCCTCCATCCGCACCCGATATCGCGCAAAGCAATCCCCCTCAGATGCCCACACTACATCCCAGTCAAAATCGTCGTAGCACTCGTAGTGATCCACCTTGCGCAAATCCCACTTCACGCCAGACGCTCGCAGCATAGGGCCAGACAAACCCCAGTTAATGGCTTCATCACGAGTAATGGTGCCAATTCCTTCAATTCGGCGACGAAAGATGGGGTTATCAGTCACCAAGCGCTCGTACTCATCTACCTTAGGCATGAAGTAGTCACAAAAGTCTAGACACTTATCTACCCAGCCGTAGGGCAAATCGGCAGCCACCCCTCCAACACGGAAGTAGTTATTATTCACCATGCGGTAGCCAGTAGCTGCTTCCCACAGGTCATAGATCAGCTCACGCTCACGAAACTGGTAAAAGAAGGGAGTTTGGGCACCGACATCGGCCAGGAAGGGTCCAAACCAGAGCAAATGATTGGCAATGCGATTGAGCTCTAGCATGATGACACGAATGTAGCTGGCGCGCTTGGGCACGGTAATCCCTGCCAGCTTTTCTGGCGCGTTGACTGTAATCGCCTCGTTAAACATGCCTGCGGCGTAGTCCCAACGACTAACGTAGGGCACAAACATCACAACGGTGCGATTTTCGGCAATTTTCTCCATGCCGCGATGTAAGTAGCCAATCACGGGTTCGCAATCGATGACGTTTTCACCGTCTAGCGTGACGATTAACCGCAATACCCCATGCATAGAGGGATGGTGAGGCCCCATGTTCAGCACCATGGGTTCTGTTTTGGTTTCAATCATTGCCATGAGCAGCCATTCTCCTGATGCGATCGCACCTTACTATCTAGTCTGAAATTGTCTGACATCTACGCTCTGTTGCCAATTATAAAGAGAGAGCGAGGCGAAAATCGTCTTCGCACAAGCAGATGGACAATTTTTAGTGGTTCTCTCACCAGAGAGCATCCGTCAACCAGTGATGCAACGATCGCTCATTATCTAGCCCACACACGTTGGCGATCGCCAGTGAGCTCTTCCTTTTGACCTTCGACAGCATGCCGATCTGCAAGCCCCTAAAAACTGCAAAACCTCCTACATCTGAAAACAGAAAGCTAACGAAGTGATTTGGCAACGGCTCGGGCATAACCTGGAACTTGGTAGACAGGCTTCGTCGAAAAATAGGCAACAACGACATCTTTGCTGGGCGACACATAGAGACCTTGCCCTTGCATCCCGTTCTTGTGAAAGTCGCCATCAGTAAAAATGACATCCCACTGGTAATGATTAGACACGCCCGCTTTGTCACCGAACTGCTCAAAATATTTGATGTCGGCACCGCCATTCTTGAAAGCTACTTTGTCACCCCCTGCACTCAACTTGCGTATATAGCTTTCTGAGACAATACGATCGCGGGCGACCTTATTCCAACTGGGTGTATAAAGCATGCCAAACCGAGCCATGTCGCGCAACCGGGTGTTTGCTTCGCCGTTAGCCAACGCCAGCCCATCCGCGTTAACCCCCATGAGCATATCCCCTTCAACTCCCATTTTTGACCACACCCGTTCATGAAACAGCTCACTCCAGCGACGCCCCGTAACCGCCTCAGCGAGATAAACCAGGGTCAGCGTATTGATAGAACTATATTCATAGGCTTGACCGATTGGGATAAGCCGCTTGGCTGAGGTAAACACCTCTTGCAGAGTCTCTACCTTCCCTTTGTAAGGCAACCCAGCATTTGAAAGAATCATGCGTCTTGCTGTTGAATCGGGATCGTCGCGGGTTTTACGATCCTCCAGAATATCTAAACCCGATTTCATATCGAGAACGTCAATGACCTTCACACCTTCCCAATTGGTACCCTTCATCCACGGCAGATAGGCTGTGACGGGGCGACTCACATCGATTAAGCCATCTTCTTCAAGTAGCCGGATCATCAGGCTAGCCGCCACTTTTGTAGTTGACATCCAAATATGGTAATCGTTGGGTTTCATACCGGGATACTTCTCGTACACAATGCGACCCCGATGCACCACAATGAAGCCTTGAACCCGCGATTCTGGATCGGCTAGATAGTCATCCAGGCTCTTATTGCCAAGGTCAGTTTTAAACTTCACCTTGCCAATGTTTGGATTCTGAGCCACTGCTAGCTCCATGACTTGTCCGGTGCGGGCAATGACTGCCATTCTTTGCAATTCGGAATAATTCAAGAGCCCAAACAAGGCAATATCGCCCCCACTGAGTACCGCTGAGACGTCTACTCTGGCTTTTGGACCCAGTTCTTTGGCTTGAGCTGGTGTGAAACCTTTGCGAGCTACAGCAACAGGCATAGGCTTACTTTGCTGGCTGGATGCGATCGATTGATGGGCTGAGGCTAATCCATAGCCTGCTAATCCCGCCAACAGAGTCATTGCTGCCACTTGCTTCCATGCACTTTTCAACAGTTTGAAATCTGCCATCTCGAGAAACTCCTCTGAAGCTATTGTTCCAATGAAAATGTGTTAATGATAATCATTATTGTCCTTGCTTTTGCATGGTAGAAGTTCAGAACTTGGCTGTCAACTGGAATCAGCGCCGCAGAGGATGTATTTGGACTATAGATGTAGCCTAACTAGTATCTACAACCAAACGAGAATTGGTGCGATCGCCTGCATTACCAAGTAGTTTTCAGCTTGTTTTTATAGCGGGAGACAATGCAGCGAGATTGCTTGAGGCGATTAAATTACCTACAGATTTGGAACTGTCGGCTTTGCAGTCATTAGAGAGGTAGGAAATGATGATTAGAGTAGGTTACGAAAGGGTGTAACCGTCAGCTTAATAATTAGATACATTACCTGCCAAACAGGGAAG
>Ga0224722_1000370_pt1 | contig 26511 bp, 23 predicted proteins | sample Balambano_FR1_Me_FD_161646 | JGI IMG/M metagenome (GOLD analysis project Ga0224722, IMG submission 161646) | Freshwater sediment microbial communities from Lake Towuti, South Sulawesi, Indonesia - Balambano_FR1_MetaG | ecosystem: Environmental > Aquatic > Freshwater > Lake > Sediment | place... | reverse complement strand
CCTTCTCATCGAGCGGGTGGAGCGGGCGCGGCGGCGCACAAGCTGGCCGACACTGCCGCTGCCGAGCCAGAGCTGGAGCCGCACGGGTTGCGATCCAGGACGGAGGGGTTGAGGGTTTGTCCGCCGCGCCCGCTCCACCCGCTCGATGAGAAGGAGGCGCGGGCGTTGGCCCACTCGCTCAAGTTGGCCTTACCCAAAATCACCGCGCCGGCGTCGCGCAGGCTCTTGGCGACGGTGGCATCCTGCAGTGCAGGCTGGCCGACCAGCGCCAACGAACCCGCTGTGGTCTGCATCTTGTCGCCGGTGTCAATGTTGTCCTTCAACAAGATCGGGATGCCGTGCAGTGGGCCGCGCGGCCCGTTGCGCCTGCGCTCCTCGTCCAATGCACGAGCGATGTCGAGCGCGTCGGGGTTCAACTCGATCACGGAGTTGATCGCCGCTCCCTTGACATCAATTTCGTTGATGCGCTTGAGGTATTTGCGCACAAGTTGTCGCGCGGTAAGACGGCCCGATGACATCGCGGCTTGCAGATCAGCGATGGACGCCTCGACTAAGTCGGATGTGCTGAGTTGGGCTTCTTCGCCGTCCAGTTGCGGGTCGGGTTGCGGGCCATTGCCCTGAGCCTGAGCCCTGCCCGATCCAGCGGCAACGGCCGATACGCCGACCAGCGCGCCTAATTTCAGAAACTCTCTGCGGCTCGACGGCCCGCCGCGCCGCTTCGACGTGGCTCGATTCTCAACGTTCTCGTGTTCTGTGTGATCCTGCTTTTTCATGGAATTGACCTCCTGTATGCTGACGCCTATTCTTTGAGCGGCTTTCAATAGACGTTATCTGAAATAGAGATTTCCGCCGGTAGGGGCGAAGCATTCGCCCGCGACATGTAGCAAACGCAAGCTCTGGCAGCGAATGCTTCGCCCCTACGACAATGCGAATTGTTATTTCAGATAACGTTCAATGACGACAAAAAGAGTGTGGCGACGATTCCTGGGTTGTGCAGTGTGGATTGGGCACGCCTATTCCGCAACGGTCAAATTCGCCAGGACGCTCGGATACAGCAGCATGATGCGCAGTGTGCTGTCGGTCGGCCAGCCGGTGAACCGATCCGTGCGATGGGCCGTCGCTGCGTCCGGGTAGCTGACGACGATGTAAACCGCATCCTCATCCAGCATCTCTTGCAGCTTCCACAGCATGTCCTTGCGCTTGGCCGAATCTGATTCCACACCCTGCTGATTGGCGAGGGCATCAAAGTCGGCATTGGCATAGCCGGCGAAGTTAGTGCTGCCAATGCCGCTGCTTTGTGCCATTGGCAAGAATGATGCGGGTTCCAATCCAAATCCCGTCCAGCCAAACGAGATCAAGTCGTAATCAAACTTAAGCCCCGGCCCGGCGACCAATTCGGACACAAGCATGCCTTTGCCCTCCACCTTCATGCCAATCTGTTTCAACGCTTGGGTCACATACGCGTCAATGGGCTTGGTGAAGTCTGCATCGGAGGCGTATAGGTGGCGGAGAACGAGTGGCATTTTGCCGTCAGGCATCTCGCGTATGCCGTCGTTGTCAACGTCTTTATAGCCGGCATCGGCCAACATCTGATTGGCTTTATCAACGTCGAAGGCATAGCCTTCGAGCGAGGCATTCGACCATTGACCCAATCCGCCGGGCATGAGCGAAATTCCCGGCTTCCCCAGCCCATACGCGGCGGCAAGTTGGTTGCGGTCGAGCGCATGCATGATGGCCTGACGCACCTTGACGTCGCGCAGCGCCGGGTGGCCGTTGCATACTGCGTCCTTCGGGCACTTGGCTGGGTCAAGCTGGTTAAGGGCAATCAACTGCACGGCTGGATATTCCGAACCGCCCTGATAGACCTGCACGCCTTTCATTGCGCGCAAGTCATCAATAGCCTTCAGTGTGGTCACGCTATAGATGGCGTCGAGGTCGCCGTCGCTCAGGGCCTTTGCCTGGGCGTCGAAGTCGAGGTCGAAGCGCACTTCCACTTCGTCAAGCTTCGCGGGCACACTCCAATGATCCTCGATGGCGGCCAGACGGATGGACTTGCCAGGCGTGTATTTGATCAGCTTGAACGGGCCGCTGCCGATGAGCGCGTCATTCTTGAATTCCATCACCTTCTTCGAGCCGTCATCCTGCGGTGCCCACACGTACTCCGGCAAAATCGGAAAGTTGCTCAAAAGGTCGGGCATGTCGGGCACCGTCGCGTTGAGCCGCAGAACCAACGTGTTGTCATCCGGCGCCTCCGCCTTGTCCACGGCGCCGAGAAGAAAGTTGGAAGGTGAATCGTCGCGTTTTTTGAACAGGTTGAGCGTGAAGGCAGCGTCCTTCGCCGTCAACGGCGTGCCATCGTGAAACTTCACGCCCGGACGCATCTTGAACGTCCACGTCTTGCCCTCATCCGAGATATTGGCGCTCTCGGCCAAGGACGGGGTGTGCTTGCCATCCGGCCCAAGCTGATACATGAAATCGTATGCCAGCAGGAAGATCCGGAAGTCGGCGATTTGGGAGTATGCGATGGGGTTCAGCGTGCCCATAGACTCCATACTCATGCGCAGCTTTGCTGGCGTGCTGGCTTGCGTTGATGAGGCAGTCGGCGCTGCCTGCGCTCCTGTCGGTGAGGGCGCTTGTGTTGATAACGGCACCTGTGTCGGTTGCGATGCTGGCGGCGGTGCCGCGCAGGCTACGAGCAATGCCGCAGCAACGGCCGACGCGGTGAGAAACGATTTTCGGTTCATGTTGGTTCCCTCCTATCTGAAAAGCGCGGTCACGGATACACTCATCACACTAGCGTGCCCGTCACGTCCGGCGCTGACAAATCTGTCAGTTTCCGCTGATCGAATTCTGGTATCACGGTGCGTGGGGCAAGGCGTTTGACAGCGTGCATCAGGGGGAAGCGTCGGTCAAACGCTTCGCCCTGTTCATGGCAAAGGGGAAACGACGTGACGACAAAGGCAAGTCCGGACAAAGCCACTGAAACACACAAGCACCCCTTCGCCGAGTTGCTGGCGCAATACCGCCAGCGCAAGCCCGGCCTCACCCAAACGCAGTTGGCCGAACTGGCCGGCTACGACCAGGCCATCTTGGTGCGCATGGCGCAGGGCAAGAAAGACCTGACCGGCCCAAGCGGCCGCGAGCGCGTGGTTCGGCTGATCGAGACGCTGGCCGACCAGGGTGCGCTGACGACGCTGGACGAGGCCAACGCGCTGTTGCTCACGGCCGACCTGCCGCCGCTGTTTGAGCGCCAATCTACCGAGGCGCGTTTGATCGAGCGGCTGTCCCGCATGCAGATCGGGCACCGTGTTCGGCGCACCAATCTCCCCGCGCCGCTGACCAGCTTCGTCGGGCGCGCCCAGGAAATCAACGATGTTCGGCGGTTGCTCAACACCACGCGCTTGCTCACGCTCACCGGCGCGGGCGGCTGCGGCAAGACGCGGCTGGCCCAGCGCGTCGCTGCCGATGTGCTCATCGCTTACAGCGAGGGCGTGTGGTACGCCGAACTGGCGAGCTTGACCGACCCAGCCTTAATCGCAGATTCAGTCGCGCGAGCGCTTGGGTTGATCGTGATTGAGCAATCGTCGCAGGAACGGGTGTTGGACTATTTGCGCGAGCGGCACGTGCTGCTGGTGCTGGACAACTGCGAGCACCTGATCGAGGCGGTGGCGACGTTCGCAATCGTAGTGCTGCAAGCCTGCCCATGTGTGACCATCCTGACGACCAGCCGTGAGGCGCTGAATGTGGAGGGCGAGACGGCATGGCGCGTGCCGCCGATGCAGCCAGACGAAGCAGGCCGCTTGTTTATGGAGCGGGGCGCGGCTGCGCGGGGCGATGTGACGTTGAGTGCGAATGACGAGACAGTGGCAAACATCTGCCGACGACTGGACGGCATGCCGCTGGCGATCGAGCTAGCGGCGGCGCGACTGAGCGCGATGAGTTTGAATGAAATCGCTGCGCGGCTGGATGACCGATTTGGTCTGCTTGCTGGTGGACGGCGCGGCGCGCTGCCACGGCATCAGACGTTGCGGGCGATGATTGATTGGAGCTATGACGCGTTGACTGAGCCGGAGAAGGTCGCTTTCCGACGGTTGGGCGTGTTCGTCGGCGGCTGGGTTATAGAAGAAGCCGAGCAAGTGGTGTGTGACGACAAGATAAGTCGATCGACGGTATTGCCACTGATGACGCAACTGGTAAGCAAGTCGTTGGTAATGATTGACTCTCATGAAAGTAAAACGCGCTATCGCTATCTCGAGACCTTTCGCCAATATGCGCTTGAAAAGTTAAGCGAAATGAGTGAATTGGCGAACACATTCGGCAAACACACTGAGAGTTTTGTGGAATTGGCAGAGCGCGCAGAGCCGCATATTCGAGATAACGAACAGAAGTATTGGGTGGCACGACTGAAGGATGATCATGACAATATCCGTGCAGCTTTATCGCGAAGTCTCTCCTCTATGGGTGAAGCGCAGGCAGGGTTACGATTGGCCAGTCACATGTGGCAGTTCTGGTGGATTGGACATATCGTTGAAGGCGCAGCATGGCTAAAGAAGCTGCTTGACGCTACTGGACTGGAATCACCTGCTTTCACCCGGGGTCGTGCTTGGTTGGGCTACGGCAGCCTGCTGCTTGCTATAGCCAGAGCCGAAGACATCAATGTCGCGTTAGAAGAGGCAATGCGCCTTTTTAGCGAAGTGGATGATCGGCAAGGAATCGCTTTCGCGCTCTACATCCTTGGTTGTTGCAGAGAATTCCAAAACGATGATCGCGTGATGAAATTACTTAGTGAGGGTTGGTCATTTGAGCGCTGGCAAGGCAATCAACTCGGTATGGTATGGGCGGTCTATATGTGCGCCCGTCACAACTATTGGATTCACAATGATCCTGGGCTCGCGCAACGAATGAAAGTAGCAGAAGATGCCATCAAATTTGCGTCGCAGCAGGGCGATCTTCAAATATTCGCACTGGCAAGTTTTGATGCATCGGTGGTCGAGCTTTATCGCATGAACCTGGACAATGCTCGAAAGACAGCGCAACAGGCTGTTGAAGCGGCGCGTGTCGTAGGAGCTTGTTGGGAAGAAACCGCATTACTATCACATCTAGGTGAAGTGTTGCAATTGATGGGTGATGTTCAAGCGGCTCACGCCGCTCTCTCACAGTCGCTCGAATGTGTTGAAAGGTTTGGCTGGCCGGACCGCTTCAAGAGTCGCTCCTACTACGTTTTGGGCCGGCTGGCGAGAGACGGTGGCGACTATGCGTTGTCAAAAGATAATTTCCTCAAATCCGTAGAATATGCTGGCAAGGAATGGCCTTCTGTATGTGGGATCGAGGGGTTGAGTTGTACTGCCGCTGCGCAGGGCGATCACGTTTTCGCCGCCCAGTTGCTTGGGATGTCAGAGGCGCTTCGCAGTGAACGTGATGACTTGTGGTGGGAAAAAGACGAGCGCGACTTTGAGCCCTATCATGCAAAGTCCCGCGCCGCGCTGGGCGACGAAGCCTATGAGGCCGCCTATGCCGAAGGCCGCGCCATGTCGCTGGAGAGGGCGATTGAGCTTGCGCTGGCGTCAACGGATGAGTAACAGATAAACGGAGAGTCATGCACCCATCCGCTTATCCGCTCAACATCCGTTGACGCCAGTTGCCCATCAGCCTCGCTGCGATCATCATTGGCTGTCATGACCAGCGCGACCAGTTTATTCACCGACGTTCCCTTTGACCAGGACGGCAAACACATTGGCTATATCCAAGCCCCGCAATCCACCAACACCGCCGGCTGGGCCAACCTGTTCCTCCCGCTGATCGTCATCAAGAATGGCGATGGGCCGACGGCGCTGTTCTTTGGTGGCAACCACGGCGATGAATACGAGGGGCCGGTGTCGCTGCTCAAGCTGGCGCGCGACATCGAGCCGACCCAGGTGCGCGGGCGCATCCTCCTGATGCCGGCGCTCAACCTGCCAGCGGTGCAGGCCAACACCCGCCTCTCGCCGCTGGATGGCCGCAACATGAACCGCGCCTTCCCCGGCAGCCCATCCGACACCATCACTGGCCAGATAGCGCATTTCGTCTCGTCAACGCTCATCCCTCTGGCCGACGTGGTGGTGGACGTGCACTCCGGCGGCCGCTCCATGCACTTCCTGCCCTCGGCCAACATGCATCGCATGCCCGACCCGAAGCAGATGGCTGAGATGGTGCGGCTGGGCATGGCTTGGGGCGCGCCCTACGTGTTCATCTACCAGGATGTGGCCGGCAGCGGGCTGTTGCCCAGCTACGCCGAGTCGCTCGGCAAGCCCACGCTGGGCACGGAGATGGGCAGCCAGTCGCAGTATGGCCCGGCCACGCTGCGGCTGACCTACAACGGCCTGCGCAACGTGCTGGTCGCGATGGGCATTCTGAAACATGAGCCATCACCATCTGCCGCGCAGCTGCCCAGCCAGTTGGTGTCGTCGGAGTTGCGCGGCGACTACATCATGTCACCTGCCTCGGGCATCTTCGAGCCGCTGGTTGATTTGGGTGATGTGGTCGAAGTTGGCCAGCCTGTCGGGCGGATTCACTTCATCGAGCAGCCGGCTTGGGAACCGGTTGTGATCCGTTCGGCGACGGCTGGCTTTGTGATGACGCGCCGCGCCATCCCGCTCACGCATCTAGGAGACTGTGTGGTCGTGGTGGCGCGGCCGTGTGAGGTGTAATGCCCGGCAGACCCTAAAGGTCTTCAAGACCTTCAGGGTCTGTCCCCCTACCAGCTTGGGCCGAGTAGCGTATCAAAGCGCATGAACGCGCGCATCTGCCAGTGGCGCTCGGCCAGCAGCGACATGGTTTGCTCTCGCATCAGGCGCGGGTCGTAGTGAAAGTCATCGTGCGCGTGCGCCGGCTGCACCTTGACACTGGCCGTTGCTACCAGCTTGTCAAACAGCATGCGCGTGTTGGCCGAGGGTGTGACGCCAAGTTGACGGGTCAAGTGGGCCGTGCACTGCCGATAGGTCGAGCGCACGTAATCCAGGTTGCCCAGGGCGTGGTGGGCGTTCATGAGCGCGCAGCAGGCCGCCTCCTGCGCGTCGCCGTGCGCGAACCAGTGCATGCCCCAACGCACCACCTCGCGCCAGCGTCCCTCGGCGCTCAGCCGCGTGGTCAGGCGCAGCAACAGCGTGTCGAACGTGGCTTGCAGCCGGATGCGTTCTGAGCCCACCCAGTCGTCGTAGAAGCCGGGCAACAGCTCACCCTGATACAACCCGGCCGCCTCGGCCAGCGCGTCGGTGGGCAGATGGATGTTCTGCGCAGCCTGCGTCAGGCGGGTGGCGTCAACCAGAGTGTCGGGCCGGGCGATCATGCTGACCCCGATGTTGTTCGTCCGCACGATGTCGCGGGCCGATTGGGCCTCGTCGCATGCCAGCGCACGCCGGATGCGCCACAGCGCATGCCGCAGGTTGCTGCGGGCGTTGGCTTCGTGCGCGTCGGGCCAGAGTTCGCCCGCCAGCTTTTCGCGCCGATGGGCCATGCCTGGTGTGAGCGCCAGACGCGCCAACAGCGACTGGGCCGGCCGCGATGGCAGCGCGACGGCCGCGCCGTTGGCACAGATCTCGAACTGTCCTAGCAATCGAATCTCGAACATGACTTCCCCCTTGAACGATCATCGGTCACCGATGGCACATGCTTTGTAGCTCTTGTATAGAGCAATCTAGGGCCAAAAATGCTGACAAACCTGTCAATATTGTTGACACTTAACGCAATTCCGTTGTGCCACATGTCGGAATTGTTGTAGACGCTAGGCAAGCGCCGTTTATCGAGCGTGTTTTTGGCGTGTCACGTGATAGCCGGGCGGGAGTGGTCTACTCCCGCCCCCATGCCTGTGGCCGGACGGCCGCATACAGCCGCGCGTCATAGATCGCCTCGAACGCCCAACCAAACGCGCATGCCAGCGCCATGCCGGCTGTCATCACGAACTCCAGTGTCACCCTCAGATCAGGGACATCCAGGCGTTGGACGAGGAACGACACGGCGAAGGCCCGGCTGAACTGGATGGGCGCCAGGACGAACAGGCCGCACGCGCTGCACACGGCGATGCGCAGCAGCAAGCCGTGCACGGCCACTGTTCCAGGTTGCCTGACGGCAACATAGATGCTGCGACCCAGCGCGACCAGCGGATTTGCGCTGCCGCGCTCGAAGGCCGTCGCCGCCCGGAAGCGCAGCAGCACATGCGCCGCCAGAAGCAGGACGACGGCGCCAAACACGCCCGGCCAGAAGCTGCGGTCATTCGACCGGATCGTCTGCTCGAACTCTTCGTAGTAGCCGGCCGTGCGCTGCACCGTGACGCGTGTGACGAATGGGCTTTGGCGGCGCAAGCGGTCAACCCAGTCGCCCGGCAGCGACGCATCCACGGCAAACAGTTCGAGGCTGTGTTTGGCCGCGATGTCCGTCGCGCCGTTCAACGTGACGGAACGCGTTCCAGTGCGCTGCACATCCAGCCTGATCGCACCCAACAGCACCTGCGCGCAGACGGCCCCGCCGACCGTCAGCGCCGCGAACAGGCTCGACCCAATCACCAGCGCTGGCAAGCGAGCCAGGGTTGCCTGGCATGCCGGGCGGAACCCTTCGCCGTGTTGGGCAATGCGGGTGATGACGCCGCGCCCGAACGCAGCGCCCAGCACGGCCAGCACGATCTGAATCAGCCAGGCCAGCGGCGCGGGCCGGTCGTAGTCCTGCACGTAGATCATGCCGGCGCTGCGATAAATCTCGACGTTGATCAGTCGCTGCACGAGCACCCCCAACAAGATCGGCGCTGCGACGCTGAGCGTGGCTACGCTCAGAATCGGCGCGGGGTGCGCGATCAGCGTTTGAATGGCCTCACCCCAGATGCGCGTCAGGCTGACGCGCTTTTCGGTTGTTCGTCGCGCTGCCTTCGCCTGGTCAACCGCTTGCGACCGCGAGCGTGGCAGCGGCAACGCAGGCGCGATCAGCGCCGGTGCGTCAAGAATCTGTCTCATATTCCCCCCTTCGTGTCCACTGCCGTTATCTCGGCAGCGCGTCTACTGAGCGTGTTTCATGCATATCCCTCCACGGGTGTCGTCGTCTCGTCTTGTTCGGCGGCCAGCGCCAGGCCGTTGGCGTTGATGGGCAAGGCAAAGCCACAGCCATTCGATAGATGGCTGATTGGCCTTGAGGAAAAACAAAAACGCCACGGCCGGTGAAGTGAGCCGTGGCGCCGAGGAAGCGTGTGATGCTTAACCGCAGCGCGGAGGCGCACTCGTGGCGAGCCTGAGCCAGGTCATGTAGTCCATGTCCATTCTTGGGGTCGTATCTTGAATTCCTGCAAACATGCTGTGCACCTCCTTGTTTAAGATAACTGCTAGAGACAGTTTAAGAAGATAATTCCAAATGTCAATGAGAATTAGATAAATCACCAATTTCACAAACGAACCTTAGGCGAGGTGGGCGAGCGCCACTGCCACATGCACCAGGCCCACCAACGCAAACCCAGCTAGGATCAGCCAATCCCCCGTGCGCCGTCCCAGATACAACTGCGAGGCGGCCCGAACAAACCACCCGCCGGCCATCCACAGGCACACGATGACGCCGAACTGCGTGGGCAGCCAGGTCTGCCAAAACAAGTCAATCAGGCCATAGGCGACCAGGTTGTAGCTGACGAAGTGGTTCATCACCCAGACGATGCCGCGCACATCGCTGCGCTGGGTGTTGTAGCGAATGAGCCCCAGCCTGAACGGCTTGAGCGGCGCGCCATTCAGGGGCACAGCGCCGTCGTAGTCGAACAGCACAGGGAAGAAGAAATGCAGCGTGCCGAGGACAATGGCAAAGACGCCGGTGATGTAGAGCAGATATGCGATGACCATTGCGGCTGAAGTGTAGCTAGGGTGCATTTTCTAAAAGGGGGATATGCCGTGCGATTGGAAATCGCGGCTGTAGGGCTTTCAGCCAAGCGTCGGCCTGCGCCGACGCAGGCGTTGTCCGCGCAGGCGGACAATCAGCCGAAGGCTCCACAGGCGCGGTTTTGAACCGCCTGCCCCTTTGGGCGAATGCACCCGTGTAGCTATGCTGCGACGCTATGCCTCGGCGCACCCGCTCGTAGAATCCGGCCGATGCTGCTCGACAACCTGTATTACGAGGAATTTGGATCACCCACTGCTCCGGCGTTGTTGCTCATCCACGGCAGCACGCTCACCGGCCGCATGGACTACGGTCATTACTCAAACATGGCCGCGCGCTTTTCCAAACGCTATCGCGTGATCGTGCCGGATTGTCCGGGGCATGGCCGCAGCGGGGTGGGTGAGCCGCTCAACTATTCGTTCTCGCGCATGGCGGCGCGGCTGGCGCGGCTGCTCGTTGTGTTGAACGCCAGCCCGGCTTTTGTGGCGGGCCACAGCAATGGCGGCAACGTCGCGCTGTATTTCGCCAAGGAGCAACCGCAGCACACGCGCGCGGTGGTGTTGTTGGCGGCCAACGCCTATATTGACGACCACGTGCGACAGCGCGTGCCGGTGGGCATGAATCCAGACCGGGTGTTCAGGCAAGACATCGGCTGGGCGAGCGAGATGATCGCGCTGCACGATGTGCATCATGGCCGTGGCCACTGGCGCACGCTTTTGGATGCGACGGTGCAGGAGACCATCACCAACCCGGATTGGACGCGCGATGATCTGAAAGACGTGCGGACGCCGTGTCTGGTGATTCAGGGTGAGAACGACCGCGTGAACGCGCCAGGCCGGCACGCCCGGGTGCTGCACGAGTGGCTGCCCAACAGCGCGCTGTGGGTTCCGTCCGACGCGGGCCACTCTGTCCATTGGGAGCGGCCGGACGAGTTCGAAGCGCGCGTCAACGCCTTCTTCGGTACGGATTAACCGCAGAGGCGCGGAAGACGCAGAGATTTGAATTTCTCTGCGTCCTCCGCGCCTCTGCGGTGAGAATTACTTGCCGGCCACAGGGACGCCGTTCTTGCGCGTGACGAAGGCCTCCATATCGCGCGCCTCTTCCTGGGTGATGAGTTTGCCGCGCCGCTTCAACTCGCGCTCGGCGATGCGGGCCAGCCGCGCGTCGTGCTCCACTGCCTTCAGTTGCGCCTCGCGCGCGTGCGGGTAGGTGGGCTGCAGGTTCTTGATGTCCCAGTAGTTCATCAGTTCGGCGATCACCTGTGAGTAAAACTCCGACGGGCCATAGTGCGCGTGCTTGGAGATCACCTGCATGCGGCGCTGATAGTCCGGCATGCCTGCGCCGGGCATCTCGAACTTCTGCATCACGCCGGTGACCAGTTCCACCAGGTTAGGGTTGATCTCCAAGTGCGCCAACGTGGCATCGCGGTAGAAGGCGTAATGCAGCGTCTCGTCTTTGGCCAGCCGGCGCAGGATCGTGGCCAGGCCGGGGTCTTCCTTCTCGCATGCCTGCGCCACGTTGAGATAGAACACCATCGTGGCGCGCTCCTGGATGGATGTGTAGACCATCGTCTCCAGCGGCGTTTGCAGGCCGGTCTCGAAGCCTTGTTCGATGACGAACTTGCGCAGCTTGCGCCGCTCCAGCGCATCGCCATTGTTGGTCAGCAACAGATAGAAGTCGAGCAACTCACCGTGCTGATCCTCCTCGGCCGTCCATGTGTGCACGAAGTCCACCAGCACCTGCAACGAGCCGCGGAAGGTGGTGTATAGCTCGGTGGTGAACCACGGCAGGTTGACCTCGGTCAACAACGCCGTCTCGACGGCCAGGTAAATCTCCGGGCTGAGCTGTGAGCGTTTGGGGTTGGGCTTGTTGACGATCTCATCCGCGAACATATCCTCGCGGTTGAGCGGCAAAAATTCGTGATAGCTCCAATCCACCTTGGCGGAGCGTTCCTTGTGCAGGCGATACAGTTCCTTTAGCCTGTTCTCCAGGCGTTGATCCACTTGTCCGAATGACATGACAGAACTCCTTCAACGTACAAACTACAAACTACGAACTACAAAAGCGCGGCGCGAATATCAGGCCGGCGCGCCATCCATGCGACTTGCGAACGAACGATGTAAGGTGAAGGAGCGGTCAGCAGCGCAACACCAGCATGCGCGGCGACCGATCTAGCGCGACGTGCTGGTAGGCCAGCAAGGAGATGGGGGAGGCAATCAGATCGAAGCGGGCAGGCGCAATCTTGGCGGCAGCGGCAACCAGCGCCTCGAGCGCAGCCCGCAATTCCAGCCAACTGCGCGACATGCGTTGTGCGAACACGGTGATGCTCTGCACGGCCGCGCTGTCTTCGAAGTGAATGTGGGGCAAGGGCACCGACAGCGCCAGTTCGCGCAGGCGGTTGGCCAACGTGGTCGCTTGTAGCGACAGCCGTTGCATCAGCGGCGCGGCGTGAAACGGCAACGTCACGGCGGGCAAGGCGATGCGATTGATTTGCAGGTTGATGCGCCTCAGCCAGGCCAGCGCGGTCATCACGATCACGAACGGGAAGAGCAGGGCCGGCAGCTCGCGCGCGGTGATCTGGGTCAGTTCGCCGCGCATGCACACCACGGAAGCGAACAATGCCAGTAGCGTGGCGCGGGACAGCAGATAGGCGGTGCGGCTGTTGGCCATCTGCCCGGCCTGAGCCTGCCACAGCGCCCGCGCCTGACCCGTCAATTGGTCGAGATCAATCCGCCGTCCGTTGAACATGAACCATGCCATTATAGTTAGCTGCGTTAAGCTCAGGTGAGCTGGATTTGATTTGGGGGAGCAAGAGGACCGATGATCCGAAAACACATTTTGCTGCTGGGGTGGTCGGCGGTGGTAATTGCGCTGGCCGCTTGCAACCAGGTCAACACACCCGAGCCCAGGCTGGAGCCGACGCGCACGCTCGCGCCCCGACCCACGCAGGCATTGGCTCAAGCCGAATCGGGCGCTGCCGCAACTGCCACGCCTAGACCAGTAGCGGTGACTGGCCTGCGTTTGGACAACGTGGCGGCACTCCAACCGGCGTTTGTCATTGACCAGCCGCCGCCGCAACACATCTATGCCGTGGCCAGTGATCGCCTCACGCTCTACAACACGCGCAGCTTCGAGGTACTCGATGCAGAGACGCTCGACACAAAGGCGCGCACCGAGGTTCAACTAAAAGATAAAGGGGAGGCGGGCTTCTGGTATGCGGCCTCGCCGAATGGCCGCCTCGGCGCGATCATGCAACTGGATGGCACAGTGGATGTGTATGACCTGGACACGTCGCGCATCGTGACCAGCACGTCGGTGTCGCCGCCGTCATTTGAGGTGGCATCGGACATCGCTCTGAACGACGACGGCAGCCAGCTTGTGGTCGTGTCGCAGGGTCAGGTGCAGCGCATCCGATTGGACGACCCAAGCGCGGCAACGGACGGGCCGGCGTTGCCCGCGGCGACGCAGGTGATCCGCTTCTCTGAAGATGCTTCGCGCCTGTCGGCTGCGCAGGCGACGGGCGAAATCGTGATCGTGAATACCCTGACGAGCAGCGCGCCGATTACGCTCACGCCGGCCTTCACCCAAACCACGGTCGAGCGGCTGAACTTCAGCCCCAACGGCCGGTTGTTTGGCGCGTCTGATCGTGAGGTGCTGCGCGTGTGGGAAATCTCCGATGCCGGCGCTGAGCTTAAGCACACGTTTGGCAATCTGGACGGATCGGTCGAGCCTGTGTTTGATCGCAGCGGCCGCTACATGGCGGCGATTGATGGGCCGTCGGTCTATCTATATGACTTGCAGGCGGACGAAGCCAAGGGTGAGTTCCGTCTGTCCGGCAACGTGCCGGTGTGGTCGGCGAATTTCGACCCGCAGAGTGAGAGGCTATACATCGCCGGTTCGGGTGATATCGCCAGCTTTGCGGTGCAGGACGTGCGCCCGCTCGAATCATCCACTCGCCCGCCGGTGACGCGCGCCACTTTCTCACCCGATGGCCGCTCGCTCGCCACCTGGAGCAGCACGTATCAATCGGCGGACGTGGCCGTGATCAACGTGGCGCGACAGGAGGCGGAATCGCGGCTGGCCCATGACGCGCCGGTGCGTTGGGTGAGCTATAGCCCGGGCGGGCAATATCTCGCCACGCTGACCTTTGAGGGCGCGCTGCGCATCTGGCGCGGCGACGAACGCGTGCTGGATATCACCGCGCCGGAATCGAACGGCCTGCGCGCCATCTTGTGTTTCAGCAGCGACGACAGCCAACTGGCGTATCTCGACGGCCAGCGCGTGATCGTGCACGACGTCGCCTCGGATCGCGTTGCGGGCGACTTTGCGCTGCCGTTCGAGCCGAAGGCGCTGAGCGTGTGCAACAACGAGCTGCGCTATATCGCCGCGTCGGATGGGCAGAGCATCGAGCTCATCAATTTGGATGGCCGGGCCGTGGAGACGCTCAGTGACGCGAGTGCAAATCTTCAGGATGTGGGCGCGCTGTACGTCAGCCGCGATAGCCGGCTCCTGGCCTCGCTCAGCCCCAGCGAATTGTTGATCTGGGACGTGGAGGGCGGCAAGGTGTTGCAAAAGGTCGGCCTGCAGCGTGAGCCGCTGTTGGGGGCGTTTAACCCCAGCGGCGACAAGTTCGCGCTCAACTTTGGCGACGATGTAGATGTGATTGATCTGGGCACAGGCGAGGTGACTTCGCTCGATTTGCCTAAGGGCAGCAGCGTCTCGATGTTGTTCCCCCAGGACCCACGCCTGATCGTCACGACCTCGATGATCCCCACATCAGAGACCGCAGGGCGACCTTTGGATCAGCGCACGTTCGTCAACGGCGCGCTCAGCATCTGGGACAACCAGACCGGCGAGTTGGTGCGGCAGATTGACACCGACGAGCCGATCTTTAGCGCGGCCATCAGCGACGATGGGGCGCAGATCGCCGCCAGTTCGCGCCAGAACGCGCTGGTGGTGTGGGAGGTGCAGTGATGGCGGCATCTCGGGCCGCAGCGGCGCAACGGCAGTTCGGGCCGAGCGCGGAGAAGTATGCCCGCGCGGCCTACTTCGACGGCGTGAGTGGCAGCTTGCAGGCGTTGATCGAAGTGACGCAGCCGCGCTCGGATTGGCGCGTCCTCGACATCGCCACCGGTGGCGGGCATTGCGCCTTCGCCTTTGCGCCGCTGGTGCGCGAGGTCGTGGCGACCGACGTCACACCCGAGATGCTCGTCGCTGCGGCAGCGGTGGCGAAAGAGCGCGGGCTGACCAACATCACGTTTGAGCCGGCCGACGCTGAGGCGCTGCCGTTCGAGGACGCGTCGTTCGATCTGGTGACCTGCCGGATCGCCGCGCATCATTTCAGTGACCCAGGCCAGGCCGTGCGCGAGATGGTGCGCGTCGTTAAGCCGGGCGGGTTGGTGGGGTTGATTGACCCAATCGTGCCCTACGACCGGGTTGTGGCCGACGAGATCAACGCCTGGGACTTGCTGCGTGACCCATCACACGCCGCCTGTCTGACCATCAACGGCTGGTCATCGCTGTTTTGCGCCGCCGGCTTGGACGCGGTGCATCTCGACACGTTCGACGTGCCGCTTGACTTCGACGACCTCATGTCGCGGTCGGGGCGCGACGCGGCCACGGAGGCAGAGTTGCGCCGGCGGTTGTTACACGGGTCGGCGGGCCTTCGAAGCTTCTTCCGTCCGCGTGAGGTGGATGGCCGGCTGACGTTCAACTGGCCGCAGGGGTTGGTTGTTGGACGGCGAGGCTGACATGTCACCCTCTCATCTCGCTTTTGAGCATCACTGAAATTGCCGAGTAGCGGCGACCACTCCACTTCACGTTACTGCGCGCCGATCTTTCGCTAATGATTCGCGCGTATACTTCCAGTCAGAAACCGCACTCGGTAAGTCGTGGATGGGCTGCCCGCAAATGGCTGAAATGCCATCGAGCCACTCCGTTGAAATACACGGTGGTTACACGCCCCACGCTGAGGCGGTTTCTTTCGTTTTCGGTCTCGTTGTCTTGTTGCTCACGGCAAGACAATCTCGCCCGCCACAAGTTCGCCGATCAGTTGGGCATACGTTGCGTCTCCACGCTCATGCTTTTGGAAGAAGGCCCAAGCCACCATATCGGCGACTTGTATCGCGCGCTCACGTTCGGAGTTCTGAAGCGAGATATCGGGCGTATGCGACGGGCGAAGCGTGGCCGCGCGGATGAAGGCTAAAAACTGCGCGCGCTTGCGCTTGTTGGGTGAAGGGTCGTCACAAATGACTTCGCTGATAGCATGCCGTTCGATGGCCTGGTTGATGCACGCCGTGTAAGCGAGCCGTTGCATCTCGTCAGGGTCATCGAATCGTGGCATACGCTTCTTGTCCACGACGATGATGAAGATGTCGGCGTCCAACGTGGCAAGCTCGGCCAGCAACTTGAGGCGCAGCTTGTCGGGCAACGTGTGCCCCTTTATCTCGCTGGCTTCTTTCGCCTTGCCATGCATCTTCTTGCGGGCGCGGGCGACAACCCGACGAAGTTCGCTCAGGGCGCTACATGCGACACCCGCGACGACCAGATGCCTGGATGCGCCGTCACGAGCGCCCACGTCGCCCGACTCATCGAATACTGCTACTGTGTAAATACTCATGGAAGATGCGCAAGTGTCGCCGATCTTTGCTTTATCGCTCTCGCTCGATGCTCGCTAGCCTGCCGTAATAGGGCACAGTTATAAAAGCAGCCGCGTTTTCTTTGGTACGCTCGCCGCGCCGATCGTAGCCGGCCGTCGTACGCGGGTCCGCATGCCCCATCAGATCACTGACCATGACGATGTCCTGACCGGCATCGAGCAGCTCGCCCCCAAACGTGCGCCGGAAGTCGTGCGTCATCACGTTGGCCACACCTGCCTCGCCGGCGCGCCGGCGCACGATGTAGTGCACCGCTGTCGGGCTCATATGCCGTTCGGGGAAGATCGCACCGCCCTTGTTGATCACGCAGATCACGGCGCCAGCCGCCTGGCCACGAATGGCCAGCCAGTCACGCAACGCGCGCTGGGCGCCGGCCGATAGGTAGCCGGTGCGCTCTTTGTCGCCCTTGCCGCGGATGGTCACCTTACCCATCGCCAGATCTACGTCGGCCAGCTTCAGCGTGGCCGCTTCGGCTCGCCGCATGCCGGTGGCGATCAGGATGGCCAGCAAAGCGGTATCGCGCGCGCCGGAGGCCGAGGCATCGCTTACGGCCGTCTGGATGAGCAGAGCGCGCTCCCCAGCCTCGATATGGCGGCCTTTGGGCAACCGTGACCCTCTGGGCGGCTTGACGCTGCGGATGCGCTCCCAGGTGTCTGTGGGGATCGTCTCGCGCTCCCAGGCGGCACGTGCGACGCCTTTGAGCGCATTCAGGACGGCCGTCACCGTGGCCGGTGCCAGGCGCTCTCCCTTGCGCGGACCGCGCTCGATGCGCTGCTCGCCGACGGCCGCAATGATTGCCTTGACGTTCGCCGCGTTCAACGTCGCCCAGTTCACCTGGTCGAGCTCGGCTGCACCCATCGCCCTGGCCACCTTGCGGAGCGCTGACGCCATGCCGGCTCGGCCGACGTCGCTCTTGAGGCTCATAAGATAAGCGTGGGCGGCGTGATGGTCGGAGGCTGTCTGCTCTTTGTTTGTCAGTTGTGTGCTCATACAGTCGGAATTGCTTACTTCAAGGTCACTTGTATTAAGCTACTTCGGCGCGGGTTCGGCGCAAGCTTGCACCCACAGGTAAAATCGCAGCAGGTCATCAACTGATGTTTTGCAAAACGTATCACGTCGCCACTTTCGGCTGCCAGATGAACGAGGCCGACTCGCAGCGGCTGGCATCCGAGATGGAGAAGCTGGGCCTGCGCGCCACCGACGCCCGCGATGAAGCGGACGTGCTGGTGTTGAACACGTGCGTGGTGCGCCAGGGTGCCGAAGACAAGGCGCTGAGTTACCTGCACATGCTCAAGCCGCTCAAGCAGACCTACCCCGACAAAGTGGTCGGCGTGATGGGCTGTCTGGTGGGCGTGCGCGGCAACACGCCGCTCAAGCGCGCCTTCCCCTGGGTGGATGTGTTCATGGCCCCCAGCGAGCCGGGGCCGATGGTGGACTTTCTGCTCCAGCGCGAGGGCAAGGCGTTTAGCGAGCAGGAGACGCGCAAGCGGTTTGCGTTGCAGGACGGCGATCTTGTAGAGACGCGCCATGGCGCGTCTCTACGACTGCCCGCGAACGAAATCGGCAAGCGCGTGACGGCCAACGTGCCGATCGTCTACGGCTGCTCGCACGCCTGCGCCTTTTGCATCATCCCTTTCCGGCGCGGGGCCGAGCGCAGCCGGCCAGCCGATGAGATCGTGCGCGAGATCGAGTCGCTGGTGGCGCAGGGCGTGAAGGAAGTGACGTTGTTGGGGCAGATCGTAGATCGCTATGGCTATGACTTGCTGGGCAGCGATTACGCCATCCGCAGCTACAACCCCGGCGCGGCCAGCGGCCATCCCTCGCAAGCGCTGCCGATGCACACGCCGATGGTGGACCTGTTGCGTCAGGTCAACAACATCGAAGGCCTGGCGCGCGTGCGCTTCCTCACCTCGCACCCGAACTGGATGACCGACGAATTGCTCGATGCGATCAACGAATTGCCAAAGGTGATGCCGCACATCGAGGTGCCTGTGCAGGCCGGCGACGACGATGTGTTGCTGCGCATGAAGCGCGGCTACACCAGCGACGACTACCGCCGGCTGATCGAGCGCATCCGCGCCAAAGTGCCCAACGCCGGCATCGCCACCGATATCATCGTCGGCTTTTGCGGCGAGACCGAACAGCAGTTCATGCGCACGCACGACCTGCTCGAAGCGTTGCGACTGGACATCGTGCATATGGCCAAATATTCCACCCGGCCGCACACCACGGCCGAGCGCAACCTGGTTGACGACGTGCCAGAGGAAGAGAAGCATCGCCGCTATTTGATGCTGGAGGCGCAGCACGAGCGCATCACCGGCCAGATCAACCAGCGCTTCCTGGGGCAGACGGTCGAGGTGCTGATCGAGAACGACCACAAGGGCAAGTGGCGCGGCCGCACGCCGGAGAACAAACTGGTCTTCTTTGAAGATTCGAGCAAGGATTGGCGCGGGCGCTTGGCGCAGGTGAACGTTGACTGGGCCGGGCCGTGGAGCATGCAAGGCCGGCTGGCCGCCGTGTAAGCGCAACGCTTATGCCGTTCGATTGATTCTTTCGGGTCAAGAAGAGCATGCGCGGGAGATGTATTTACATCGCCCGCGCAACTCTGATGTCATTCCTTTTTGCTCTTGCCCTCCGGCGCTTCCACCCTAGCCTCGATGCGACCCTCTTTCGCGGCCAACTTGAACGCGGCATAGTCGGCGTCATTCTGGTCGGCGTAGCGCACAGCGAACTCCATCAACGCTTCGTCAAAAGCGTCGGACTTGCCCAGATAACCGGCTATCTGCGCCGGGTCGCCGGTGCGAGCATGCGCACGCGCCAGCACCGAACCGCACAGCGCTGCATAGCGCGGCAGATACTTCGCCGGCAGGCCCTCCAGAGCGACCGAGCCTTTCATGTCGTAGAGCTGGCGGGCGAAGTAGTCGCGGCCGTCGGAGCGCGAGTAGCCGAGGAAGATATCGTTGGTGGCTTGCATCAGCCGCTGGCCCGTGATGACGCGCTGGCCCGGCTGCTTGTATTCGCTGCACCCCAGATAGGGTTCCAGCAGTGAGGTGTTCGCCTGTTTGACCTGCAAGAAGAGCGGGTCACTGTCATCCACGCCTTCCCAATAGGTGATGAAACAGCGTGTGCCGACGCTGCCCACGCCCACCACTTTGTGCGCGACATCCACGAAGCGATAGCGTGACAGCAAGCGCTTGCGGCTGTCCTCCAATGACTCGAAATACCCTTGATACAGGTTGACCAGCCAATCACGAATGTGCGCTTCACTCTTGTCCAGCCGGACGATCAGCGGCGGGGTGTGGATGAGGCGGCGCTTGCCGTTGACAACTTCCGTCAGCTTCGACATTGCTTCCAGCCGGTCTTTATGCTGCACGCGCGCCAGTTTGGTCTGGACCGCCTTGCGATACCCTTTGTCCACCAACTCCATCATCGTGTTGGCTTCGGTGCTGGAATACCAGACGTCGAGATGGCGGGCTTCGGCCAGCTCGTTGATCTTCTCACGATAAAGCTGTATGGACTGACGCACAGCCTCTTTGGCGTCTTTGTTCGAAAGGCCGGCTTGCCGGGCCGCGACCACGATGGAGGCGGCGGTGCGCTTCACATCCCACTCGAACGGGCCGGGCAATGTCTCGTCGAAGTCGTTTAGGTCGAAGACCAGGTTGCGCTCGGGCGAGGCAAACATGCCGAAGTTGCTGATGTGGCAGTCGCCGCACAGTTGCGCCACAATGCCGCTGCTCGGTGTGTGCGCCAGGTCGAAGGCCATGACTGCCGGCGCACCGCGATAGAACGCGAAGGGCGAGCTGAGCATGCGCCCATGGCGAATGGGAACGAGTTCCGGGGTGCGGCCCTTGTTCGAAGCGGCCAGCAGCGCCAGCATGTCGCGGTTCGCTGGCCGCGTCCATTCGGCGTGAGCCATGCGCGGCGTTTGCTCCCGCTGCGCCCGGCCCTTTTCACGGCGTTGCTCTGGCGGCAAATACTCGACCACCGGCAGCCGGCTAACACGCTCACGTTCCTGTTGAGAAGGGTTGGCGGAGGTGGATTTTTTACTCATTGAAAAGCTCTTTGTTGCAACGTCCGGTCATGTTTAATGGCTGGTACTTTATGCGCCGCATGGAGCGGCAAGTCAAGTTTCAGCGTTGTGCCATTGCCGGGTGAGGAGACAATCTGCAAGTCACCACCACCTAACTGCGCACGCTCGACCATGTTGAGCAAGCCTGTGCTCTGGCCCAGTGCAGCGCCTGTGCATGCCGCGCCACATTTGTCAGCGCCTCCTGCACGATGCGATAACAGGTCGTCTCGACCTCACACGGCAGGCGCGGCCTCAAGCCTTGTGCATGGAAGGCCGCTTGATAACCGGCGCGCTTCGACTGCGCGTTCAGGAGCGAGCGTAGCACTGGCTCCAGCCCCAGGTCATCCAGCATCGCTGGCCGCAACAACACCGATAAATCGCGCACCTGCTCCAGCGCTTCGTCCACCAGTCGGCTACCCTCGTCCAGCAACGCTTTCTGATCAAGCGTCAACTCATCCATCCGCAAGGTGTCCAGGTGAATCTTCAAAATGGTGAGCGTCTGCCCCACCTGATCGTGCAATTCACGTGCCACACGCCGGCGCTCCATCTCCTGCACGGCGATGAGCTGGCCGGTAAGCAGGCGCACATTTCGATCGCGCTCCTGCACGAGGGCGATGCTGTGACGCCGCTCGATCAACAGCGCTGCCATCACGATTAACAGCACACCTAACACGATGGGCAACATGGGTTATTGAAGCGGGACGCGGCATGCGCGCCAGCGTCATACACCACGCTCGTTGCGTGCTTACGCAGCCGGAGAGCCGGCCTTGCTCATGCCAGGTATCTGGTTCTTGTTGGCGTAGCCGCTGCCGACCAGGCTGCCGATGTCAAGCGATGCGGCGAGGATCAGGAAGATCCAATCGAATGCGCCACTGATCGGGAACATCAGCACATACATCAACGTGGTATACGGCAAAAAGATGAAGCCGAGGCAGGGCAGGATGAACCCGCCGAATGCAGCATCTACCCGCGCCGAGCGGGCCAGCCACATCAACACAAGTATCACGCGTGGTGCGCCGACGGCAAGAATGGCAAACAAACAACCGAGAATCATGTGAACTCCTTTTGTTGATGCATTGCTGTCGTCAATGCATCAGGCGATGAGGTGAACTCCGATAATATGGTATGCACCCAGGGGGTCAACTGCATGCATCCACGGATATAGAAAAGATGTATACCGCAACCCCTTTCAGCCGGCATCAGGCCGGTTCAGCGACATGTTCAGCGACATAAGGATACTTCCCCATGAACAAAGCAGGTTCAAAATGCCGATGAGCTGCGCTTGATCGCGAATCTTGCATCTCAAAAGGGTCATCATGGTGTGGCTTGCATCGACTGCCTGAATGACGACGATTGCATCCAGATAATCCGGCCAGTAACTTGGGATTTCACCCTCGATGCCAATTTCATAGGTTGCCAGGCCTTGTTGTGTGCTGGCATTGAAATGCTCGTTGGACTTGGTTCCCATGATGTGCGCGGACCCTTGAAAGGAGGGTTGGATTTGAGACTAATGCCGTGGAGATGCGATTGCATTCATCTGCGGGATACAGAAAAGATGTATGCCTGGTTTCTGTAACAGTGACCAGGGTTGCATCTGCATGCGTGGTCGTTCAGATATACTCACTTCAGCAATGACGACAATTGCTGACACAGCGGATTTAAGCACGCCCAAGATGCATCGCCCGTCCCTCACGCCGGACTACCTGCCCCGCAATCGTTTGCTGCACGACCTGGATGTCAATCGCGATGCGCCGCTTGTCCTCATCACCGGCCCCGCCGGCTTTGGCAAGACCACCCTGCTCAGCGCCTGGCTGGAATCAACCAACTGGTCAGCCATCTGGCTTTCGCTCGACGAGGGCGACAACAACCTACGGGTATTCGTCCAGTATGTCGTCGCTGCCATTCAGCAGTGCTTCCCAGGCGCAATGCGGAAGACCGAAGCATTGCTTCACACCATCACCCTGCCAGGTGAAGCAGTGCTGGCCGGTGCGCTGGTCAATGATCTGGACGCGATTGACACGCCCTACATCCTCGCCCTCAATGACTATCACGCCATTGTGGAGCCTGCCATTCATGGCCTGCTCGCGCAAATCCTGCGCCATCCGCCGCGCCACTTTCACCTCGCCCTTGCCACGCGGCATGACCCTGCGCTTCCGCTAAACGCCCTGCGGGCCCAGGGCAAGATGGCTGAGATCCACGCGGAGAGCCTGCGCTTCAACGCGGCCGAATCGGCGTTGCTGTTGCAGCAACTCGCCGGCGATGATCTGCCCACAGCCATCGTCGCGCGTGTGGCTGAGCAGGTGGATGGCTGGCCGGCTGGCTTGCGCGTGGCGGCACTGTCCTTGCGCCAGAACCCGCGCGTCCTAAGCGCAAAGCGCGCGTCCATGCCGGCCAGCGGCGAACTGATGGCGTATCTCTTTGACGAGGTGTTGTCGCGCGCGCCAGCGGCAATCCAGAATTTTCTGGTTCAGACCTCCATCCTGGATATGCTGACGCCGGGGTTGTGTGAGGTGGTGGTGGGGCAGCAGGCAGCCTTTCACGACGGCGAGCACAGCCTCGACTACATCGCGCGCCACGGTCTGTTCGTCAATCTCATTGACACGGAACAAAAGGTATATCGCTACCATCACCTGTTTCAGAAGCTGCTGCAAAGCCAGTTGCGTGGGTGGCTGAATGAGGCAGACATCACCGCCCTGCACACCCGCGCGAGCGAATGGTATGTGCAGCACAACCAGCCTGATGAAGCACTGCACTATGCATTCATGCGCCAGGATTACGCCCAGGCAACCTGCATCATCAGCCGCTTTCGTCATCAGTTGATGAACAACGACGAGTGGCAGCGCCTGGAGCACTGGATCAGCCAGTGTCCGCGCGAGGTCGTCGCAGCGACTGCAGACCTGGTGGTGGCCGAGGCGTTCATCGCCTTCGTCCGCTTTCGCCGCGTCGAGTGCAATGCGCTGACGCGCCAGGCCGAGGTGTTGATCGACGCGCTGCCGGCCTCACCCGAAAAGGATGCGCTGAGCGGTGAAATCGCCGCCATGCAGGCGCATCTCGCCTTTGCCGAGGAAGCCAATTTCACCCAGTGTGAAGCATTTGCCCGGCGCGCGCTGGAACTTGCGCCGCACAACCGCTGGACGGCCCATGCTATCGGCTGGACCTATGCGGGCGGCATGAAGCATGTTGCGGGCGACACTGCCGGCGGGCTTGAAAAGGCGTATCGCGGGTTGGCGGAGTGCCGAGATCAAGGCGAAGGCTTCCGGGTGCAAGCGCTGTCGCTGTTTGGTTCGCTCCACTTGTTTAGCGGCGACCTGTCGGGGTTGATGCAGTCAGCGAGCGAGGTGCTCACGCATGATCGCAACGCCGGCGCCCAGCCAAGCCAATGGTCAAACCACATCAACCTGTCGCGCTATTACCTGGGTGTAGTGCATTACCAGCGCAATGCGCTGGCCGAGGCCGAGGCATGCTTCACGACCGTCGTGGCGCAGCGCTATCAATCCTTTGTGCATTGCGCCGTGCAAAGCATGTTTGCCCTGTCCCTCACGCATCAGGCGCTGGGCCGGGCCGATGCCGCGCGCGAGATGGCCGACATGGCGGCGCAGTATGCGCTGGAGATGCGCTGCACCACACTGCTGCCGGCGGCCAAGGCTTTTCAGGCGCAGCTGGCCTTGCAACAAGGTCGAATCACAGATGCTGTGCATATGCTGGCTGGCCGCGATTTGCCCGTGCTGCTGACCCCCTCGATTTATCTCTATCTGCCATTCACGACCCTCCCCCAAGTGAAGCTAGCAGAAGGAACCCCGCAGTCGCTTGAATCGGCGCAAATGATGCTCGTCCGCTTGCAGGCATACGCCGAACAACAGCGTAACGCGCCCATCCTGATGGACGTGCTGACGCTTCAGGCACTGTTGGCAGAGCAGCAGGGTGACGCGCGAAACGCGCTGAGCCTGCTGAAGCGCGCGCTGGTGCTGGCACAGCCGGAGGGTTTTGTGAGGATTTTTGCAGATAAAGGCGCTCGCATGTCCGGCTTGCTGGCGTGCCTGCAAAGCGCGAAGGCGTCGCCGGCGTTCATCCAGCGCATTCAAGATGCGTTGGCACAGCCTGCCGAAAAGCCCTATCTCCAAGACCAGCTTGTCGAGCCACTCACCAATCGCGAGTTGGAAGTATTGGCCCTGCTCCAGACGCACGTGAGCGACAAGGAGATTGGCGCGATATTGTTCATCACGCATGGCACTGTGAAACGCCACAACCATGTCATCTTTCAGAAGCTCGGCGTGAAGAATCGGCGTGAAGCCGTGGTGAAAGGGATTGAACTTGGGCTGCTCTCTGCGCGCTAGCCAAGTAAGGGCGTGTGATCGCACCGCTGCTGGTCGAGAATGACCACGAGGGCAAGTGGCGCGGCCGCACGCCCGAGAACAAGCTGGTCTTCTTCGAGGACACTAGCAAAGATTGGCGCGGGCAGGTTGCGCAGGTGAAGATTGACTGGGCTGGTCAGTGGAGCATGCAGGGCCGGTTGGCTGGCCCGACTTGTGTAGGCAACCCCCCTACACCCTTCGATTGATTCTTTGCCGCACCGCCCGCCAGTAGGCCGCGCGTTGGGCAGTGGCTGGTGGCCGTTGCTATCGTCTTCGCCACGATGCGCCCTCACTGACGATCACGCTTTGTCCGTTTTTGTGGAGGTGGGCATGAACCAGAATATTTTCGGGGGGGCGAATGTCCGGGATTGAGCAATCGGCGGCAACGAGCCCGCAAACGGTTGCAAACGTCCTCCTGCTCGATCGCTCCCCAATCTTCCTCAAGGGCTTGAGCCATGTGTTGCACGACGCAGGCGACAGCCTTGCTGTCGCAGTCACGACGCTCGATGAATTGAAGATACTTGAGGCGCACATGACTGGAACGCGCGCCGTCATCTTGATCATCGGCCCGCTGTTGCCCACGGCCGATGCGTTTGCCGCTTGCCGTTGGGCGCGTGGGCGCGGCGATGGGCTCAGAGTAATTTTCATCACGCGCCATGCTGAGGATGACAGGGTGCGAGCGGATGCGGCGTTTTTGGGCGCCCGTGCCTGCTTACCCGTCGAGGTGGCGCTGAACGACCTTCTCGATGTCGTCAAGCTGGTTCAGCTAAACCACACGCTGTTGCCGCATGCGTCATCAAACGTCGAAGCGGATCGGCTGACGCAGTGCGAGATGAACGTGTTACGGCTGATGGCGAAGGACAAGACGTATAAGGTGATCGCTGATGAGCTTGGCATCAGCGTAAACACGGTGCGCAATGAGGCCCAGAGCATCCTGAGCAAGCTGGGTGTGCATGATCGTCGAGAAGCTGTTCATCGAGCGTGTCATCTTGGATGGATTGAAACTTCGCAAAAATAGTGCAATCACTATTCGACAAGTAGTGCATAGAATCTACAAACGAATTCTTCCCCAACTACGATAGAACTAGATACCGCTACTAGTTGAAGGAGGAAGTACTTATGAAAGCTAAGGGACTGAGGCATTTGGTTTCCGTAGTAGCACTTGCGTGTGCGTCGCTTCTAACGAACACTCAAACACGAGTATCGGCCGATGCAACAGGTATAGAAAGTCATCCAGTTGTTGTACGGGGCGTTGATAACCGCAACCGGACTGCCTTTTTTGCTCAACTCAAAGCGGAAGGTGCTCCTGCAGACCTAATTAGTCAAGTTGAAGCAGCTAATAATCGATGGCTGCGAGAACATCCTCAACTCGATCAGGGTGTCGACGATAAAGTTAGTAGCTCACGTTACGCAGCTGTGAAGCAGCCACGCGACCCTGATGTCAGGACACATTTGCAGCCGGGAGTGCGAAATCGAGTTTGATGCGGGGATCGAGGAAGGCCAATAACGAAGCATCTTGCTCAAGGAGCTTGACCACAGCGTTGACCAGACTCAACTC
>Ga0224722_1000369_pt1 | contig 26521 bp, 26 predicted proteins | sample Balambano_FR1_Me_FD_161646 | JGI IMG/M metagenome (GOLD analysis project Ga0224722, IMG submission 161646) | Freshwater sediment microbial communities from Lake Towuti, South Sulawesi, Indonesia - Balambano_FR1_MetaG | ecosystem: Environmental > Aquatic > Freshwater > Lake > Sediment | place... | reverse complement strand
TGCCAATTTCTCCCCCAGCTAGCTCTGAGGAAAGCCCTCCACCCGATGTCGTCACTACCATGGCAGGCATGACGATCGCGGCTACTGCCAGCGTCATATTGGAGCCATTTACCCGTGCCACGATCGGCTTAAAGGTTTGCTCCTTGTAGCGCAACCCACCCAAAAACATCGACAGCCCCATCACTAGCAGCAAGTTACTGATGATGGTACCTGTAATGCTGGCCTTGACAATGTCCACTAGACCAGCCTTGAGGGCAACCAGTGCAATAATTAACTCGGTCGCATTGCCAAATAGGGCATTTAGCAAACCGCCGATCGAGGGCCCTGCTACCACAGCTACTTCTTCTGTTGCCGTGCTTAACCAAATTGCCAAAGGCACAATGGCAATCGCTGACAGAACAAACACCTTCAATGCACCCCACTCTAACCGCTCTGCTGCGATCGCGATCGGCACAAAAATCAACAATCCAACGGATACCAAATTCTTGATTGACATAAGTTATGGCAATGGTGAAGGAACCTAAGCACATGACTGCAAGCCTAGTCAATCATACGATTCAGCTCTAAACCTGTGGAAAGAATTTCGTGTAGAGCATTGGAGCAGCTTCTGCGCCGCTTATCCGCACCCAATACCAAAGACCCTGTTAGGATTGATCCAGGTTTCCAATTGTTAACTCGTTCTAGATTTCTACACGCCTGATGTCTTCTACTTTTGCGGCTCTACCTCCCTCCCTCGATCGCGTTGTGCAGCGGTTTCAGCGCCTTTCAGACCCCAAAAAGCGCTACGAACTGCTGCTGTGGTATGCCAAACGACTAGGCGACTTTCCAGACGAAGAGAAAACCGCCGAGAATAAGGTTCCTGGTTGCGTTTCCCAAGTATTTGTTACCGCTACCTTGACCGAAGGGGCTGTCATTTACCAAGCAGATTCCGATTCGCAGTTGACCAAAGGATTGGTGGCTGTACTGGTAGAAGGCATGAATGGCCTTACGCCACAGGAAATTGTGCAGTTGACACCAGATTTCATCAAAGACACAGGACTTGCTGCTAGCCTTACTCCCTCTCGTGCCAATGGGTTCTACAACATTTTCCAAACCATGCAAAAAATAGCCGTGGCCTATTTGATGGATGGCTCTTTGGTTGATGCCAACTAAAGCCAAGAAGAATAGACAAAGCATAGGATGAGTTAGTCCATGTAGCCACGCGGGGTAATCATCCAGTTGGCGTAAAAGCGAGTGCTGTGGTTGCCAATCAGAACGGTAGTGAGCATGTCGATCGGGTGGGTGAGCATGTCCGCTAGCGTCGTCAGAGTAATAGATTCATCGGCACGGTAGGCGGCGCGTACCAGCGCTACGGGGGTGTCGGGCGATCGATACTGAAGGAAAATTTGCTGAGCCTGGGCGATCGGCTGGGTTCGCTGCTGAGATTGAGGATTGTAAAAAATAGTCACAAAGTCGGCCTGGGCTGCTGCATGCAGGCGCGTTTCAATCACGCTCCACGGCGTCAGCAAATCACTGAGGCTGATGGCACAGAAGTCATGCATTAGGGGTGTCCCTACCCGCGAGGCGGCAGACTGCAAGGCTGAAATACCAGGAAACACCTGCACAGAAGGTGTCAGGCCATCCCAGCCCTGCGCTTGCAACTGTTCCAGAACTAACCCTGCCATGCCGTAGATGCCGCAGTCCCCGGAGGAAATAACGGCAACGGCTAATCCCCAATTGGCTAAGGCGATCGCCCGTTCAGCACGTTGTCGCTCTTGGGTAATGGGCATTGTTTCTACCCACTGACCTGGCCGCAACAGCGATCGCACCAAGTCAACATAGAGGGAATAGCCAATTACCACATCTGCTTGGGCGATCGCCGCTTGCGCCGCCGGAGTGATTTGATCCAACTGACCTGGCCCTGTGCCCACTAGCCAAAGCTCTCCTTGCCGTCCGGTGTATTCCTGCGTTGCTTGGGCAATAGCGATGGTCGCAGCTCCCGGTTCTCCGGTCTGCCGCACTACCTGCTTTGTGACACACAATTCAGTCACCTGTGCCGCCAACAGCGCTGCCGCCTCCGCCACGCTGGGGGTACCTACTTCCGCCGCCACTACCTCCGACGGATTGGGCACGGTTATCGATCGCAACGCCGTCGCTGAAAACCAGCGGGCAGGCAAATCCTGCGCTTGACAAAAGGCCAGCAAACCCGGCTCATTAGCTTTTAGGTCGATAGAGGCAATACCGGCGATCGCCGCCTGCGCTAGTCCCTGTTTTTGCAAAACTGTAGCCACTGCGTGTTGAATCAGAGCGCAGGAGGTGCCTCGCTCACAACCAATGCCTACCCAGAGCACCCGTGGATGCCAGGTTACTTGAGGAATGTTCCCCGCCGGAGGAGTCGCAGTTGCACTAATGACCACCCTAGCGGCAGGTTGCTCTGGGGTTGCTGACGACCACAGCAAGGAGTGCCCGTTGGGCAATGCCGTCTGCCACCGGGTTGTGCCTGCGCTTTGCTGCACCTGAATGAGTTTGCCGTGGGCGATCGCCGCGCTTACTGCTGTCCAGTCGCCATCTCCCTTGCGCCAACCAAAGGGTAGTCCTAACAGATCAATCGCAGGCAGGTTGGCAGCGTGAGTGGCTCCTGTGATGACGGGGGTTGCTCCTAGCTGCAATGCAATCAACTGCGTCAGGCGATCGGCTCCTCCCTGATGCCCACCACACAGGCTAATCACAAAATCGCCCGTTTCCTCCACGACGACCACTGCTGGATCCGTGGCTTTGTCGTGCAGCAGCGGTGCAATCAGCCGTACCACTGCCCCTGTACTCAAGCCAAATACCAAGCTGCGATGGGTTGCCCACAGCTTGATGAGTTGGGTCTTGAGGGCACCATCATAGTAGTGAAGGCTGGCATCTTTTTGGGTTGGTATGCCCAGTCCTACAGGTATCCACAGATCGATCGCCAAAGGCTGAGTGAATCGCTGGAGGGTACGCGCCGCAGCAGGCGTTGTGGCGATCGCGGCGATCGGTGCAAATGCCTGAATCGTTCGATTTTGGGTCAATCTCACCTCACTTGCCAAAAATCATTAAATGCTGTTGTGGCAACAGCGACTTGGTTTCAATCCAGTGCAGCCCCACTGCAGCCATTTCCTGACGCACTTGTCGCTGAGTCATCTTGTGCAAGCGCTTAATTGGCACTAGGGGATTTTCACCGCGATATTCCAGCAACACAACGCGACCATTAGGTTTCAGCGCCTGGGCGATCGCTTGCATCATTTCGTGGGGATAGGCAAACTCATGGTAAGCATCTACCATCAGCGCTAGGTCGATCGCTTCTGGGAGATTTGGCGAGGTTTCTGTACCCAAAATTGGCTGCACATTGGTAATTTGGGATTCCTGCTTCAAATACTCCAGGATGTCAATCATTTCTGGCTGCACATCCACCGCCAATACCTTGCCCTGGGGCACTTGCTTGGCCATGCGAAAGCTGAAGTAGCCTGTACCCGCGCCAACATCAGCAACAACATCTGTTGGATGCAGATCTAGGGCTGCGATCGCCCGCTCCGGTTGTTCCTCCAGCTCTCGGCTGGGGCGCTCTAGCCAGCCTGCTCCCAAATGCCCCATCACCTGCGCAATCTCTCGTCCTAAGTAGACCTTGCCAATGCCATCTGCACTGGGCCGGCGATAGGTATAGGGCGCAGGCTCCGCCGCGATCGCAGGTTGCGCCATCGTGGGCAGCACACCCAGCCACAGTGACCAGACTGTGAGGTTCAGCCACCATACCAACGTAATTATGAATCGCTGCATTCTAGCCAAGTTCGATCGCTCCCTTTCAATTCAACCAGCCTGATACCTTAATTCACGCGACCTGATAGACAAAGCCCAGCGTTGCCCAAGCAGCAACATCTAGAGCATAAGCATCGGAACTGAAACCCGGAACTGCGCTGGCTTGGTGCAAATCTTGCAGGACAGACTGTACTACCTCCAGAGGGTTAACTAGAGGAATCAGTGAGGGTGCATCAATAGCTGATTGTTGCACTGCGATGGCATCTGTTGTTTTGGTAAATGGAGCTTTGCTGCAAATTAAATAGGTTTCTCGCATTCCAAGAGGGTTTCGCAACAACCATTGGAAGGATATTTCCGCAGAGGGCAGAAGTTCCGTTTCTCCAGGGGGAATCTCTAAAATAGTACTTCCCGATCGCAGTGCACTTCCTTCCGCCGCTGGGATGTACAACGTCACCAAGCTACCGTTACTATTTAGCGCTAATAGCACCGTGTAAATTGGGTCGGATCCGAAATTTTCTATCTGATATTGAATACGGCTCCCAACAGGTATGCGAGGCAACCCTTCCATCACTGGAACTTCGGCTTCCCCAAGACGGGTTACCTGTTGCAGAATTTTTTGGGGTTTGGGAGCTAGCGTTTCTAACGTAGCCCGAATTCCAAGCTGGGAGGTTTCAGCATTAGCAGTCAACCTCAGTAGTTTCAGGGCTTGCAGTGTTTGCAAGCGTAGTGTCAAGCGACGAACAGCCACTTTAACGGCTTCACCCTTGTCTCCCAGGCTGTTGGGTAGGGTGGTTTGGTTAGGCGAGAATAACCCGTATCCACCCGTTGCAAGAGGGACAGTTGAAGGCAGTTCAGTGGGCAAGGCGGCTACCTGAGTATCGTTGGGTAGACCTTTGCCAAAAATGCAGTCCACGGATTGGTCATTTGTGGCGATCGTTACTCTTGGTAATGCCGACAAAGCACTGATAGCATCTACCCGCTCAATCCGCTCCAAGCGGCTATCTAGCGCTACGGTAAGGCCAATATTGCGGGGCACGATACGGACATGCTCTTGCAGCAACAAGCCCTCTAAACTAGGGGCGCTCACGCCCTCTGGAAGCACCCACTTGGCTTTGGCTAGTAGCCCTTCCCGTGAGAGCACTTGTAGCTGAGGTAGGGGTTGCTTAGTCTCGTCAGGGGGTGTCCCTGGTAGAGTAGGCACCAGCAGTGACCCTACCCCATACTGTTCCAAAACTGGTGCTGGGAATCCGCCAAGCCACAAACGCAGAGTTTTGCCATCGTCCTCACTAGCGACGATCGCCCCGTCGCTGCCTGAGTCAGGAGTTGGCGTTAGAAACAGCGTTGCCAGCGAGGCAGAACTGTGGCTTTTGCCAGGAGATATTAGCTTTGGGTGCTGCTGAGCCATCCACTGGCCAAGTTGCGCAGCCGATCGCCCCACCTGCGCAGCAAGGGAGCTAGTGGGATCCGCTTGCCACAACGATTGCGTTAGAGCATAGGTCAACAAACCTGCACTGAAACCATTCCAACGAGCCTCCATAGCAAGCTCATCGGGAGCAGCCGCTGCAATCCAGGTTGCCCGATCAGGACGATTGCCGACTTCTTTGCGAAGACGATCGAGCAAGTCTTGTTCAGCAGCAATCGCCTGGGCTGCTGTAGCATGAGCTAGCCCGCGGGGACGCAGGTTGCCCTGGAGTGGACTGTCTATCACCCTATGGCAGGTATCCAGGACAACGAAAACCCGATCGCTCAACAGCGATCGCACCAGCAGTTCCAGCGTCTCCAATAACAAATCTGAGGCTTGCGGTACTTCGCCCGCTGTGAAAGGCTCATCTGCTGTGACCAGGCTAGGCTGAGGCGCAAGGTCAGCTTGCTGGCTCAGTTGGCTACCATAACCACTGAAGTGAACCAGTACGACATCTCCAGGTTGTGTTGACTGGATCAAGTGAGTGGTAAAGGCATCTAAAATGGCCGATCGAGTCGCTTGCTGATCGGTCAGCACTACACAATCGCTGATCTGAAACCCAAACCGATGGATCAAAAGCTGGCGCTGCAATTCAACATCCGTGACACAGCCTGACAGGGGCGATCGCCCTGGATACTGATTAATGCCCACTAATAATGCTCGTTTGCGTGGAGCAGGAGTCGCCAAAACAGCTTCATAGGCGTGCGGCCAGCCTAAACTGCTGACTCCCCATGCTGCCAGAGTCCAGCCCACTCCACTGAGAAATTGCCGCCGTGTTTGCTCCATAGCCCCATTCTAAAAGCAGACAGATTGTCTCAGCGTGACCCATTTTACTAAGGTTGCCTGTGTTGCAGGCCAGAGAAAAACGCGCCACTTGCGAGGGTACATTCAACCATTAGCTTTTAGATCTCGTACTGATTTTCGGTGTAGACCTTCATGGTTTTTGCGAGTTCAGCAGCCACTTCGGGACGTGAAAATTGGGGAGGTGGCAGTTCGCCCCGCCGCAACATTTCTCGCACTTTGGTACCCGACAAATGAACACGCTGTTCACGGGTGCTGGGGCTCGTTTTCGTGGTGGCCATCTGCTCTGTTTTTAGGCAGTAAAAGGCGTGCTCAAACTTCATCGGCATGATGCCCAATTCTTCTGGTACAAACTCATCAAAGATGTACTGAGCATCGTAGGTGCCATAGTAGTCACCAACCCCTGCATGATCACGACCAACAATGAAATGAGTGCAGCCATAATTCTTGCGGATTAACGCGTGAAAAATTGCTTCACGAGGACCCGCATAGCGCATTGCTGCCGGGTTGATCGCTAAAATGACCCGATCGTGCGGAAAATAGTGCTCCAGCATGATTTCATAGCACCGCATCCGAACATCCGCAGGAATGTCATCTTCTTTAGTAGCCCCCACTAGGGGATGCAGAAAGAGCCCATCCACAGTTTCCATTGCACATTTGATGATGTACTCGTGAGCACGGTGAATCGGGTTGCGCGTTTGGAAGCCAACTACTGTCTTCCAATTCTTATCTCGAAATAACACCCGCGACTCGGCTGGGTCAATTTGATAGCGGGGAAAGTGGGGGTGCGGGTCGCGCTGCAATAGCCAAACAGGGCCAGCCAAATTAACCGCGCCTTGCTGGTAAACCACTTTTACGCCGGGGTGTTTTTCCTCGTTAGTACGGTAGACGTGAACGGCTTCCTGAACCTTGTCATAGTGGTATTTCTGCGTCAGCTCCAGCACGCCGATAAACCGACCATTGGGAGCATCCAACCGCACTAAACTGCCAATCTTTAGCGGCTCGGCTACCTCTTCAGGTACGGACAGGGTGATGGGGATTGACCAAGGTAACCCATTGGCAAGACGCATTTCTTTGACGACATGATTGTAATCAGCCTGCTCCATAAAGCCTGTGAGCGGGCTAAACGCACCGATCGCAATCATTTCTAGGTCAGACTGCGCCCGAGCATCTAGGGACACTACCGGCAAGTAAGGGGACTTTTCCAAGAACTCTTGGTGCTGAGCAGGGGTAACAATGCGATTAATAAGCTGTCCCCCGTGGGGCGCGATAGTTTCTGGAGATTGACTCATGACACTGTTTAACGTAGGACTGCAAGGAACGTCATCATCTAGCGGCGCTGGCGATCGTCACGTGCATCGCGATCGCGACGACGGCGATCTCGCCACTCTGCTACCGTTAGGTAAATGACGCCACCGCTCACCACTACCATCAAACCAAAGGCCACAACCACAAGGCCGCCAAAAATTGTGCTTTCCACCGTTACGCCCAATCCAATAAGGACATCGCAACACTTACTCTAGAAACCGTTCCGTCCCCAAACCACCATGGCGATGGAGAAGGTGAACACGACCAGCAAACCAACCCAGCCTAATGACAAAATATCCATAGTGTCTAGTAAACAACCGTTACAAAATCAATCCAAAACTCATCATAGTTCAAACTGGTATACGGTTGAATTGACAGAATTAGAAATCCGACAGGATTGTGATGAAGACTGAGTTCTCTCTACCTGACTTGCTGGGGCGAGATCGCTGGGAATCGCTTAAAGCCGCTGCCGTTGCTGCCATTGCTACAGGAGCTACCGAGGCCGGTTTTACGTGGCTGAGTCAGGGTTGGTCGGTAATTCGTGTCGTAGCTCTGCCTAATGGCTGGCCTGAATGGCTGCTGAGCATTGCGATCGCTGTTGTATCGGGGGCGCTGTTTGGCCTCACCTACCGCTATGCTCTGCGCCAAGACCAAAATCCTCACCTCAAGTCTGGGGTAGTGGTGGCCTTTGGCTTGGTGCGAGCTTTGGCTCAGATAGAGCTTGGGCTACAATACGATCTGCCCTTACTGGCATTGGCCTTTCTGGCTGGCAGTAGCCTGCTGCTATTTCAAGTGGCGAGCACTATTCTGGATGCGGCGATCGCCCAAGCCTGGGTTCAGCCCTTTTCTGCCAGCAATCCTGATCGCCCCTTGTCCTAACACCTGTTGATTTCCTGCTCACTCACGTTTAGACAGTTTATGCAAACGAGCGATCGCACCCGTGAAGCCCTAGCTCTGAGCCTGCCTCAGCGCACTGCATCGGTACAGCGTAAAACCGGAGAAACGGATGTCCATGTGGCACTGAACTTGGATGGGTCAGGGAAATGTGTGGCAGATACGGGTATTCCATTCCTAGATCACATGCTGCACCAAATTGCTTCCCACGGATTAGTTGACCTAGAGGTGCAAGCCACAGGAGATTTGCAGATTGACGACCACCACACGAACGAAGATGTGGGCATTACCCTGGGTATGGCACTGCACCAAGCCCTGGGCGATCGCAAAGGGATTGTCCGCTTTGGGCATTTTGTTGCACCCCTAGACGAAGCCCTCATTCAAATAGCCTTAGATTTCTCAGGGCGACCCCATCTCAGCTATGGACTGCAAATCCCGACCCAGCGTGTGGGTACCTACGACACCCAACTGGTGCGTGAGTTTTTCGTTGCTGTGGTCAACCACAGTCAGATGACTCTACACATCCGCCAGTTGGATGGGCTAAACTCGCACCATATTATTGAAGCAACGTTCAAAGCGTTTGCACGATCGCTACGTATGGCAACCGATATTGACCCTCGGCGCGCCCATACGGTTCCAAGCTCAAAGGGTGTACTCTAAGTTCAACCTATAGTCACGACATCTGAATCTATCCAAGTTCTACTGTAATTTTGTAACACCATGGCTCTCAATGTTGGTGATCCCGCCCCTGATTTCAGCTTGCCGGATGCTCAGGGGAACATTGTTAACCTGTCTGATTTCAAAGGTAAACAGGTGGTGCTTTACTTTTATCCACGTGACAACACGCCTGGGTGCACTAAAGAAGCCTGTGGCTTCCGCGATGCTTATGCTGCTTTTCAGGATGCCAATACAGTTGTTTTGGGAGTCAGCACAGACGATGCCAAATCCCATGAAAAATTTGCTACTAAGTTTCAGCTCCCCTTTCCTCTATTGATTGACGCTGATGGTCAAGTTGCAACAGCCTACGATAGCTATGGCCTCAAGAAGTTTATGGGCAAGGAATATATCGGCATCACTCGCAATACCTTTGTGATTGCTCCCGATGGAACGATCGCAAAAATTTACAAAAAAGTTAAACCTGAAACTCATGCTGAACAGGTTTTGGCAGATCTTAGTTAAGGCTGCAATTGTGAGTTCCCATCGTCTATATTGATCGTCTGATTGAATCAGAATTTGGGTGTTGTTCTGCCCTTACAACAACTACTGATAGATGCATAACCCTTGTGTTAATTTAGTAGCTTGCTTTGGTTGTGGGTCATTTGTCTGAATTCACTTTGATGGGCTAATAGTCTATGCGGCGCTTGTGGCATTTTGCACAAACGGTAATTGGAATCATCTTTCGTCATCCAGTCACTGGAACCAGCATTATTCCTATCCTTCCAGATGGGCGAATTGTGCTGATTCAGCGCAAGGATAACGGCAAGTGGGGGCTTCCGGGTGGCATGGTGAACTGGGGAGAGGATATTCCTACAACCATTCACCGTGAATTGGAAGAAGAAACAGGCTTACAAGTTACTAAGATTCGCCGTCTGGTTGGCATTTATTCTTCTCCAGACCGGGATGGGCGTGTTCATTCCATTTGTGTTGTGGTGGAAGTTGAAGCCGATGGCCTACCTCACATTCAGGACAAGATGGAAGTCCTAGATGTCAAAGCGTTTGAGCCAGGAGCTATTCCTGTTGGACGGTTGTCCCATGACCACGATCGCCAATTGCAAGACTATTTCAGCGGCTATACCACCCTGGCATAACTTTGCCCTAGTGCCTTCAATAGGCTACGCTCTGGCATTTGCTCGTACTGCTGCCATACCTTCAAATAGCACGTGTGGCCGGTAATGGCATTGATTTACCCAGGTTGCTGCCAGTGCTTGACTGAGCTGGTAAAACCGCTCACCATCCCCGCCAGTGAACACGATCGCGCTGCCAGGAAATTGCATTTGCCACGCCTCGATAAAAGCGGCTATGCCAGCTTGCAATGTGTGCAGGATACCGCTAACGATCGCTGTGGGCGTGTCCGTAGCCCAGTAGGGCAGAAATCCTGATGGCACATCCACTAGAGGCAGTGCAGCCGTTTGCTGGTGCAGTGCTTGCAACTGTAGCCCCAAACCTGGCACGATCGCTCCGCCCACAAGGTTCTTGGCGGCATCTACCCCTGTGAAGGTTAGTGCCGTCCCGCCATCAATCACTAGTGCTGGACAACCCACGGTAGTTACCGCCCCCCAAACTGCGAGGGCGCGATCAACTCCCAGTGTTGGATACATTTGCCCCAGAGGCACCTGTGCCAGCGTAATGGGGACATGGTGAGCATAGTCCTGCCACAACAGCATTTGACTAGGTACAACTGAGGCTATCCAAAGTTCCGCAGGCAAAGATTGAATCGGCAACTTGGTCGCTAGCAAACCGCACTCATAAAAATCAAACTGGCTAGCAATTAAGGCTTGCACCTGTGGCAGCTTCAGATAAGCTGTACTCCATGCGTGAGCCAAGACTCCATCGGCAAAAAGTGCCCAGTGCAGCCGGGAATTACCGATTGCCAGTGCCATCCATTCATCCATACCTGACATGCACCAGTCAACGCTGCAATCTTATGCTGAGCCCGTAGCTAACTAAGTTAGAAGCGATCGGGACATTCGTGCCACACAAGCAAGGATCGTGTACTTCATTCAAGTGGGAAACCCACAAGTCCATGCATGAGTATCAGAATGTCGATCAGCTCTGTTAGCTAGATCGTAGCTGGAACGCTAGGTAAACAGGGGATAAAAGACAATGTCAGAATTGCTATTCCCCCCCTTTCATCAACGCTTGGTTGTATCCTTCACGGCTTCGGGCAGCACGGGGCGAGAGGTGTAAGGCATAGGGATGTACTGCACGGAGGGACGTCCGATGCTGGGTTGAGGATACAGCTCCATTAATTGATAAATAGCTGCGGGGAGTCCCGCTGTGACGGGCAAACCCAGTGCTGTGGCTTCTTCTACAGAAATGGGGTAGTCGTGGGTTACTTTGCCGGTGGTTAACTCTTCGATGATGCGATCGACGTTGGCCGGATCCACCTTTTGGCGAGGGATGGCATCTTCCAGTAACCCGCGGACAAAGCGCTGCACTTGGGCGATCGCCTTGCGAGAAATGTCAGCAGTAATCAAGGTTTGGTCGCTAATTTCACTAATGGGCTTGTCTTCCAGTACCCGTAGCACACTGGCCGCAGGCATATTCCCTAACTGCGGATCGACCGGTCCCAGCACGGCATTTTCATCCATCACAATCTCATCGGCGGCGAGAGCTAACATGGTGCCACCGCTCATGGCGTAGTGAGGTACGAAAACAGTGACTTTGGCTTGGTGGCGCAACAAAGCGCGGGCAATTTGCTCGGTTGCCAAGACTAAGCCGCCGGGAGTATGCAAAATCAGGTCGATCGGTGCATCTTGAGGAGTCAGCCGAATGGCACGTAGTACCTGTTCTGAATCTTCGATGTTGATGTAGCGAGAGATGGGAATCCCCAGCAGGCTAATCGATTCTTGCCGGTGAATCAGCAGGATTACCCGAGTGCCCCGCTGCTGCTCAAACTGCCGAATTGCACTAATACGGCGAGCTTCTGTCGTCCGTTTTTGCAGGGCTGGTAGGACGGAAGAAATAATCAAGAAAATCCAGAACAGGTCAAATAGTCCCATGCGCACTCCTAGTGTCAACTGGTTAAAACGTTGGATGGGGGTACCAGTTCGGGCTGAAGCAGCCCACTCAACGTCAGGTTCGATTACAAAAAGCCTACTTCGTTTGATCCCCGGGGTCTATTCTGCACGATACCTTTGCGATCGCCTGAACTTGGGAGAGCCAATCGTAATGGGTTGTATCGATCACGGTAGAATGCAGGCGCAGCCCTATTGAATCCACAATCCCTTGCTGCAACGGTTGGAAACTTTCATGTCCCGTAAACTTGACGATTCTGAACTTGATGATTCGACCCAGTCAGGGCGTCGATCGCGTTCGTTGAAGCTAACTTGGTGGCGGTTGATGCCGGTGGTGCTTCATGCATTGATGCTGCTGTGGACGATCGCGATTTGGAATGGGTTTGCCCAGTGCCGCTACCCCAGTTCTTGCAGTTGGGTCTACGGGATTGGCGTTTTGGGAGCAACGCTATTGTTTCTAGGGGCGATCGCTTGGCACGTTTGGCTAGTGCGGGTGCAGCGACCCATTTTGCCCTATTTGCTCTATGGGCTGGGGCATGGGGTAGCCCTTTACGTGGTTTGGGTTTTCTGCTTTTTGGTGTTGGGTAATGCCGCTGAATTCTGGAAATAAACTGCTTTCCTAATGCAAGAGGCTACGTTTTTAATGACACTGATTCGTAACTCGCTGCACTATGCAGTTGCTCATGGGCTAAATCCTGTCGGGCGAATGCTTTGGTGAACCAACTGGGCGATCTCGCTTTAGGGTCAAAGCCATCAGGAAAGCGAGTTCAACACTACAATGAGTCCTTACCTGTTTAGCATTACCAAACTCCTAAGACCTTAACCCAGCCTCTCGCAACAGCCCATCAACCCAAGCCATTTCTTCTTCTGTAAGAGGCGGTTGCAGGGGTTGGGTATAGTCAATTCGCAGATCAAACCCCGCCCGCTCATACACCCCGTTCAGGATCTCATTCAGGTTGACCAACGGTTCTGCATCTTCGATCTTCAAAGGCAACGGAAATTTAGGAATCGGATCGCGCAGACTAAATGCATAAAGCTGAGCTGTCGGACGGCGATCGCCCCGACTAACCAGAATCCGATAATCTGCACTAGGCGCGTTTCCTTGAATTGGCATTGGTTTCCCGGCTCGTAGCAGGTCAATTTCTACCAAATGCGTTAAACTCGCCAAAACCTTTTGTCGCTTTCGCAAGTAGGCATCCCGTCCTTCTCCAGCCCGTTTATTCTTGGGAGATAGCACCTCAAGCGTTGTAATCACCACGCCAGTCTTCACTTCCCGGATTTCTAAATATCGCTCTTGCATTTCCTCCATCAATGGAACCGTAACCGTTAACGGCTCAGAGGCAGACGGCAGAACAGCGGTTGCAGATTGGGATTCATCACCTTGACGATTGACTGCTGACTTTGAAAAGACCGAGACATCTGGAATTCCGACCAAAACACTGTCATCAGGTTCCGCCATGTAGGTTCGTTTTTCTACCGCAACATAGTAATTAGGGCGCAACGGCAAAGCAATTTCGTCAGCGATCGCCACAATTAATCGGCTATGGACTTCTGACCATAGCTCTGAGTTCTCCAGATAGGGGTTTGTTCCAGGAAAGGGCGATCGCACTCTACCAAACCCACGTTAACTTGACGCACTATCCATATCTTTACGACTGTGGCTTTGTCAAGAAAGATATTTTTGAATTATTTCATTTTGCAGAAAGCAAACTTCCACATCCCATCCCCAAGAATAATCTTGCGTCCACCTGTTTCTTGATTTTCATACCAGTCAGCAGATCCTAAACCAGCTACAAACAGCAAGGGGGCTGTTCCCTTACCACGAAATTGCTTTCCTCCTGCCTCAAACAGATAGACTCCAAAGCCTTGCCCTGATTGATTGGGCTTGACCATTTGAATAGAACCATACCCTTGAGATTGCACTACATCAAATCTAAACAATACTCCACGAATGTCTTGACTAATTGTGGCAGTAGCTAAGGTACTGGGAGACGCTCCAGAGGGTGCGGGTCTAAACTCCAGCAAGAACCCTCGATCATTAGCAGCACGATAAACACTGCGATTGAGAGAACATTGCTGTCCTCAAGCAGCATTCGGTATCCCAAGAAAATAAATCCCCACAAATCCCCACAAGAAAATGTTTACTACTCTCGATCTCATAGTTACTTTTCCAGATTTGGGCATACACAAAGCCGACCAATCCTAGCCCAAATGCCAGATAAGATGTCAAGTGTAATTGGGTTCTCACGCGGTTTTGGTGGTTTGAGCACGATCGCCCCTCGCGTAGGATGCGTTAGCTGTAGTGTAACGGCTATAAATTGCTAACGAAGTAATTTCATTCCAGAGACTTTAGGGTCAAAGCCATCAGGGAAGCGAGTAGGGCAGGGGTAAACAAGAGGGTAAGTAATATCTAGACATGCGTTCTTTGATGTTTTTTCGTCGGAGTAGAGTGCCCCTTGCAAATTGGCTCCATCCAGTTTTGCCTCTCGCAGATCGGCTCCACCCAGTTTTGCCCCTTGCAAATTAGCTTCCCGTAGTTTTGCCCTTTGCAGATTGGCTTCCCACAGAACGGCCTCTTGCAAATTGGCTTCAGCTAAGCTAGCTCCGGGCAGTTGAATCTTCGCTAGATAAGCCTTTGCTAAGTCCACCCCATCTAAACTTTCAGATGCCCACTTAGAGCACAGCCAATCTTCAGACACGCAGATCCAGGGGAAATGCAAACGCCAATTAGCCCCTGGTGAAGCATTCAAAAACTCTAGAGCAAGGACTCGTCCTCCATTGCCGCTTTGCCCTTGGGCGCTGGTTATTGTCTGCCATGCCAGATAAACTTGAGCCTCACGACGCTGTTTCTCCAAACCGATGTAGGTAAGTGCAGCAAATATGAGACCAAGGTTACCCAACAAACCCAGTAAGCCAATTAATGCCTGATCCTCTCCCCAAGACAGCATTGGTTCCCATATCCGCTTCTCCATCCAGATGAAAGGCTGAAGGATCAGATGAAGCTTTGATTTTGACTGAGGTTGCTTTGTCTCTTGCAGATATTGCTGAGATTCGATCGAGACTTCAGAATAATCAGGGTTGGACTGATTGGGGGTTGGTGTAGAAAACGGTTCATTCTCTTTGGCATTTACTGATTGGCACTGACCACGGTCAGCCGCAAACTCCAAGCAGGCTCTTATGTCGGTTTCCGTTAACTCTGGAAAATCGTTTGTGATTTCAGCGATCGACATGCCATCTGCCAGCCAGCCTAAGACATCGTAAACTGTAATCCGCGTTTGGCGAATGCAGGGCTTGCCATTGCGCCTATTGGGCTCAACTGTAATGATGTCGCGATAGCTCATAACAGGGACAGATGTTCTTGTTATGCCTAAGTCTAGAGTAGGCCAGCACCTCGCTGCAATGGACAGGCTTCAGTTGGTCGATCGAGGGTTGGAAGTTATCTGTCATCGTTGAGTTTCATCGTTAGATTAAAACGTCTGGAATGCACGGGCAGCTTCTAGCACCGCCCCTTTGACTTGGGCAGGGGAGCCAGTGCCTGGAACGGTGCGCAGTTGGTTGGCCTGGGTGTAGTACTGCACTAGGGGAGCCGTTTGGTTGTGGAAGGTAGCTAGCCGTGCCCGAATAGTATCGGGTTGGTCGTCATCCCGTTGGTAGAGATATTCGCCCTGGCAGCGGTTTTCTGGGCAGGTTTGAAAGGGTTTGAACTGAACGTGGAAGGGGGCTTGGCATTCGCGGCAGATGCGCCGTCCAGTAAGGCGATTAACAATTTCATCATCGGGTACTTCCAGGTACAGTACGCCGTCTAGGTGCCGCCCCAAGTCGTGGAGCATAGTATTGAGGGCTTCGGCCTGGGCAACGGTACGTGGAAAGCCATCAAACAAAATGCCTGTGCCAATGTCGGGACGTTGCAGGCGATCGCGCATCATATCTATCACAATGTCATCGGGCACTAGGGATCCCTGGTTCATGTACTCTTGAGCCACCAATCCCAGGGGGGTTTTCTTGTTTAGGTTTTCTCGAAATATATCCCCCGTGGCGATGTGGGTAAGCCCTAGTTCGGCCTCCAGGTATTCGGCTTGGGTGCCTTTACCAGAGCCAGGGCCACCCAGTAAGACAATATTCATGAGATGCGTGATAAGGAAGCGACGGCAACTGATTTTAGCGAGAAAGGGTTGGGATGCTCTAGCGCTTTTGGATACGCGATCGCATCGCTTGGCAGACGACCAACCCCTATCGTGCCGACAACGAGCTCATAGCAGGTTCGGTCTCTGGGGTTGTGCTGGGAGGCTCAGCCGCAGGGGCAGGAGGGGCGATCGGGCATAGCTGCACGGCACATGCTTTTAGTTCTGGCTGTTTAGAGTCAGGGCACACTTCGGCATGGGTAAGGGCGTTGGCTTCTGCTTGGTCAGCCCACAGTGCCCCCCAGTGCATAGGCACAAACACCGTTCCAGGGGTAATTCGAGGGGTGACGCAGGCAGGAAAGCGTGCCATACCTCGACGCGAACGAACTTCAACCCAGTCGTTGTCCTGGATGCCAAGCATATCAGCATCCTGTGGGTGGATTTCAATAAAGGGGTTGGGATGCATCTGGCGCGTTTTTTCTATCCGTCCAGTGCGGGTTTGTGTATGCCAATGGCCGTAGAGTCGTCCTGTCGTTAGGGTATATGGGTAGGTGCTGTCAGGAAGCTCGGCTACACCGCAAGAATGGCCAGCAAAGAAGTGGGCGCGTCGGTCTGGCGTGTGAAATTGACGATCGAGGTAGAGACGCTTGGCAGCAGTGTCGGTAGGTTGAGTGCCGATCGGATAAGGCCATTGCTGTGGCCCAAAGCTGGCCAAGTGTTGGTGGCTGAGGCCAGACATGTCACAGGGGCGCCCCTGGGTTAGGTGAGCAAATTCGGCAAAGACATCGGCGGCACTGGCAAAGGCAAACTGCGAAGTAAAGCCCAAGTGGTGACCGACTTCGGCAAAAATCTCCCAATCTGCCCGTGCTTCGCCAGGAGGGGTGCGAAAGGCTTGGCAGAGAGTAATACAACGCTCTGAGTTGGTCATAACGCCCGTTTTTTCTCCCCACTGAGCAGCAGGTAGCAGCAGATGAGCAAAGGCCGCTGTCTCTGTGGGATAGAAGCAGTCTTGATAAATTGTGCAGGGCGATCGCCGCAGGGCTGCTTTGGTGCGTTCCAAATTGGGCAGGCTAACGGCAGGATTAGTTGCCGCAATCCACAACAGTTGTACGGCTCCCGTTTCCAGCCCGGTCACAATGTCGCAGGTGAACCGACCTGGTGTGGGTTGGATCTGTCCAGGAGGCAGTCCCCAGGCCGTCTCGATTTCAGCGCGATGGTGGGGATTGGTAACAAGGCGGTAACCGGGCAAGAGGTGAGCCAGTCCGCCTGCTTCCCGACCGCCCATAGCGTTAGGCTGTCCGGTAAGAGAAAAGGGGCCTGCCCCTGGCTTGCCAATTTGACCTGTTAACAAGTGCAGGTTGATAATAGCGCGGGCTTTGGCGGTTCCTTCTCTGGATTGGTTGATACCCATTGACCAGAGGGACAGCACTCGCTCAGACTCGGCCCACCACTGGGCTGCTTGTTCTAGGTCGGCAACGGTGATGCCGCAGCGTTGAGCCACATACTCAGGGGGATACTGTTGGACGATCGCCGCAAAGTTGCTAAACCCAGTTGTGTGCTGGTCGATAAATGCTGAGTCGATCGCTCCCGATTTCAGCAACAAGTGAGCCATGCCGTGCAATAGGTCAATGTCAGTACCAGGCTGAATCGCTAGGTGCAGGTCAGCAACCGCAGCGGTTTCTGTGCAGCGCGGATCCACCACAATTAGTTTTGTGCCGGGATGCTGTTTGTGGTGTTTACGCAACCGGTTAAATACGATCGGGTGGCATTCCGCCGTGTTAGTGCCAATCAAAAAGGCACAATCGGTTATATCTAGGTCTTCGTAGCAGCAGGGCGGGCCATCTGACCCAAAACTCTGAAGATAGCCAGACACGGCAGAGGACATGCACAGGCGTGAGTTGGCATCAAAGTTATTGGTGCCCAGGCAACCTTTGAACAACTTTTGCGCTACGTAGTAATCTTCGGTTTGAAATTGCCCAGATCCATAGACTGAGATGGCGTCAGCCCCATGCTGCTGGCATGCCTGCGTTAGACGATCGCAAATATATTCCAACGCCGTCTGCCAGCTCACCTGCTGAAACGGCTGATCCAGGCTTGACCGCAGCATGGGATAGAGTAGTCGATCTTTGTCGATGGATTCGGCAACGGTGGCTCCTTTAACGCAAACCATACCCTGGCTGGACGGATGGGCACGATCGCCCCGCACTTTCCAAGACGCATGGGCGTTATTAACCTCAATGGGGATAACCTCTAGCCCACAGCCTACCCCGCAGTAGGGACAGAGACTCTTGGTTAAACTCGTATCTGCCATTCCAGCTATCCTACCTAGTCAAGTATTGGGTGAGCTCAGGTTGTAAGTCCTAAAGCACATGGGTTTTTTCCTGCACACGCAACCGCTGACACGGAATACGAGTTAGCAACAAACCCTCGGACACCGAGTGACTATAAATTTCTAAGAGTGCATCGGGCAATGTATCAAACATGAACCGTTGTCCTGGGAAAATAATGCGTTCGAGCAACCAGTTAGAGGCATTGCCAATGCGAATCAGTTGCAATTGATTGGTGTCGTTAATGTAGTAGCAGAGAATGGGTAGGGAACTGTCGCCTGGGGCAGAATTGGAAAAATGCATAACTAAACTCAGGGCTAGCGTCGTTGAACAAAACAGATTAATACAGTGTCAACGATGCTCTGGCTTAGGTCACATCATCATGGGCAAAACGGCGGTAGAGGAAATCGAGGGCTTCGTTACGCAGCTCGTAATAGCGAGGATCTTCCATGACGCGGGCGCGATTGCGGGGGCGGTCAAAGGGAATTTCCAGGATTTCACCGATTTTGGCAGCGGGGCCATTGGTCATCATGACGATGCGATCGGAGAGGAACAGTGCCTCATCAATGTCGTGGGTGATCATCAGTACCGTTACCTGGTGATCCTGCCAAATCTTGAGCAGCTCTTCCTGCAACTCCTCACGAGTGATTGGATCCAGGGCTCCAAGAGGTTCATCTAGGAGTAATACTTTAGGTCGGAGTGCTAAAGCCCTAGCAATGGAAACTCGCTGTTTCATACCGCCAGAGAGAGCTTTGGGCTTTTTATCTGCTGCTTCGGTGAGCCCCACGAGTGCCAAGTTTTCCCGAACGATCGCTTCCTTTTCGGCCTTGGGCTTGTTGGGATAAACCGAATGTAGCCCCAGGTAAACGTTCTCAAATGCCGTCATCCACGGCAACAGGGAATAGTTTTGGAACACAACCATGCGATCAGGGCCTGGCTGGGTAATAGGGGTACCTTGCAGGCGCACTTGCCCGCTGGAAGGTTCTCGAAAGCCAGACACCATGTCCATCAGCGTGGATTTGCCGCAGCCAGAGTGACCAATGATGCAAACAAATTCGCCTTCGGTCACCGTCAGGTCTACCCCGTCTAAAACCGTGTAGGTGCCAGTTGGTGTGGGATAGACCTTAGACACGTTGTCGATAATTAGAAAGGGCTCTTGGCGAACCGGTGACTGGGGGGGCGTACTGGTATTGCTGAGAGTCTGCATAGGATCCATTTCCGTGGAGTGTAGGCTTAACGATGACTAATGATGTGATGCTGAAAAGTGAAATAGGTTAAGCGGCGATCGAACTAGTACTGAGGGCATCCAAGTCAATCTCCTCGATCTGGATGTCTCGCTTGATAGCAAGGCTGTTGAGATAGCCGATCGGATCATCTGGGTCGAACACACTGCCATCAGCAAAGTGGACGGGTGAACGGTTGGGTTCAAAGTCCAGCAGACCAAATTCCCGCGCTGCGGCTCCAAAAACATCGACTCGACGGACGCGATCGAGAATATCGAGCCAGTTGCGCGGAAATGGAGTAATGCCCCAGCGAGCCAGTTGTGTCATGATCCACAACCCTTCGACCCGGTAGGGACAGTTGGTGCGGTCAACGTAAAATTGGTTATAACGCAGCAGGTTTTCTGGCTCGGCATCGAGATGGCGACGGTAGGGATCTACCAGGCCAGGGCGCAGGTATTCCACACTAGTTCCTACGTAGGCTGGGTCGCTTAGAAGCTCAGCTACTTCTTCCCGGTTGCGGCGATCGTCGCAGTATTCGCAGGCTTCTAGCAGTGCTTTAACCAGAGCCAAGTGGGTTTCTGGATAGCGGTTAGCCCAGTCTTCGCGCACACCCAGCACTTTCTCCAGGTGTCCTTGCCAGATATCTTGATCGGTAGCAATAACAAAGCCCAGATTTTCTTGAATGGCATGGGAGTTCCAGGGTTCGCCAACGCAGAAACCATCGATGCTGCCTGCTTTTAAGGTGGCTACCATCTGCGGTGGTGGAATGACAGTCAGGTTAACGTCGCGATCGGGGTCAATGTCACCTAAGGCTAGCCAATGGCGCAGCATCAGGTTATGCATTGAAGCTGTGTGAACCATGGCGAGGTTATGCACATGGTCTGGGGTTTGCATCAAGTGGGCTTTGAAATCAGCTACCGATCGCACCCCAGCCTCGTACAGTCTTTTGCTAAAGGTAATGGAATTGCCATTACGGCTGAGCACCAAGCCAGTTACCACAGGCAACGGCGGCTTACCCCCAAAGCCCAAAGTCATAGCTAAGGGCATAGCAGCAACCATAGCGGCAGCATCTAAACGCTGACTGGCAATGCCCTCTGCAATGGCTTTCCAGCTTGGTTCGCGGCAGAGGGTTACCTCTTCCAAGCCGTGTTTGCGGAAGAAGCCTTTCTCTTGGGCGATCGCCAAGGGTGCACAGTCCGTCAGCGGCACAAACCCAATGTCCAGGTTCACCTTCTCCAAGCCATTGCGAGCTACAGCGATCGTCTGGCGCAGTTTGCGCTGCTTTGCCTTTTTCTGTTGGTTGAGGAAATAGACGACTTCTGATCGGAGCCCGTAGTAGTTGGGATGGTTGACCACATCAAGGCGCTTGCGGGGTCGTGCAAAGGGTATATCCAATTCTTGCCCGACATAGGATTCAGGGCCGTTGGTCAACATAATGATGCGATCAGACAGAAGCAATGCCTCATCCACATCGTGGGTCACCATAATGCAAGTGAGTTGATTTTCCTCGGCAATGCTCATCAACTGATCTTGCAAGCTACTGCGGGTTAACGCATCCAATGCGCCAAAGGGTTCATCCAGCAGCAATACCTTAGGACGAATGGCTAAAGCCCGAGCAATGGAAACCCGCTGCTTCATGCCACCTGAAAGTTGCCCCGGACGCTTGTCGGCAGCGTGAGTCAGCTTCACCATTTTGATGTGGTGATCAACAATTTCCTGCCGTTCTGCCACTGGTAAATGGCTCATGACCTTGTCTACGGCTAGAGCGATATTCTGGCGCACTGTCAGCCAGGGGAGCAGAGAATAGTTCTGGAACACTACCATGCGATCGGGCCCCGGCTCAGTTACCTGCCGCCCTTCCAGCACCACCCCACCTACGGCTGGTTTGGCTAATCCGGCAATAATGTTCAGCAAAGTAGATTTGCCACAACCCGAGTGACCCAGCAAGCTAATAAACTCACCCTTTTGAATATCCAAACTGATATTTTTTAGAGCAGTGTAGGTTTGCCCATTGCGCAGTGGAAAGACTTGATCAACATGGTCAACTTCAACAAAGGCTGGCATAACAGGTAGAGAGAATAAAGGACAGTAGCGGAGGCAAGCTCACAAACGCAATTGAATCAATTGAATAGTGTCTGAAGTATCTAATCCTGGGGAACGGCCCAAGAACCAACCCAACCGACGATGCGATCGAGCAGCAATCCCACAAGGCCAACATAGAGAATGGCCAAAATAATCTGACTAGTGCCGCTATCCCCCCCGTTGTTGTACGCATCCCAAATAAAGAAGCCAATGCCACCGTCGGCTTTCAACATTTCGGCTGCAACGATCGCCAGCCACGCTAAACCAATCCCAATCCGCAATCCAGTAAAGATGTAAGGCACTGTTGAAGGAAACAGAACCTTGGTAAAAAATTGCAGCTTTGACAGTTGCAAAACCTTAGACACATTGCGATAGTCCTGCGGGATCTGTTGCACACCTACCGCAGTGTTAATTAGAATCGGCCAAATTGCCGTGATAAAAATAACAAAAATGGCGGCTGGGTCATTGTTCTTAAAAATTGCCAACGACAGCGGCAACCAGGCAAGCGGAGGAACTGTTCGGAGAATTTGAATAATTGGATCAAGCCCACGGCGCATAAACGTGCTGGTTCCAATCACAATGCCGCCTGCAATGCCAATGATTGCGGCTAAGGTATAACCCAACAGTACCCGTTGCAAGCTAATCAAAATTTGCCAACCCAACCCCTTAGAAGTACCGCCATCATCAAAAAACGGCTTCACAATGTAAGGATCCCAAGTTTGGGAAAAGATGCGGGATGGAGGCGGCATCGGTGACTCTGGGCGCATGCAAAGAACTTCCCAAATGACTAGCAGCACTGCGCTACAAATTGCTAAAGGAATCAGAAGCTGTTTGAGATTACCCAATTGAGAAAAGCGTTGCAGGGCTGAGAGCCGACTAATCGGAGGATTGACCGTCATAGCTGGAAATGTCCTTAATTAATTACTGCGTAAAGAGGGATAGAAGAAAATGGGGTTGAGAGTTATCTATCTGCAACCCCTAGCAAGCGATCGCGCTAACCTTTTTTGACTTTGAGGCTCTTGAGATAAGCCACAGGATCACTGCCGTCAAACTTGGCTCCGTCAAAGAACGTTTCAGTACCACGGGAGGCAATGTCTTTGGGAATAGACGCGGTTTCCCCGATCGTCTTAGCGGCTTCCACCCACAAATCGGTGCGATTCACCTTATCGACCAATTTCTTCACATCGGTATCAGCAGGCAACTTACCCCAGCGCATATTTTCGGCTACGAACCAAGTGTCGTGACTCTTGAATGGTACTGAGGCGTTGTCAGCCCAGAATTTCATCTTCAAGGGGCTATTCTCTAACTTGCGCCCGTTGCCCATGTCAAAGTTGCCTTGAGCTCTTCCCAGAATGTCTTTTACATCAGTCTTGACGTACTTGTCTTTCGAGATGATTTGGCACATCTCTTCTTTATGTTCGGCCTTCTCGCACCACACTTGAGCTTCCTGTACAGCCATCAGTAGGGCTTTAGCCGCTTTAGGGTTCTTATCAACCCAGTCAGCACGCATTGCAAAGGATTTTTCTGGATGCCCCTTCCAGAACTCACCCGTGGTAATAGCGGTGTAGCCCAATCCCTTGTTAACTAGGCGAGCATTCCAGGGTTCACCAACGCAGAACATATCCATGGATTTAGTTTCCATGTTGGCAACCATTTGAGGTGGAGGAATCACCACCAAGTCAGCATCGTTATCAGGATCAATACCAGCGGCGGCCAGGTAGTAGCGCAGCCACAGGTCGTGGGTGCCGCCAGGAAACGTCATGGCTGCCTTAAACTTTTTGCCTGATGCTTTCATGGCGCCAACTTTCTCCTTCAGTTTGGCAAGAGAGGCCGGGTCACTGCTGAGGTTCAAGTCCTTAAGCTCGTTGGAGACCGAAATGGCCTGACCGTCGGTATTGAGCCGTGCCAGGATATACATTGGCACAGGGGTGTTGCCTTTGGTGATTTTGCCCTCGGTCATGAAATACGGCATCGGTGTCAGGATGTGGGCTCCATCAATGCCGCCTTTGTCAGAGCCGAGCTCTAAATTGTCACGGGTTACAGCCCAGGAGGTTTGCTTCATCACTTTGACATCGGTCATGCCGTACTTGGCAAATAGCCCTTTCTCTAGTGCCACGATCAGGGGAGCAGAATCGGTAAGGGCAATGAAGCCAAGCGTCGCTTTGGGTGTTTCAGGGGCGTCGGCTGCGTTCACGCTAGCGGCAGGCACAGCACTGGGAGCGGCAGCCGTTGGGGTGTTTTTGCCGGAGGGGCCACCACAGCCATGCATTAGGAAAGCGGCAGCAGCACTGGCTCCTGTAGTGGTGATAAACTTGCGTCTCGAAAGATTGCTCATGATCAGTTCCTTAAGTAAGTAGAGGGAGGGATGAATAGGCTAGAAGAGTAAGCCAGGATCTCTGGCTAATCGGGTCACGCTTGGGCGGGGGCTGAGCCATCTCCAGTTAACTGGAGGGTGGAAGACGTTGAGTTGCCCGATCGCGGTTGAGCCCCAAACTGCTGGATTAGCAAGTTGGTGAGGAAGGGCTTTAGGTCTTCGCAGGGAATCCCTTTGGTAACGCATTCGCCAAGCTCGGCATGTTTGCCTACCTTGCCACCCATATAGACATCAACCCCATCCACGGCTTTGCCGTCTTTGCGGGCTTTGGTGCCCATGAAGCCAATGTCGGCGACTTGAGGTTGGCCGCAGGAGTTAGGGCAGCCTGTCCAGTGAATGCGCACGGTTCGGGGGCATTCCAATTCGGTATCTAGTTCCCGAATGAGCGCAACGGCTCGTTGCTTGGTTTCGATCAGGGCAAAGTTGCAGAATTGTGCCCCGGTGCAAGAAACGAGCGATCGCATCAGCGGCGAGGGTGCCACAGAAAACTTTTCCAGCAGATGCTCTTTCAACAACGGTGCAATGCGAGAGTCAGGCACATTGGGCAGAAGCACGTTTTGCTCTACAGTGAGCCGCAGTTCGCCACTGCCGTAGACCTCAGCAATCCGAGCTAGGTCAAACATGTCCTGGGCAGAAAGCCGTCCCACTGGCACATGCAAACCGATGTAATTCAGTCCAGGCTGTTTTTGAGCGTGAATGCCAATGTGGTCGCGCTTATCCCAAAGGATTTCATCTTTTTCTGCCGCAGGTTGGAGTGGGTAGCCGAGACGTTGCTCTGCTTCAGCCCGAAACTTCTCCATGCCCCATTCATCAATCAGCCACATGAGCCGAGCCTTTTGCCGATTGGCTCGCAAGCCATGATCGCGATAGACCAGCAAGATAGCTTCGCACAGGGCGACTACATCACGCGGATCGACCCAGACGTTCATGGGCACAGCAGCAGCACAGCGCTTGGCGGAGAAAAACCCGCCCACCAGTACGTTGAAGCCCAGCACACCATTTTTGTAAGCAGGGACGAAGGCGATGTCGTTGATTTCGGCGTGGACGGAGTTGTCTCGGCAGCCTGCGATCGCGATGTTGAACTTGCGTGGCAGGTTAGTAAATGTAGGATTCCCTTCACCATTGTTGGTGAGCATGTCCTGCACTTTGCGACAGAGTCCGCGGGTGTCAATCAGTTCATCGGCATCAATACCGGCTACTGGTGATCCAGTGATATTGCGGACATTGTCCATGCCAGATTGGACACTGGTTAAGCCTGCCGATTCAAACTGACGGAAGATGCTAGGCAAATCCTCAATGCGGATGCCACGCAGTTGAATGTTTTGGCGAGTAGTAATGTCGGCACTACCATCATCGCCATAGCGCTGCACCACCTCAGCTAGGACACGTAACTGACCACTGGTGATGATGCCATTGGGTAGGCGCAGGCGCATCATGAACTTGCCAGGGGTAACGGGGCGAAAGAATACTCCCAGCCATTTCAGCCGATAGTCGCGATCGGCCTCATCCATAGCCTCCCAGCCTAACTGGGCAAGGTGATCAAGCTCGGCCTTAATCGCTAGTCCATCTTTCTCGGCTTTGATTTTTTCAAACTTGTTTTGGCTTGCCGTGGTTGGAAGAGTACTGGTCATAGCATTCTCATACGTAGGAGAAACTCAGTGAGGCAGAACGCTACTGCTAGAGCAAACTATCAGAAGTTTCCATGCAGCAGCTAACCCGATGAGCTATCAGGGTTAATCAGCGATCGCAACTTGAAAGAAAGAATATCGAGTCCTAATTGTCTGAATTGAGCCGTTTGTTACATCTGGATTGGATTCAATAAAAACCTGACAAAAGAAAACAATTTCGAGCGCAAACAATCCAATTTCAGAACACTAATGCTGTGGATCTGTATTAATCCAATTAGTGTCTGTAAATAACTAAGCTCAAGTTAAAGGGATAGGACATTGTGATTCGTATCTGAAGTTACAAAATATTGCCGATCATGACTTATCTATGCGTTTTGTGCATAGTTTCTATGCGATGGAGAAAAATATCGTAATCCTGCGTGAGCTTGCAGAAATCAGTTTCTTGGTAGCTGGCAGTTTTGTAACATTAGCTGTGCAGTAATGACTTAACTAGGCTTACTAGGCGTGTGCTGAGGCAAGCTGTGCTACCTTAGGCGGTACGATGAACCGCTGAAGTGTTTGTACCAGTCTGTTGAGTGCTTTGCTATGGATGTTCCCCGCCTCCACCCCGATACTATTGCCGAAGTCAAACGCCGCGCCGACATTGTTGAAGTAGTGTCGGAGCAGGTGGTGCTGAAGAAGCAAGGAAAAGATTTTGTGGGGCTGTGTCCTTTCCACGATGACAAGTCCCCCAGCTTTACGGTGAGTCCAGGCAAGCAGTTCTACTACTGCTTTAGCTGTGGGGCGGGCGGCAATGCCATCAAGT
>Ga0224722_1000368_pt1 | contig 26600 bp, 18 predicted proteins | sample Balambano_FR1_Me_FD_161646 | JGI IMG/M metagenome (GOLD analysis project Ga0224722, IMG submission 161646) | Freshwater sediment microbial communities from Lake Towuti, South Sulawesi, Indonesia - Balambano_FR1_MetaG | ecosystem: Environmental > Aquatic > Freshwater > Lake > Sediment | place... | reverse complement strand
GGTGTATGTCGCACCCGCTCCCGAATCACCGGATAGGCATTTTGTATCTCTTGTAAGGAAACAAAGGTTGTGTTCGTAGGCATTGACTTTGGTTCTATTTCGTGATTTCTGTGGTGTCTCCTTTTTTACGAATGAGCAAACAAAAGTTTTACAGAACAATGGGTTTCGGGTATACTTTCGGCAGAGAAAAAAACAAACTATTGTTTGCCAAAGAGGAGAAGAAAATGGGCAAACGCGCTCCTCAACCGGGCGCAAAGTATCGAAAACGAGCCACTATCGGACGAGCCTTACCAGTGGCTTCCGATAGACAGTTAGTTGCGGCACAGCACTTCAATGACCGAGTGCAGAACTGGCTTGCCGAATTAGAGCAATGCAATCGTTTCCCTCTGAACTCCGTGGAGCCGTTGGTCGTCGAACGAGTGATTGAGGCAACGTCGCTGTTACAAGGAGTGGTGATAGAGGGAATTGCCGACTATCTCCTACGTGAAGAACCGCCGGCATAACGTAACCTTCATCTCCTTGATAACCCGTCTTGGCTCTGTTATGATTGCTTCACAGGGAGGCAAACCGAGAGTCGTGGCGCAAACAGGTATGAAAGCAAAACCGTTCCTCAAATGGGTCGGCGGGAAAGGACAACTGCTATCGCAGTTTGAAAACTACTTTCCCCATGCACTACGAACGGGGCGGATTCAAACCTACTGTGAGCCTTTTTTGGGAGGGGGAGCCGTTTTTTTTCATGTGGCACAGCACTATGCGATTGAACGTGCCTATCTGTCTGATATAAACCCTGACTTAATTTTGACCTATCGGGTGGTGCAAAAGCGTCCCCAAGACCTTTTGGAGTGCCTGCAAGAGTACCAACACCTGTATGATAATACTCCTGTGGAGGAGCGTCATACCCTATTTCTCGCCATTCGGGAGCAGTTCAATGCCGAGCGATGCACCGTTGACTACCAGACAATTTCGGAGAACGGGGTATCGCGTGCTGCTCAGTTGATTTTCCTGAACAAGACGTGCTTCAATGGACTCTATCGCACCAATGCTCGCGGGGAGTTTAATGTTCCGTTTGGCAAGTATCCCTCCCCCACTATCTGTGACACATCCACCATCTGTGCGGCTTCGCAACTCCTCCAGCGAGCAGAGATTTCCCAAGGGACCTATGACAACTGTTGGGACAAAGTGGACACCAATACGTTTGTCTATTTTGACCCGCCGTATCGCCCGTTGAATCAGACCTCCCGTTTTACAACATACACAGGCAACGAGTTCGGGGAGCAGGACCAAATTCGCTTAGCGGAGTTCTTTGGACAGTTGGACAGGCAACGAGGAGGGAAACTGATGTTAAGCAACTCAGACCCGAAAAACACCGACCCCAACGATGCCTTTTTTGAAACACACTTTGCCGGGCATACTATCCATCGGGTCTCTGCAAACCGTGCGGTAAACTGCAAAGGAGAGAAGCGGGGAACCATCCACGAAATTGTTGTCACCAATTACGCCTATGAACCACAAACCTTGGCTTTCGATTTTTGATGTCCCTATAACTTGGTGACTTTTTTGAGCCTTGTGTTTTGTTGCCTATTGATAATACCCTCGATTCGGTGCTATGATTCTGTGTAAGCACCGAATAGAAAAGAGAACCGGTACGGTATTTGAATTATGGCTGAAGTAACAATGCCCCGTGCGGGCGATGCAATGGATGCGGGCATTATTGTCCAATGGCTGAAAAATGTCGGCGATAAAATCGGGAAAGATGACCCTATCATGGAAATCGAAACCGATAAATCAAACTTGGAAGTACCCGCTGAGGTAGATGGCTATGTCCATCAACTGCTGTACAAGGCAGGGGATAGTGTTCCGGTTGGGCAACCAGTAGCGATTATTGGCGCAGAACCCCCTGTCGCAGGAGCCTCTGCTCCGGTAGCCCCCCCGACAACAGCAGAGACAAAAACGGAAGCCAAAGCCGTTGAAGTCCAATCGGAACCAACGAAACCTGCCACCAACGGCACGAATGGTACTGCCTCTGCCCCAGTGATTGCCCCTCCCCCCGTTAAGGTAAAGGTCGTGGCGGGGTTCCAGCCCTACGAAACCTTTGTGGGCGCAATGCCAGAGAACTTAGGGGGTTCGGCTTCGATTATCGGCGAACCGATTGAGGTGGAAGCAGCGACAGGCAATGAGCGTGTCAAAGCCACTCCCGTAGCACGAGCAATGGCACAATCTCACAGTATTGACCTTGCGGCTCTTCGTGGAACCGGAACCGACGGCAGTATTGTGAAAGCCGATGTGGAAGCGGCGATTTCGGGAGGAACGGCTACTCTACCCGCTCTTGCACCCACGAAACCGAGTGTTGCCACTCCTGCTGTAACCGTGGCAACAGCAAACGAAGGCGATGAGGTGCAGGAGTTCAACGGGATGCGCCGCACCATTGCCCGCCGTATGAGTGAGAGCAAGACGACGATTCCACACTATTATGTCTCCACCGAGATTGATATGGAAGCACTGCTTGCTCTTCGCGCACAGATTAACGAGAGTGCTGCCGAAGGACAACCGAAAATCAGCGTGAACGACTTTATGATAAAAGCGGTTGCTGTGGCATTGCAGGAGACACCGAACCTGAACGCCGCGTTTGGCGAGAACTCCCGCATCCTCCGCAAGTCGTTTAACATCGGTTTTGGGGTTTCTCTGGACGATGGCTTGATTGTTCCTGTGGTCAAGAACTGCGAATCCAAATCCCTGCGGGCGATTGCCAAGGAGACCAAGCCCCTGATTGATAAGGCACGCGCCGGAAAACTCACCCCAGCAGACTATTCGGGAGGAACCTTCACTATCTCCAACCTCGGTGTTCTCCCGGACATCACCGACTTTGGAGCGATTATCAACCCCGGTGAGAGTGCCATCTTAGCGATAGCGTCTACTCGCGAAGTTCCGGCGGTAGTGGATGGTCAGGTAGTTCCTCGCAAACGGATGAAGGTCACGCTCTCTGCTGACCACCGGGTTTCCGATGGAGCCGATGGTGCCAAGTTTGTCCTTGCGCTCAAACGGGTGATTGAAAACCCGATGGAGATTCTGCTTTAAGCGGAGGGGGTAAGTATGCACAAACCGTTGAGTAACTTCCCGGTACTGGACACACCGGGCTTTACAGCACGATTGGCTGAGTGGCAACCGATTTTGGCAAAAGCCCAATCGGGTATGAACCGGGTAGTGATTGAGTGGGATGTCATTCAGGGTCCGCGCTGTTTTGTCTACCCGGCAGGGCAACGCGCTCTGGGGGTAGACCTCTGCGCGGACGGCGTGACTCGGAAAAGCGACGAACGCTGGGCAGACTTTCTAGAGTATCAGTTTGTCCCCAGTGTGGCGGATGCGGTGACACACCACGGCTTAAACCCACAGGTAATCTGTGTGGACTTACGCCCTGTGCAGATACAACGTCAGCGTCGCCGCGCCCTTGAAGCCACCGCCCACGCCAAAACTGGCTTGGCGCATTAGTCGCCCTCCCATTCCCCAACCCCCTCCCTCATTCTGATGAGAGAGGGGGAGTGTTACCGTAGAATCTGCGCATATTAAGCTTTTTTCGCATCTATCCACCTATCCATCGAATCGTCGCGTCTAACATCTCTGGTTCTAGGGTGTGACCGATGCCGGGGTAGGCGATAAGACCAATTTGCCCCTCTTGCTCACCATAGGCACTGCGGAAGGCTTGGTAAAACTGTTCGGCATTGGTGTAGGGGACGACGCTATCCTCTGTGCCGTGCAGGAACAGAAGGGGACGAGGGTAGAAGTCGGAGGCACAGGCGGGGATGTCATGGAGAATACCACCATCCGCCGTGGTTCCTGAAGCGGCAATTGCCCCAGAGATGACCACAACAGAACCAATTCGTTTGTCTTTTCGGGCGGTTTGCAAAGCAACATAGCCTCCCATCGAATGACCGACTACGGCAAATTGCTCCCACCCCATCCCGGTTGCCACACGCTCCACATCCGCCACTGTCCCCAACACACAGCGACCAAAAGCAGTAATAAAGGGTTCCGAGGTGCGGTCACTCAGTAGTAGCGAGGAATCGTCGTCGCGACGGTCTCCATGACTGCGTAAGTCCATCGCCGCCGCAAGAAGTCCCGCATCGGCAAGGCGTAAGCAGAGTTCCAAATGCCGCTCCTTACGCGAGTTCAGACCATGCAGTACCAGAACAGGCAGGTTCGGTTCCGTGCCGGGTTGACAAAACAACCACAGGGGAACCCCCTCTACGGTACGACGTTCAATCTGAACGGTGTAGGTCACGGACATTAGAAATCATCCAGAGTATAGACCACTGCCGGAGGCAACAGAGCCGAAAGGAGACGATACCCGTTTTCCTCAGCGACAGCGATTCGTCCCGCATAGCGCAGATGGGCAAGTGATGGTTGCCCCCAGAAGGCTTGCGAGAGGGCTTGTATATCGGCAGTAACATCCGCATCCGCACCACTGCCAATTACGGTGGCAACAGTGACGGTTCCCTGTTCCACAGTGATTTTCCAGATACCATGGTTCCACGGTGCATGTTCATCATGAATCGCCAATGTAACTGTACCATTCGGCACCTCCGGTGAAATGGTAACTTTTTGCAACGCCGCCCCAAAGTCTACCACCCGCGCCATGTACACCGGTTCCACGGTCACACTCAAATCCCAGTGCATCAGATGCGACGCGAGAGGGGTATCATCGGGCAAGGTTACTTTGGCTTCTTTTGCCTGTGTCCCCAAGTAGTGCAGTAGGGAGAGGAAACCTCGGTACTCGGCGGGAGATACACCCGTAAACTCGCGAACTCGCCCGCCCTCATATCGCCAAAGCAGGTATGCTCCTGTGGGTTGATAGCGGTAGATATAGGTTGTTTTGTTTCCGCTATGGCTTAGTTTCGATTCCCATCGGTGGGTTTCCGTGGTAAATACACCTCGGTAACGCTTAGCAAATTTTGTGTAGCCCGCAGATAGGGTTTCAGAGCGATTTTCGCCCGTGACTGTTTCCACATATCTACCTTCGGGGGCGGATTTGAGTTCGCGTAGAGGAATTTTACAGTCACGTTTTTGTCCGACCCACTCCCACCCGTACTTGCGATAGAAGGCAAAGGAGAACGGGTAGAGTGCAGAGACTACCTGCCCCGCATCACGCATCGCGACTAACGATTGTTTAAGCAACTGGTCTACAAAGCCACGTCCTCGCGCCTCTGCGAAGGTCGCGACTCCGGCAATCCCGCCTAGCGCCAGCACATCGTCCGCGCCCCAGTGGGTTTGGAACGGGTCAATTCCCAGTGCTGCTTGTAGTTTTCCCGCCTCAAACACTCCCCACGTATCTTTCATTTCAGGGGGTGGTGCATTCGGGTCAGGGGTTTCTACGACGCTTCCTTGCGAAAAGGCATGGTTCATCAACAAACGATGACTGTAGTGGTCTTCAGAAGTTAGCAGGCGAATCTCGGTACTCATACCATTTCGTTCCACAAGGGGGTATTGGTTTCCTGCCCTTCGCTCAGTCTGAACAGAGGTTCCCTATGGGTGAGGGTCGGTCTCTCGCTAACCGGTTCTCCGAATCCGATTTTCCCACAGGAAATATCGGGGCAGGAAAAAGTTTTTCCTTGTTTAGCCTGCGGAGGCAGGCTTAGAGATGGTAGCCGGTGACTTTAGTCGCCGGATTCCTGCTGCCCGACCCTTTCAGGGTCGGTCTCTCGCTAACTGGTTCTCCAAACCCGATTTTCCCATAGGAAATATCGGGGCTGGAAGGTTTTTTGTTGTTTCGCTCGCGGTTCGCCCCTCACCGGGGCGGTGCAGGCGTAAAGAAGGTATAAGGTAGCCAGTGACTTTCGTCGCCGGATTCATTATTGACTATTTTCTATCGTGCGTTTCGCCTGTAGAAATATCGGGCGGAATTGACGTGTTTGACAATTGGTGACGACACACCACATTCTGCGATACAATTTGTTATGCTCTCGTATGCTCCTTGAAGAGCATCAGCACAAAACTATTTTATCCAGACAGCAAGAAATCACCACATGACAGAAACGGTACAGAAAACAGTCCTCCCTAACGGGGTACGGGTTGTGACGGAATCTATCACCCATGTTCAATCTATCGCTCTTGGTATTTGGGTTGCCAGTGGCTCCCGCTTTGAAGCCCCGAACCGACGCGGTATCTCACACTTCTTGGAACATATGCTCTTCAAAGGCACCCCTCGGCGACCCACCGCCAAGCAGATTGCCGATGAAATGGAAGATGTCGGGGGAGCGTTAAATGCGTTCACCGATAAGGAGTACACCTGCTACTTTGCCCGTGCGCTCTCCGAGCATCTTGCCCTGACCACCGATATTCTGACCGATATGTTCCTGAACTCCCTCTTTGATCCGGAAGAGACAGCACGCGAGCGTAAGGTAGTTTTGGAGGAGATTAAACGTCGCGATGATGACCCGGAGGACTTGGTGCATGACCTCTTTGCTCAGACTATCTATCCCGACCACCCCCTCGGTCTGCCCGTGATTGGAACCGCCGAAGTGGTGGGTAGCCTGACCCCCGATGACCTGCGAACCTATATCCAACACCACTACGGACCCGACAAGGTGATTATCACGGCAGCCGGAAATTTGGAGCATGAGCGGGTGGTAGAGGCGGTCTTAGGAACACTTGGCGAGATGAAAACAAGCATCACAGAGATTCCCACGGAAAAGCCCGATGTAGCACGAGTCGCCCTGCACTACACACGTCCCACCGAGCAAGTGAACTTCTGTATTGGCTCTAACGGTTTTGGTCAGCACGACAACGAGCGGTATGCTCTTGCCATTATGGATACTGTGGTTGGCGGTTCGATGGGGTCGCGGCTTTTTCAGGAGATTCGAGAGAAACGGGGTCTGGCATATTCGGTTGGGTCGTACTCCGCAATGCACCGTGAAGGGGGCTACTTTGCCGCGTATGGCGGAACGTCCCCGGATACCTACGAGGAATGTATCGCGGTTATCAAAGAGGAGTTTGCCAAAGTTCGCGATGCCGGTATCTCCGAGGTGGAACTGCAACGAGCAAAGAACCAGTTTCGCGCCTCAATTGTGATGGGGCAGGAGTCTATGTCGCGGCGTATGGACAGGTTGGGACGCTCCGAGGTCTACTACAACCGAGTCGTTCCCTTTGACGAGGTTCTTGCGACAATTGATGCGGTTTCATTGGAGGATATTCATGCGGTCGCACAGACGGTTTTCCCCGTGGATATGGATAAGTTAGCCATCGCCGCCGTCGGTCCGTTCGGGATTGAAGTGCCAGCAGGTTTCCCCGATGCCGATTGGGAAGGTGTCGAAATTGCTACAGAATCTGAGGGGTTTGAGGGAGAAGCATGAGTTCTATCCGCGTTTTGGTGACCGGTGCAAATGGACGCATGGGGCGCGAGGTGGTTCATGCGGTTAATGTTGCCGATGATATGGAGGTGGTAGCAACGGTGAACCGTGAGGATAACCTCCAATCGGTGATAACGGATTCCCACCCCGATGTGCTGGTGGAGTTTACGACACCGGAATCGGTGATGGCGAATGTACGTACTGCGTTACAGAACCGGGTGATTCCTCTGGTCGGTACGACAGGTATCGGACCGGCAGAGGTCGAAACGCTACGCCAACTCTGCACAGAGACACAGACTGCCTGCCTGATTGCTCCCAATTTTGCTCTGGGGGCAATCCTGCTGATGCGCTTCTCTGCGGAAGCCGCACGCTACTTCCCTGATGTCGAGATTATTGAACTGCACCATGAGCAGAAGAAGGATGCCCCCTCTGGCACTGCCGCCAAAACCGCCGAAATGATCGCATCGGTTCGCACGGGAACACCGCGCCCTGCTCCCTCGGATGCGTTTGAAGCCTTTGTCGGGGCGAGAGGCGGAAGAGCGGCAGGAGAGATTCCGGTTCATTCGGTGCGCTTGCCCGGTTTTGTTGCGTCGCAAGAGGTGATTTTTGGCGGTCCTGGTCAGCGTCTGACCCTGCGCCACGATTCGATAGACCGTGCTTCGTTTATGCCCGGTGTCGTTCTTGCCATTCAGAAAGCCGCCACTCTTTCTGGCTTAGTCTATGGCTTGGAGCATCTCTTGTAGCGTCGCGCAAGCGAGAAGGGAAACTGCCTGTATCCATGCCCGAAGAAACTCCACTTCCTCCCAGTCCTCTACGCCGACACAAAAAACAACGCATTGCAGACAAACTTTTCTTAAGTTATGTCTTGCCATTGGCGGTTCTGATTGTCGCCGGGATTATGCTTCCCGTTTTCCTCTGGTCATACTTGGGAAAACCTGCCGAAGAGTATGGCTTTCGCGTTCGTTATGCGGCATTGGTCGAGGAGATGCAACGGACTGCGGTAGATAGTGAGCAGGTGATTCGGGGCTATCTTCTCTTCAAAGACACCAACTTTATCAGCGAGTTTAACACCACGCGCACCAAATTTAACGAGGTCTATCGAGATTTACAATCGCAGGTTGAAGCAATTCAAAGCCCCCATATCAAAGCACAGTTAGAATCTGCCCACAACAAATATGTGGAATGGGTGCGAACCTATGTTATGCCGGAAGTCCGCAACCGCCCTCTACAGTCCCAAAGAACCGACAAGCCCGACCCTGCCTCTGTGCTTCGTTCCAGTCGTATGCGAGTCGCGTTTGTCTCTGTGCGCTCCGAATTAGATGCTCTCGTTGCTTCTACCAAGAAACACAAAGAAGAGCAACTGGAGCGGGCAAATTTCGCGGATATGTTACGCAGTATTACTTCTATCGCCATTCCGGGCGCATCGGTGCTACTGGCGATGTTGATTGGACGCTCTATCGCGCTAGGCATTACCCGTCCTTTGGAATCCCTCACGGAAGCCGCTGTTAAGTTGGAGCAAGGGGACGCAAACCCTCTGGTGATTGCCGATAGTATGGGGTCGGAGTATGCCGACGACGAAATCGGGGAGTTACAACGTTCGTTCCAACAGATGGCGCGGACAATCGGACATCGGGAAGCCGTCCTTCGCGCCCAAAACGATGCGCTCGGTGCACTCAACCGCCGCGTCGAGGCAGTCTTGAACGCCACCAACGACGGTATTGTACTGTTAGACCGTACCGGGGCGTTCGCCGTGGTCAATAACCGCTTTGGGGAGTTGTTTGGCATTGAGCCAGAGGTTTTAGTAGACCAATCCTACGAGCAAGCCGCCCCCCTTCTTATCTCCCGCTTTAAGAACCGTGCGGAGGTACGCCTTCGGTTGGATAAACTGGTGCATGACTCCGGGGCGATGGTCGAGGACATCTTCGAGATAGCCGAACCCGTAGCGCGAATCCTTCGTATCTACTCCGCACCCGTGCAGGGAAGTCTGGACGTGGATGGCGAGGATGACACCGAAACCCAATTAGGACGTATCTTCGTTTTTCGGGATGTCACTCGCGAGACAATGGTAGACCGTATGAAGACAGAGTTTGTCGCGACGGTTTCCCACGAACTACGAACCCCGCTCACCGCTATCAAAGGCTATATAGACCTGATGCTTGGCGGAAAAACGGGTCCCCTCACCAATGTTCAATCCGAATTCCTGACAATGACCCAACACAGCACCGAACGGCTCACCGCGCTTATTAACGATATGCTGGACATCTCTCGCATTGAATCGGGGCGCATGGAGATTCGCCAAGAAACCGTGGATTACCTGCCCTTAGCCGAACAAACCGTGCGCCTTATGCAAGCCGAAGCGCAAAAGAAGCAGATTCATCTGGAACTGGATGTCCAAGAGGGTTCCCTCCTCCAAGTACGTGGCGACTCTGACCGTATCACACAAGCCCTCGTCAATTTTATCTCCAACGGTATCAAGTACACCCCACAAGGGGGAACGGTGCGTGTTACCATCGAATCCAACGACGATTTTGTGACAACCTGCGTTTCGGATACCGGGGTTGGTATTGCTTCCAGAGACTTGCCACGCCTTTTCCAGAAGTTCTTCCGCGCCGATAACTCTACCACTCGCGAAACCGGGGGAACTGGCTTAGGATTGGCAATCACCAAAGCAATTTTGGAGAAGTTAGGGGGAAGTGTTTGGGTGGAATCGGAGGTTGGGAAGGGAAGCAAATTCTGGTTTACACTCCCCTCCGCGCTTCCTGTCTCCCTCCCCTCCGAAGATTCGCCTGCTCCCTTGGAAACCACACATAACAAGCGTAGCAACGGACAAGAGGCACTTATTCTTTCGGTGGATGGGAATACTGCCACCCTGCACCGTTTGGGGCATGAACTCCGACGGCAAAACTTTGTCACCTCTAATGCGGCAACCCCGATGGATGCCCTGCGCCGTGCCAAAGGACTCCACCCGGACTTAATTACGTTAGATGTTCTCAGTCCCAATTTCGACGGTTTTCGCTTCTTGCGCTCCCTGCGCGAAACCCCGGAAACCGCGCAGTTACCCGTTGCATTAATGACTCTACACGACACGGGTTCACGGTTTGAAGTCAGTGATGGGGTGCGTATTATCCCACGAGACATTGAGCAGATAGCACTCACCCATGAGATACGAACCGCACTGGGTCCGAAGGCACTGGGCGATGAATCGGCTTCCGCCAGTCGCGGAACTCGTGCCGTGACATTGGTGGTAGGAGATTACGCCCTTGCCGAACGAATCCGCGATATACTGGGCAATATCTCCACGGTTCATATTGTTGCGACAAGTTCGCCCGAGGAAGCCGATAGCCGCGTGAGTGGTCTTTTTCCTGACTTGGTGATAGTGGATACCCAAGCCACTCCAGAGGGAACCTTAGGGGAGTGGGTAGCGCGTCTGCGGAATCGTCGTCCGGGGGTACGCCTTTCGCTGATTGTGCTGACCGACCCTGAGATTTTGCAGGGGCGCACCTTCCCCTTGATTACTCCCGGTGCCGGTCCGGTGGGTCTAAGCCGTATCGGTGGTGTGCTGAACCGTGTACTCAATACGTCCGCTTCGGTCTCCATGACCGAGGCAAACTCGAAGGAAATCTTACCATGAACGGTTATCATGTGGCGATAGTCGGCGCGACAGGGGCAGTTGGAACGGAGTTTCTGCGCCTTTTGGAGTCGCGCCCGTTTCCGCTTGCCTCTCTCAAACTCCTTGCTTCGGCACGGTCTGTCGGAAAAACCATGTCTTACAAAGGGCAAGAGATTTCTGTCGAAGAGCTTACCACCGATTCTTTTGATGGGGTAGACATCGCGTTTTTCTCCGCCGGGGGGTCACGCTCCCGCGAGTTTGCTCCTGCCGCCGTTCGCGCCGGGGCAACCGTGATAGATAACTCGTCCGCTTTCCGCATGGACCCGGAAGTTCCGTTGGTTGTCCCGGAAGTCAATGGCGAAGCCGCTTGCAACCACATCGGGATTATCGCCAATCCGAACTGCTCCACCATTCTCTTGGTCATGGTGCTTGCCCCTCTGCATCGTCTCTCCCCGATTCGCCGGGTGGTTGTCTCCACCTATCAAGCGGCATCTGGGGCAGGAGCCGCCGCGATGCAGGAGTTAGAAGACCAAACTCGTGCCGTTCTGAATAGGGAGTCGGTCGCACCCGATGTTTTCCCTCACCAAATCGCCTTCAATCTCTTCAGCCACAATACCGCGATTGATGGTACGGGGTACAATGAGGAGGAGCGAAAAATGGTTTATGAGACACGGAAGATTCTTGCAGAACCCAACCTCTTAGTCTCTGCGACCTGCATCCGTGTCCCTATCCCTCGCGCCCACAGCGAAAGTGTCAATATCGAGTTTGTCAAAGAGCGTCCCAATGTCGAACAGGTACGCTCTGCAATCGCGACGTTCCCCGGCACTGAGATTGTGGATGACCGAATCGCCAATGTCTTCCCCATGCCTTTGGATGCTTCGGGAAAAGATGCTGTTCTGGTAGGGCGGATTCGCGAAGACTTAAGCCATCCCCACGCCATAGACCTGTTCCTCTCTGGCGACCAGATTCTCAAAGGCGCAGCACTCAATGGCTTTCAAATTGCACAATATCTGATTGCACATAACGCGGTACAAGGAAAGAGATAATGTCGGAAGCAAATATCCCACTACGGGGAGCAGATGCCCGGTTTGGTCATGTACTCACCGCCCTAGTGACACCATTTGATGCCGAAGGGCGTGTTCAACTGACTCGTGTACGAGAGATTGCCCAATGGCTTTTGGCAAACGGGTCGGATGGCTTGGTGGTCAATGGAACCACCGGGGAGTCTCCCACAACCAGTCTTGAAGAGAAGATAGCCCTTGTGGATGCCGTGGTGGATGCGGTGGGGGCAGACAAAGTTATCGCCGGGGCAGGTGGCAACAACACCGCCGAAGTTATTGAACTGGCAAAGCACAGTGAGGAAGCCGGAGCCGGAGCGATTCTCTCGGTTGCCCCCTACTACAATAAACCGTCGCAGGAGGGCTTGTATCGGCACTTTCGGGCTATTGCCGAGTCCGTGAACCTCCCCGTTATTCTTTATAATGTTCCGGGGCGCACCGTCGCCAACATTGAGGCAAGCACCACCGCCCGCTTAGCCACCGATGTTCCCAACATCATCGGCACAAAGGAAGCCTCGGCAAATATGGCACAGGTGGGCGAGATTGCACGGCGTACCGACGATTCGTTCCTTATCTACTCCGGCGATGATGGAACCATTCTTCCGACCTTAGCATTGGGCGGCGCAGGGGTTATTTCGGTAATCTCCCATGTGGTTGGCAACGATCTTGCGGCAATTCATCGGGCATGGTTCTCTGGAGAAACTGCGCTTGCCACCCGATTATTTCTGCGTACCCTGCCTGTTACACAAGCAATTTTTTCGGCTCCATCGCCCGCCCCCATAAAATATGCCCTCTCTTTGTTGGGTCAAGAGGTTGGTGGAGTACGATTACCTTTGGTAGACTTAAACAGTGAAGAGCGCAAGTTTGTTGCAGACACATTGCGTACCTACAATGAGGGCTGAAATATCGCATTGCAAGTAAAAGCAGGACTTCGGGATTGTGATTTAGTGCATAGTTCGGGTACAATACACAAGAGATTTTGACCGTGGTCAAGGAAAACCAGCATTCATTGGTAATTCGTTGTTTAGTTTGTCAGACCGAAGGCATCCCTGCGGATACTGTCGTCTGCCCAAACTGCGGAGCCAACATACCCTCCCTACTACGCGACACGCTCATCCCCGGCACACTCCTCAACGGGGGGGCGTACCAAGTGGACTATGTGCTTGGTCGCGGTGGTTTTGGGATAACCTACAAGGGCAAACAGACCGCCCTTGAACAGTTGGTCGCCATCAAGGAGTTCTATCTCGGCGAATTTACCCAACGCGACTCCACCACAGGTCGCCTGATGGTGATGTCTGACCGAGAGCAGGACTTCTCCCGTGGTCTTGCCCGCTTTGAACGCGAAGGCAAAACCCTTGCCAGCCTCAACCACCCCAACGTCGTGCGGGTTCTCAACCTCTTCAATGATAATGGTACAACCTACCTTATCATGGAGTACCTCTCCGGTAAGACCCTCAAAGCCGTGATGAAAGAGGGGCGACTCCCTGAAGAGCGTGTGCGTCAGATTATGCTCTCTCTGGTAGATGCACTGGGAGCCGTCCACGACAAAGGGGTATACCACCTCGATATTAAGCCCGCGAACGTGCTGATTGAACCGAGTGGGCGTGTCGTGCTGATTGACTTTGGCGCGGCACGGCAAGGCTTAAGCAGCCATACCACCATTCCTGCCTATACACCGTCGTATGCCCCGGTAGAAGTGATGAGCGCAGAACAGGTGGGGGCATACAGCGACATCTTTGAGATGGGGATGATGCTCCATGAGATGGTGACAGGAACCCTACCCCCGCCCGCCTTAGACCGTATTACCAAAATGGGTAAAGTCGGCGAATGGCAACCCGACCCGGAGAAGGTTCCTGAACCATGGCGCACCCTGATTGCGACAGCAATTCCCCTGCGCCCTGATGACCGCCCCCAAGATGTCTACTCATGGTGGGAGCCTGTGATGGGTTCTGCTGGACTTTCCCTCTCGCCCTCGGCGGCTTCCGCAATCCCGCGCCCCGAAACCGCAACAGCACAAATAGGTGGAGCCACTCCGGGAACGGATATTCATGCAGAAGCCGTTGTCTCACCGCAAGTGGCAAAAAATGGCGGTGAAGCCTCTTACACCACTGAGAATAATGAACGCGGAACCTTCCGTTGCCCTCCCGGTATCTGGGATGGAGCGGTACACCGCATTCCCGGTCAAGGAAACCCCGGTAAGAACGGTGGTCGCCCGGGTGCATTGGTCATTAAAGTCCGAGTTCGTCAAGGCGCACCGACTGTCGAAAAAGGGAACAGCAATAGTGGCACAGGAACCCGATTCGGTAGCCTGAGCGGAAACAGTTTAGGAGGCTCTCGCGGTAACTCCGTCAGTGGTTTAATCTCTGCTGCGTCTCCGGCACAAGACAAACAAGGGATGCCTACGGCAGCAAAGGTGGCTCTGGGTGTTACCATTCTCATTGTATTAGGACTCTTGGCACTGCTGGCACAAGCCTTCTTTGGTGGAGATGTTAAATCCAAAGACAAAAACGGTTCTGCCGCCGCAACCAATGGTAAAATCGCTTTTGATATGGGCAATGGCTTACGCGCCACGGAGTTCTGCCCCAAAACCGAACTGCGAGCGTCTTCCAATGCAACCTCCCCAATCGCCGGAAAGTTCTGCGAGGAACACGCGGCAAAATGTCCTAAGTGCGGGAAGATATTCCCGTTGTATGACGGCACTGACCGAATACGCTTCTGTGATGATTCGTTGGGGAAACACCCCAATGCCAACCCGGTGGAACTACGAACCGCTAATGAGCATATCGCCAAGTCCACGTAGGCAAGGAAACACAAAATGAGCGGCAAAACGCCTCCGCCGCACTATATTGGAATTGACTTCGGTACTTCTAAGTGTGTCACCACTTGGTACAACCCTAAGCGGGACGAAGTGGAAGTCATCAACGACCACGAAACCGGAGACTGGCAAACCCCCTCAGCAGTCTACTATCCGCAACGTGGCACGCCTGTGGTGGGGCAGGTCGCCCAAAACATCCTCACGGATGCTGACTCCTCCACTACCGATGCCGAGCGGGTGGTTCTGAGTGCCAAGCGCAATATCGCACGCCCCATGCGCTTTATGTTCGACCCCTATCCTACTCCACAGCAGGTTGCCACCGAGATTTTCCGCAAACTGCGTCGAAACCTGATTGAGGGACACTTTCACTTTCCGGTCACCAATGCCGTTGTCACCGTTCCGGCTTCGTATGACCGGGTGCAACGGGATGCGATTCGCCAATCGGCTCTTGCCGCCGGATTTGAACAAGTCGTGCTGGTAGATGAACCGACTGCCGCCGCTATCGCCTACTCACGCGAGGCGTATGTGGCACAGAACGTTCGAGAAAGCACCACCTCGTTACCCCATCTCGGCAATGCCTTTTTGGTGTATGACCTCGGCGCAGGAACCTTCGACCTCTCGGTTCTCCGGCGCAAGCGAGGCAACTTGGATAGCCGAGAAAAGACTTTCCCTTATGAAGTCGGGCTAAAACCCTTGGGGATGGCGTTTGGGGGAGATGATATTGACCGTGCCATCTACCACTACTTAGACGATATCGCCCAAGAGAAGTACAATCGCCCTATCTCCACCACCGAACGCTATGATAACCGCTTCCTGATGCAGTGCCGACGGGCAAAGGTGAGTTTAGGGTATCTAAACTCTGCCACTATCAGTATGCTTCTGCGCCCCTCCGGGGATGGAACGCTCTCTGGGGAACGCGCCCGTCTAGTACGCTTCCAACATACACTGGAGCAATCCACCTTTCAGGAGATAATTCGCCCCCTCCTCGAATCCACTCTCTCGCCGGTAGAACGACTCTTAGAGAAGGCGCGTGAAGAGGGCTTGGGCAACTCTGGAGACCGCTTCCCTCTGGACAATATCATTTTGATTGGGGGTTCCTCCAAGATTCCGTTGGTGCGGCAGATTCTGGAAGAGCATTTTAAAATCCATATCTTCTCTTGGATGAATCAGGATAGAGCCGTTGCTTTGGGAGCCGCATATGTCGCCTTTGATGTGTTTGGTCCGGGACAAAAGCAAATCGCCCCACCGCCGCCCATTGCCGCTCGTTTCACGGTGATGATTCCCCCCGTGCAACCAGCACTAAAAAACCCAGAAACACAACAACCCCAAACGGTTGCCTTATCGCAGGCAGGGAATGTTCTCGCCGAATCTCCGATGGATAAAGGCTTGCACATCACCTTTAACCTGCGCCCCGGTCCCACTCGGCTTCTGCCCGGTATCGCTTCCCTCCCCAGTGATGCGTCTGTTGCCTACCATGTGAAATCGCTGGCAAATACCCACTACCAGATTCGCTGGGAATTCGACCCACAACGCGGTTGTTTTCAAGAACCTAGTGTCACAACGGCACTACTTAATCTACTTAATAATGAGTCTGATGGTGGCAGTCCTGCAAAATCAAACTCCCCCTTTGCCTCCAGCATCGAACTTCCTGCGGAAACTGTCCTCACACCAACCATTGGTGATGGCGATAGTATCGGTGCTGCCTTGATAGAGACCCTACGCAACCTAAGTGTCACTCTACAGACCGCCGGGGTGGACAATCGGTTAGTCCAAGAGTTTTCAGACCTTGCCAATGCCGTGGAAGCCCCCTGCACCGTCGCAGTGGTCGGGCGAGTGAAGGCAGGGAAAAGCACCTTTGTCAATGCCCTACTGGGTGAAGACTTGGCGAAAACGGGGGCAACCGAAACAACTGCCACCATTAACCGTTTCTCTTTTGGAACCCCGAACCCGCAACGCCCGGTGCGCTGTCACTGGAGTACGGCGCAAGGCAAACGTGTCACCGATGAGACAGTCGCCTTTCTGGATAGTCTACAGGGGAACTCGGCTGAGGTTCTTCAACGTGCCAAAGACATCGAATACTTAGAGTATCGCTTGGAGCGAGACTTCCTGCGCCGGGTAACTCTGGTGGATACGCCGGGGATGGAAGCCGCCGTCGAAGAACATAATGAGAGAGTGAGCCGCTATTTAGGGTTAGAGAAAGAGTTAGCCGAGCGGAACTTTGGACTCTCCCGCTCTGCCGCCCTACAAGCCGATGCGATTATCTATGTGATTCGTCCCGTGCCGCGCCTCAGCGATAAAGAGTTTCTTCATGCTTTTGAGGAAGCAATCTTCCCCGGTTCCGGTTCTCTCAATGCGATGGGGATTGTGGCAAAAGTAGACGACCAACTCCCGCTCTTTGAGAAACGGCACGCTCTCTGCCAGCAGATTATTCGCCAACTGCCGGGAAAACTGAATACCGTTTTCCCCGTTTCTGCCGCGCTACAACGCTATATTGATACGGTTTCCAAAGTGCAACTGCGTACCCTGATTCAGGAGGTACGCCGCATCGAACGGGACGAAACCATTTCCGATGCCTGCCCTCTCGGTTTTCTACTGGGTTCGGACGCTCGTTGGAAGAACGACCCTGACCCCGGTTGCCCGGTTTCCCCGGAAATGCGGGCGAAACTGGCAGAGGGCTTGCCGTGGGCTACCTTTGTCCTGATGGTACGCTTGATTGCCCGCCATCCCACGGGCGAGTGGGACGAAGTGCTGACGGAACTGCGCGGCGCGGCAGGATTTGAACCGCTTCGCGAGGCACTCTATCACCGCTTTGTGCAACGCGGCGACCTCTTGCGAGCCTACCGTATTGTGCAGCTAGCACAGGATATGCTGGGGGACTTTATCCGCCACCATCTTACCCGTGTGGAAGAAGCCACCTACGCGGAACTGGAACGCTACGAACGTTACCTGAACTTTATCCGGGCTTCATCTGGAACCAGTGGAACTCATTCACACTCTGCCGTTCGCGCCGAGCTCGAGGTGTTCTTTCAAGAGGCTCTGCATACTATCAAGGTACGCACACAGGTTCGCACACAGGTTTTAGAAGCCGAGCGCAGACTCACCCTGCTCTTTCATACGTTACAAGACCATCACGCTGACCAAGATGCCCTCGCCGACCTTGCCAATGAGTTAGCCGAATCTCCTCATACCTTTACCCCGGAGGAGCAAGCCGAACTTCGGGCACTCTTAGGGACGTATGGTCGAAGCCGTGAGGCACGCCTTGCCGGACTTCTGGGTACTCCTGAAGCCATCGGGCAACGAATGGCATACTGGGCAAATATCGCTCGCTTAGGCATGATTGTTCCACGTCGTCAGTCTATCGCGGCGGTGGCAACACAACGCTATGGTATTCTTTTGGATGACGTACTGCGCGAACAATCGCCCCTCGAATGGGCGCAAAAATAGGCGAACAAAGAGCGAACAAAACTCTGGCACAATGCCCCGGTAAACCGTATGATGAGAGCGAATGCCTACCGCTCGTGCCACTCTTGCTCCGCCCCTGCCCCGCTCTCTTCCCACTCAGGAGGAGTTATCGGAGGGGTTAAACCCGCAACAGTATGAAGCCTTTGCCCACACCCAGGGCGCGGCACTCGTGCTTGCCGGAGCCGGGTCGGGCAAGACAACCGTTCTCCTGAGACGCATTGCCCGACTGATTGCCGAGGGCACTCCTTCGGAACGTATCTTAGTCACCACATTTACCCGTCGTGCCGCCGAGGAGATGGCAGACCGGTTGGGAAACCTTTTAGGCGCTGAGGCTATCGAAGGGATTTGGATAGGCACGTTCCATAGTCACTGCTTGCGGATTCTAAAAAAAGAGTGGGCAGACCTCTATGGCAAAGAGGGTAAGTTTGACATTGCCGATGAATCTTGGCAAAAGCGGGTCTGTCGCGCTATCTGTGGAAAGCCCGACGACTACGCTAAACTCCCCAATCCTCCGTTCGGGCAGAATATGCGCTTAGACCCGAAGATGGCACTCCTTGCCGTCTCTGCCTGTAAAAACTTAGGCTACAGCCCTGAGCAAGCCGAAACCGCTTTAGCCCGTCAGTATTTGGATTGGGAGCCTTCCACCATTGCCATGGTTGCCCGCTTCTGGCGTTGTTATGAAACCGCAAAGGAGAAACAGCATGATGTCACCTCACGGGTTCCGGCACGTCGGTTGGACTTTGACGACCTACTCTTAGAGGCATACCAACTGCTTCGCGATAACAGCACTATTCGCCGCCGCTATCAAGAGATGTTTGACTTTATCTTGGTAGATGAAACCCAAGATACCAGCACCGTGCAGTGGGCATTTGCCTGTCTTTTAGCCGAACAGCACGGGAATATCTTTGTGGTTGGGGATGTCGGGCAGAGTATCTACGGCTTTCGTGGTTGTGACCCTCGCGCTACCGTGATGGCATTTCGCAAGGCGTTCCCCAAAGGCGATATTATCCGCCTTCCCGCGAACTATCGCTCCCAAGGGATTGTTGTCACGGTCTCCAACGAACTGATTTCCCATGCGGAGTTAGATGACCGCTACCGTCTTTTTATGGAGCCGACGCGCCCCGAAGGTGAGCAACCGCTTCTCTCACAGCATCTTGACCCCGAATCTGAAGCGGCACATGTCTGCGCTCGTATCCAAGAACGGTTGAACGAGGGTCGCCTGCACTTCAAAGACTTTGCTATCCTCTACCGTACCAATGCCTACTCTCGTGCCTTTGAAGATGCCCTGATTGCTGCGGGAATCCCCTATCAAATCACGGGGGGAACTGGTTTCTACAACCGCAAAGAGATTAAAGACCTGCTTGCCTACCTACAACTTTCGGTCAATCCGCACTGCCCTGCTGGCGACGAAGCCGCGAAGCGCATTCTCAATATTGGTTCTAAGAAATGGGGACGACCCACCCGCTTTTTAGGAAAAGCCTTTATCACTCAGGTGGAGGAGCAAGCCACAAAGTTAGGGTGTTCGTTCTATGAGGCACTACGTCGTGGCTCGTTCAAAACGGCACAAGACCTCGCCATTCGGGACTTTCGCCAGCAAATCAAGGAGATACACGATGTGGGAGAAACTGCCACGGTTCGCCTGATCGCCGCACGACAATCGGGCTACGATGAGTATATCTTAGCCGAAGAGGGCGACAGCGAAGATGACGGCGAAGGCTCGTCTCGCTTTGAAAACTTAGACGAATTAGTGGCGGCGGCTTCCCGATTTGTCGCCCCCGAAGCCATGCTGACTTTTGTGGCGGGGCAGATACGCAAGGCGCAACAGTCGGCACGCTCTCTAGATGCGGTGAATCTGATGACTATTCACCGGGCAAAGGGCTTGGAATGGGCAAGTGTTTTTGTGGTAGGTTTTGCCATGAACCTGCTTCCCCATCACCGCTCCCTACGCTATGAAAACGGCACGCTTCTCCCGGATTCGTTGGAGGAGGAGCGACGTTTAGCATATGTGGCAATCACTCGCGCTAAGGATACCTTTTCGCTCTCCTGGCCCCAGTATCATAACGGCAAAGCGTTTGGTCCCTCACCCTTCCTCTTAGAGATGCCAACACTTGCCCCTCTGATAGAATCGGCGATTCAAACCGAAACCGATAGTGAAACCGAGTTGACGGAAACGCAATTGGCGATGGACAGCGAAGCATTTGACCTCTTCGACGACGACATCGAGTAGAGCCAGTTATCCTTCAGGAGCCGGGGCGGGGAGATAAAAAATCATCGAATACCTCTCTACCTCCTCGTAACTTGGCACAATATGACGTATGATACTAAGGTAGTTGCTTCACCCAACGAGGGGAGTCCGTATGTTCATCCGCAAACGGTTTCTGCCGTTGCTTCTGATACTACTCATAGTGGGGCTTATCCTGTTTTTCGGCAACCGTATCGCCACCTTCTATACAGACTGGCTATGGTATGGCGAGTTGGGGCAACGCATTGTCTTTTTTCGTGTGTATGGAACACGAATCTTGCTCTTCTTTGTTTTTGGTGTCCTCTCCTTCCTGCTCGCCTATCTGAATATCTGGCTTACCGAACGGATTGCCCCTCCGGTTGGAATCCCCACCGCCGACCAACGCGAACTATATCCGGCAAACGGGGGTAGACCGGTGGGACGCACCATACAGACGCTTTCCTCCCTGCGTACCACCTTAGACCAAGTGCTTCTTTTGGGGGGAGTTCTTTTTGGTATTGTCACTGGCATCGGGGCGCAAGCACACTGGGATGAGTTCCTCCGCTTCCTCTCACCCGTCTCTTTTGGGGAAACAGACCCCGTTTTTGGTCGGGACATCAGTTTCTATATCTTCACGCTACCCTTCCTGCAATATCTACAAAGTTGGTTAGTAACCGTATTTTTAATTCTCAGTGCCGGGGTTGCTCTGGTCTACCTCTATCAACAAGGGATTAACTCGGCGGCAGGTCGTACCACGGTAGAGCCGCATGTCCGCTCACACCTCTCCGCTTTAGTGGCAATAGTCCTGCTGATGCAAGCCGGAGGCTACTACCTAGCCCGCTTTGAATGGCTCTATGGCGGCACACGCTTTCCCGGTGCAGGCTATACCGACCTGAACACCCGCTTACCACTCCAACACGTTCTTATCGCGGTGACGCTTCTGGCGGCACTCATGGTATTGGTCAATGTCTGGCGACGCTCACTGGTACTGCCGGGTATCGCAGTTACCCTCTGGGGACTCTTCTTTCTTGTGGGCATCTTTCTCCCCCCCACCCTCCAACGTCTGCGCGTGCTTCCCAACGAAGCGGGGCGCGAACTCCCCTATATCGCTCGCGCCATCACTGCCACCCGACGTGCCTTCGACATTGAGGAGATTCGGACTGAGACCGTCACACCCGATACCGTTTTTTCACAGCCAGATAACGAACGCTATACAAATGTCCTTCGTAACCTTCGGGTATGGGACAACGATGCCCTGACTCATGTCGCCGAACAGCGTCAACGCCTCTGGCAATACTACGCCTTCTCGATGGTGGATGCAGACCGCTACTGGCTCAATCAAAATCCTGTGCAGACGGGAGTCGTAGTGCGGGAAGTCTCGCCGGAACGCTTAGACCCGCGAGCGCGTACCTTCCCCAATCTCCATCTGCGCTATACCCACGGCTATGGAGCGGTTGTGGCAGATTCCAGTTCTGTCACAAAAAATGGTTTACCGAAACTGCTGTTAAAGGATATTCCCATCAAAACGGAGTACCCGGAACTGCTTCTAGAACAACCACGGGTCTACTTTGGGGTAACAGGGGTTACAGAACTCTATGTCATTGTCAAGACCGCCGTTCGGGAGTTTGATTATCCCACCGATGAAGATATGGGAGAAGAACAAAACTACACGTATACTGGCAATCGGGGTATTCCTTTAACACCGCTCAATCGGTTTGCATTTGCCGCACGGTTCGGGACTTGGAGCATTATGCTCTCTCAGGACATCCAACCTGATTCGCGCATCCTGTTCTACCGCCGTATTGGGGCGCGGATTAAGCGTCTTGCCCCCTTCCTTCTCTTGGATAAAAACCCCTACCCGGTCATTGCGAACGGCAATATCTACTGGATTCAGGACGCATTTACCACTGCCTCGACCTATCCCTACTCCGCACACGTTTCCATGGGGGACAATCTCGGTCAAGGCATGGAAGTAAACTACATTCGCGGTTCGGTGAAAGCCATTGTCAATGCCTATGATGGTTCGGTAAACCTCTATGCAATGGACAATAACGACCCTATCTTACAAAGTTATCGTACGCTCTACCCCGGTTTGATTCAATCGGCAAATGCAATTCCTGAAGCCATCCGAATTCACTTGCGCTACCCCGAAGACCTGATGGCGGCACAAAGCCTTATCCTAACAGACTATCACACCACCGACCCCAATGCGTTCTATATCCGTAATGACTCTTGGTCGCTCAGTCGTTCCACCGCCCCCACGTCACGAACCAGCAATATCCTCTATGAAAATCAGGAGGCAACTCTTCCTTACTACTCTTTCTGCCAACTACCGAACTCTGATGAAGCGGAGTTCTGCTTGCTCTCGCTTTTCACACCGCTCACCCGAAGCAATACATCGGCAATACTGATTGCGCGTAACGATGGCGTTCATTATGGCGAGCGTGTCCTGCTTCGCTTCCCCTCGTCGGTTATATTGCCAGGACCTGACCGATTTCTTCAGCAAGTTCGCACCGACCCACGGGTTCGCCCCCTCATCACCGACTCGGCGACACAAGGGAGTCAAACCCGATTTGGTAATGTACGAATCGTTCCGATGGAGAACCATATCGCCTACACTGTCCCCATTTACATGGAGAATAGCGATTCGAGCAACCCGGAAACGCCCGAAATCTTACCCGAACTCCGCCTCGTAGCTGTTGGTATCGGCGATAAAATCGCGATACAACGTACTACTGCCGAGGCTATTGAAGAGCTACTCTACTCCAACGAAACCGCAGAGACACGCCCTGATTCCACATTGTCAGCATCACGTGATCTGGCAGAACTTATCGGTTCGGCACAACAGTTGTACGACTATGCCCAGTCTGCACTACGCAATGGTGACTTTGCCACCTATGGCGAAAAGATGCGCTCCTTGGGGGATGTCCTAAACCAGATGCAAAAAACACAAGAGATTTTTGGTACAAAAACCCCAAAGAGTGCAACCAAACCACCCGACTCTTCCGTACAAAGATAAAACGCTTCAATGGAGAAACGAAATTGAAAACATCCTCGAAGGTGGTTTTGGGAGTGGCTGTCCTCCTGCTGAGTATAGGTATAGCCGTGCTGTTTGTTGCTTTAAGCCCCCCGAAAATCTCTGCCGAACAAGGAATCCGCCAATCCCTACAAGAAGCCGAGGATGCTGGTAAAGCCCGCAACGCCAACCGCGTGATGAATGTTATCTCCGAAGATTTTCAAGCCGGAATGTGGAACAAGAAACGCTTGTACATCTACCTGCTTCGCGCAATGCGACAGGGACGCGGGATGGACTACGATGTCCATGTGAATAAGCCGCGTATTCTCCCTGCCGCGAAAGATAAACCGACCCAAAGGGTGGTGATTAGTAAAGTTTCTGCCTTCTATACTGGAACGGGCGAGGATATTTGGGGTTCGGGTGCAATGACTCTGGTGATGCGACAAGAAACACGACGCAAGTGGATTTTCTTCGAGGAACCCGTCTGGCGTATCGTCTCCATTGCGAATATCCCACCACTTCCTGCCGAAGACCTCGCCGGATACTAAAAAGCAGTCTCCTAAAAAAACCGTAGCAGGACTGCTCCGGTCTCCTGCCGAAACAGAGGAAAGCGAACCACCAAAAGGGGAACTGGGACAGTGACACAGCGTTGGGCAGAGATAGCCATTGAGATAGCCGGAGATTTACAAGAGGTTGTCGGAGCGATTCTGATAGAGGTAGCCGGTTGTCAAGGGTATGCCACCACTCCCCATGCAGTCACGGGCTATCTTCCTGTGGATGACCGTTTAGAGAACTCCCTGCTCACTCTTCGCGAGGCACTAGATAACACTCCTGAACTCGCCGCTTTGAACCGTGAACTGACCATCCGTTTTCTCAATGAGGAAGATTGGGCAAATGCATGGAAGGAGTTCTTCAAACCGCAACGAGTCGGGAAGCGCATCATTATCAAACCCACTTGGGAAGAGTACACTCCCGAACCTAATGATTTGATTCTGCTCTTAGACCCCGGTATGGCGTTTGGAACCGGACATCACTCCACCACACGGTTATGCCTGTGCGCTCTGGAAGATGTAGTAACACCGGGAGTTAGCGTGGCGGATGTGGGAACGGGTTCAGGGATTTTAGCGATAGGCGCGATACGGCTCGGTGCTTCCCACATTCAAGCCACAGACAACGACCCTCTGGCAGTGCGTATTGCTCAGGAAAACGTGACTACCAACCAGATGCAAGACCGTATCGCCGTGTCTGAAGCCTCCCTGCCTCCGGCGGGAACCTTCGATATTGTGGTGGCAAATATCCTTGCCGATGTGATTTTAGGGATGGCAGACTCTCTGTTCGCCGCCACCCAACCCCGTGGCAACCTTATCGCTTCGGGCATCATTAGCCACCGTGCCGACGATGTTCGCACGGGACTTACCGCCGTGGGTTATACTATCCAAGAAACTCGTACTGAGGGCGATTGGGTCGCGATTTTGGCAACCAGACCCTGACCTCGCACACAGAGCAATAGGTAAGAGGACTGGGAATGATTTAGATGGTAATACCCAAACGTTCATACTGCTCTGTGGGAGCATCTACTTCTGCGAGCAGATTTCGCAAGTGATTCACCATCCGTTCTTCTATCACTGCGTCGCTTAGAGGAGTCTGTTGCTGTGGGTCGGTTTGAATATCCCAGAGCCATGTACTGGCGGTTCCCGCTTGTGCATCGTTCTCCACTCGCACTGGAATCTTCATCGTTGGGCAGTTCTTGGTGAAGGTAAATGGAGGAGCCAGCTCCATCTTTGCCAAGTTTTCCAAACCGAGGAACCCTCGCATCGCTGTGGGCAGATGGGTATAGTGAAAGAGCGGTTGGTTTTCTTGGGTGGCAGGTCCGCGCATATAGACATACCGTCCGTCCGTGACATTGACCTGCTTACCATGATAACCGAAGAATCCTGCTTCGCGAATAGGAGTATCGCTTTCCAAGACCGGGCGAAGCGGTTTTCCCAACATATTCGGTGTATGCTCCACACCAAAAAACTCCAAGAGGGTAGGTCCAAGGTCAATAGCGGGTTGTACCAGGGAACGCCGTCGCTCTCCGGCTTTTCCTATCCGAGGGTCCCAGACAAAGAACGGGGTATGTGAAATCTCCTCGTACAACGGCATCCAATTTTTCGCCCAAGCATTATGTTCGCTCAGAAGAAACCCGTGGTCTGTCCAGAGAATAAGCAGTGTGTCTTCCCAGAGATGGCACTTATCCATCATATCCAAGATGTCCCCAAGATACGCATCGCACTGGGTAAGTAGAGCAGCATACTCAAAACGGATGTGTTGTATCATCTCTGATGTTTCGGTTTCAGGATTCACGGGTGCATATGCGGGCCAATCAAAGAGCGGTCCATCATACTTATGCGGATAGAGGTCTTTGTAACGCCGGTGAGAAAAGAAGGGTTCATGTGGGTCAAAACACTCAATCTGGAGAAACCAGTTATCGGCGTGTGCATTGCGCTGAATAAACTCTACCCCGGCGGCAAACGTCTGGGGTTGCGACATCTGCGCCTCCTGTTGCATAAACTGCCGATTGACCCAATCTTGCCGTCGCCCCTTGCCATTGCGGTTTTCGGGGATGGGTGGCTCTGCCACCATTCCCCAGCACGGGTCGCCTTCCTGCCCCCGGAAGAACTCCCAGGTGTTATAGCGTGTGTGGTAGGTCGCCCCTCCATCTTCCCAATAGTGGTAGTGGTCGGAGGTAAGGTGTGTGTATACCCCGGCTTTGCTCAGCAGTTCAATACAAGAATCGTCGAACGGTTCGAGCGGTCCCCAACCTCGGTGGAGAAAATTTGGTCTGCCTGTGTGCAGGTCACGGCGAGCCGGCATACATGGCATGGAGCAGACGTAGGACGTTTCAAACGCCACTGTGCGCTCTGCAAGCCGCTTAAAGTTCGGGGCGTGTGTCCATGCACAACCATAGGGGGGAAGCAGATGCCGATTCAGTGAATCGAACATGACCATGATTGCCTTCATGAAAATCGGTCTCCTTCAATCATCAGCCCAAGGTTTCGTTTAACAGAGTGCCAGTGCTTGCAACAAGGTCGGGTC
>Ga0224722_1000367_pt1 | contig 26743 bp, 25 predicted proteins | sample Balambano_FR1_Me_FD_161646 | JGI IMG/M metagenome (GOLD analysis project Ga0224722, IMG submission 161646) | Freshwater sediment microbial communities from Lake Towuti, South Sulawesi, Indonesia - Balambano_FR1_MetaG | ecosystem: Environmental > Aquatic > Freshwater > Lake > Sediment | place... | reverse complement strand
CCATTCACCCGCTCACCCCGCCCCACCCCGCGGTTTCCCTACCGACCCTTCCTTTGACTGGCTTCAATCGAATCAAACAATGTCGGCATGGTTTTTTGCTGCACAACGTTAATGATTTGCGCATCGGTCGATCGCTTGACCTGTATGGCGAGTGGAGCGAAGGCGAAATTAATTTGTTCAAAACATTGATTTCATTAGGCCAGACTGTGGTGGAAGTTGGAGCCAATATCGGGGCGCACACGGTTTATCTGGCGAAAGCGGTGGGGTTGCAGGGCAAGGTATTTGCGATCGAGCCACACCGCCTTAATTACCAAATGCTTTGTGCTAACCTGGCATTGAACAGCCTTACCAACACCTACAGCTATCAAATTGCGTTGGGCGAGACTCCTGGCTTCATTCCCGTTGCCACATTGGCCCAAAATTCCAGCAGTTCTAGTTTGCACCAGGCAGAACAAGTGCAAGTTGCAACTTTAGATAGTTTTGGCATTCCGCAATGTCGGTTGATTAAGTTAGATGTTGGCACCATGTTGCCGCAAGTGTTGCAGGGTGCAACTCAAACCCTCCAACGGTGTCAGCCGATCGTGTATGTCGTGGATGAGCGAGCGATCCCTGCCACAGCTATCTCTCATCTGGCGGCTTTAGGATATGACCTATATCGCTACCAACCACCTCTGTACGATCCCAACAATTACTTTCACAACTCGCATAATGTGTTTGGTTCAACTTGCCTTAACACGGTTTTGGGTTTTCATCGTAGCCACAATATCACCGTAAACGGGTTGGAAAAGTACACCATTGGGTAGAACCCTCATCCCTGCAATTCAAAGTACGAGCAATATCTATAGGTGGGACAAATACGACAAGTTCAAGGGTTATCCACACCAGAATTTTTGCAACACATTTGGCACGATTAAAAATGTAATCGGAGGGCAATGAATAATGAAATTCTCAGTTGAGTCACTGTATAACTGGTATCGCGACACAATTCGCAACCCTAAATATCGCTGGTGGATTATTGGTGGGTCGTTACTATATCTTCTCAGTCCACTAGATATATCCCCAGACATCTTCCCAATTATTGGCTGGATTGATGATGGCGTGATTGCAACGCTATTAGTTGCTGAAGTCTCCTCCTTATTTTTGGAAAAATTAAAAGCAGGTAAAACTAGCCAATCTAAAGATTCTGTGGCACGCCCCGATGTGAATGCAACCGCAAATGAAAATGTTGTAGAAGTTGATGCCGTTTCCGTGAAGTAACTCAACTTCAGTCAATTACTCTGACATCAATTTCGATCGCTACAGAAAGTTACGTCTTGAGGCAATCCTCCTGAGTTTCTCCGTTTGAGAGATGCAGGGGGATTTTTGGTTTGACCAACCCTCTAACTCAATACTCACTCAAATGGGTCATGACTCAGAAGTGCAAATTAAATTAGGAATACGAATTAAATAAGTGGCATAGCCGTCTCGACTGTGAGTGACAGGCAGGATGCCCATTCCACAGAAATTGCTACTTTATTTAAGTCTCATTCCTTAGTAAAAAATGTCAAAATCCAAAGATTTTTTGCCATGTATACGGAATGATCAGTCTAGCGGCAGTTTCCTAATACTGTAGAAACAGTTCATCAGAGGTATTTTATGTCTGAACAAGCTAGCTTTTCAGTTCCAGCATCAGCCTCACCGGAGGAAACAACAGGCCGGTATGTTGTGACCTTTCGAGATGGGTTAGTTGCAGAAGGACTGGAGTTATTGAGAGACCAAACAGGGGTTGCAGGTTTAGCCAATGCGGCAAATTTTGCTGGATCGGCTTTAGACCTAAACCAACTAGAGGCCAGTGGTGGAGCGGTATTTCCCCTGTTAGGGGTTGCGGTGGTTTCTCTCGATAACGCAGCTTTGAATAGAATTACCTCCTCGGCAGGTGGAGATTCTGTAATTTTGGCTGTGGAACCAGAACGCATCTTCTATGCGCTCGAAATGGGTTTGCAGAAAGAGTATTTGGAAGGCTATCGAGATGCTGCCGATCACTTGTATCAAAAAGCTTCTGCCAAAGCACCTGGTGATCCTGGCGGTGAAGATCGGCCAGCAGAAGGTACATTTGCGGATGATACTCAATCGACTTGGGGATTGAAGGCAACAAAGGCTGTTAATTCGCAATATACAGGACGTGACATCAAGATTGCCGTACTGGACACGGGCATTGACCTGGAGCATCCCGACTTTAAAGGACGATCGATCGTCACGCAATCATTTGTTCCAGACGAAGATGTACAGGATGTTGTAGGACATGGCACCCATTGCATTGGTACTGCTTGCGGTACGGCCGATGTAAATGGGCGACGCTATGGTGTTGCAACCGAGTCCACGATTTATGTAGGCAAAGTGTTGGATAACAGTGGCAGTGGCTATACGTCGTGGATTTTGGCTGGGATGGAATGGGCAATCGCGAATGGGTGCCAAGTGATTTCCATGTCGTTGGGCAACACCGCCCCGACTCCCTCCACGGCTTACGAAGAAATCGGACGGCGGGCACTGGACAATGGCTGTTTAATTGTGGCGGCAGCCGGAAACCACCGGGGTTCCAATTCAAGACGGCCAGGAACCGTTGGGCAACCAGCAAACAGCGCAACCATTCTGGCGGTGGGCGCGATCGACAGCAAGTTAAAGCTAGCACCCTTCTCCTGTACGTCTGGCATTGGTTTAGGCGCAAACGTGGATATTGCTGCTCCCGGAGTGGCGGTTTATTCCTCAGTGCCCATGAGCCAGGATCGTTACGCTGCATTCAATGGCACTAGCATGGCGACACCTCATGTGGCTGGTATCGCAGCTTTATACGCCCAAGCTTACAATGCCCGTGGAGCGCTCCTGTGGCTTTACCTCGCTTGGACGGCACAGCGGCTTTCCTTGCCCAGTGTGGATGTGGGGAGTGGGTTAGTGCAAGCACCATAATCCATCTGCATTTGTAGAGACATTTTGTGGAAATGTTGCTGGTTCACCGAAATGTCTCTACTGATATAAGTTTTCATTTGAGTTTTATGAACAGATGCAACCCAGCAGCGATCGCTTGATGTACATAGCGTATGTTGTGTTTGTGAGTTTCGAATTATGGTAAAGATTAATCGGCGGCGGCTTTTGTTATCAGGTTTCACTGCTGCTGGGATGACGGGTAGCGCTGCGATCGCCCAATCAGTGCAAGCTCAAACTCAACGTAACCCAAATCCAGTTGCTGCCCCAGCAAACTCTGATACCGTTGATGCAATTTTTGGAGCCGCTGCTGAACTACCGGCTCCATCCTCGCCTACGCAGTCTGCGACCAGTCAGCCAACGATTCCCTACGATCGAGAAATATCAAAGTTGCTAATTCGTTGTAGCCACTTGGGAATAGAACAGTTTGAACGGGGACAACGTGACCCTCGCTACAATGGCTCGATTCGACTGTTAGACAGCTACAGCTCAAGGTTCGATCGCTACGCTCAGATGGCGACTTTTACGGCAACATTAGACGCAACCACAACGCTACTGCCAAACTTGGGAAACCTGGGAAATCGCCTTATCGGTCGCATCGTCACGCCCCGGCAAGTGTTTTTTGGTTTTGTCCTGACTTCTGATACCCACAACATCATCGTGTTTCGAGGCACTTCCAACCCGAAAGAATGGATTGCAAATTTTCAGGCCAATCAAAGCAATTATGTTCAAGGTGGAGTGAATCGGGGTCGGGTTCATACTGGCTTTCTCAGACTTTATACCCAGCTATCGCCCCAAGTGCAAAGAGCGGCTAAGCAATTCAAGCCAGCCCTCCCCTGTTTCGTCACAGGGCACAGTTTGGGCGGCGCTCTGGCCACGCTGGCAACCACAGACCTGACTCACAACAATCGTGCTTTGCAAAATATCCAGTTGTATAGCTACGCAGCTCCCAGGATTGGCGATGGGGCATTTGCGAACTACATCAATACGATCGCACCCAACACCTTTCGGATCATTAACCTATCGGACATTGTGCCAATGGTGCCGCCTACAACTTTAAGGGCACAAGAGTTCACGCATGCAGGGCAAGAATGGGTGTTTCTGGACTATGCCGGGGGAGATGTTTCTGCGACTCACACCACAACACGGTATCAAATGGCGATCGATCAACAGGTCGAAACCAACCAAATTCTCTCATTTCCAACAGCCTGCCGTTGAAGTAGGGGCCAGCACTGACAAACTACTTAGAATTGCCAAAATTGCTAAAGGTAATGCGAGGATAACGTCCTTGCCGAGCTTGACGCGCTTTCGATCTGGCTCGCCATTCGCGAATTTCAGCCGCCTGCCGCAAAATGGGTGGGGTGTAGCCTGCTGAATCAGAGTCAATTAAATCGAGAGGCATTTGCATAGAAGGGCGCACGCGAATATCGTTGAGGCAGTCTCCAAGTTGGTCAAAGTATGGCTCCAAGCGCAAAATATTGATGACATCGGTAGCCGACTTGAATCGCTCCTGCGGGTTGATTTTCAACATTTTATTTAGAATGTTGGCCAAAGCATCGCCGACTTGTACCAGATCCTGCCAACGCACTTCCCCTGTCGTAAATTCGTAATCAAACTCCAGGGGCGATTTTCCTGATAGGAGGTAAAGACAGGTAACCCCTAGCGCATAGATATCACTGGCGTACATCGGACGGGATGCAAGCTGTTCGGGTGGGGCAAAACCGACCGTTCCGACAAATTGCGTACTCGATTGTCTAACGCTAATCTCTTCTACTGGCGAAATAATTTCTTTCACGGCACCAAAATCAATTAGCACCAGGCGTTTATCATCCCAGCAACGAATTAGATTGGTGGGTTTAATATCACGATGAATTACGCGATGGTCGTGAATGTAGTGCAGCAGGGGCAAAAACTCCCACAAAAACTGTTTGACCTGAGCTTCTGTAAAAGCGCCCCGGCGACGGACTTCTTTGGCCAGCGTGAACCCACGCACAAACTCTTGAACCAGATAAAATTCCCCGTCTAACTCGAAGTAGTCGATTAGCATGGGAATTTGCGCATGACTACCCAGTTTGGCCAGGGTTTTGGCTTCCTGCTTAAACCGTTGCCGTGCACGATCGAGGGCTGCGGTGTCATTCACCTTGGGGCAAAGTTGCTTAATCACGCAGAGCGGTTCTCCCGGTAACCCCATGTCGCGGGCTAGGAAGGTCACACCAAAGCCGCCACGACCTAGTATTTTCAGGATTTCATAGCGATCGCGAAATCGCTGTTTCGTCCCACATAGCTTCCCTAGTAAGGTTTGATGTAGGTTGATGTCGCGGAAATTGGTTAAGTCTGCGAGTGAAGAATCCATGCGGGTATCGTAGCCAAGACTCAGTACTGAACGTCTCATTCCAGTCTAAAGAACTCCTGGAAACTGTATGTCAAATCTTTACAGTTCCCATATCTATATCAGTTTACAGATGGCTTTTAGGTTGCATCGAGTAGAATTGCAGCTATGATAGCGGCGATTTATCGCATATCAGTATGGAACAACCACCTATTGTGATGCCTAACTCTCAATTTCCCAGTTCAAATTCCTCGCAGCGGCAGCGATCGCGGCAGTCCAACGCCGATGATGCGCCGGTGATGCGCTGGTTTAGCAACTTGCTGGAAACGCGCCCAATGGCATTTTGGGGCGGAGTTTGGATGTCTGTCTTCCTAATTGGAGTGGTTGCTTTTGGGAGTTTACTCAGCCCCAATGCCGCAGAACGACGGAGTGTATCGGCGATCGCGCTAGGGTCTGATTCAGGCGTGGCGACGCAACCACTGGAGAATCGGGGCAAAGTTCCACTTTGGATGTTCGGCGCGATCGCAATTACCTGTACGGCGGGGTCTATTCTGGTGTCACGACAACTCCAGCCAAATGCAGCCAGTCCAAAAGCTTCTTCTGGAGCAGCCCGAAAAAGACGACGGAACGCACCGCACCGCGTGAAAAAACACCCAGTGCATAACTCTGGCGCTTCCCGCCAACCGAAACGACTGCAACCCTACTCGCCCACAGACACGCTACTGGTTCAAAATTCTCCAGTGCCAACTACCGCTTCGATGGTAGCCACGATCGCCACTCCTCAGACCACAGCCGCAACCAATCCTAGGCTCTCGTTTGTCGTGGCTCGGCCCAAATCACCCCACTTGCCCAATCCGTCTGTGTCCGCAGCATCTCAAGCGGCAGAAGTGCCAGTGACCGTGGTACCAGAGGATCAGATCCACCCTCTGGATTGGCCCCAAGCCCGTTTGGCAGAGGCCATGGATTTGCGCAAGCGGAAGTCAATTCAATCCTTGCTATAGTTTCAGCAGTTTTTCCCAGTCTCGGATGGCGGTTTCTGACCACATCCAGTTTTGCCGCAATGCCTCAGGCTGAAACCCATCCTGATCGCGCTCTAAAACCAGTTGGCGACGCTCGATCGCTTCTTTTTGCGAGGTGGCTTGTTGGGTAATAGGTTGTTGTTCTGCCAGTTTGATGGCGGTCAGAGCCAAGCCTGCGTAAGTCGTCAGTTTCTCTGGGGTCAGGTCTGGGTCAGAAGTTGCTTGCCCATTCATGGCACTACCAAGCGAGCGTAATGCTGTTAGCCAGGCTTGTTCGGCGCGATCCGGGTTTCCTTCCGAGTAGTAGGCAAACCCGATCGCGTTGTATTTCGTGGGCGTAGGTTCTGCTTGCGCTGACTTATCCCACAGTTGGCGGGCCGTTTCAACTTTGGCTCCCTGCTCACCCGCGATCCACTGCTGCCAAATCAACCGCCCCTGCAGAAAGGCGATCGTGGGTTGGTCAGCAAATTGAGCGGGCACGGCCTGTAACACTTGCTCCACAGTTTGTAAGCTGTTGGGTTGGTTGAGTAGGGCTTCGATCGTCGCCTCCGCTTCGGTGATTTTTCCCTGTTGCAATTGTTCAGTTGCCAGGTTTGCTAGGGTCTCAGCCGCTAGACCAGCCAACAGATCCGTGGCATCTGAGGGGGGCGATGGCAAGTTGGAACTGGGCTGACTGGGCGAGGGCAAAATCTGTTTAATCAATGCTTCGCGGTAAGTCCAACCAGCCGCTAAAGTTGCCAGGACGATCGCTCCTAAGCCACTCCAAAGCCAGATGCTACGATTACTACGAGTTTTGGGCGGAGTTGGAGGCTGTGGCCGAGATACAGGTGCAGATGCAGTCGATCGCAACGGGGGATCTTGTTCCGATAACGCATTACGCAGATTTGTGCTGGCTTCCGTCATAGTCGGGTCTAATTTCACCGCCTGACTGTATGCTCGCACGGCTTCATCGACTTTCCCTTGCTGCAAGAAAGCTAACCCCAAACGGTTGAATGCATCAGCATACGCCGGATTGAGGCGGATCGCCTGGTTGTAGGCTGAAATGGCTTCTGTCAAATACCCCTGCTGATAGAGCGCCCAACCCAGGTTGGTATAAGCTTCAGCACTATTGGGATTTTCCTGCACAACGCGATTGCTAGAAGCAATTTCATCCGTAAGCGTTCCCATATCGGCTAGCACTGCTGCCAACTCGGAGTAAACGCGGGTATCCGTCGCATGTTCAGTCATCGCGGTGGGCGGCACAGACACCACAGGATTCACACTGGCGACTGGCTCGTTACCATTTCTGGCAGCCACACTTCCAGTTCGATGAACCGTTGCCTCAAACCGTTCCTGCGAAAGATTTCCATTGGGAGGCAGATCTGGTGATTCCTGCTTTGTTAAGAGAGCCGATAAGCCAGGGTCTTCCGGTTCTAACAAGGTCGGGTTTTCGGAAAGTTCGTACACTAACTGCGCGACCTGTTCTTCCTCTGGTGGGTCGGGGTCATCGAATTCTAGTGCGTCAAAGTCGGGAAATGATTCGTTGGTGAGCGATCGCTCTGAAGACTCGGTTTGCGAGTCTGGATGCGATCGTCCATTTGAGGCGATCGGGTCTTCTACCGCAAATGACAGTAAATCTGATGAAGTGTAAAAATCGCTGTAGTTTGGAACGAAAGAAGTTTGAACAAAGTCGGATGGTTGGGTTGTTGGCTGCAAAAAGCCGTCAAACTCTGGATGTAGATACAGAATTGGGAGTGCCCAGTAGAGCTGATCGGAGCCGTAGGATGAAATTAATCCCTGGCGAGTGCGGCTGAGGCTCAAATCCAACGGATACGCCTGCTTCAAGTTGCGATAGAACAAGCGGCTTAAGTTCAAGGCTACATTGTCCGGAATCCGCTCAGCCATCGCTAATACGGCTGGAATACCGCGTCGCACCAGAGACTCGGCCAAATTGCCATCAGATGTTTGACCCGAAGCAGAAGTTGCCGTATACACCCCTCGACAGGAGTTGAAAACAGCCATGCGGATGCCGTTGTTGACCAACAACCCCGCCAAGTCTTCCCCGCTCATGACCTCGGTTAAGCCAGTGCGTTTATTGACCAGATATAGACTGCCACCCGCCGCGCTCAAGTCACTATGCCCAGCGTAATGCAGCACCTGGAAGTGATTGTGTTCTAGCGCCTGGGTCAGATCTTCCCGCCCGGGTTGCTCCAGAATCGTTAATTCGATCGCCGCCCGATTGCCATTACCCTCAGCGACCGTTTGTAATTCTTGCCGCAGTTGTTCCGCTTCCTGCTTCAGAGCCAGCACATCCTGATCGCTAGGAGCCGACAATACAAGCAAGATTTTGAGGGGTTGATTCAAGTCTCCGCCCGGTTTAGGAGGAGTTAAATGAGATTTAAGGACCGAGAAGCTAGAGTGATACCGGGAAAAAATCACATCCGTCCCAGTTGCCAAAGGGCGATCGCCAGCATACAGCACTTCCCAGGGGAGGCGATGTAGTTGGGTGCCCTTCAATCCCAGGCGAAACCGTAAGCGATGATGTTGATGCTGGGCAATCCCCTGAGCCATCATCCAGCTATCGCGAATGGTGCCTTGAAACAGGGCGTTAAACAACTGTTGGCCAAAAGCGACCAGGTTGGCGGAAGGTTCATGCGTTGCCCCACCGCGATGCGACGATCGCCGCGAGAACCCATTAGCGGCAGAACTGCTCCGCAGCAATCCGATCACCGGGTCACCCATCAGTAAGCTGGCTTCAGTCAACCAATCATCGACATACCAGGTCACCTGCTCTTCGGCCAAAGGCACTCCAGGCGCGACATGCTCAGTTCGCACCAGATAATCATGATCTCGAATTGGCGTGACAGAGAGATGAAATTCCTGGGTCACAGGTGTCCTCCCAGAAGACGGTTGATGCGCTTGCCTGTTGATTTAAACAGACGACAGAGAGCAAATCTGCTGGCGATCGTCTGCTCCTCTTTCATTAATCAACAGCTAGAGGAAGAGATCAGGGTGAAATAGATACTCCGGATGGACTGACCGTCGTTCAGTTTACCCAGATTGAATCGGCAAAACAAACACTTGGCAAAGATGAGAACAGAAACGATTTGGAACTCTTATTCCACTCTCGCGCATGAAAAGAGGTTTGAACCATGTCGCGACGATAATTCGTAAAAACTTCGTAAAGGCATAGAATGCCAATTTATGCAAATTCTGTCACAGGAGACAGAGCCAAGGAAAAGCTTCATTAAAACGTTACTCAAAATTCACACTCCGCTGCAAAAAATTCACTCATTTTCAAAAAACCTCCGGACAACTTCAGACCGGTGGGAATTACGTAGGTGGTAGATGCACCCTGATTTGGCACCCCGGCTCAGAAATGGGTCGGGGTTTTCTCATAGGGAACCAGTAAAATACAAACTGAAAGCTACAGAGTGTTCGGAGCAATTGGAGCTATGGACCGTGTTGTGATTAAGTTCTCTTCAGAAGATTGTGGAATTTGCCACAAAATGGCGTTTTATGACCAGAAAGTAGTGGAAGAGTTGGGGCTTGGATTTGTTGACTGCAAAATGCAAGACACCACAACCTACCGCAAATACCGCAAGATCTTGCTGACCCAATACCCAGATAAAGCCGAAATGGGTTGGCCGACTTACATTATTTGTGATTCCCCAGAAACAGACGACTTCAAGATCATTGGTGAAGTCAAAGGTGGGCATCCAAAGGGAGAGTTTAGGAGTCGAATTCAAGCCGTATTGGGTGAGATGAATTAAGCATCACACCAGCATTACGCAAATTAAGCGCTACCTTGGAGCCGATTGAGCAGAGCATCCCGCCGCAGGCTAATCCCGAATCTCAAACTGCTCCACTTCCAGGACTGGCCCCACCATGGCAAAGGTCATCACGTCGTCGCGAATTTGACCACTGACCTTAACGTTTAACCCGTCTTTTTGCAAATCGGTTGGGGCTTTCCGCAGTTCATACGTTTCGCCGTCGGTGGTGACTAAAGCCCAGGTGCCAGGGCCAAAGCCTTTTCGTTCAATTTTTCCTTCCAGTTGAATACTCATGATGCGATGCGTCCCTCTGGTTTGAGAACAAGCCTTGCCAGGGCAAGACAGAGTAAGGCGTTTCCGGCTAGAAAGATGCGCGCGATCGCCCCATCTCCCAGCCACATTAAAGCCGGATCCATCACTGCACTCACGGCTAAACAAACCGATACACCGATCGTGGTGCCGATCGCAAACCACTTCAGCTGGGAATGCCCTAGCAGCAAGGCGATGAGCGCTAAAGGAATCAACACACTGGCGAAGAACGGATTGAGTAGCCCAGTTGCCTGGATCGCCGTTCCCAGCTCCGGAATGGAACTTCCCATCAGGCGAAACGGCCACTGCGGTGCATCGTAAATGTACAATCCCCGCAAGAAAAACAGGCCAGAACTCCCCATCACCAAACCAGTGGCCATCGACCATGTCCAGGCGAAGGGAAAGTAATGCTTGAGGAACCAGGCCAACAGGTAAGAACCCAACACCATTAGCACCTTTGGCCACAGCGCAATAATGCCACCATCAAACCAGAATCGCGGATTAAGATAGCCATTATCCCGCAACCAACGGAAGAAGTCCTTGAACGAGAACTTGCCGCGGCCTGCCACTTTGACCGCTTCAGCTGCATTCAATCGGCCAGCACCATATTCGTTCAAGTTGTCATCCTTAACGGGGAAGGCCGATTGTTTGATGGCCTCTTCCACCTCATCGGGATGTTCGACACCCATTGCTTTCACCAGTGCGGCGACTCCCGCAACGTGGGGAGCAGCCATACTGGTGCCCTGGTAAGCTTCAAAAACCGATTCTCCCGTAAGCGGGTTCACGGTATTTTGCAGAATGCCACCAGCTTTATCCTCTCCAGAAATTAATCCACCGGGAGCAGAAATGTCGATGCCCGCTCCGTAGTTGGAGTAAGGCGTTTTGTTACCAGCGGCATCTAGGGCCGAAACGCCAATCACGTAGGGGTAACGGGCAGGGTATTCGGCAGCATTACGGCCAGAGTTGCCAGCCGCCGCTACCACGACGACATTTTTGCTGTGGGCATAGGCGATCGCTTCCTTCATCAAGCTGCTTTCCCCGCCGCCGCCCAAGCTCATATTAATGACATCGGCCTCATGATCAGCGGCAAAACGAATCGCTTCGGCAATGTCGGCCACCGTCCCCCCCCCTTCTGCGCTCAACACTTTCAGCGGCATGAGGGAGGCTTCGTAGGCAATTCCGGCGACCCCAAAGCTGTTGTTAGTAGATTGAGCGATCGTGCCGGCCACGTGAGTTCCATGACCATTGTCATCTTTGGCTTCTGCCTGGTCATTGACGAAATCATAGCCCGCCGCAAACTTAGTATTTTCCAAATCTGGGACTGGGCTGATGCCGGTATCAATCACGGCTACGGTGATATCTTTCCCTTTAGTTTCATCCCAGGCTTGCTCCACATTGATGCTGCGGAAATTCCATTGCTTGCCATACTCCGGATCATTGGGGATGGCGTATTTCGAGTAAATATAGTTCGGTTCAATATATTCAGTGAGTTTGCGCAGGGGAGATTGTTGCAACTTTTTCAGCAAACTTTGATCACCCTTGACCACAAAAATATGGTCATCAAGCGAAAACTCGCTGTTATAGCGAGGAGAAACAAGATGCTGTTGCGCGATCGCCTCAAGCTGGCTCTCAATTTGCGCCGCGCCCACATCTTCCCGAAAGTCCAAAATAATGGAGTTGTAAGTTCCTTGAGTGGCTAACCCTGGGTACGTTGTCAGCGCCCAACCCAACCCAACGAGAAACAAAACCAGCAGCAAAAACCTTTTCATGACAACAGCCCACGGTCAAGACTGCCTACCACCATAACTTACCCACCCCCAAAGTGTGGAGTGGTGATATGTTGCAGATGGTTAAGAAGGTGAAAGGCAGAGGGCAGAAGGCAGAGGATGGAAGGGAAGTTGGGCTAGTGCTTCTTCTTTCTTCTGTGGGAGCGGATTGGGATGAGGGGAGTGCAAGCGACAAGTCGAAAATGTGTGAGTCAATCAGGTCGCAGGGATTAACTACTTGCAGAAAGGTGGAGGGTTAAGGCAGTGCTTGATTTTCAGCCGTGGAATCAATGGTTGCAGCAGTATGTGGATGAGCAGGGACGGGTTGACTATGCGGCCTGGAAGCAGACCTCTGAGCAAGATTTGAGCCGCTGGCTAGAAGTGATGTCACAACAAGAGGTGACTTTGGCCGGGGACGATCGCGCGCCTCTTAACCAATCCCTAGCGCTGTGGTTAAACCTTTACAACGCTCTGGTGATTCAACAGGTGTTGCAGCAGTATCCGATGCCATCGATTCGGCCTCGTCTTTGGGGGATTCCAAACTGGATCGCATTTCTTCGTTTCTTTTCACGCCCCATTTACCAGTTCAATCACAAACCGTTGAGCCTAAATGCGATCGAACACGGCATCTTACGGCCAGAATTTAATGAACCTCGAATTCACTTTGCCCTGGTGTGTGCGGCGATCGGCTGTCCTTTGTTGCGCAACGAAGCCTACGCACCGGAGCGGGTACAAGCTCAATTAGAGGAAGACGCTACACGATTCATGAACAATCCCACCAAAGTCAACTATGACGAATCAATGAACATCTTATATTGCAGTCAAATCTTCAAATGGTATCGCCAGGATTTCTTGAAAACGCGGTCATCAATCCCCGCTTATGTTCAAACATACTATGCCAAACCCGTAACGTTGACGGACAGCACGCCCATTCGATACTTACCTTACGATTGGGGCCTAAATCAACGCACGTCTTCATAAAACCGTTTTAGAAAGCGCGGAGAAACACCCAACCCCCACAGAAACCCGATCGCTAGATAAACTAGCGTCGCTTTGCCTGTGCCCCACTTCGCCACGCGACGATCGCTCGATTGCACCACTCGATTCACCTGCCGAATCCGCCCGTAAGCGGCCAGCTTTATACACAAATCGGCTTCCTCCATAATTGGCAGGTTGGGATTAAACCCGCCGCATTGCTGAAACTCTACCCGCCGACAAAACATCACCTGATCACCAAACAACAGCCGCAAGCCCTGGGCAAAGAATTGATAGGGGCGAAACAACAGGGGGGCGTAATAGGTTTTCAGAAAATTGTGCAGTGACACCGACCAGCGCGTGGTTTGGGCACCAGCCATGAGAGAAATGAAGCCACCCGCAGCAATGCGACGATCGCTCAAGGTCTGCTCCACCACCTGCACTAAATCATCCGGTACTAATGTATCTGCATGTAAAAAACAAAGGATGTCGCCCGTGGCCACCTCTGCCCCTCGATTCATTTGCAGCGATCGCCGCGCCTGCCCTAACTTCAGAATCGTCACAGGAATCGCTTGCAGAACTGTCTCTGCGGCCTGTTGGGCGATCGCGAGCGTGGCATCATGACTGCCGCCATCCACAATAATGATTTCCTTGGCAGGTGGCTCTAAAATACTCAAACCGCGCAGCGTCCGCGTCAGGCTTGTGGATTCATTCAAGGTGGGAATGATGATAGATACGCATGTCATAGGCGAAACAGGGAGGCGGGCAGCGAAACTTGCGTAGAGACGGATAGACGGCAGCGACAAAGGGCAATATGCAACGAAACAACTTAGCTATTTATGATGCTTGGGCCGCAGAGTGGTGGCAGGAGAATGCCAAGGTCTATGCTCTAAACTACCTGAACCCAGCGCGATTTGCGTACTTCGATCGTCATATTTCTAACTGGAAAGGATTAAAAGTGCTGGATGTGGGGTGTGGCGGTGGCTTTACCTGTGAGTTTTTGGCAAAACGGGGCGCGCTCGTGACCGGCGTTGATCAGTCCGCCGCTTGCATTGCCGCCGCCCACGCCCATGCCCACACCCATCATTTACCGATTTCCTACCACACGGCCCTAGCAGAGGCGTTACCGATCGCCGCTCAAACAATCGATGTCGTTGTATGCGTGGATGTCTTAGAACACGTCGCCGATCTCGCCCAAACCCTCACAGAAATTCATCGCGTCCTGAAACCTGGTGGTGTTTTTTGTTTTGACACGATTAATCGCACGTTTAAGGCAAAACTCGTGATGATTTGGTTACTTGAGACCGTGTTAAATGAGATCCCCCAAGGCGTGCATGATTGGCACAAGTTTGTTCAGCCAGAGGAATTGGCGGTTGCGCTGCGATCGCTCAATTTCCAGGCGATCGAGACTCAGGGGTTTGACTTGTTTGGCTCAACGCTTCTGGACTACTACACTAACTATTCCCATTACCGCAAAACAAAACGGTTCAATATCACCCTGAACCAAAACACGTCGATTATGTACATCGGTAAAGCAATTAAAGCCATAGAATAAAACCGCAGTGATTTTGATCACCTCCACATCTAAACATCATCACAGTCAGCCTTGATCTACATCAAACGATTATCTTCAGTGATCGGGAATAGTATTAGTGGCTACCCAGTTCAAGAGCTGCTCTCATGATCTCTACGTTGGTTAAATCAGCCCTCCAAACAGGATATTTAAGTGTTGAATCTGAGGGATTGATTCGACAAATGCTAGCTTTACGAAGCTGTGCCAAGCACGACCTGGATGCCTTAGAAATCCTGTATGAAGCGCTGCAAAAAGGACACATTCAACGGGAAGCGAAGGATGGTGTGCAGTTGCCAATGTTAAAATAGGCAAGCAGCGTGTAGGCCCCACTCACCCACTCACTCACCCATTTCCTCCGCAACGACCCTGATTGCCAGTCGTCCCGCTTAACTGCAAAATAAAGGCAGATCATTGCTGAGTGGGAATTTCCTATGGCAACACTGCCTGCTAATGCTAAAGATTTACTGACAGATTTAATTGCTCGTTATCGCAGTCAAGTGGATTATCTGGCGGTTCGCCTTGAGGCTGCCGAGGGAACTGACATTTTGCTACGAGGCAACAAAATCGAAACGTTGAGTGAAGGCATCTCGATCGGGGGGCATGTCCGAGCTTGTCATCGGGGAGGGTGGGGATTCGCCAGCTTCAATCAACTGGCCACCCTGCAGGAGCGAATTGAAGAGGCGATCGCCGCTGCTCGGCTAGTGGGCGATGAAGAAACCATTCTTTCACCCATTGAGGCGATTCAGGATACATGTAGCCTGCACCTGACAGGGTCTGATCCCCGCCTTATTTCCCTCGCCCAAAAGAAAGATCTCTGCCAACATTACGGTGAAATTCTCCGCTCAGTCAGCTCAAAAATTGCCACCATTTCGGTGCGCTATGGTGACAGCGCGCAGCGCATGATTCTCGCGACATCAGAAGGCACCCTATTAGAACAATCCTGGGTAGACATGGAAATGCGGTTTGCGGCAACTGCCCGGAGTGGGGATACCGTGCAAACTGGTCGGGAAACCACTGGGTCGCGTAAAGCCTACGAAGATCTGTTGGGATTGGATGACCAGGTGCAAAATGCTGCTCAGCGGGCAGTTGATTCCCTGGCTTTACCTCCAGTCAAGGGAAATTCATACACGATCGTGATTGATCCCATCCTCACGGGATTGTTTGTGCATGAAGCCTTTGGGCATCTCTCCGAAGCCGATATGACCTACGAGAATCCCGATTTGATGGAAACCATGAGTCTCGGGCGCAGATTTGGCCCTGCAAATCTCCAAATTTTTGATGGGGCCGCACCTCCAGGTCACCGGGGAAGTTACTTTTATGATGACGAGGGAACGCCTGCCACCACTACTCAACTCATCCAGGATGGCGTATTGGTAGGGCGGCTCCACTCCCGCGAAACGGCTGGCAAACTGGAGGAACAACCCACTGGTAACGCTCGCTGCCTGAATTACCACTTCCCACCGATCGTCCGCATGACCAACACCTGGATTGAGCGCGGCACAACGCCTGTCGCCGATTTGTTTAATGGCATTCAAGAAGGCGTATATGCCCGGAATTGGTTAGGGGGAATGACCAATGGAGAGATGTTCACCTTCACGGCTGGCGAAGCGTGGATGATTCGCAACGGCAAAATTGCCGAACCCGTGCGGGATGTCACGCTCTCGGGCAACGCCTTCAAAACCCTGGCGGATATTGAAGCGATCGGCAATGACTTCTTCTGGGATGAGTCTGGTGGTTGTGGAAAGGGCGGTCAAGGGGGGTTGCCAGTAGGTTGTGGTGGCCCCAGCTTACGCATTCGCAATGTTGTCGTGGGTGGTGAAGCGATCGAGGATTAAACCTTAGGCAGAGGGTAGAGGGCAGAGGGCTAGGTATTCAACTTGTCTTGATTGTTATGGATGGGGCAATCAACGAATCATGCAGGACTGGTGCTGATTTTTTCATCATTAATTAATTTGACGAGTTGAAATCTGATTTGGTTGCTGCGCCAAGTGCTGGTCTACCTGCGCAAACAATTCCTCCAAATCTCCAGAGTTATCCAGAACAACATCCGCTCGCGCAATTTTTTTGGTGATTTCCATTTGGCTATTGATGCGGGCGATCGCTTGTTCTGCCGTTAAATGATCACGCTTCATCAATCGTTTGACTTGGCAATCTTGAGCGCAAAATACCACCCAGGTTTCCGTCACTAAATCAGTCATGCGAGCCTCAAACAGGAGCGGAATCACCATGACCAGCGTGGGACAATGGCGCACATCATTGCAGGGTGGAATTTGGCTCTCTGCAATTAAGCGATCGCGCACGTACGGATGCAAATTCTGTTCCAGCCACAGTCGTTCGGCAGGGCTATTAAAAATAATTTCGCCCAGGCGCTGGCGGTTGAGCTGACCATCCGGCAGCAACACACCCGAACCGTATCGCTCCACAATTGCCTCTAATCCGACCGAGCCAGGAAAAACTGCTTCTCTGGCATAAAGGTCTGCATCTAAGACTGGTAGATGGTAGCGAGATGCTAGGTAGTTAGAAACCGCAGTTTTACCCATGGCGATTCCACCCGTTAAACCGATGATGCGCTGGGAAACGCTAGCCTGATTATTTTCCATCCCCGCTAATAAAGATAAGGAGCTAGCAAAATTCTTGCAAAGGACAACCTTAAATTACAGTACTAGCAGCCATCAAAAAAACAAACAGCAACGATAAGGGTTGGTACTGATAAAAGTCTGGTACCGAGGGAACTTACTCCCTACAATATAGAACGTACATGCTAAGGCATTCAGTCCTACTTAATCCATGCTGCTGAAATCCACGACGCGCCATATCCACATCTTCACTGCCACAGTGGAGAACAATGAATTGGTTCCCAGCGAAAACGTTTTGACTCTCGATGTTGACCCCGACAATGAGTTCAACTGGACTGAGGAGGCATTACAACAGGTTTATCGCAAGTTTGACGATCTGGTTGAGGAGTACAACGGCTCTGATTTGACCGAGTACAATATTCGTCGTATTGGCTCTGATCTGGAACATTTTGTGCGATCGCTCCTGCAAAAGGGCATCATCTCTTACAACCTGAGTAGCCGCGTGTTGAACTACAGTATGGGTGTGCCACAGGTCGTTACGCCAGACTAGGGAAGCAAGGCAGAAGTAGGTAATCAGAGGATGGCAAGCCGCATTCGGCAAAGAGCCAACACACTTACGAATTGTTAAGCTTGCTTCAGAAATCAGATTTGCCCTGCGCACCAAAGAAAGCCCTAGATTCAGGGCTTTTTTAATGACTTTCGATCGAAGTGTATGAATTTTTTTGTGAGAACAGCCGCCTGTAATTCAGCCGCGCCTTCAGAATTTGTAATAAAAACGCTCATCAAATCGGTCTACCTTAACAATTTAGGTGCTTTATAGCGTTTCAAATTCTCGATAACCCTGTAAACAAACGTTTCGCTGGACGATTTAGCATGAGCAGTAATTTAGCAACCAAGCTGCGTGAAGGCACAAAAAAGTCTCACTCAATGGCAGAAAACACAGGCTTTATTGCTTGTTTTTTGAAAGGAACGGTTGAAAAGAATTCTTACCGCAAATTGGTATCCAATCTTTACTTCGTCTACTCGGCGATGGAAGAAGAAATGGAACGCCAAAAGAATCACCCTATCGTCGCTCAAATCTATTTTCCTGAGTTGAATCGGAAATCAGCTCTGGAGCAAGACCTCTACTACTACTACGGGCCAAATTGGCGGGAACAGGTAGCGCCTTCGCCGGCAACAGAGAAATACATCGATCGCATCCGAGAAGTTTCCAACACCGCACCAGAATTGCTTGTGGCTCACTCCTACACGCGCTACCTGGGCGATCTTTCCGGTGGGCAGATTCTGAAAGGGATTGCGCAAAGGGGCATGAATTTGAGTGATGGGGAAGGGACGAACTTCTACGAGTTTAAAACCATCTCCAATGAAAAAGCCTTTAAGCAGAAGTATCGGCAAGCCATGAATGAGTTGCCTGTAGACGAAGCCACGGTTGATCGGATTGTGGCTGAAGCCAATGATGCCTTTGGCAAAAACATGACCATGTTCAAAGAGTTGGAAGGTAGCTTGATCAAGGCGATCGGGGTGATGCTGTTCAACTCGCTCACTCGTCGTCGCAATCGCGGCAGCACCGAACTGGCCACCGCTGAGTAGGGTTCTCTTGGCTAAACCATCTTACCTAAATTTGAATCCTGGGGGCTGGGTGATGCGAACCACCATCTTGTCTTCAGGATTCAATGTATTTGCTAAAAATTCACGCCCAGGTGGCAACGGGCTTCAGCAGAACCGGAATGTCCTGGTCGATCGAGAATTCTAGTTGCGTTTCGCGAATGCCCAAGTAACTGGACTCGGCAAAAGAAAGCAGCATCCGTTGCAAGGCAACCCACACTTCGGCATCAAATTCCCAGTCGCCCGATCGTGTGGCACGCGCTGCGATCGCCTTCAACGCCCAGAAATAGCTGTTGCGCACGACAGATCCAGTTTTCTTATACTGGGGTACATCATCCTGGTGAATAAAAAGAATATCTCCTTCAACTCTCGCTCTCATGGGTAAAACAGTATTTTTGAACTACTTTAATGTACCTGAAAAAAGGCGAGTAGGAGAAGCTTATCTTAAGAAGGGAGGACGATTCGAGCGCCCAGCTTGAGTCTTCACCACTTCGTCCAAGAACCGTTTGAGTGCCTGTTGCCGGTTTTTCATAAAGGCTGACCAGAAGCCCGGTTGAAATTCGTCCATGGTTTTGGCGATCGCCCAGATGTCAACAGCCAGGATATTGTGCAAAATCTCATCCTCGCGTTTGAGGGAGTTGATCTGTTCTAGGAAGGTACGTTCTTGAGTCAGGCGATCGTCATCAAGCATGGGAAACTCCAACTGGATAGAAATTTGGGATTTCAGATCTGAACCTAGCTGACTGACACATTTTCTCGTGCAGACTGGGTTGAACAGGGTAAACCCAATGCCATCAATGCTTCCGTTGATTTTGCTAACCCAACTTTACGAAAAAATTAGGATTTCAGGAGTTATGTATGTCAGTCAAGCAGCAGCGGCTAGAGAAAAGGTCGATTTGGGCAAATCCGGCTTCTGGGGCACCAGTCGGGGATAATGGAATCTGACCAAATTTTTCATCGCGACTATTTACTTTATGTTACGCCAAACTTCGCTTGGAACACTGGGGCTGACGGTCGGCGGGATGTTAACCTTGCTTGGGTTTGTTGCCTATTTTGTGTTGGACAACGCCACCTTAAACCTGGTTGGGTTCTTTTACGGAATTCCACTATTGTTAGGAGGTTTGGCATTGAAGGCGGCTGAACTCGAACCAGCCCCCTACACCCAACCGACATCGCCAGGAGTATTGGCTTTGCGGGAGCAACAGGCCACAGCAACACAAAATCAGATTCGCCAAGACGTGACGCGCTACCGCTACGGTCAACCAGCCCATTTGGATAGCTCTTTGGAGGCACTGGGACTCAGCCCCACTGATGAAGAACGGCCTGTTCTGAAAGGGATTCGTGAAGTTGAAACGGATGGGGCCTACACCTTAGTGCTGGAATTTGATTCCCCGCTGATTCCTGTGCAGAAGTGGCAGGAGAAGCAGGAAAAGATGACCGGCTTCTTTGGGCCAGGCGTGCGAGTGGACGTGCAAGCCCAGCCAGAGGATCAAGTTGAGGTCGCATTGATTGCTAATCCGCAAGCAGCAGCAAATGGATGAGATGGGTCACGATCGCTCATATGTCAAAACAGAAAGCAGACAGAGGCCGGCAGGCAGAGGGCAAGAGTGAGCCACAAGCTGGGCAAACAGCTCTCAACCAGGTTAAGGGATTGATCCTGAGTAGTATTCTCATTCTCTTAGTCTGTAGCACGGTTCGCCACACCCTCTTCCACTCGACGGCGTTTGATCTGGGCTTTTTTGATCAAGCGACCTATCTCATCAGTCAGGGGCAGTCCCCGATCGTGTCCTTTTGGGGATTCCATGTCCTGGGGGGGCACGCGGATTGGATTTTGTATGTAATCGCGTGGTTTTATCGGCTGTATCCCAGTGTATATTGGCTGCTAGCCATCCAGGCGATCGCGTTATCGTTGGGAGCGTTGCCCCTCTGGTATTTGGCTCAACAAGCAGGTTTAGCGCCAACCCAAGCTCAGGCTGTGGCGATCGCCTATCTGCTATATCCATTAATTTTCAACCTAAATTTATTTGATTTTCATCCTGAAGTGATGGCGCTGCCGCTCATGCTAGGGAGTGTTTTGGCTGCCCGTAACCAGCGATTAGGGTGGTTTACTCTTGGCATTGTGCTGATCCTGGGTTGTCGGGTGGCGTTATCGCTGACAGTGGCGGTAATGGGGGTGTGGCTCTGGGGGTTTGAACAACGCCGCTGGTATGGCACGATCGCGGTTTTGCTCGGCATTGGATGGTTTCTGATTGCCACCAAACTGGTAATCCCCCACTTTCGTCCGGGTGGTGTGGAATCGGTTTGGCGGTTTGCTTATTTGGGGAATTCTCTGGCTGAAATTGGGCTGAATTTAGTGCTAAAACCTTATCTGGTGGTGCCTGTTCTATTTACCTGGAAAAATTTGGAATACTTGCTGCTGCTGTTTGCACCTGTGCTGTGGGGGTTATCGTTGGCGCATCTGGCTCCCCTCATACCGATGATTCCAACTTTGGCGATGAATTTGCTGAGCACTATGGAAACCCAGAAAGATTTGCTGCATCAGTATTCATTACCGGCGGTGCCATTTCTGCTGTTAGCACCGATCGCGGCTTTATCCAATGACAAAGGGCTGTTGCAACGACCGCGCTACATTATCTTGTATGCTCTAGTTGGTTTTTTCGCTCTGGCTAAAATCGAGTATTTTGGTGCCCGTTATTTAAGTTCCCTAGACACTTGGCAAGCCACCTGTGCAGCTCTGACTCAACTTGACGCTAGGGGCAGCATTTTAACAACCGCTTATGTAGTCCCTCACGTGACCCATCGTCCCAACGTGCAAGTCGCAATTCGCGGCACTGAAGATGACGATTTGAGCCAGTTTAACTACGTCCTACTCAATCTGCGCCACCCCGGTTGGATGAGCGATCGCACAGTACAAACGCAACTCCGCGATCGCTTACAACAAGATCCCCGCTTCACCCAACAATTCGAGCAGAATGACGTAGTCTTGTTCATCCAGAACCAAACCCGACCGTAGAAATGAGACATTCCTGTCCATCCACCCACTCACCCTCACAACGGTCCAATTTTTGTTTCAAATTGCCTGAGCATGTCTGAGAAACCCCAAAACACCTCAAATCTTCTGACTGGTTTGCAAAATTTTGCCAGGGGGAAAGCTGAAACCTCGCTGCTCTGTGCGATCGCGCTTGGGGCGATAGTTCTGTTGATTGCCAGTAGTGTGCGGCATGGCTTGTTGGAGTCGAATGCCTGGGATTTAGGGATTTTTGATCAACCGCTGTACTTGTTGAGTCGGGGGTTGCCCCCAATTTCGACCGTCATGAATGTGCATATTTTGGGAGATCATGCCGCCTGGATATTTTACCCACTGTCGGGGTTGTACTGGGTCTATCCAAATGTCCACTGGCTATTTATTGTGCAGGCGATCGCGCTAGCCAGTGGCGCAATTCCGACGTGGTATTTGGCGCGTCAGGCGGGAGTGGCAAAAGATCAATCTCTGGCGATTTCGATCGCCTATCTGCTTTACCCTTTGATCTTCAACTTGAATTTGTTTGATTTTCATCCCGAAGTGATTGCTTTACCGCTGTTTTTGGTGGCGATTTTGACAGCCCGCTCGCGCCAATTGGTCTGGTTTATCGGTTGTGTGGTAGTGATTTTGGGTTGCCGGGATGCGTTGTCACTGACGGTAGCGGCGATGGGAGTGTGGCTTTGGTGGTTTGAGCAACGCCGCTGGTATGGTGCGATCGCCTTCATGCTTGGCAGCGTTTGGTTTGTGGTGGCCACGCAAATCATCATCCCCCACTTCCAGCCAGCCGGAGTTCTGGGAACTTCGCATTTTGCCGCATTTGGTAGTACGATTCCCGAAATTTTGAAGAACCTGGTGCTACGGCCTGACTTACTTCTGCGTAAGCTCATCACGCTACCAAACCTGGGCTATCTAGTGCTGTTGCTGTTGCCGCTGGGGTGGGGCTTGTCGTGGCGACATTTAGCCCCGCTTGTGTCTGCAATTCCGCAGTTGGCAATGAACTTACTTTCCGCCACAGAAGCATTAAAAGATTTAGTCCATCAATATTCGCTGCCAATTTTGCCGTTTCTGATGTTGGCCGTGATTTCGTCCCTGGCGAGTGGGGATAGCTTGATCCAACGGCCTCGGCGCATCATTCTCTGGGCGTTGGTGGGCTTTGTGGCTTTGGCTCAATACCCTCTGTTCTGGACTCGCTACCTGAATCGGATTGACACTTGGGCGGCCAGTCGAGCGGCGATCGCTCAAGTCACAACCGATGGTGCGGTCTTAGCTCCGGCGGCGATCGTGCCGCACCTGACTCATCGGCCAATGATTCGAGTTTTGGCCGAGCAAAATCCCCCCTTGGTTGATTTCACCTATCTCTTGTTAAATCGCCGACACCCAGGACGTTTAAGTTCACCAGCCGCCGTGGATTTGTTGATTGAGCAAGCGTCAAACGATCGCACCTGGCAATTAGCGTTTGAACAAGATGATGTTTATCTGTTTAGCCGAATCACCAGTCAAGTTGGCCACGGTGATGAACGGCAACCAGAAGATTCGTCGCCATTCCGTGCTGCGGTTTAACGATTCAACCGTAGGTTAATTTGGCCGATTTAAAGTGCCACAGGCTGATTCAAATTTTCCATTTCCAATCTATCTGGCTTACTGGTAAACTTCTGTTAAGAAAACTCAGATTGTTTTCAGTTTTTGGGCCTCAGTTGGAAATGGGCGCGGGGAGATTATGAGGAATATTCAAAGTCAACCTCCCAGATGTCCTATTTACACCGCTGTTAATGGTTCAATAATGCCAATCATTTGCTGAACGAAACCATGCTTGAGGGGTCGATTCTTTATCAACTAAAAGTGGCACACCAACCTGGCCAGGTTGGCAAGCGGCCTTTGAATTTTGGCGTGTATTACAAGAACACGCTGGTGGCGTTGTGTCATGCTCTGGAGGATTGCATTCTGGAGTGTCAGAGCCAACCCTTAGTGATTACGGCGTTCCAACGGGGCAAATGGTACCTGGAGGAGGCCGATCGCTATGCAGATCTGGCGGCTCGATCGCAGCAGGTTGTGATCATGGCCGCTCCTGATGCGGGATTTACCGAACATCCCACTAGCCAACGTGAAAATGTTGAACTGGTGAGCCTACGGGCAGATGACCCAGTTGCGCAGGAATGGCACTTGATGATTTTGGCTCCCACCTATGCGGCGATGGTGCTGTGTCAGGAGTTGATGTCTGAAGATTACGGCGTACAAGGCTTGCCGACTCAAGATTTGGAACGTAAATTCTACGGCTTCTGGACGTTTGAATCCAACCTGGTACAAGAAACGATCGAGCTGGCGATCGCCCACATTGAGCCATACAACCCATCTCTGGCCGCCAAACTCAAGACTCAGGTGCAGCAAATTGCCCAGGCGCAAACGCAAACGCAAGTGCGGGATGATTTGGGGATGATTGTTTCACGGGTGGTGGATTATCTGCAATCAAGCCAACTGGATTTGAATGGCAATTCGACCCAGCATCAGGCTGACGCTTACCTGGCCAGTCTTGATACCAATCTGATAGCTAACGAAGTCCAAGCCTTTTTGCGCATGGCTCAACTCACAGATCAAGCCGATCAGCTCAATCCCAATGCCGCCGCAGAGGTGGCAACCCTGGCGGAAGCGATCGGGCAATTATTGAATCTTCCCGTCTGGCAGCTCAATCGTTTGCGATTAGCCGGATTGCTCCATCGGTTAGCGCCCCTGCAACAATCTCAAACAGTGTTAACCGCCAGCACATTTGGACGTTATGCAGACGATGATTCGAACACAGCCCCCAGTTGTCCGCTAATTCCAGGGGCACAGGTGTTACGAACCATGCCCCAACTGCGGGCGATCGCCACCATCATCACCCATCTCACTGAGCATTGGAGCGGGAGCGGGCAACCTGGTAATTTGGCTGGAGACGCAATTCCTTTAGAATCACGCATTCTCGGATTGTTGATTGAGTTTCAGCAGCATTTAGCGATCGCCAGACAGCAACATCCTGATCGCCCAGATCACGCCATTACCGCCTTGGCAGCGTGTCAACAAGACTCTAGCGATCGCTGGGATCCAAAATTAATTGAGACCTTGGCGCTCTTAGTGGGCGGATTTCAACAGGGGCTGCAATTACCTGTTAATTCACCCAAGATTTCTGCTGGGTTGTGGATGATAGACTCTCACTGTGCTGATGATTTGTACGAAGTAACGCCGTAGTTCACTGTTTCACCATGACTGAACCGCTCCTCACCAACCCTACCAAATTGCTTCCCGGTGCCGCCCTGGAAGAAGAAGACTTATCTGGACAGAATTTGCACGGCGTGAACTTAGCCGGGGCACGGTTAATTGGAGCTGATTTGAGTCGATCGACTTTGACAGGTGCCTCCCTGGATGGAGCGAACTTGGCGAGTTGCCAATTCATTGCCGCAGATGTGCGAGCCAATTTGATGGGGGCAAACCTGATGCAAGCTGACCTCTCAGAAGCTGACTTGCGCGGAGCCAACTTGCGCGGAGCCAATTTAATGCGATCGCGCCTGCACCAAACGGCTCTGGCCGGTGCTTTTTTGAGCGGGGCCAATCTGATGGGGGGCAATCTTCAAGGTGCAGATTTGCGGGGTGCGGATCTACGCGGGGCCAATTTAAGCGGGGCGAACTTGCAAGGGGCGAATTTGATGCAAGCCGATTTGCAGGGGGCGATCGTCACAGAAGCCAACCTGGAAGAAGCAAACTTGCAGGGAGCGAATCTGGCTGGCGCAAATTTTGCTGGAGCGAGTTTACTGTGTGCTGAGTTGGAATATAGCAATCTGGATGGGGCCAACCTGGCTGGAGCTTGTTTAGTTGGCACTGTGAAGGCATAAGGACGCTTCTATCAAACCAAACTCCGTAAAGGCCAGTTTTGCAGTTTGAGCGGGCACATTACGAGCAGCAAGAGGTTGGTTTGAGATTAGCGATCGTGCAACGCCTGGTCGAACTGAATCATGGGCATTTGCGCATCGAAAGCGGGCCCCAGCAAACAACCACCGTGCATTGCATCTTGCCTTTGGCAGCAGCGGCAGCGGTAGGCGATGATGAGATAATGAAGATCTGATCTTTTGCCCTCTTTTTTGCTTCATGTCTGCGTCACGAGTGTTTGAACAATCGATCCAGATCCAGGCCAGCGCGATCGTGGTGGAACAATGCCTTACTGATTTGCCCCTCATGCACCGCTGGTTAAATCCAGCTCTACGCTGTGAGCCTGTGGGCACGTGGTCTACTGAGATAGGCGCGCAAAGTCGCTTTATTATCCAAATGCCCGTGTTGCAGCCAACATTGAATAGTGTCATCGTTCAACGGGAACCTGGTCTAGTGGTCTGGCAGTTCAAAGGTTTTTTTGAAGGGTGCGATCGCTGGGAGTGTAATCCTGAGTTGGAGGGCACTCGATTAGTAAATCGGTTTGAATTTACGATTCCCAATCCTATTGTGCGCTTTGGGTTCGATCGAGTTGCCGCCGAATGGACGCAGAACGATATGAAAGCTCAACTACGACGACTCAAGCGCGTTGCAGAAGAGGTCTATCGAGCAGGACTGAGATAGAGGCCCGCAGGCAGAGGTTTGTAGAGAACTTCCATGGCCGGTCTTTACACCAGACAATTGTTTCCTTAGGACTATGGATGAAATAAAGTGGCATAGCCGTCTCAACTGTGAGTGACAGGCAGGATGCCCATTCCACAGAACTTGCTACTTTATTGAATTCGCATTCCTTAGAAATGCGAATTATAGCTATAGACAGGACTATTAGGACACAGCATCCTTCAGAACCGACTCCATTGCTTGCCGTAAAGACTCAAAGTTGGATAAACTTTGGCGAATGCGACTTT